>Ga0209064_1000443_pt1 | contig 93692 bp, 86 predicted proteins | sample Inofromicrocosms_FD_187498 | JGI IMG/M metagenome (GOLD analysis project Ga0209064, IMG submission 187498) | Mouse cecum microbial communities from Vienna, Austria - Inoculum for glucosamine and mucus D2O microcosms (SPAdes) (version 2) | ecosystem: Host-associated > Mammals > Digestive system >...
GGTCGATGATGAAGAAATCATCAGGCAGCAGATACACGGCTTCATAAAGAAGCAGAAGCCGGAATCCGAGATCAGTGATTTTTCCACAGGGGAGGGGCTGCTTGCGGCAGGGAGGGAATTCGACATTATCTTTCTTGACATACAGATGGAAGGCATGGGCGGCATAGAGGCGGCGCGAATCCTCCGGCAGCGGAATGTGGATGCGGTGCTAGTCTTTATCACAGGCATAAGGGAATATGTGTTTGAAGCCTTTGACGTGTCGGCATTCCATTACCTGCTAAAGCCGATTGAGGAAAGCAAGTTCATTGAGGTGCTTGGCAGGGCGGTGGACGAGGCGGGGAGAAGGAAAGTGCAGAAGGAGCAGCAGATATTCATCCGGACAAAGAACCGGGGATATACGCTCAACTTAAGCAGTATCCTGTATATTGAAAACAGGGGGAAGAAAGTGGAAATCCATACCACGGACATGGAGGAGATCATAGAGGCATATGCCACGATGGACGAACTGGAAGGACAGCTTGGGGGCGGCTTTTACCGCTGCCACAGGGGGTATCTGGTCAACATGGCGCACATAGTGAAATATGGCATTGACAGTATTTTCCTTTCCAACGGGGAGAAGGTCTATCTGACAAGGAAGAAGCACAATGAGTTTGTAAAGGCGTATATGTGGTATTTGCAGAATGGAGGGATGTCCTGTGTATGAAGTGGTGAGCGGCCTGCTGGAAGTGTTTTCTGCCATGTTCCAGGGATACTGCCTGCAGTATTTCTTTGGGAGTTTTCTGGAAAGCAGGATACGGAACCGGCGGACAGGCGGGCTGGCAGCCGCAGTGCTGTATGGTGTTCTGCGGTTAGGGATGGGATTTATCTTACCAAAGGGCTACACGAGTTTTGGGGTTTTCATAAGGCTGGCAGTGATCCTGTGCATCGTATCGGTGGCTGTATTTGTTTTTTATAGGGCAATAGGGAAGATAACCTTATTTCTTGGAGTCACGTTTATTGCTGTGAGTGAAATGAGTTTTTTCCTTGCACATATGTTTTTTGAATTAGGAAATCATCTGTTCCGGCTATGGGACTGGTGTTGGAAAAAAGGATATATCTCGGTACTGGAATGCTATGATTTTGTTGTAAGCATTACCCTCATAGGAAACCAGATTTTAATCCATGTCATTGGAGCCGCATTGCTGTATTTTACCATAAGGAAGATTGTGCGGGATTATCGGGAAAAGGACTATGCCATTCACAGGACGGAATTGCTGTTCATCCTCACGCCGGGGCTGACAGGCCTAATGGTATGCACTTTACTGCGTATTACGATTGACACAGCAGAGAACGGTGTGCCGGAGATGCTGTATGACAGATATCCATCGCTGATGGTCATAATGCCCGTTATCCTGCTGCTGTTGCTGTTCTCCGTTATGTTTGGGATAAAACTCTTTCAGGACATGATCTGTTGGAACAGGGAAAAAAGCAGCCGCATTATTCTGGAGAAACAGGTCAGCAGCCTGCAGGAGCATATGGGGGAGATGGAGCGCGTCTATTCCGGGATACGGGGGATGCGGCATGACATGAAGAATACGATCTCCGTCATTATGCAGCTTGCGGCGGGGAAGGAGGAAGGGGTGCAGGCATATCTGGAGGAACTGAGCCGGACGATGGACAGACTGGAATTCCGTTTTAAGACAGGGAATACGGTTGTGGATACCCTGCTGAATATGAAATACCATGAGATTACAAAAGCGGTGCCGGATCTGCGGATGGACGTGGAAGGGCTGCAGTTCCCTGAAATGCTGTTCATCCAAAGCTATGATATTGGTATTATCCTGGGGAATGCACTGGATAACGCAATGGAGGCGTGCCGGAAACTGAAAGCGAAGGAATCGGGTGCGGAAGCCTTTATCCGCATCAGTTCATTCCAAAAGAGGGAGCTGTTTTTCCTGAAAGTGGAGAACAGCTTTGACGGGAGGGTGGTGAAAAAACCGCAGAATGAGTTCCCCGTGACGGACAAGGCGGACAGGGAGAATCATGGGATAGGGCTTATTAACATCAAAAGCACAGCGGAGAAGTACCAGGGAACAATGGATTTTAAGGTAAATGGCAGGGTGTTCATCCTGTCGGTGATGATGAAAAATGAAAGGAGAGAGGAAGATGGATTTCGGAGTGACAGGTAAATTGGGAGGGTACTATCTGGCGGGGCAGTACCGGAGGAATGCGGCGGGCAAGAGCGATGGCGTGAGCTTTGCGGAGCTTGCGGCGGCAAAGGCGGCGGGGCAGTCGGATGTGTCGGGGATGAGTTTCAAGGATATGTGGCAGGCGAGATATCCCGGAGCATACTACCATGTGATGGACGGTTCGGCAATATCGCAGGGAGCATGGAACAGGAACGATTTTCCTCTTGAAAAATTCTTTCGGGATGATACCGATACATCCGTAACAAACTGGAAGCCAACAGGGGCTGAGCCGGAAGCAGCCAGTCCGCAGGTACAGTCACGGTGGAATTCTACATTAGGGCAGAAGTCGATTATTGTACCGCCGGAATTAGAAGAAAAAATGAAGAATGATCCTGAACTGGCTAAGAGGGTAATGGCAAATGTTGAAAATTTTATAACCACATATACAGCAACCTCTGTCAGACCAGGCAGGGTATGTTCATGGTTGATCTCACTTGATGAAAATGGAGAAATTGAAAAATATCGTGTAACAGGGGGCGGTGGTAACATATCCGGGCCTACGGAAGAAGAACAGCGCCAGTTCGAGGCGGAGCAGGCGGCAAAGAAAAAAAGGCGTGAGGAATATGCCCGTCTGAACGAGGAAAGCGCCCTGAAACGCAGGCTGATGGAGCAGGAAGCAGACGAGAGATATTATAAGGACAGTATGACCAAAAAGGCGGTTTCGATTGCAGCATATGAGGTGGCGGGCATTTTGAAGTAAGGAAGATCATGCCCGGACTTACCGCAAGGGGGCATGGGCGGCCCTGAATGACAGAGGGGCCGCAGGTAAGATTTTTTGAAGGAGGATGAGAATTATGTCAATGGAGATCAGTAACAATTATAGCAATTATGCGAAAAGCGGCACAAGTACCGCAAAGGAAGGCAATGTAACAACAAGCACGGTGGAATTGAAAACATCAACCGGGGGAACAAAGACGGAGCAGATCAAGACGGGGTACAGCAATGTCAATGACTATTCCAAATATCTGCAGGGCAAGTACAGCTATATGAATACGGGTACAACTTCCATGCAGGGTGTTCCGACAACGGTATCCGTATCGGGCGCTTTCCTGAAGAAATGTATGAACGACCCGGAAAAAGCAAAGTATCTGGAAGAAAATCTGGCGGCAATTCCCGATAGCGTTAAGTCACTCTGTAACTCTGTGAAGATGGCTCCGGGAAGCCCGGTAGTGACATATGCTACATATAAGATTGATGATAATGGTAATATCTCCATGATGAGCGGCAGCACAAATGACCCAGACGGAAAGATAGCCAAAGAGAATGCTGAAAGAAAAGCAAAAGAGAAGAAAGCCGCCGAGGAAAAGGCTGCCGAGAGGCGCAAGGAGAAAAAGGCGGAGGAAGAAAAGGCAGCGGAACGGCGGGCGGAGAGAAAAGAACGGCTGGAGGGCACGTTCACGGTATCTGCCACCGGAACAGATATAAAAAGCGTTACACAGAATATTATAGCGGCGGCATCTGGCACATCATCATCTACGGGGAGCAGTTTTGATATAAAGGCATAAATGTTGGAGAAAAAGCGGGCAAAGAAGAAAGAGGAAGAAGCCCTGAAAGAAAAGAGGCTGGAAAAGGCAGAAACTCTGGAAAAGCTGCTGGAGAAGATCAGGACGAAAGCAGATGCGCCCGTGAAACTGCAGGAAGAAGGCAAAGGTGCACAGTTGGATTTGACCATATAACAAGGGAGGTATTTATGATGCGTATAGGGAATAACAGTCAGGGAATCTGGCAGATCTTTTCAAGGATGAACGGGAATAACGCTTTTGGCAGAAGTTCCGGTGCAGGCGGCAGGAATACGCTTGAAGACCAGCTTACCGGACACAGAAAAAATTCCTACGGCGTGGAGGGAATGTGCGTTACCAACAATCCTAATGCGAGGAAAATCATCAAAGTATCTGATGAGATGAAGCAGCGTGTTTAGATGCATTTTACAAATACAATGGAATGTCCGGCGATAATGAGGCGGAGTGGGAAGAAATGGCCCAGGCAAAAAACAATTATTATAAGACATTAAAGAAGGAAGACCGGGTAGCCGCATCATGGACATTACAGCAGTTAGAAATAAGCATTGGGAGAAAGGTAGCCAGTGCAGTGAAAGAAAAAGTACCCGGATGGACGTATGGCAGACCAATCCCGTCAGATGTACTGGATGAGATTTTTGCAGACGAGAGCATCACATCAATGGTATCCGGGAAATCCGGCACGGCGGAAGGGCTGGATATACAGATATAATCCTTACACCCTATTCCGCAGAGGCGCATAAAACTTTGCCTCTGCGGACTGCAAGGGTGCAGGGGCGGCTCTGAACGGGAGAGCGGCGAAGGGGGGTGTTTGCCATGAAGTTTGACAGAGGAAGTTAGGATTGAATAAAGCAATAAACTGCTCGGACTTATTATGAGAGAGCAGAGATGGCTCTGAATGACAGATGAGCCGTAATACTAAAAACAATGGAGGATTAAAGGAAATGAATGTTAATGGAATAGGAGCAGCAAGATACCCGGCATGGCAGGCATCCCCGGCGTTCCGGCAAATTGGGGAGTAGATGCACAAACGATAAAAAGGAACCAAGCAGAGCGTAACTATTGCCTGTCTGGTTCCCTTGTGTATGTCAGAGAGGGGATGAGGTGCACACAAATAGGGCAACATATCCATTCTGTTCTCATAACTGCTGTAACTTGCCTTTCTTCAAGCGAAAAACCATATCAGCTTGCTTTGCAAGGTCATTAGAATGAGTAACAATAATAACGCACTTATTCATCTGATGGGCACAATTTTTTAAAACTTCTGTTATTTCGGCAGCAGTATCCTCGTCCAAATTTCCTGTCGGTTCGTCAGCCAAAATAATAGGTGTGTCCGATGCCAATGTACGGGCGATTGCAACACGCTGCTGCTGTCCGCCAGATAATTTCATTACATTGCGTTTCGCTTCATCTTCAGTTAATCCAAGTTGTTTTAACACTAAAAGGGCATCCTGCTTTGCAGTCAGCTTTACATTTTCAACAGGCGTCATATAGTCAATGAGATTGTAACTTTGAAATATAAGTGAAACATGATTGCGCCTATGGTATTCAAGTGTATGCTCTGAAATATCCACACCATCAAATAAAATTTCACCTTTTTGCGGTACATCAAGCCCGCCAAGCAGTGATAACAAAGTCGTCTTTCCAGAGCCAGACACACCAAGTATGGCATACATTTTTCCAGTGTCAAACACAGCATTTACCGCTGTCAATATTTTTTTGCTCTTGTCATAAGAGTAAGATACATCTTTAATTTCAAATACAGACATTTGCAAAAACTCCTTTCTTTAACTCATTTTTGATAAAATTTCTCTTGGCTTCAAACGCATTACCGTACCCGATGAGAGAATCACGGAAACCGTAATGATTGCAAAACCAATCAGATATAGCTGCAACATATCAAGAATATCAACTGAAATGTGGATTGGCTCTGTTTTTGCAATATCAACTGATACCTCTGCTTCGGGCGGCATTATGTCCTGTTCATCATTTTGTAGTGTAGAAATCTCACTATCATCCTTTATTGTAACTTGAACATCATCCAACGAAAGACCATAATCGTCCTTTATGTTCCAAACTGCATCTTTATCATTGCTTAAATTTTCTCCACTTGACGGACTTTCAATAAGTTTGTTTGCCAGTTGATTTGCAACTGCATTACCCATAAAGAAAGATAAACCAAAAGCGATTACGGCAATCATAAAAACTTCTGCCAGATATTGACTGACGATTTTACCTTTTCCAATGCCGAGAGAAAGGAATACCCCTGTTTCATGGATGCGGCTTCTTCCCCACATGGTAAGTATTAAGGCAAGAATTATTCCGCTGACCAATGCAATAACCAAAATAATTGATGTAACCAAGGATTGTAGCTTTTCAAGTGGAGCAGCAGCATCTTGATACTCTGTATTGTCGGTAGTAAGTGTAAACGCCTGCCAATCAATTTCAGAATTTCCCCTTATTTCTTTAACAATTTTTTCAAGGTCTGCGGGGTCATCGACCAAAAATTTTGCCGAAATAAAGCCTATGGGAGTATTTCTGAAAAGTTCTTGCAACGTATAGTAATCAACAAAAATCTGGTTTTCTATTTTTTCGTAGGTAGCAATATTTTCAAATGCAGAGTCGGGTTTAAGGATTTCATAAAATCCGATAATTTTTATTTCAACTTTACAATCCGCTGTTATCGAAAAGGTGTCTCCGATTTTCAAGCCGTTTTTTTCTGCTAATTCTTTGCTTATGATGGCTGAATACTTTTCGGTGTTCGTAATATGCTTTCCCTCAATTAGCTGTAATTTCTGTGATGTAAAAAAAGCATTGGTTTCACTTGAATAAACGGTTCTTGCGTATACGGAATTATTTAATTCGCCTTTTAACGGGACATTTCCCTTAAATATTTCAAGATTGGGCCAAACATTGCTTTGCGTGTCTGCATCACAACTTTTTATACCGTCCATCTGCAAGATTAAATCAATCATTTCCTGTGTCAAAGGACGTTCCGTGTATAATGTCACACCGCCCTCATCATCATTGATTGTCTTAAAATATGGGTTGCTTTCAGAAAATTCGGGCAATAGTTCAAATGTTCCTCCCATTGTTTGCCGCAGCTTTTTCTGTTCTAACCGTGCAGCCCTTTCAATCGAAATTCCAGACAGCACAAAGGTTGCCATAATAAGAAGGACGAAAAAAAGCAATATACTTTTTCCCTTTTTTCTTGTGACGTATAAAAACGCTCTCTTAATTGTACCCATTCTATTGCCTCCGTTTTCTGATGTTAATTTTAGTGAACGGCTATATCATAATCTCCCAATATGAAACCAGTATGAAATGTGTGTGAAATTCAAAAGTTCTTTAATCAAAAAAACTCCCCGACTGTTGGAGAGCTTCTTCAGCGTGATAGGCTATTTTAAATTGATAATAAATCTCATTCCTTGTGGATGTTTCATGGGAATAAATGAATATGAAATATCCATTGCATGAAACAAGGTTGCGACAATGTAAAGTCCAAGCCCATTTCCGCCATTATCACGGTTTCGGGAAAAATCTGGACGATAAAACGGCTCAAATAAATGTCGTAATATTTCATCAGGAATAGTCTGGCATTCGTTTTCTATAATAAGATTTTTTTCATCAAAATATACATAAATTGTTTTGCCTGTTTCTGTATATGCTACCGCATTGGAAAGAATATTGGAAATAGCTTTTTCAAACAAATGCTGTGGCAGAACTGCCGTAAAATTATCAAACAATTCCAGTCTAAATACAATACCCTTCGCTTTTGCAATCAACATATATGGTTCGCATAAGGCAGAAATTACTTCTGATAAATTAGTTTGTACCGCTGTTTCCTTTTCGGATGATATGTTTAGCCGTGAAGTTTCAAGAATATCATGTATCATATTAGCAAGATATTCCGTCATTTCTTTACATTCTGGCAAGTAAGTATCATAGTCTTTATATTTTCCAATACCAAGTATCATATTTTCTAAAGTAGCATTTAAAGCCGTAACAGGCGTTTTTAATTCATGTGAAGCAATTCGCAAAAAATCAACTTTTGATTTTTCACTTTCGCTTACATATTGTTTTTCAACTTCAAGATTATGAATTGCTGACAGCAGACTTTGATACAAATAGTTTATATTATCTGCCAACGCACCGATTTCATCTTTTGAGCTAATAGTACAGACAGCATTTTTCTCCATTTGTGCCATTTGTTTTGTTGCCATATTGATGTGCTTAATTGGAACAGTTATTTTTCTGGAAAACCAAAAAGAGCAAACTATGGAAATAATAATACAGCAAACAAGAGATACTGGCAGGGCATCTACGATTGTCTGCTTAACATAGGGTGCTACATTAACATCTGTGCTAAAAGATATTTGCTCACTTGCCTTAATCGTAATATCCATAATTTCGTGTGGAATGAATAAGTAAAGCAAAAGATGGGCAACCCCAACAATAAAGAGCATCAATCCTAATGTATATATAAAAGTCTTTGGAAATATCTTTATTTTCTTCATGCATTCACCTCATACTTGTAACCTATACCTTTAACAGTAACGATACATTCAAGTCTTAGTTTCTTTCGCAAATTTTTAATATAAGTATCTATTGTCCTGTCAATAATAGGATAACTATCCCCCCATAAATCATCAAGTATTTGAGTGCGGGTAAGAACCAATCCTTTATGTTCCACAAGCAACCTTAGCAAATCTATTTCTTTTGGAGTAATATCAATCTTTCCATTACTATCCTTTGCAGAATAACCAGAGAAATCCACAATTACATCACCAAATGCTATTGTATTAGGCAATATCCCTTTTCCACTTCTTCTTAAAAGAGCTGTAATACGCCGCCCCAATAAAACCATAGAAAAGGGCTTTGTGATATAGTCATCCGCTTGTTCATCAAAACTTGTAACTTGGGTATATTCATCTTCAATCGCTGTTAGCATGAGTACAGGAACAGAGCTTTTTTGCCTTATTTCATGCAAAACGGAAAGCCCCGATATTTTAGGGAGCATAATATCAAGCACAATTAAGTCTATATTGCATTCATCAAAAGATTGTAATGCAGCAGCGCCATCATACGCTGATATTAGCATATGTCCTGCTGATTTTAGATACTCGCATATTGCTTCGTTTGTTTTTCGGTCATCTTCAACAATGAGTAATGTCGCCATATATATCACCTCTTTTTAAGCATACCATACTAATGTGGAATGGGTGTGAAATTGCTTTATTTCTTTTTGCCGCAGTCTGCTCCTGTCATGCCATGCGTTGAGTGCCGCAAAGCGTATAACGGTCTTGCAAAAGTCGTTGAACGTATACATGATAGGTTCCTTGTATGCTTCTGTGCAAGGCATAGATGATTCCCTCCTTTCTCCCACATAGGGCGGTGCATGGTTTATGGTTGCTTGTTTATAATTCAAAGTAACGACAACTCTATGCGCAGGTCTTAACTCGTTTCGCTACTTTAATTATCTTCTCCCGGTATCACATTTTACCATTCACAAAAAACAATTTCGGCTCTGGCTTCTGTTAAAAAAAGACAGCCCAAAACATATGATACACATAAGTATCTCATAAGGAATTACTATCTTCAATTTTATCTATAATTGTTGCCTAAACGACACTGCTGCTCGAAACTGTTGTTTAAAGGAGAAAACTATGAATAAACATGACAGGCGGGTCAAAAAGACAATAAAAGCATTACAGTCTGCTCTTACTGACGCAATGCTTGATAAGGAATTTCAAAAAATTACAGTACAGGAATTAGTCAACAAGGCAGACATACATACGGTGCTTGTCTTTTGCTCTTTGGTTCGGAATAGTGTGGTGCTGGCGGTCTATCTCTTGTTTCCGTTGCGGACTTAGATATAGAGAGTTTTGAAATCTTTTGTCGAGAGACTGTTCGAACAGAACGAATGACGCGTAAAGATTTGGAATGCACAAATGAGGAATTGCTTAATAAGTTAGGATTGATTGTTGATGGAAAACTGAAACGGGCGAATACCTTTTTCAGAGCGGGGTATATAGAATCATGGGGACGGGGGATTCAAAAAAATTGTGAAGAATGTGATTTGATTGGCGCTAAGATTCCTGAATATAACATTCTTGGAGATGACATTACAGTCAAATTTACTGCGGTTGCGACTAGCAAAACGTTTAAAAGGACAAATGATGTCCGAAAAGAAAATACAATGAATATGAAGGTTTTAGAACTTATAACAGTTCAAACGGACATTTCATTGTCCGAAATAGCTGACCGTTTAGGAGTGCTGTATAAAACGGTGCAAAGGACAGTGGCAGACTTAAAAAGGGTTGGTGCGATTGAAAGAATTGGTGGAAGAAAAAAGGCTATAAGTCTGCTTCCTTGCGGAACATTGTCAAAACGGCGGGCGTGACCACGGGTGCGTTTTATGGCTACTATGACAGCAAAGAAGATTTATTTGAAGCGCTGGTAGGCGAACACTACGATTTCCTATTAAAACTCTTTTGCAAGGCGCAGAAAGAATTTGCAGAAATCCCGCCGGAGGAACAGCCCGACAATCTTACTTCTACTTCCGGCGTGTATATGTATGAAATGCTCTTGTACGCCTATGAACACTTGAACGAATTTAAGCTCATTCTTTGCTGTTCGGAGGGAACACGTTAGTTACGCTTATGACAAGAGAAGTGATTCTGAGAATCCCATCTCTGAGAAAAACGTACTCAATGATGTATCTCTTTCCATAAAGCTGGGGCAGACGGTCGCATTGGTAGGATCGTCCGGCAGCGGTAAAACTACAGTATCACGCCTTGCCGCGCGGATAAAGTGGTTGTACCTGTACTGCCCGAAATGCAGACAGGAAACCTTTATCAATACACAACAAATAAATGTGACGGTTATCAAAGAGCCAGACGCACAGACGCAGAGCCGATAGCAGAACTAATCGCTATGATTGCAGCACTGGTTTTTCTTCATCGGAACAAGGAAAATTCCAATGCCGGTATCTGGTTTAGAATTCAGCAGTGAAAGTTGTATAATCGGGGAAATGTGTTATAATATTAAGAAGATGTCAGGAGAAGATTAGTGTATTCGGGAGGAACATGATATGGGGTTATATCGGATTTTACTGGTGGACGATGAGGAGGAGGTCCGCAGGGGAATTATCCGGAAGATGGAGTGGGAATGCCTGGGATTCCAGGTGGCAGGGGATGCGGAGAACGGTGAGGAGGCGCTTGAGAAGGTGGAACAGCTTCAGCCGGATGTGGTAATTACGGATATTCGTATGCCTTATATGGATGGCCTGACACTGACAAGACGGATTCGGCAGAAATATCCATCGATGCGAATTCTTATTTTTTCAGGTTATGATGACTTTGAGTATGCGCAGCAGGCCATCAAGCTAAATGTGACGGAATATATCTTGAAGCCGGTGAACGTGGAAGAACTATCGGAAATTTTGACCAGGGTCAGGGAAAACCTGGATGAGGAGATTGAGCAGCGCAGCAATATCAATTCCCTGAGGGAGAGTTATCTGCGGAATCTGCCTATTTTGCGGGAACTGTTTTTGAACGATCTTGTACGGGGAGTGACAGATGAAAATGCAATAGTGCCGAAGCTGCAGGAATATGGGATCGATATTTTGGATGCGCGTAAATGGCTGGCCGCAGTTATTCATGTAGAGCAGACGGAGCCCAAGATGCTTTCTTTGCCAAGGGAGTTAATTCCTATCTCTGTCCGCGAATTGGTGGAGGACTCGCTGAGGGCAGCTTACCGGTTTGCCATTTTTAATTCTATGGATGAGATTACAGTGATTGCTGCTATTGATGAGGAAAATACCCAGACGGGATTGAGCAACCTTTTCAACGATATTTGTAAAGAATGCAGGCGGGTGCTGGATGTAACAATTACCGTGGGGGTGGGATACAGCTGCGAAGTGCTGCCGGAGATTAGCGATTCTTACCAGTCGGCTGTGGATGCACTGGGATATCGTGCTATCGTTGGCCAGGGGAAAACAATCTGCATCAATGATGTGGAGCCTGTGGGAAAAGGGAAGCTGCAGTTTACTGACCGGGATGAGGAAGAACTTGTGGCAGCGATTAAATTTGGCTCCCGTGAGAAAATTGATAGCGTAATCCGTAACTTGTCGGCCTGCATGACGGATGCGAAGGTGCATGCCAGACAGTATCAGATTTATATGCTTTCCATTGCAAATTGTTTAATCAGGCTGATGCAGCAGTATGATATGGATATTGATGAAATGTTTGAGTCCAAGGCCCAGTATGCGGAAGTAATGGAAGGGATCTGCCATAGGGAGAAATTTGCAGATAGGATCATAACGATTGCCTGCCGTATGAATGAGGCTGTGAATCAGGAGCGGGATAATATGACGCACAAGGTGATACGGGAGGCGAAGGAATATATCCGGGAGCATTTTTCTGACCCGGAACTGTCAGTTGAGACGTTGTGCCGCCATCTGCATATGAGCCCGGCCTATTTTTCTACGGTATTTAAAAAGGAGACAGGACAGGCTTATGTAAACTATCTGACAGAGGTACGGCTGAAGAAAGCGGTGGAACTGCTAAATGAAACGGATGATAAAACTTATATGATTGCCCAGAAGGTGGGCTATCAGGAACAGAATTATTTCAGCTATGTGTTTAAGAAACGATATGGGATGTCTCCCACGAAATACCGGGTGATGCAGGCAGATGCACAGTAAAATCATGCCGTAATAGCAGGGCTGTTGATATCCGGGAATATTGGGGAGAGGCTAAACGGATAGATAGAATAAGGGAAATATTTGAGTCATTGCAGGAGGAGCATCATGGAGCAGGGGATGCCGGCAGGAGTGGGCAGGAAGGCCAGTATTCGATATACCATTTTTACTTATTTCACAATCAGTGCGCTGGCGGTAATTCTTCTCATTGGTGTGACACTATATGCACAGATGTCCCAACAGCTGAAAGTGGCTGTGAGGGAGGAGAACCAAGCAGTGTTGGGGCAGATTAACAGGTCGGTGGATGCCTATCTGCGCACTATTATGAAGTTATCCGACAGCCTTTATTATGGGGTGATTAAAAATGCGGATTTGGATGAGGAATCGGTGGGCAGTCAGATTACCTTGTTATATGATAACAATAAGGATAGTATTGCCAATATTGCATTGCTGTCCAAGGAAGGGGAACTCATAGAGGCTGTGCCGGCCGCCCGTTTAAAGACAGGGTTGGATGTGACGCAGGAGCAGTGGTTCTATAACACCTTAAACAGAACGGATAACTTGCACTTTACTACGCCTCATGTGCAGTATATTTTTGATAATAATGAAAATCAGTACCGGTGGGTTATTACCCTGACACGCGCAGTGGAGATTACCCATGGTACTTCTACGGAACAGGGAATCCTGCTGATAGATATACGCTACAGTAGTTTGCAGCAGATTTTGGAAAATATTACTCTGGGAAACCAGGGGTATCTATATATGGTCAGCAGCAGCGGAGAACTGATTTACCATCCCAAAATGCAGATGATTGAAACGGGGCAGCTGTCGGAAAATGTGGCTATGGCTATGGAGTACAGAGACGGCAGTTACAGAGAACGGTATGAAGGGGAATGGCGAGAGGTCAGCGTGAAGTCCGTAGGGTATACGGGATGGAAACTGTTGAGTGTGACACCGGAAAAAGGACTGCCGCTAAGCAATTTAAAGATGCAGCTTTTTGCGGTATTTGTGGTGGCGGCATTTCTGCTGGTGCTGGTGATTACCAATACCTTTATTTCGTCCAGGATTACGACGCCTATTCAGGAACTGGAGAAGTCGGTTAATGCAATTGAGGCGGGGGATCTGGATACTGAGGTGTATATGGGGGGCTCCTATGAAATCAGGCATTTGGGGCGCTCAATTGGCGATATGGCGAAGCGGATCAAGACCTTGATGGAAGATATTGTGGCAGAGCATGAGTCTAAGCGCAAGAGCGAGTTCAATACCTTGCAATCTCAGATTAATCCGCATTTCCTCTACAATACGTTGGATATCATTGTATGGATGATTGAAAATGAACAGAAGCAGGATGCAGTCAGGGTGGTGACTGCGTTAGCCAGGTTTTTCCGCATCAGTTTGAGCAAGGGGAAAAGCATCATTACGGTTAGGGATGAACTGGAGCATGTGCGGAATTATTTGATGATACAGAGGACCAGATTTAAGAATAAGTTTGTTTATAAAATTGAAGCGGATAAGGCTGTAATGGAGTTGGTTTGTCTGAAATTGACCTTGCAGCCGCTGGTGGAAAACGCCATTTATCACGGTATGGAATTTATGGACGGGGATGGCGAGATTTGCGTGACGGCATACCGGGATGGAGAAAAACTGATATTCAGGATCAGCGATAACGGGTTGGGTATGACGGCACAGCAGGTGGAAAACCTTTTGGATGAAAAGAACCATGTATCATCCCGAAAGGGGTCCGGCATCGGCGTCAAAAATGTGAATGAAAGGATTCGTCTATATTTCGGAGAAGAGTATGGGATCACAATATGGTCGGAGCCGGACGAAGGAACGGTCATCCATATTCATCTGCCGGCACAAGCTTATACGGAAATGACGCAGGAAGGTGACAGCAACAAGTAAAGAAGCAGTTTGACGGGCCGATATTGCGGGAAATGGGGAAGGGCATGATAGGCAGAAGTGGGAAAGCGCTGATAGTTGTATATATTATTTGTCTGGTGGTATTGTTTTTGATGTGTTCTACGGATCTGATTATCCGTGAACCGGAGCAGAAGATTTATCAGATCTCAGTGATAATTGAAGATGTCAGGGGAGACAATTACGGTAATTTCCGTAAAGGCATGGACCAGGCAGCGATGGAGTTTAACACGGATATCCATTTTATTACCCTGTATGAGAACCTGGATGCAGGGCAGCAGATGGAACTGATGGACAGGGAACAGCAGGATGGGGCCGATGCCTTAATTGTAGTTCCGGTGGATGAGGAGCAGATGGAAGAAAAGCAAATGACCATACCGGTAATTCTTTTGCGTTCAGGTGTGGCAGAGGCGGCCGGGGCGGAAAATGTAATTATAGATTATGAGAAAATGGGAGAAAGGCTTGCCTGGGAGATTCTGGAAGATATTTCAAATGAGACATCTATTTGTGTACTGACGGACTCAGTGAGACAGAGCGCTATGGACAGCATGTTTTTAAAGGGGATAGATGAGGTGTTTTCGAAAGAGGGGCGCAAGGTACAGCGGGTTGCCAGGAGGGAAGAGGATGGATTCCGCACGGTGTTTGAGATGACAGGGATGCAGATGGAAGGGGAAATAGTTTTCATAGCACAGAACCAGGATATTTTGGCTGAGGCGGCGGGGATTCTGGCCGATTATGCAGCGGCAGGGAAAGATGTGGCAGGGCTTTATGGCAGGGGGACTACCATACCGATCCTAAATTATCTGGATAAGGGGCTGATTACGGGAATCTGTGTGACAGACGAATTCAGCATAGGCTATTACAGTGTGCGTGAGGCGGTGCGGGCGCTGGAAGGTGCGGGCAGTGTTCCCACAGTGATGGATTCCTATTATATAGAAAAAGAAGATTTACGAAATCCGGCTTTTGAAAAAATGCTGTTTCCGATTGACTAAATAGGTCATAACATCGGATGAGAGGGGGAATGGACGGATGAAAAGGGCCAGGAAAGGTCAAGGAAGTGCGGGGGGGAAAGGAAAGGCAATATGTATGCCAATAGTGATACTCCTGTCATGTATCCTGACATGCATGGTTTTGACTTCCTGCCAGGGTGTACGCAAGGAAGAAGAGAAGACTTCGATAAGGATTGGCATCAGCCTCTACCGGGGGGATGACACCTTTATCAATAATATCCGAGGGATTATAGAAGAGAAGGCGAAAGAGTATGAACGTGAAACCGGCATTAAGGTAACCTTGGATATCCAGGATGCCAAGGGAAGCCAGAATACCCAGAACAATCAGGTGGAGCGTTTTATTTCCCTCGGCTGCGATGTGCTGTGCATTAATCCGGTAGATCGTATGGACACATCTCTTATTATCGACAGGGCCATGACGGCCGGTGTGCCGGTGGTGTTTTTTAACAGGCAGCCGGTGGAGGAGGATATGAATCGTTGGGATAAGCTTTATTATATAGGCGTGGATGCGAAAGAAACGGCCATATTACAGGGAAGGATGGTGGTGGACTTGTATCGGAAAGAGCCTGAGGCGGTGGATTTAAATGGGGATGGGGTAGTCAGCTATGTGATGCTGGAAGGGGAGACCAGCCATCAGGATTCCCTGATTCGGACAGAATGGTCAGTACAGACATTAAAGGATGGATATGTACCTATTGAAAAAATCACAGGGGGGATTGCCAACTGGGAACGCAGCCAGGCATCGGCGCTGATGGAGCAATGGCTGGCAGAATATCCGGATACTATCGAACTGGTGATCAGCAACAATGACGATATGGCGCTGGGGGCTATTGATGCGCTGGAACGGGCCGAAGTCATGGATGTAAATGTGATTGGCATCGATGGCACCACGCCCGGGCTGGAGGCGTTGGAGAGCGGTAAGCTTTTGGGGACTGTTTCTGCCAACAAGGAACTTTATGGCAGCGCTATCGTGAGGCTGGCGGTGAGCTGTGCCCTGCAGGAAGAACTGCCGCAGGAATATTCGCTGACCGATGGCACCTATTTTTGGACGCCCCAGGAGATTTTAATTACCGAAATCAAAGAAAATCCATAAATATTCTAAAAAAATCTTATAGAAAACAGATAGGTAATCCAGTACAATAACCTTGTCAGTTGTCATAATGTGCAAAAGGGAGTGCACATTATGGCAAAAAATGATAAAAACGCCTAAAAAAGGCAGAACAAAAAAGAGGAGGAATTATAACTATGAAATTGAAAAAAGTAATTGCGATAGCAATGGCATCCGCAATGGTATTCGGCCTTGCTGCATGTGGCAATTCCGCAGCTCCGGCTGCCACAGAGGCTCCGGCAGAGGAAGCTCCTGCTGAAGAAGCTCCGGCAGAGGAAACTCCTGCTGAAGAAGCTCCGGCAGAGGAAGAAGCTGCAGCAGAAGAAGCAGCTGCAGAGACAGCAGGTGCAGGCGGAAACATCGGTGTATGTATTTACAAATTTGACGATGCGTTCATGACTACATACCGTAACGCATTGCAGGAAATCCTGGAAGGCAAAGGCTACACTGTAACTTTCATGGATGGCAAGAATGACCAGGCTGAACAGAACAACCAGATTAACAACTTTATCGCACAGAAGGTGGATGCGTTGATTATCAACCCGGTTATGACATCCGCAGCAGATCAGATTATTGCTACTGTAAAGGATGCAGGCGTACCTACTGTATTGATTAACCGTGAGCCCACTGCAGATCAGATGAGCGCATATGATAAACTGGTATATGTAGGATGTGATGCACGTCAGTCCGGAACAATGCAGGGCGAACTGATCCTGGATACCGCAAATAAAGGTGATATCAATGGTGACGGCAAAGTTTCTTATATTATGATTCAGGGTGACCCTGAGAACGTTGATGCACAGTATCGTACAGAGTTCTCCGTAAAGGCTTTGACAGATGCTGGTATGGAAGTAGAAGAACTTGACTTACAGCGTGGCGACTGGGATCGTAACAAGGGCCAGGAAATCGCACAGAACGACTTAGCTAAATTTGGCGAAGACATCGAAGTTATTTTCTGTAACAACGATGATATGGCAATCGGCGCTCTGCAGGCAATTCAGGCAGCAGGCCGCAAAGTAAATGAAGATATTTATCTGGTAGGCGTTGATGCTCTGGATGCAGCGCTGAATGAAGTAGCAGCAGGCAACATGACAGGTACCGTTTTGAATGACGCTCAGGGTCAGGCAGAAGGCGCTGTTGCAGCTATGGAAGAACTGTTAGGCGGCAAGACATATGCAGCAGGCGAGCAGTCCATCTACGTAGACTATGTAAAGGTTACTCCTGATAACGTAGCTGACTTCCAGTAATCAGAAACACTTCACAACAATAAGAAAATGTAGATTCATTGGGAAGTGCGTGTGCGTTTGCGCATGCACTTCCTTCTAAATTATAGGGAACTGCGTAGTAAGACACATGCATTCACAGGTTCGTGCCGCGGACTTGCATGGAATGCGAAGGATTCTTTTTATAAAGGGGGTTATCAGATTGTCAGAGTATCGTTTGGAAATGCACAATGTTGTAAAAACATTTCCAGGTGTCAAAGCGCTGGACGGTGCGCAGTTAAACTTGCGTCCGGGTACAGTTCATGCCCTGATGGGTGAGAACGGAGCCGGCAAATCGACCTTGATGAAGTGCATGTTCGGTATTTACCACATGGACGAAGGGGAAGTTATTTATGAAGGGGAAAAAGTACAGATTAAAGGTCCGCTGGATGCCTTAAACCGTGGGATTGCCATGGTACATCAAGAGTTGCAGCCGATTCCGGAAAGAAGTATCGGTGAAAACATTTATGTAGGGCGTTACCCGCTGAAAAAGCTGGGGCCGCTGACCGTAATTGATCATGATAAAATGTATGAAGATGCCGCGAGGGTGTTAGAGGAGGTTCATCTGAACTTCGACCCGAAGGCAAAACTGGGGAGCCTTTCGGTATCCCAGATGCAGCTTGTTGAAATTGCGAAAGCAGTTTCTGCTGATTGTAAGGTGTTGATTCTGGATGAGCCTACATCGTCTTTGACTGCCGCCGAGGTAGAGGCATTGTTTACCATCATCAATGAATTGCGCAGTAAAGGCGTTTCCATCGTCTATATCAGCCATAAGATGGACGAAATTTTACGTATCAGCGATGAAGTAACGATAATGCGTGACGGACAATATATCGGAACCTGGTCTGCGAAGGGCCTGACCACTGATTTCATTATCACCAAGATGGTTGGCCGTGAACTTTCCGAATTGTATCCTGTCAGGGAGAATGTGCCCGGGGAAGTGGTATTTGAGGTGGAAGATTTTACATCCATCAATCCTAAAAGCTTCCGGCATGTTACTTTCCAGCTGAAGAAGGGTGAAATTCTGGGTGTGGCAGGCCTTGTGGGCGCGCAGCGTACGGAATTGATGGAGGGCCTGTTCGGACTTCGCAACCATACAGACGGCAGGATTACATATAAAGGACAGGAAATTAAGATTGCCCAGCCCAAGGATGCCATTAATAGCGGTATCGCCATGCTGACAGAAGACAGGCGGGCCACGGGAATTCTTGGAGTGCTGTCCATAGCGGATAATGTTTCCATTGCATCCCTAAATCAGTATCTTATCGGAGGGTTTATGCTGGATGATGGTAAAATTGAGAAGTTGGTGCAGGAGAATGTAGCCAAGCTTTCCATTAAGACACCATCCTCCAAGACGCAAATCCAGTCGCTTTCCGGCGGTAACCAGCAGAAGGTGCTGATTAGCCGTTGGCTGGCAAACAGTCCGGATGTTTTTATCATGGATGAACCCACACGCGGTATCGATGTGGGGGCCAAATACGAAATTTACTGTATTATTGCTGAGATGGCGAAGCAGGGCAAAAGTATTATCATGATATCTTCGGAAATGAGCGAACTTATCGGTATGTCTGACCGCATTATGGTTATGTGTGATGGACGGGTAACCGGATTTATCGATGGAAAAGAAGCGAATCAGGAGAATATTATGGCTCTTGCGACTCAGTTTGAATAAGGAGGGAGAACATTATCATGGAAAAATCATTGAATATGAAAAAAATCGTTTCCAACAATGCGATTATTATCCTGATCGTGTTGCTGGCCATCCTGACAGGATGTACCACACAGAACTTTTTTACTGTGACTAACTTTAAAAATCTGGTAGTAAATGTATCTCCCAGATTCATCATCGCCTGCGGCGTATCGGGCTGTCTGATTACCAAAGGTACCGACCTTTCTGCAGGGCGTGCGGTAGGGCTTGCGGCATGTCTTTCGGCTATGATGCTGCAGAGCCTGGATTATTCTGCACGTATGCTGCCTTGGATGCCGGATATTCCATGGCCGGTAGCGCTTATTGTTGTTATGGCTATCATGGGCTGCTTTGGCGGCGTTAACGGTGTTGTAATCTCCGTTTTGAAAGTTCCTCCTTTCATCGCAACTTTGGGTATGCAGACCATCATCTACGGCCTTTGCTCTTTGATAACAAACAATCAGCCTATGGGTGGTTACAAACCCAGCTACCTGACCGTTGCCAGCGGTTCCTTGGGGCCGATTCCTTATCTGATGCTCTTTGCGGTAGTGATCGGCATATATTTCTGGTTCCTGTATAATAAAACCCGCCATGGTAAATATATGTACGCTATCGGCGGTAATGAAAATGCAGCACAGGTTGCAGGCGTTAATGTACGTGGTTCCTTAATCCGTATTTATATTCTGGCCGGCTGTATGTACGCATTGGCTGGTTTCCTGGTAGGTGCAAAAGCCGGCGGTGCTTCCACCGCAACAGGTAATGGCTATGAACTGGAAGCTATCGCAGCCTGTACAATCGGCGGTGTATCCGCTAATGGTGGTGTTGGTAAAGTTGGCGGTATCCTTATCGGTGTATTGGTATTTGAAATCCTGAAGATTTGTCTCCAGTTCCTGGGTGTTGACCCGGCTTATACATACATCGCACAGGGTCTTGTAATCGTAATCGCAGTTGCACTTGATTTGAGAAAATATCTGCAGAAGAAATAATTAATTTGAGTTTTAGCCGGAATATATATGGCAGAGAGGATGTAAAAGATATGGATAAGGAGCAGGAGAATCGGGAACTGGAAGTAAAAGAGGAATCAACGCAGACCGGAACGGAGGGGGAAACAGGGAAGAGGCCTTCGGGAGGCAGTGCATTTGAGGGAATCTATGATATGCTTCCTGATATTTCCATTCGCTCCCTGGACAGATTTATTCTTTTATGTGTCATCGCTTTGGTGCTGGTTATTGTGTTTGGAGTGCTGAAGGCAAATCATGTATTCGGCTGAAATGCAGTATATGATTCTTTGAAGGTAGAGACAGTATAAAATGTATGGATAAGGGGCTTTCGGAAGGGAAGCCCCTTTACATATATAATGACATTGCCTGTAAACAGTAACTAAAAAGTAAAAAAACGCAAGAAAAGTAGAACTTTCCTCTTGCCAAATGGGCCGAGTTATGGTAATATAATGTTCGCTGGGTTATTTCTTGAAGAAAAATTCAGCATACAAAGCCGAGCGGGTAGCCAGGAGAATCTTTACCGGTCTTAGTGCAGGATGCTTACGCTGATTCATTAGGCTCCGTGGTCAAGCGGTTAAGACATCGCCCTTTCACGGCGGTAACACGGGTTCGATTCCCGTCGGAGTCATTTAGGTTTCATTATATGGACCTTTAGCTCAGTTGGTTAGAGCAACCGGCTCATAACCGGTCGGTCCTGGGTTCGAGTCCCCGAAGGTCCATTTTTGCAATAAGGAAGAATTTAAGAACTGGAAGGACTTTCTATATTATAGGAAATTACGCCACAGCGTTGTCAGTCACTAGGAATTGGCCGCTGGATCAATTTTTTTTTATTGCGAAACCAATGCTTACAGTTCATATCTGTAAGGAGTGTATTTTATCCAAGAGCCGTTTTGTTTGGTGTAAATCAACAAAGCGATGCGGATATTGATAATAGACAGTATTTTTCATTGTTCAGATGGCCCGGTGGCTCAGTTGGTTAGAGCGCCGCCCTGTCACGGCGGAGGTCGTGGGTTCGAGTCCCATCCGGGTCGTTTATTACAAATTTTATATTGTGCGGGATCTTAGCTCAGCTGGGAGAGCATCTGCCTTACAAGCAGAGGGTCATAGGTTCGAGCCCTATAGGTCCCATTAAGTACCTTGCTGGTGTGGCGGAATAGGCAGACGCAAAGGACTTAAAATCCTTCGGGAGCAATCCCGTGCCGGTTCAAGTCCGGCCACCAGCATTATACTTTAGAGGAACTACATCTATGATTAGATGTAGTTTTTTTCTGCGCAAAAAATTTTTGTTGACAAAAGGTGACTACTATAGTAGTATAACTATATCGCGATGACTATTGCAGTAGTCGAAAGGAATGAGGTGGCCTTATGAGTATTAAATTATTTGATTCAGAATTAAAAGTTATGGAAGTATTGTGGAGAGAAGGTGGTATGGCAGCCGGTCAATTGGCGAAAATTCTAAAGGATGAAATTGGGTGGAACAGAAATACCACCTATACGGTAATAAAAAAATGTGTAGAAAAGGGCGCAGTAAAACGGAGTGAACCTAATTTTTTATGCAGCCCATTAGTCACAAAGGAACAGGTGCAGAACTATGAAACGGAGGAACTGATTGGCAAGATGTTCGGCGGCTCGAAGGAAAAATTCTTTGCAGCCTTCCTGGATGAGGAAAAATTATCCAGGGAAGAGATAGAAAGCCTGAAGCGGATGGTTATGAGGCTGGGAGAATGAATGGAGATTTGTGCTGGGCAAGTTTGCGTTAGCGCTGCGCCCACAAACTTGGTGTGCATAAGGCCTGGCAATACCGGGCCGCAAATGCAGCGCAGGAATGGAGTTAAAAATGGGATTGTTGCAAAGAAGTATGTGTGCAGGAGTTTTAATAATTTGTACGCTTCTGCTTCGAAAAAAGGCATCAAAATGGCTTCCGAAATGGACATTGCCAGGAATATGGCGGGTGGCTGTTTTACGCCTCTTATTGCCCGTTGTATTTCCTGTGGAGAATGTTCTTTTCTGCGGGAAAGTAACTAAAGTTATATTGTCCGCGCAAAGAGGGGCAAAACAGATGGGGGTAGGAGAGGAAGCATTGGAAACCGGAAGTCCGATGATTCGGTATGTGTGGCTTGTGTGGCTGCTTGGAGTGTGCTTATTGGCTGTATATTTCACGGCTGGATATGTCAGGATGTATTTTCAGCTAAGAGAAGCGATTCCTTTCACAGAATATGCGGTGAATGACACGGTTGTCGCAGAAATATGCCTAAAGTTGACCGATAAAGTCAGAATAAAAGTATCGGACAGGATTGCTGTTCCTATTACTTATGGCATCTTCCGCCCACAGATTATTCTGCCCAGGACGATGGACTTTCAAGACCGGGAATTGCTGTATTTTGTGTTTCGGCATGAAAAGATACATATAAAACGAATGGACAATTTATGGAAGTTGTTATTGATTCTGGCTCTTTGTCTGCATTGGTTCAATCCCCTTGTCTGGGCGATGTATTTTGCGATGAACCATGATATGGAAATTGCCTGTGATGAAAGTGTCATTTCTGCTATGGAGGAAAAAGATAGGCAGAAATATGCAATGACATTGGTGCTTTTTGCGGAAATCCAGTCTTCATTCCCCAGCATGTGCAGCGGGTTTGGGCAAAGTGCGGTTTCGGAAAGGATTAAGGAGATTATGAATTATAAAAAAATAACGAAAATAGGAAGTTTGTGTGCAGCATTAATTTTAATGGGGAGTATGGCAGTGTTTGTATCGGCGAGGGAGAACGTTCCACAGGCAGAAGTGGATTCGGCGCCTCATGGGGCGGCCGATGTGAAAGCGGAAAAAGTGATATCCGAAGAAATGGCGGGAATCGATGGGGAAAAAGATGATAGGGAATGTGTGGAAGTATTTTTTGACGAAGGTATTTCCAAGGAAAGAAAGGGGGAAATAGGGGATGAACTATTGTCCATGAAGCAGGTGGAAGGCGTGGAGTATATTTCTGCGGAAACTGCCTGGGCAGTATTTGCGGATAAGTATCTGGATGAAGATGTTGAAATATCCTTTAAAGATAACCCGTTGGAAAAATCGGACAGCTATACGGTTTACCTATCGGAAAAGACGGATGAGATTATCGATGAGATACGGAATATAGACGGGGTAAGGCGTATTGGCGGCCAGTAAGGATAGAAATTGAGAAAAGTATTCTGATATGCTTTCTGAATTAAAAAGTTAGTTGTACAGACTGCCGCAGTTTTAAGGAACTTCGAATGAAATTTAGTAAAAAAATACCATTGCATTTTATTTGTTCAGTGCTATAATACTCTTCGAAATACAAAATCTTAATTAATATCTTTTCTTAGGGAGGACGGTAGTCATGAGAAACAAATTAGTAAAAAGAATTGCAGCTCTTTTGTGTGTAGCAGTAATGGGTATGTCTGTAGTAGCCTGCGGAGGCGGCAGCAACGGGGCAGCACAGGAAGAAACATTGACGGAAGAAGAGTATGAAGCAAAAGCTACAGAACTGGGCAACTCTTTAAACAGTGCCATGACTGATGCAGCTGCTTTAGATCCTAACGATGTGGAAGGCGCAAAAGAGTTCATCGAAGGTCTGAAAGCTCCTTTTGTTGAATTTAGCGCACTGAAAGCACCGGCAAAATATGCAGATGCACATGCTAAATTCCAGTCGGGATGTGATGCAATGGTAGAATATCTTGATATGTGTATCGCAGCTATGGATTCCGGGGATGTGGATATGGAGAAGATGACCTCTTTGCTTACCACTATCCAGAATGACTTTACAGAAGGCGCTTCCATGCTGGAGTAATTGACAGCGGCAAGAGAGTAAAAGCAGGATACATATAAATATGTAAACGAAAATGCCGGTATGAGGAAACCGAGAGGGTCTCTGAATACCGGCATTTTTTACCATATAGGAAAGTCCGTCGCCAGGCGGACATAAATTGACGAAGAACCGAAGGTTCTTCATGAAGTGGCGAAGCCACTTTTTTACCATATAGGAAAGGCTTTGATATGGACAAAAAAAGACTGAAAGAGGAAGCGGTGCACGGAACCGTTAAATTTCCGTTGGCGGTATATCGTTACGAAGGGGAGGGGAACTTTGAGGTGAACCTTCATTGGCATGAGGAAACGGAGATTATCTTCTTGAAAAAAGGGAAATTCTGTATAGATGTGAATATGCAGAAATATCGTCTGGATGGCCCCGCCATGTTGTTTGTGGGCTCCGGGGATATTCACGAAATCCATGGAGGGGAAGGCTGCAGGGAGAGCGCGGTGGTATTCGACATGAAAATGCTCAGCTTTGAGCATTATGACAGTGTCCAGTATCAGATGCTTGGCCCGCTGTTAAACAGAACTGTACAGCTTCCGGTAGTGTTAACGGAAGCGGATGAAGTATGGGCGGAAATGGCCGGATTATATGAAAAAATACAAGTGGAAGCCAATAAGGAGACGCCTGCGGCAAGAATGAGGGTAAAAGCCTACCTGCTGCAGATGTTTGCTTGTATGTATGAAAATGGGAAGCTGGTTCATATGGAGGGGATGGCGGATTATGAGGGGAAAAAGATCGAAAACGTGAAGCGGGTGCTTGGATTTATTCAGAAGAATTATGGGCAGCGGATTACCAATCAGGATATGGCAGAAGTGGTGCAGATGAATGCCCAGTACTTTTGCAGATATTTTAAGAGAGTGACAGGAAAAACGCCTACCGAATATGTGAATGAGGTGAGGATTGGGAAGGCAGCGGAATATTTATACCGTACAGACCGAAAAATCCTGGATATTGCTTTGGAATGCGGCTATGACAATATCGGCTATTTCATCAGAAGATTTAAGGAGGCAAAGGGAGTGCTTCCGTCCGAATATAGGAAAAGCCGCAGCAATGAAGATGAAAAGTCAAAATAGTGTAATAAATAGTCAGAAAGGAAAAAGAAAATAAGGGGATGTATTCCTATAATTATAGAAAATAAGTTTGAGGATCAGGTGCTATAGGAAGGCATCTGGAAGGAGAACGGCAAAGACAGACATTATTCCGGCGAAAAAATTTGCAGGACGAGAGAAAGGGCATGGTTTAAGTATGAAAAAGCAATGGTGGCATGGAAAGGTGGCATATCAGATTTATCCTAAAAGTTTCCGGGACAGCAATGGAGACGGAATTGGGGATCTTAGGGGAATTATTGAAAAACTTGATTATCTGAAGGACTTAGGGATTGATATTATATGGATTTCGCCGATTTATCAGTCTCCGTTTGTGGACCAGGGCTACGATATTTCGGATTATTATCAAATAGATCCGGCTTTTGGAACGATGGACGATTTTGACGAACTGATGCGGGAAGCGAAGAAGAGGGATATGTATATCCTGATGGACCTTGTTATCAATCATTGTTCGGATAAACATGAGTGGTTCAAGAAGGCCTTGGCGGACCCGGAAGGGGAATATGGGGAGTATTTTTATTTCGAAAAGGGAAAAGATGGAAAAGTACCCAGCAACTACCGGTCTTATTTTGGGGGAAGCGTCTGGGAGAGCGTGCCTGGAACGGATTTATATTACCTTCACTTTTTTGCCAAGGAACAGCCGGATTTGAACTGGGAAAATGAAAAAGTGAGGGAAGAACTGTTCCGCATGGTGAACTGGTGGCTGGATAAAGGGCTGGCAGGTTTCCGCATTGATGCTATTATGAATATTAAAAGGGATACACGTTTCCCAGATTATGAGCCGGACGGAAATGACGGCATGGTAAGATGTTCGCGGATGGTGGAGGAAGTGAAAGGAATCGGGGATTTCCTCGGGGAACTGAAAAGGGAGACTTTTGCAAAACACAATGCTTTTACCGTGGCGGAAGTGTTCAATATGAGGAAAGAGGAACTGAAAGAATTTATAGGGGAAGAAGGGCATTTTTCCACGATGTTTGACTTTGCCGCCCTGGATACAATGGCAGGGGGGCACGGCTGGTACGATGCACCGGAATATGACTTTTTCAAATGGAGGACAGCCTTATTCAATGCCCAGGAAAAGTATCAGGGAGAAGTGTTCCTGGCAAATATTATTGAAAACCACGATGAGCCGAGAGGGGCGAGCACTTATTTGCCGGCCTATGCCCAAAATGATGAGGGAACAAAAATGCTGGCCACCACCAGTATCTTGCTATGGGGGCTGCCGTTCCTTTATCAGGGGCAGGAAATCGGCATGACAAACTGCCGGATGAAAGATATTGCTGAATATGACGATATTGATACGAAAAATCAGTATCGGATAGCGATGGAAGCGGGCCTTTCCCAGGAAGAGGCGCTGCAGCTTTGCTTTAAGCATAGCAGGGATAATGCCCGGACGCCCATGCAGTGGAGCGGGGAAGCGAATGCCGGGTTTTCCACAGGAAGCCCATGGCTGAAGGTAAACCCGAACTATGTGGAAAAGAACGTTGAAGCGGAAGAAAACGATGCTTCTTCTGTGCTTTCTTATTATAAGAAATTGTTGTCTTTGCGGAAAGCGGAAGGGTACCGGGAAGTGTTTACATATGGGGATTTCCGGCCTGATTTTGAAAAAGAAGGGATGGTATTTGCCTACCATCGGAGCAATGAGGAGCAGGATATTCTGATAGCGGCGAACTTTGGGCTTCAAGAGGTAAAACTGGAACTTGGGCGGTGCGGGGAAATATTACTGAAAAACCAGGAGGGAGTAGGGCTGGAGGATAAGAGACTGACATTGCCTTCTTGTGGTGTGGCAGTTGTGGATTTGTAACAGCTGCACTGCTGTGAGAAACCCGTAACAGGGAGGCCGAAAGGCTGAACTGTTACAAAATTTGCGGAAAAAATAAAAAAAGGTATTGACATTTTCACAAATATTGCATAGAATTTAATAAATCGTTGATAAAGCATGAGTACATACAGAAAAGATGTTACAGAGAGCTGCAGGAGGTGGAAGTGCAGTACGGATTGCTGTATGGAATGGGCTTTTGAGAGCAAACTAAAACCAGAACCGTTGTGCGGAAGAGGACTCTGCGGGAATGGGAGTAAGGGCGCCGGAGTAGAACCTCCGTTAAGAAGCGGGTATGTGATGGCATATCGTAAGTGGATGCGAAGAGCATCAAGCAGGGTGGCACCGCAGGAATAGTAAATATGTCCTGTCCCGGCAGTAAAGCTGGGATGGGTTTTTTTTGTTGTATAGGAAACTTCATTTACTATACGGCAAAACCCTCTAAGGGAAGTGTAATTAGGGCTAAGGGAATATGGATGCTGATGCAGCCGCGCTCCGGCGCGAGGGTTTGGCTTGCCGGATTCTTTGTTTCCTTATAGGAAGTCCGTCGATAGACGGATATAACAGGACACTACGTTACATCGCTATAGGCAGCCAGGGAAGAATGCGGAGCATTCGTTGTCCTTGTTCTGCTCGAGGGAAAAAAGAAAGGAGAATGGAAATGTCAGAAAAGAAGATACCTTACAAAATTTATTTGGAAGAAAGCGAGATGCCGAAACAATGGTATAATGTACGGGCGGATATGAAGAATAAACCGGCCCCGCTGTTGAACCCGGGAACGCTGAAACCGATGACTTTTGAGGAGTTACAGGGAGTTTTCTGCGATGAATTGGTGAAGCAGGAATTAAACGATACAGATGCCTATATCGATATTCCACAGGAAATCAGGGATTTTTATAAGATGTACCGCCCGGCGCCATTGGTAAGGGCTTACTGCCTGGAGAAAAAGCTGGATACACCGGCGAAAATCTATTATAAATTTGAAGGAAACAATACCAGTGGAAGCCATAAGCTGAATTCGGCGATTGCCCAGGCCTATTATGCGAAGCAGCAGGGGTTAAAAGGGGTAACAACGGAGACTGGGGCAGGGCAGTGGGGGACAGCCCTTTCCATGGCGTGTGCCTATTTCGATTTGGACTGCAGGGTGTACATGGTAAAAGTTTCTTATGAACAGAAACCGTTCCGCCGGGAAGTAATGCGTACCTATGGTGCACAGGTGACGCCATCGCCGTCTGATACCACCAAGGTGGGGCGTCAGATACTGGAACAGTTCCCTGGAACAGGCGGAAGCCTGGGCTGTGCGATTTCGGAGGCCGTAGAGGCGGCTACCAGTATGGAAGGATACAGATATGTGCTTGGAAGCGTGCTGTCCCAGGTACTTCTTCATCAGTCCATTATTGGAGAAGAAACAAAAGCAGCATTGGAGAAATATGATATTAAGCCGGATATCATTATCGGATGTGCGGGAGGCGGTTCCAATCTGGGCGGGCTGATTTCGCCTTTTGTGGGACAGAAATTGAGAGGGGAAGCGGATTATCGGATTATTGCGGTAGAGCCGGCTTCCTGCCCCAGCCTGACGAGGGGGAAATATGTTTATGACTTCTGCGATACCGGGAAAGTATGTCCGTTAGCCAAAATGTATACGCTGGGAAGCGGCTTTATGCCTGCCCCTAATCATGCAGGCGGTTTAAGGTATCATGGCATGAGTTCCGTAGTTTCCCAGCTGTACCATGATGGGCTGTTAGATGCAGTCAGCGTGGAACAGACGGAAGTGTTCAAGGCGGCAGAGCGGTTCGCCAGGGTAGAAGGTATCCTGCCTGCCCCGGAAAGCTCTCATGCAATAAAAGTTGCAATTGATGAAGCGCTGAAATGCAAAGAGACAGGAGAGGAAAAAACCATTGTTTTCGGGCTTACCGGCACAGGATATTTTGATATGGTGGCATATGGGAAGTTCCATGACGGACAAATGTCGGATTATATTCCTTCTGATGAGGATTTGTCGAAAGGATTTGCAGGAATTCCTTCATTTCCGGGGAATGAGTGAAAATGCGGGTAAATGACCGTAAGGGAATGCAAGCTTTTGGGGCGGAAATGGATTGAGCAGTAACGTAAAATATTTTCAGTAATATTTTCAACCCTAAAATATTTTATTTTATTCCTTGACAATTAGAGAATATGCGTGTAAAATATAATCGTTGCGGAAGGGTTCTGCTAAATAAAGCAGAACAGCCGTAACGAATGTGCGCTTAGCTCAGCTGGATAGAGCGTTTGGCTACGGACCAAAAGGTCGGGGGTTCGAATCCTCTAGCGCACGTTTTTTGTGCGGTTGCGCACGTTGGTTTGTTTGAGAGGCGGAAATGCTGATAAAACGGGCATTTCTGCCTTTTTCTTTTTCATTTTTTGGGGTAAAAAGTGTAACAAATCTTGTTACACTTTGTTACACTTTTTTCGTCCTTCAGGTTGAAAGACTCTGCTCCAGAACTTTCTTAAGTTCTTCCGATGACTTGCGACCCCGGCAGTACTTCATCGTCATTTCGATGTTCTCATGTCCGGCAATCCGGCGTATCTCGTCAGGATTCAGACCTGAGTCGAAGAGACGCGAAATATAAGAGCGTCTAATATCGTGACAGGTCGCATATGCTCTTTATAGCCGAATTCCTCCTTTTCAGCGTCATACTTCTCATCGATTATGATGGATGATTTGTATATATTTGTATCAATATACGGGGGGTCTATGATAAAGATGGAATCCTCGCTTTTCATATATTTTTCAATAAGCTCCAACGCATACCGCCCATAAATTTCGGTATCTTTCATCCTTTCGTTGAGAAGGGCAATGGCATCCATATTTTTCCTGTATGTGGATAGTGCTTTCCCGCTGAAAGTATGGCCGGTATTGCGTATTGACAATAGGGTTGTAAACAGGAAGCATGCGGCGGCATCAAGGTTAACCTCTGCATCACTCAGATGCTCCCCATTATTTAGCAGGCTTTTACACTGCCCAAATGTATCCTCGTCAACTGGTTTGGACAGCATTTTTTCAAGGAGTATATACATATAATCGCGGATTGCCCGGTAAAGGTTGACTTTCCTTAGGTCTATGTCGTTGATGACCTCATGGTCTGCAACCTTGAAATTGGAAAAAATACCAAGTGCGCCTACAAAAGCATCAATGCTGGTCTGCCAGCGTTTGCCTGAAGAGTCGAAGATTTTCTTGATTGCGTCTTGCATCACGGGAGACCATTTGCTTCCTGCGAGTGGCAGAAGTTTCATGGAATAGTCAGGCTCAAACTTACCAGGTGCGGGAAGGCTGGATGCCTTTGCCGGTGTGGAGGGTGCTTGTGCCGCACCGGAGAAGTAAAGGTAGTTGGCCAGCATTACCGTAACAGTGTTGAAGCCAGTATCATTGGTTGCATAAGCTTTGATAGCCTTGTCCATATCATCTGTGATACGGATGGAATATTTTTTTATAGTTGTGCGTTCTTCAACAGTAAGAATAATCTGATGAAGTGCAAAGTCATCCATTCTTTTACTGTAAGAAGATTTGGTCAGAAACTCGTGTATCCCCTTGCGGATTGCTTCAGAAGCATTGTCTGTCTGGAAGTGGTCGCACAGCTGGTTAACGAGTTCAGGGGGCAATGGAATATTTTTGGTTTTATTATATGTTTCTTTTTTTGGCATTTAGATACCTTCCTTTCTGTCTTCAAAAAATTTTTGAAAATGAAGACATTAGGAATAGCCGATATCAGGTAGCAACTCATAAACGATACAAATAAGGGTAGAAACCACCCATCTCGCTAAAAAAACTGCCATATAGCCTTCCCATAAGGCCAACTCATACCTTTTTCTGACAGACTGACTGCCGCCGGGAGTCAACTCAGCACCTTAAGGAAGCCAACTGGGTTTCCAGATGTGCCAACTGAAGATTCTTCCCAATCCAACTCATGCTCATAAAAAGCAAACTAGGGTGCGTTTTTTTCAAGATGAAAAAAATGAGCCATGCAGTCCGGCGGCGGCAGTCTCCGGGCGGGATGTAATATGTGGTCTGAAATGTAATCCGGCACAGTCCAAAAGAAGCCTGAAATGTAATCTGATATAGTCCAAATGAATCCTGAAATGTAATCTGGTACAGTCCAAAAAAAATCCTGAAATGGGCGTGGCATCCTTTGCGTCAAGCGCGGGTGATTTGTGGATGAAGATGCAGAGCCTGTCAGCGCGGGGGGGCAGGTTTCCAGTCCGGCAGTGAGCGTTATCTGGACTTCTCATGCACCAGTCCCCTGCCCGCAGTTGTGGCGGAGACGCTGAAGGCCTTTGCGTCGCGTGAGGCGGGGTTTGTAAGCTGGGTGCAGTGCAGCAGGCTCCCCGAGGCCGCCAAGATGGCATTGGCAGTGCGTATCCGGGTGGAGTCTATTGCGGGCATCGCATTGGTCTTCCAGAATAATGGCATAAGGAAGAAGGGTGGCTGAAGCCTCCTGCGCCTGTGCCGCCCCTGCGTGCCTGTGCGGCTCGTGTGCGCCTGTGCCGCCCCCATATACGGCTTCCCTGCTGGATGGGGCGGTACGGGTGCTTTTTTGCGTTCCGGGGCATTCCGGGGAAGCTGGCGGGCATATACCGTCTCTCTGGGGTATCCCCTAATGGCATGGGTTCTGGCCGCTGTTTTCCTGTGCCATTAGGGTGGCTTTCCGTTTTCTGGGATGTGCCAGGGGAAAACCGAGGCCTATTGGCACAGTCCTAATGCCGCATTATATCCTGTGTAGCGTTTTGCGGTTTCCTGCGGATGTGATTCCGCAGAGTAAGGGGGCAGTATGAAAGTAGGATATATCAGAGTCAGTACAGAAGAACAGAACACGGAAAGGCAGGAAGCCCTCATGCGCGAGTTGGGCGCAGGGAAGGTGTTCATGGAGAAGGCAACGGGCAATACCCGGGAAGACAGGGCACAGCTGGAGGCCATGCTCCAGTATGTGCGTGAGGGGGATGTGGTGGTGGCGGAGTCCATCTCCCGCATCGCCCGCAATACAAAAGACCTGCTTGATATCGTGGAAAGGCTGGAATATAAGGGCGTGGACTTCATATCGAAAAAAGAGGCGATTGACACCAAGACACCGTCAGGGAAGTTCATGCTGACAGTCTTTGGCGCAATCGCACAGTTGGAGCGGGAGTATATCTTAGACCGCCAGAGGGAGGGGATTGAGATTGCCAGACAGAAGGGGAAGTATAAAGGACGTAAGCCGGTTGCCATTGACGAAGGAAGATTTATGGAGGTATACGGAAGATGGAAGTCCGGCAGTATCAGGGGGGTAGAGGCGATGCACGAGTTAGGACTGAAACCATCTACTTTTTACAGGCGCGTGAGGGAGTATGAAGGCGGGAGCCGCGGGCATGAGTGAGCCCGTCCTGCGGCGAGCCGGATGCCGGAAAGAGGGAGGGTTCCATGCATGGTTTGTGCCTGTAAAGCAGTTTGGGGTATACGCTGGATGGACTGCCATATGATATGCAATACTTTACCCTGACAGATGAGTAATATAACGCAAAATTAATAATCCTGCAACAAACAGCCAAGAGAGACCTGCCCGGACGGACAGGCCTTTCTTGGTTTAGAGATATAAAAAAACATGTTCCATATACATTGTTCATTCAGATATATGTAGAGTTCTTTTATTAACAACATGATAAGTACCACCGGGCATAAGGGAAATTAGGGGAAAGAAAGATGGTTACAGATATTCCCCGGATACCTGAATAAAGCCGGTTGGTATCTCTCAGGGGTGGCGGGCGGGTTCAGACCAGTATGGGGTGTGAGGCGATGCGGCCAGCGTTATGTATTGCGTCTTAGGTAGTCCTCCAGCTCAGTAGGTTATGATGGGTTGCTCTGGGGTACTGGGTTTTACCGGCGCGTGAGGGAATATGAGGGGAATACCCCACGAACCATGTGGCAGTTCTATAAGGGATGGGAAGGCAGAAAGCGTAAGGAAGCCGCCCTATTTGAGACTTGTAAAGAATAACCTTGTATGCTAAAATGTGAGTTGAGAAATTCAAGGACGATAAGGTGTACCACCCCAGAGAGTTGGCGCTCTCTGGGGTAAGGGATGGTAATCTCACTACCACACGATACAGACAAAGTCTGCGATACACGCAAGAATTATTATAAGGTAATCGGGCATAAAAAACAATGCCTTTTGCGTGCTGTCAGGCTCTGTCTGTGCCTCATGATATAGAAACGGGGTGTAGAGTGTGGACGCATACTTGCACCCCGTTCTTGATTTCTCACTGGAGTGCGTTGGCGGCGGGTAGTTTGCCGCCGGGGTACTCCCCAGTGAGGAATCGGAGTCTGGAAGGACTGCGATTAGTTGTCGTGCAATCGCAGTTCTTTTTTTTGCTTCGGGAAAATACAGAAGGAAAGGAGAACCAGTATGAACAGTAATGATATTTTTAAACTTTTGGACTGTGTTGGGAGGGCTACCGCAAAAAACTGCCTGAGATAGTGGAGCCGCTGCCTGTATGTGGGAAAACCCTGAGCAACGCCCTGTCCGCAGTAAGGCAGGGGATTGATGATTACCGCAACCAGCGGATATCCCCCGAAGAGTATGGCAGGATCCAGGCGGCATTCCATGAGACGGCCCGGGAAGAGGCGGCACAGGCAGTTCCCCCGGCCTTTATGGACTGCGTCATATTCCAATGCAAGCCGGGGTGTACCCTGACGGATGCCCAGCAGGGCATGCTGGCAGATGCCTTGGAGGGCGGGGCGGAAGAAGAAAACGATATCATCAGCGGCTTTATTTCAAGGTATCTGGGCGGCAGTGTCTGGAGGGATGATGACTATGTCAGTCTCAATTTTATGGAGTATGACGAATACCCATATGACGGGGAGGTGCTGAGCCGGCTTCAGGAAGCCCTCAATGAGGTTGTGGGATGTAAGGCATTCCAGTATTTTGTAGCATCGGGGCATGAAGAAAGCCATGATGGATGGTGAGAAAGGAAGGAGATTATCTGATGAAGAGGAAAATGTTAATGAGGATGCTTGCGGCGGCTTTATCTGCCTCCCTGCTTGCGGGATGCGGCAATACCGCAAAGCCGGCTGACAGCGGCAGTGTTGTTACAGCAGGAGAAGAAGAGGGGACAGATGCGGCTGAGGAGGCGGATGTGGAAGAAGAACCCGGTTCAGAAGAATCAGAGGAAGCTGATGTAGAAGAACCCGGTGCTGGGAATGAGCCGGAGGAAGCAGATGCAGGGCAGAAATCGGAAGAGAGCGAAGTGCCGGAAGATGAGACGGAGCTGGAACCTGTCAACTGGCTGGAGGAACACGGGATAGCCATTACACCGCAGGGAGATTGGCCTGTGAATTTATACGGTTATGACAGTTATGTGGAAGATTATGTGTGCGATTTTGAGGCGGGTGTGAATGTTGCCATCTCAGAGACAATAGAAGGGGCAGACGAAGGCCTCAAGAAAGTGACCGCAGTGTATACAGTTGATATGAGCAATATGCCGGAAGAAGTAACTGGCTGTAGGTGGAATACCAGCTCATTTGACAGGTATACCGGCACATACTTTAGGGGGAATGCTAAGACCAAGGATGCAGTCAGGATTGGCGATGAATACTATGATATACGGACCGAGTATGAGCAGGAGAATAATTGGCCGCTGTCCATCGTAACGTATACTGTGACTTGCCCGGCTGATTATGACGGCACAGTGTTCCAGTTTGGCTATACTTCACCAGAAAAAGGGGAGGAGTATGATAAAAATGACTATACAGCCAGACTGTATACGATGGATGAACTGCCATATTATGGGGAAGGATATCTACGCTTCACCCTGACAGATGAATAAGATGGTACATATGTTTTGATTCTGCAAGAAACAGCCAAGAAAGACCTGCCCGGACGGACAGGTCTTTCTTGGGTTATAGATATAAAAAAACATGTTTCATATACATTGTTTATTCAGATATATGTAGAGTTCTTTTATTGACAGTATAATAAGTACCCCCGGGCTTAAGGAACATTGGGGAAAAGAAAGAAGGTTACAGATATTCCCCGGATAGCTGAATAAAGACGGCTGGTATCTCTCAGGGGTGGCGGGCGGGTTCAGACCAGTATGGGGTGTGAGGCGATGCGGGCAGCGTTTTGTGTGGAAAAATGCGCCATATGGTATATGATGGGAGGCGGCCTCCCCTGTCACGACTTTCCCTGCCTTGTATTGAGTGGCACTTATGCAATGTAAGGTCTTCCGGGGTAGCGCACTGAGTTGATTACCGTTTTTTTTGGCAAGAAAGAATTGATTAAAAATTTGATTACCGTTTGCCCCTAAAAATAATCTTATTTTTTAATCAAATATAGGGAAGCGCGTATTTGCGCCATTTTTTCCCGGGGGTACGGGAAAAGGAAAAGCCGCCCGTTGATTAATAATTTTTGATGGCGGGGGTATTCCTGAAAATTGAGGTGGTAGCGGCCTGTGCCAGTTGGCGTTCCCGCGCAAGTACGTTGTTTTGTTCAGAGAAGTTTTATTTGCTAACAAGTTTTTATTGGGGTATAATATAAATATAATAATTTGTGAAACGGTAAGGTAGGCGATGGTATGCTGGCAAAGTATGAAGGCCTTAGTTTGCGGGAGCAGAAGAAAGCAGTGTGGGAGGTCATGATTTGAGGATTTATCTTGATATGTGTTGCTATAACAGGCCATACGATGACCAGTCACAGCTAAAAGTTGCTATGGAAACCCAGTCTAAATTGTATATTCAATCTTTGATAAAAGATAAAAAATTGGAGTTAATTGTATCATATATGCTCAGGTATGAGTGCAGTAAAAATCCGTTTGAAATGCGGCGTAATACAATTTTTGACTTTATGAGGGAGAATGCCTTTGGATATGTAGGTGATGAACGAAAAGAAGCAGTGGAGGCAAAAGCCGCTGAGATTATGAAAACAGGGGTTAAATTTAAAGATGCCTGTCATGTGGCTTCGGCAATTTATGCGAGATGTGAATATTTTATAACTACTGATGTACGACTATTAAAGTATCGTACAGAAGAGATAAAAATGGTGACACCGATAGAGTTTATTACAGATATGGAAGGGGATGAATAAATGGCGATAAGTACTGTTGAGATTTTGAACCGGGGAATGAGATGTTTAACGGAACAGATGGGTATTGTTGAAGCGGAGCATTTTATTTCTGCAATTATTCGAGAAAAATTTGATTATACAAAATGGCAGAGGGATTATTTTGATGCTAAGACGCCAGAAGAAATCAGTGCGGAGGCATCTCATTTTGAGGCGGCACAGCCTTTTGCTGGTAAAGCAGTAAGGCTTTAATATGTGAAAGTGCCGCCTTTCAATCAGTTACACCTTTGTTACACTCATCGAGGGAAGATGGCGCAACCTCCTTTCTTTACTGGATTTTTGGGCATTTGAGGTTAGCTTCGAATCCTCTAGCGTTGTTTTGACCACCTGTTTGCCGCTTGGCAGTCGAGTGTACCGCCGCCTGTTTGTTTTGTTCTGCGTAATTGGAATCGTGTGGCACTCCATAATGAACTTTTGTATTGCAATCATATTATATAACTGCGCCAGTTCCCTCGCCGATAAATTATTCTCATCAGCGAAATCAGTCAAGCCCTTTCGCAGTTCAGGGGTCAATTTTTTTAGTCCGCTGTTATCATTAGTTCTGCCCCCTTTCGCTATCGTAAGGAGTAGCCCCTTCCGAAGGGAAGGTGGTGATAATCCGCTCAGTAGTTCCTTTCTTATCGTATGGCACATCTATGTAGTAATACCCATGCCCCCAATAAAGGTCATCATGATATGTTCCTTGTAGCTTTGCGTGCAATCCATAGAAATTTCCCAAGCTGTTTTAGCTTTTTTCTCCCACATGGGGCGGTGCATGGTTTACGGTTGCATTTATGCTGAAAAGGGGCGGTTGTATTTTGAAATACCATAGCCCCTCTAAGCACCATTAAAAATATATTTCTTTGGTTTTCAATGCCCTTAGATTATGGCTCGATATTTTTATTAAATTGGAAATACGTTACTGCAAAATACAAGACATATATTCCAAGAAAACTAACGAATGAAATACCAAAATATAATATCCATTCTGTGTGGATTCCTGTGTATATCACAAATTGCCGTCCTACATACAATATAAATACCGCACTGATAATAACCGAAAGGATAACCGGGCATAAGTAGTATAAAAACAGTTGTTTTGCCACTACGTTTCTGATTTTTTTCTTTCCCATTCCCAGTTTGTTCAAAATCTGATAGCGGAATTTGTATTTATTGGAATCGCTTAACTGCTGGACGGAAAGGACAGTAAACGCAACGCATAAAAATACCAGTCCTACATAAAATAGCGGAAATGACAAGGTACTCATTAAAAACTTTAGTTCCAGGACTTCCCGGCTCTTAACCTGTATTGTGGCGGGCATTAAAAAAAGTTCCTCACTTCCGATTTTTATATAATCAGCCAATTCATCATACCCTCTTATTTTTCCGGCCGATTCATACAGACTTTCTGATAAATTTTCCGGCACATTTCCGCTTGCCATAACTGCCATAAGTGAAAAATATTTCTTCATTCCTGCAAGTTTTTTATCCGGCACAACCAATAAAAAATCCGTTCCATTATGTCCGTTCTGTGCAAAACCCTCAGTCATAAATCCTGCAAAATCCAGCCCTATATGTAAACTGTTCTGGGGCTTTTCGCTCCTGTCTTTAATTTCTTGATATACACGGTTTGGCATATGGATTAAATATTGGTTGTCCTGCAAGGCAACTGGCGTTAGCCCAAGCATTTTCCGTAAACTGTTATAATCAGTGATTCCCATATATACATCATAATCGTAATAAGCCGCGGCTTTTCTTCCCTCTGCCATAGCCGGATCGCTGTCCTTATCGGAAAATAACCTTAAATTCTGATACAGATAATCAACCATTTCACTTGTTCCGTTTTGATAGACACAATATTTCAGTGTTGCCCGTGGAACGGTATTTTCATTTATCAGTGTTTCTTCTTTGGCAAAATCGTTTTCTGTGTTGTCACTGATTAAAATAATATCAAAGGGATATTCCACATTTAATTGCCTGTTTTGATAATCACTTAGCATAAATGCAAGCGAACTTCCTACTAAAGCAAACATAAATAACAGGCTTAGTGTTCCCAATACAAAACACGTATTCCGCATTTTAGAGGAAAACTGGCGCATTAAAAACAAACAGTCTTTTTTATAAATCAAGCTCCCTTTGCTTTTTATATATTTCACCAGAAAAGCCGAAAGCCCTAAATAGAAAAAGTAAAATGTAAAAGCAAGCCCAATCATTTCAAATACTGCCGCCCACTTTGTTATCCTGCCGGTAAAAATGAGAAAATACAAAAACAATACATTTCCTATGGAAAGATAGAATAACCATTTCCATATAACGTTTCTTTTCTCGTTTACTGTTTCATTCTGCCTGTCCATGTTAAGTAGACTTATGATTTCCATATTGGAGAATTTCTTCTTATTCCGAAAAAGGGCAATCATAAAACATGCCCCATACAGGATAATTGTCAATAAGATGCTTCCTGCTGATATTTCTATATTTACCCTGTAATTTTTCCCGATACTTTTATAAAAAACATAAAATAATATCTGCTGTAACCCGCTCCCCAAAAGCAATCCGGCAAAAAGAGCGGATACTCCAAGATAGAAATTTTCTTTCATGTAAAGGGCTGCAATCTGCTTTTTCTTCATTCCCGATAATAAGTAAATCGCAAATTCCCGGCTTCTTTTTTCTAAAATAAAACGTGTCATATAGTTTATCAGCCATGCAACAATAATAAGGATTGCCGCTGTGGAAACTGCCATAAATGTAACTAACATTGTTCCTGCCGTAGAAAGCTCCCTATTGTTTCCAAAATGAATCATTTCGTAAATATCCTTTGAAAACAGCAAAGAATGAAAGGAAAAAGTGAGGGCTGTTATCATACACAAGGTTAGAAAGTAATTCAGATAATCTTTCCATAGCCTGCGGGCATTTCGTAATGCAAGTTTATTCAGCATAAATATTATCACCCCCGATTTTGGACTGCATATCAAGAATACGGTTTAAATACTCTTTTTTATCCATATTTCCCCGCTCCAATTCAGAGCATATTTTACCGTCACTTAAAAACAAAATCTTTTCACAATAACAGGCTGAAAACACATCATGCGTTACCATTAAAATCGTTGCGCCTAATTCCCTGTTCATAATCTGTAAAGTATGAAGAAGCATAGCAGATGAGTTTGAATCCAGTGCTCCCGTTGGTTCATCAGCAAGAATTAGTTTGGGATTATTAACAAGTGCCCTCGCACAAGCCGCCCGCTGTTTTTGTCCGCCGGACACTTCATACGGGAATTTGCTTAAAATGTCGCAGATATGTAAAGTTTCTGATATGCTCTTTATTCTGCTTTCAATTTCTTCTTTCAAACGAGCTGTGCTCGTTTTATGCCTGCAAAGAACCATAGGGAGCATGATATTTTCTTCAATACTCAATGTATCCAGCAGGTTATAATCTTGAAAGACAAATCCAAGGTTTTCCTGCCGGAAATCTGATAATTCCTCCTCGGTCATTTGGGAAATATCAGCCATGTCATAAAGAACCTGCCCGCCGGACATTCTGTCTATGGTAGACAAAATATTTAATATGGTCGTTTTTCCCGAACCGGAAGCACCCATGATTCCAATAAAAGCCCCCTTATCTACATAGAAACTTACATTGTCAACAGCGGTAACTTTTATATTTCCCGTGCCATAATTCTTTACAAGGTTTTTAACCTCAATAAAATGGTTTCTCGCCATAATATCCCACCATTCCTTTCTTCTGCTCAAATATTGGATTCTAATAAATCAGATATTTTTTTCATTCTGATTTCGGAGCAGTATTGAATAAGACCAGTAAATTCCTATGCAAAAAAATGTGATAAAGCTGCCAATACCGCTTAAAATCATGGAGAAAGTAATGCAAAACAGAATATCCATATACTTCATACTCTCAAATACAGGAAGCCCCCATCCACTGCCAACAGTTACAAATATCAAAAGACCAAGCGCAATACCTCCAACCAACATTTTCTTCATTTTAAGAAATTCTTCCTGTATTTCCTTTCGCACTTCCTCCGCAAATACAAGTTCCTTTTTCCGAAGAACCCTATAAGGATTTTGTTTCAATGCAATGTAGATCACAACAGCAAGTAAGAGCATAATAGATATGGTTGTAAGTATTGGTGCAACATTGGAAGCAAAAAAGTAATGTTCCGTAGAAGTATAAGATACTGAATTACAGCCTAACGCAATTCCGCACGCCGTTGCCAACAGCAAAAATTTTCTTTTGTAATAGAACAGGAAGCCATTTGCTGTTTCTCTGCTTACATAAAATCCTTTCGTTTCTTCCTGTAATTTTTTTTCATTATCTGAACCAATCGCCCTGTCATCAAGCAATAGGTCATCTAATTTCACTTGAAATATTTTGCTGATTAAGATTATCTTTTCTGTTTCGGGATAACCATTGTTGTTTTCCCATTTGCTTACTGCCTGTCTGCTTGTGTTTAATTTTTCTGCTAGTGCTTCCTGTGAAAGTCCTTGTGACTTTCGTAGCTGATACAGCTTTTCTCCGAATGTCATATTTTTTCCTCCTTGTTCTCACCCATAGTAGCATAATGGCTCAAAATGTCTATCATTCAACTCTGACAATTCCGCAACTTTAAGTTGCTATTGGTTATTTTCTCCCATAAGCAGCAACAAAAGTCTGCCTAAAATCAAAGACCCCGCTGCAAGTAACGGGGTATCAAACTTGCAGCGCTGCAGAGCAGCGGGGTATTTGACCCTCGCGGCAGTCACCAAATGTCCAATCCAACCTTTGGTTGGATTTAAGCATGCCACTTGGCTCGTTGCCCGCATATGTTTTGAGTTTGCAAGAAACAGCCATAGAAAGACCTAACCTCACGGACAGGTCTTTCTGTGGTTATAGATATAAAATTCATTTTTCAAATCTATTTGGGCAATACATTTCGCTTTAAGCCGGTGTAGGCTAACAGGATGTAGATTGCATATATCAGAAAGAAAATCCCCAGTGAAATTGCTGCGATGCTTCCAGGGCCGTTTATGCCGACTATGATTCCTGGTTCTGGGGCTTGGGCCAGATGGGAGATGAACGAAACCGCAATCAGCATCGGCGGAATGGCGGGCATCGCGTGGTAGATTGCAAACCGAATACTAACACGAACGGAGCGTACTTGTTTCTTTTTCACAGTATTGAAATGGATTTCCGAGATCCAGAGAAGTTTTATTTGCTATTAGATTTTTATCGGGGTATAATAATCTTTGGAATGTGAAGGGGCATCCAGCGTTGAGGCAGCAAATCAAAATTATGTCATGAGAAAAGTATGTCATGGGATGGGAGATAAATCCAATGGGGAAACTGAGTAATTGGAAGGGATGGATGAAAAAAAGAAAGTACATCGTATGTCTGGGCATAGGTGTGCCTGTTTTATGCCTGGCGGCAGTTTATTTTAGGGGGGTCAGTTTTTATCAGAGCCATTTTGTAAGCGGCACAGTAATTAATCAGGTGGACGTATCAGGAATGACGGTGGATGAATTGAGGGAGAGGATACAAGGATATACCCTTCGAGTGGAAGAGCGGTGTACAGATGGAACTATGCTGGAAGAGGAAATTTTAGGCACGGAAATCGGGCTTTCCTATTTGTCCACAGAGCCGTTTGAGGAGATATTAAGGGGGCAGAATCGATATTTGTGGTTTTTGAAACAGGATAGGAATTTTGAGACAAAGAAGCTGATTACATACCAGGAGGATGCGCTGGAAGCAAGGCTGGACGGTTTAAAAGGATTTCAGAAGGGCTTTGCCATGAAGCCGGAAAATGCTTATATCGCAGGCACTGCTGAAGGAAAAGGGTTTGAGATAGTAAAGGAAAATGAGGGAAACCAGCTGAACCGGGCGAAAACGCTGGAGGCTGTCAAGGCAGCCGTAGCGGAACTGGAAGAGAGGGTGAACCTGGACGAAGCGGGCTGTTATGAGAGGCCGGAAATTACATTGGAAAATGAGCGCCTGCAGGCAGCTTTTGAAAAGTTGGAAAGGCTGGCTAATATCCGTATTGCTTATTTGTTTGGCAAGGAAGAGGAAGTATTGGACGGCGGGGTAATTTATGACTGGGTGGAAGTGGATGGGTTTCGTGTGACGCTGGATGAAGAAAAAATAAGCGAGTATGTGTCTTCCCTCCGGAAAAAATACGATACGATTTTTAAGAAACGGACATTTCAGACCAGCTATGGAGTGGAGATAGTGATTGATAAGGGGGATTATGGGTGGTGGATGGATACCGGGCAGGAAGCGAAAGAACTGCAGGAAATGATTGAACGCGGGGAAAGCGGGGAACGTGTTCCGGTTTACCATCAGACGGCAGCAGCTTATGGAATGCCGGACTATGGGAACACTTATGTGGAAATTAATCTGACCGCACAGCATTTATTCCTGTACATAGATGGGGAGATGGTTCTTGAGTCCGATTTTGTCTCAGGTAACTCATCCAGAGGATATGATACGCCAGCAGGGATTTATGGGCTGACCTATAAGCAGAGAGACGCTACTTTGGTGGGGGAAACATACCGAACCCCGGTTAATTTCTGGATGCCCTTTAATAATAATGTAGGGATGCATGACGCTACCTGGAGGGATTCTTTTGGCGGGAATATTTATAAGACGAGCGGTTCCCACGGCTGCATTAACCTGCCTTATGCCGCAGCAAAGGAGATTTATGGATATGTGGAGAAAGGAACGCCTGTGATTTGCTATCATTTGCCGGGAACGGAGCCGGTGGTGGAGGAAGTTTTGCCGGAAGGCGGTGTGCCGGGAGAAGTGCCGCCGGAAGCCGGAGCGCCGGGGGAAGTTCCGCCGCAGGAAGTGATGCCGGAAGGTGTGCCGCAGGAAGTGCCTGCACCGCCGGAGGGCGTGTAGCAAGGAAGCGGCGGTAATTGCGTTTTGCCGCGCTGTCTGTATGCTGTTTTGGAAGCAAATCAATGGTATTTAGCGCCGCACTCCGGTTATGGCCGAATCTCTCTTTTACCAGTCAGAATCCCAGTCGTCTATGTCATTGTCGTATATGTACCATGTATTTGTCGTATCATACCAGTAATACATATTGTCACGATAATGATTGTAACCGTCATCCGGCCCCTCATAGCGGACAGCACGGGTGCCGTCAGCTTTATTTTTGTAGACGATAAAATTGCCGGTAGTTTCATCCTTATAAATTCCGAAAGCCTTTGGGGCGGTATAATTCACACCAATATAAGTCCGCATCTGATCAAGCGGCAGATGATGTTTTCCAGCCCACTCTTTTAACTCTGCAATAGTCTGAGGAACACCGGTTCACTGCCGCCGGAAATTTTCATTAACTCCCCCGCAGTTCGGGCATGCCTGATCAAAATCGTTGATCCAGCTGCTACACCAGCTACATTTAATGTTCATATTTCACACCATTTCTACGCAGCTTTTTGCGCCTGTCAAGTTTTTTCTCTTTCTGTTTCTTTTTCTGTTCCACAAAGCGATTGATGATTACCGCAACGAAAAGATGATCCTATAAATATTACTTTAAGACAGTTTCAAGATAAAATTAATGGTGGTGTTGCTTTTGTTTTTAGGAATCTATGCAAATCGTCATCCCAGCCAAACCCATTGAAAGGGAAATTACTGCCCTTCTGTTTGAGGCAATGAAAGAATCGTTTTATGCGCATAAAATAAGTATAAATGAATATTGACATATGCGCATAAAGTGTGTATAGTAATATTTGAAGGAGGAAAATACTCAGAAGGAATATACCTGTTTATCTGGAGGTAAGCTGATGAAGCAAAGGGATTTAGTCAAAAAACTTGAAGATTCAGGTTTTGTCTTTGAAAGACACGGAAGCAATCATGACATTTATACTAGAGGTGAAGAAAAGGAGGAAGTTCCAAGACATAAAGAAATTGATGAAAGATTGGCAAAAGCTATCATAAAAAGAAGAAAACTTTAATATACTAACAGATAAGCAAAAATAGAATTTTTTGGTTATCATAAATTTATACAACATACGGAGAAGATTATAAGATGAAAAATGTATATCCTGCATTTTTTACAATTACAGATACGATTATTTTAGTAGAGGTTCCTGATCTGGAAATTTTAACAGAAGGAAAAGACATGAAGAATGCCATAGAAATGGCAAGAGATGCAATTGAATTAAAATGTGTATCATTAGAAGATGATAAAAAGGAAATTCCTCTACCATCAGAAATAAGTTCGTTAGATGTGAATAACGGAACTTTTGCAGAAGATGGAACAACAGTTATATCTTTGGTTGATATTGATTCCGAAGAGTACAGAAGGAAAATCGACACAAAAGCAGTCAGAAAAAATGTAACTATCCCTAGTTGGCTCAATTATGAGGCCGAACATGCTGGAATCAATATATCAAGAGTTTTACAAGAGGCATTGATGGAGGTACTTAATGTACAGCGGAATTTTTAGGGTGTAATTAAATAAAGATTTATAACCAGTTAGAAGGCATTGGCGGAAATATTGCAATATGGGATTGATAACTATTCGATAAATGAACTTGCTGTAAATGAACAAAATCCGCTTGCAAAAGCTTTTTATGAAACCCCATATCCATTATTGTATATGAAGAGAAATTTTGATACAGAGTACTAGTATTTGAAGGGCTCATCCCAAGAAAGGTGAGCCCTTCACTGATTAATTTTTTAGAAATCAACTTCTGTGCCGTAATAAATGCATGTGAATAATTTTTCCATGGCAGCAGGGTCAATGGTTCTTGGATTGGAGCCCGTGCATGCATCGCCAACGGCCAGTTCGGAAATTTTAGCAATTTTCTCTTTGAATTCTGTTTCGTCAATGCCGAAGTCTTTCAAAGTCTTAGGGATGTTCAATTTTACGTTGAAATCATCAATTTTTTCGCATAAGCTGTTAATCAGGGCCTGTTCAGAAGTGCCGGACAATCCCATCCTGCGTGCAATTTCTGCGTAACGTGATGCTGCGGCAGGCTCTTTTGCATTGTATTTGATAACAAAAGGAAGGTACATTGCATTTGCGCACCCGTGGGTAATATGGCCGGTAGAGAATGCAGCGCCGGTTTTATGAGCCATGGAGTGTACGATGCCCAGCAATGCGTTGGAGAAAGCCATTCCAGCCAGGCACTGTGCATAGTGCATTTCTTCGCGGGCGGTCATATTGCCGTTATAGGAAGCGGGCAGGTAATCGAATACCATTTCGATGGCCTGAAGAGCCAGCGGGTCAGTAAATGCGCAGTGAAGAGTGGATACATAAGCTTCAATGGCATGGGTCAGGGCATCCATTCCTGTGTAGGCAACCTGCTTGGGAGGGAGCGCTTCTACCAGTTCAGGGTCTACGATAGCTACATCAGGCGTAATGTTGAAGTCTGCCAAAGGATATTTGATGCCTGCTGCGTAGTCTGTGATAACGGAGAATGCAGTTACTTCGGTAGCCGTTCCGGATGTAGAAGGGATTGCGGCGAATTTTGCTTTCTGTCTCAATTCCGGGAAGTTGAAAGGAATACACAGATCTTCAAATGTGGTATCCGGATATTCGTAGAAAGCCCACATAGCCTTGGCCGCATCGATGGGGGAACCGCCGCCCATGGCAACAATCCAGTCGGGCTCGAAATCGCGCATAGCCTGTGCCCCTTTCATAACCGTTTCCACGGAAGGGTCGGGTTCTACGCCTTCGAAAAGGCTGACTTCCATGCCGCCTTCTTTCAGGTATTCCACCGCTTTGTCCAGGAATCCCTGACGTTTCATGGAGCCGCCTCCCACAACAAGGATAGCTTTTTTCCCTTTTAAGTTTTTCAGTTCGGCGAGACATCCTTTTCCGTGGTAAATGTCTCTGGGTAAAGTAAATCTGCTCATTTTAACCTCTTTCTGTGCGGCTTTGATTATCTTAATATGGCTTGGGCTGCCTGGTGTTGCGGCAGCTTTGCCTGCAGAAAAGCCTGCGGTTGCCGCACAGACACAAGCTTTTCTATGAAAGATGAAAAAAGCTTCCGCAACTTCCTGTTTCGAAGCATGATAAGGAAAAGTGCGGAAAGGTGTTCCCCGTGGATGATGGGGATATGTATTGATAAGTTTATTATAGCCTAGAAGAAAGAAGAAGGCAATAGGAGTTAGGTGAAGCGGTGCAAAGTTCATAACAGATAGGCAACAGATAAGTGTAACAGTTCAGCCTTCGGCTTCCCTGTTACGGAATCTGCCCATTCCAAATCGCCTTCGGCGAGGGGCAGATTCTGTTTTGGCTAAATTGACGTGCTTGTACGGACTTTGCAGCAAGTGCAAAGTCCTGGGCTGAACTGTTACAGATAAGTGAACAATCGCTGAACAATCCGTTGCGTTTTGTGTGACTTTGTGATACTATATGGATATAGATTTGTAGCTTTTGCGAAAGGGGTATTTTATTATTATGACGATTCCATGTGCTTCCTGTTTTAATGCGATGGCCTTGATTATAAGCTGTTTGCTGAGAAATGCAGATGTAAAATCTTTAGAAGAATATATGGCCATATCTTCGGAACTGAATGAGGGATTAAATAAATTTTTGGCGAATGAATTTCCTGAGTTATATTCTACAGAGTTAAAGATATATGCCCTATATGGTGAGAAAGGAAATTTATTGCTCAAAAAAATTGAAATTTTTATAGAAAAATGTAATAAGAAAAAAGAATATTTTCCGTTAATTAAATTGCTTGGACGGTTAGATTTAAAGCTGTCTGATTATCTGGTAATGATCGAGGCTTGTATCATAGATGATGAAATATCCGGCATTAATGATAATATTGAAAAGACAGGAGTACAACTGTTGCCTAGATGTGAGTGTTTTTGGGCACATCTGAATCGGGAGAAAACGGCATCCGTTAATCTTAATAATTTTTTGAAGGGCTTTTATTTTATAGAAATAGGAAAAATTGCCCCATACGAAGTAAGGCATCATTTCCTTAATCCCGTAGTTTTCCAACGGGCACATAAGAAAAAGTACTTAACGATTGGGATTACCCCTTTTAGTAGTAAAGCTATTCTAACTCCTAAAAAAACCTATTCTTCGGCATACAATTCATTTGAAATGGATAACATATCAAATTCATCAGAATTGGCTCGTATTGCTGAAAAATTATTTTCAAAAGCACGTGATATGGAGGTTGATATTTTATGTTTTCCTGAAATGATTGGACATAAGGACATTACTAATGCCCTGATAAACAAGATGCCAGAGATATTGGATTCGGAGACAAAATGTAATCCTGTTTTGACAGTATGTCCATCCCACTGGGAAAATAGATCAAACCGCGCGGACATTCTTACAGAGAGCGGGGATATTCTTTGCAGCCAATATAAGCATAGGGCTTTTCCGGCCTCAATGGACGGAAAAATATTCAGGGAAGATCTTTCGGGAAATCAAAGAATAGAACTGATACATTGCGATGGGATTGGGCGAATTGCAGTTGCGATTTGTATAGATGCATTAACATTGCCATACTTGCAACTGCTATGGAATATTTTGAAAGTTACGCTTTTGCTTGTTCCGTCATTTTCCACCGGATATTATGATTTTTTGGAGACATTTAAAGGAAGTGGTCAATATGATTGTTGTGTTGCCTGGATAAATAGCTGCTCTGTTGGTTCTATTTTTGATATAGACCCTAAAAAGCTGGAGACTATAGGAGCTATTTTCAAAAATGGAAGGAGATCGTCTATTAGAAATGGGTGTTATTGTTTTAAGCAATGTTCGGATTACAGCGATATTGTTAGTATAAGTCAATGCGAAAATTGTCTTTTTACGCAACGGATCAACTTTGCGAGAGGTATATCCTAAGGGTATATTTATAATAAAGCAAACATACATTTATACAAGGAGGAAAAAACTATGTCATTAGGGAGGAAGGAATATGAGGACATCTCTTTGTTGATTGCCGAAGGCAAGTACAAAGAACTGGAAGGTGTTATGGAGAGTTATAACAGTGAAGTTCTGATGGAATGTGTAAGTCTATTTCAAGACAGTAAACTGGATAGCTTAACCAGAACATTAAAAAAATCCGATTATCTAAGGACAAGCCTGTTGGACATCATTGTGTGCGGGTTGTCATTTCAGATAGGATTTTTTGTTGCTATGTTGAAAATTTTTGGTATTCTTGCCTTTTCGTCAAGCAGGAAGGAGAATTTTTATGAAGATATGAACGCTCTATACCATAAGGCGCGCGTTTCAGCTATCCTTCATTACTTGCTGAAGAATCCTGATTCACAGCATAAAACAATAGCGGAGAAGAATGGATTGAAGGCAAACCATCTAAGCCAACTGATGCGGGAACTGGAAGCTGTAGGTTGTGTGGCCAGGTATGCAACGGGGAAAAGAAGCTTTTATTCCTTGACAAAGGAAGGGGAAACGTTTGCCCGCAAAAAGGAGCAGGAACAAAATATTTTAAATGATGAATTATATGCGTATAAATTCTCACCAGAGAAGTATAATATTAAGTTAAGGCCTATGAATACTGAGAATTCGGAAGATAAATACATACAAAGAAAGCCGTCAAAAAATTTAAATGAAAGTATGGCTGAAATGAGGGCTACATTATATGCATAGGAGAGAAGTATAAAGAATGGTACAGAAATGAGGTAAAGATTGAAAACTGAGAATTTTCAATCCCAAGTTTGTGTCTGCGCGGTATCCACAAACTTGATTATACGCAGAATGCCGCGCAGAAATGAGAAAAATAATGGAAAATGTTAGATTGACTATTTCGGAATTGGACAAGCATTTTCCGGGCTGGATGAAAAGTGCGGTAAATGAGTCTAATTTGTTTTTCCAAAAAGATTGGAAATATAGGGAACTGCTAATTGTTATTATTACGGAATTGCGTAATATAAAGAAAGCAGATGATAAAGAACTATTTGAAAAGTTCGAACAAATGATAGATAACGATAAGTTTTTTGAACTGTTTAATACATATATAGAAAATACATTGATTTTTTACCGTAATCTGGAAGGGCTTCGGCGAGGAAATTTAGAGACCCAGGAAAAAATAAAAACATTTTTGGATGATGTTTTTCAAAATCATATTCTTAGATTTGACCCGGAAATTGCACAGCGCTTTGAAGAGTATCATTTATCATCGGAAGAAGAAGCCGACAAGGCAATCCAATCGATTGGCAGTTTGACAGAGTATTATATCAGACGATTATATGTGACGAAATATATCATAGATGATTTTAAAGATGAAACAGGCTTTGGCGATGATATATGCAAGTATTATGCGGAACTGTTAGACAAGAATTTCAAGGAAATAAAGCTTAATATATTAATGCAGGATATGGAGAATTTACAGACAAATCTTGAATATTTGCAAGAATAAGTATATGTAGAATGGTGTGATACATAAGGGGTATGAAAAAGCTGCACTTTGGCGGGTATAAAATATGTGCCTGCCGAAGTGCAGTTTGCAGTTTTGATAGGGCAAGGCGAAAATCAGTAAATCTGCATTTTGCGGTATAGTGTGCGGAAGGTGCTGAAATGGCTTATGAACTGGTATTGGTCAGACAGGTGCAATTGATGCAGTTACATAATTGATGTAACAGTTCAGCCTTCCGGCTTCTCTGTCACTGAATCCGCCCATTTTAAAGTTTGCCTGCGGCAAAGGGGCGGATTCCTGGCTGTTCCAATTCATTGGCTGCTAACTGCGCAGCACGTGCGCAGTCGCAGGCTGAACTGTTACTAATTGATACAAAAATTTGCTCATTATAGTTGTAAGCTGGGGAATGAATCGGTATAATAGAAAAGTATTACTGTTACAAGAATAGTAAAGGAAATAAATCAATGTCTCACAATCATCAGAAAAAAATTGCGGTAATTAACGATATGTCAGGGTTTGGGCGGTGCTCGCTTACGGTGTCAATGCCTATTATTTCTTATCTAGGCGTTCAGTGCTGTCCGGTTCCCACGTCCATTCTTTCCAATCATATGGCGCTGGGGGATTACTTTTTTGACGATTATACGGATAGAATGGAAGAATATATTGGAAAGTGGAAGAAATTGGGGCTTAAATTTGAAGGGATCTCTTCAGGATTTCTGGGATCGAAGGCCCAGATTGAGATGGTAATCGGCTTTATCAAAGAATTTTGCAGCGGACGTACAAGCGTCATCATAGACCCGGTGATGGGGGATCATGGGAGGATATATGCCACCTATACGGAGGAAATGTGCGAAGAAATGGGGCGTCTCATTGAGTATGGGGATATTATAACTCCCAACCTGACGGAGTGCTGCCGGCTGACGGACACAGCCTACAGGGAGGAAGGATGGGAAGAAGGGGAACTGCATGCCATGGCAGAGAAACTCATGATGCGGGGGCCGGAGAAAATAGTGATTACCGGGATACCGCAGGGAGAACTTATCGCCAACTATGTGCTGGAAAAGGGGAAAGAGCCGAAAATCATACAGGTTCACAAAGCCGGTACGGAGCGCTCCGGCACAGGGGATGTATTTTCTTCGATTATAGCGGCGGACGCGGTTAACGGCGTGGACTTTTGCCGGTCGGTGAGAAAAGCATCGGACTTTGTAAGGCAGGGGATTCTGGCCTCAGAAGGACTTCACATTCCGTGCACAGACGGCGTATGCTTCGAGGAAATATTATATAAATTAGAAAGAAATTAACCATAATATAGAGGAAATCTGCCGGGATTGGAAACAGTAAGAAGCCCGGCAGCATCCAGAGAATTTAAGGGAACAAGGCAAACGGAAATTTTCTGAGAAAGGGAAAATGAAAGGTGCCGGAAGGACTTTTACGAAACTGGAATAATAATTGGAGTAATAACTGGAATTAGGAGATGCGCCATGGAAAATTCAAAAGAATTACAAAAGCAGTATCAGGAGTATAGGGAAAAAGTATATGGGGAGTATCCCGAGGTGGGGAGATTTTGGAAAAACAAGAAGCGGGTGATAGGCTTTCTGCTGATTTATTGCCTGGTTCATAATTTTGCCATGTCTTTTACGGTAACCGCCGGGAGGGGCAGCGCAGCGGCGATTATTTTAGGAACAATTGTAAGGATAGCCCCTGATTTGATATTCTTGTTAGCGGCCATGGGGCGGGGGTGGAAAATAGCCCTTTGCCTGTATTTGCTGGGATTGTATCGCCTGATAGACTGCCTTCAGGCTATCAGGGAAGTGGGGGAAATGTATTCCGGCGGGGTTTTGTGGATATTTAGCAGTATTTTTGAGAATTCTGTCTGGATGGGGATTATTACCCTTTGCCAGTTCCTGTATCCCGTTTTGATATTGTCTGCAGCAGTTTGGCTCACGCTGATACCAAGGAACAGGGAACTGGGAGAAGGGCTGGAGAGGGCGAATGAAAAATTGAAGGATTATTTGATGAACCTAAAAAATCCCCCACTCCCGTAATATTTCCAGCGTAATGCTGCTGGCGGCCTGTCCTCCGGCATTTGCCTCGCTGTGGATATTTGTGGCGAAAAAGTAGGTGTTTTGGGCTGTTTCCACGTAACCGATGAACCAGCCGTTTCTGTTCTCGCCGTCTATATTGCCGGTGCCTGTCTTTCCGTACAGTGTTCCTCCCGGTTTTTCTTCTAACTTGATAGAGTTTTGGACTGCCTGAATATTTTCCGGGGAGAAATGATATTCATTATGATATAATTTCCTAAGCAGTTCGACTTGTTCAATGGCGGAAATCTTAAGGGAAGAACCCAGCCAGAAGCTGGAGGAGCCATTGGAAAAATCTTGGTTTCCGTAGCCGAGCCCGGCATAGAATTCTTTCATGGCTTCGGTTCCTGCCCTTTTATCCAATTCCTGGAAATACCAGTTGACCGAGTCCTGCATTGCGGAGGCGAGGGTCTGATCCTTATTCCATTGTCCGATAGCATGAGGCCTGCCATCCCATGCCATGAAAGTAGAATCGGGGGTAATTATTTTCTTTTCCAGCCCCAGAAGGGCGCTATATATTTTATAAGTGGATTCAGGTGCGGTGCGCTGTGCGCACTGCTTTTTGTTGTAAAGCAGCCATTGGTTTTCCCTGGAATCGTAGAGTGCGAAACAGCCATCGTACCCTTCGAAGAACGTGGATAAGTCCACAGAAGCGGTCATCCTGGAAGGGGGGAGGGAGGCAAAATCCTGGGAAGCATATACGGGCATCCTGGCGGCAGATTCCAGGAAGAAAAGGAGGATGAGGGCGAAAATGCATTTTTCCCGCAGCGACTGCCATTTCGTCTGTCCGCGGTAGCCCGCGATATTGAGGATTCGCTTTTTCATCTGTTTCATGCCGCCGCCCATGCCATTGGCCCAAAGAAAGGCAGGGGAAGAAAGCTTTTCGGCAAAATTAATAAGAGTATTGCCATAACAAATATATTCCTCGGAGGGAAGCATCTGCAGCACAGAGGAATCACAGGCCCGCTCCTTGTCCGCCCGTATTTCTTTCAGGGCAAGGAGGACCACAGGGTGAAACCAGTAAATGACCCTGGCCAAACAAAGGAATATATTGGACAAAGAATCTTTATGCCGATAGTGCTGCAGTTCGTGCAGCAGCATATAGCGGATGGATTTCATGTCGCAGCCGGAGAGCATGGGAACGGGCAAATAGATTTTGGGGCGGAATAAGCCCACGAAGATAGGTGAACGGAAGAAGGCGGAACTGTAGACAGGGATATCCCTGCGGATGTTCATCTCCTCCAGGCATTGCCTGTAAAGCCGGCGGACTGCTTTGTTTTGAAGGGGCAGGGCGGAGCATTCCAGCCTGTAAAGGCGGATACGCGCCTTGATTACCAAAAAAAGCATCACAAACATTCCCGCTATCCATACAAACAGGAAGAGGGAAGGAAAAAAGGAAGCGGTGGGATGGCCGGAAGAAACGGCAAAATCGTTCATCCAATGGGAGGTGTTTAGCCCGGATTCTATGGGGGATGTGGGAAATGAGGAAGTTATCCCGGCAGCGGTTTTCTGCTTCCATAGTCCCAAAATGGGCAGCAGCCCTATAGGATTGGCCGGACGGAATGAAAAAAAGGGCATGGCAAGCAGGAGGAAAACCGGAAGCCGGAAAGCGTATTGCATCCGGCAGGATAAGTGCCTGCGCAGCATATATTTTGCCCCGAGGAGAAGGCCGGTGATAACGGAAATCCATAAACTGCATATAAAAAAATGCATGGCAAAGGCGGACACGTTAAGCACCTCCTTTATGGCCGGAATCCGACAAAATCCCCCTGAGTGTGTCGATTTCGGATGGGGATAACCGGTCATTTTCGATATAGGCGGACAGCATGGAACTGAGGTTCCCATTATAGAACCGTTTCAGGAAAAGGTTGCTTTCCTGATTGATGTATTCATCCTCCATCACAAGGGGGGTATAGACGAAAATCCGGCTGTCCTTTTCATAGGTGATGGCCTTTTTTGTTACCAGGCGTTTGAGCAGGGTCTGGATCGTTTTCGGGCTCCAGGAGGTAGTTTTGGTTAGGTGCTGCGTCACTTCGTTGGTATTGATAGGGGCGTATTTCCATATGATTTTCATAACTTCGAACTCTGCTTCGGATATTTGGGGGAGTGGTTTCATAATGGCCTCCTGTGAATGTAGTTTCCGCTATAGAACTAAGTATTACATTTGTAATCAATTATAGGATGCGAAAAGGGCGATGTCAATAGGATATGATTAAATCGTGCCGGGCGTCCGTCAGCTTGCTGACACATTTCATTTGGATGCCCGTGTACAATCGAGTAGGGAAGAGTTTCCCCCCGCCCGCCGGGCGGAGCGCACGCTGCGTAAGCAACAATTTCATCTGTGCGCTCCTGCGCAAAAAAAGCGGTGGAACTTTCCGCCGCTTAATGTTTTCGTAAAATAACCCATTTTATGAAAAATGACAAATATGGATGATATGATACTAATTTTATAAAATATTCCCTTTTAGGTTCTTAAATATCATATTTTTATGTGCTGACATAACATCCTTTTATAAAATACCATAAGATTATTAAAAATGCAACTGTTATTTATTCGAACAAGAAATGGATAGTAACAGTTCAGCCTTAGAACAAGTTAAGGCAGGAATAGAAAATTGCGAAAGGAGGATGAGTCTGCGTAACAGTTGGGGGTGTCAGTGCATTTTTGCCCTGATTGTACCAAAGAGGAAGGCAAAAGAGCGGTAAACAGGGCCGGTTATAGTCTGGCCGGATCCTGAAAGCCGTCAAAATTAGCGTCAAATACCCAAGGGTATTGTGCAATTGTGAAACTCTAAGCTGTGAGAATATTCTGACAATATATTTTGTTCAAAGCCAAACATGCCAAGCATTCCAGCAAGCCCCAAAACAGAAAACACTCGGGCAAAGGCCCTCCTGTTTCCTATGGTCTTGCTTCCATGGCATGAAAAGGCTTTTCACAAAAATATATTGTCAGAATATGCAGCAAGTTTATCGGTTTCGCAATTACCTAAAAGCATTTTAGCAGGAAAGGAGACATCATGTCAAAAAGAGGAGAAAACATTTACAAAAGGAAAGACGGAAGATGGGAAGGGAGAATAAAAAGACAAGGGGAATGCGGGGGAAGGGGCGGCTATAAGTCGATATATGGGAAAACATATAAGGAAATCAAGCAGAAAATGGAAGACTATAGGAAAAATCCGCCTAAAAAGAGCAGAGGGAAGCTGCTTATGGGGGATATTTCCGAAAGGTGGCTGGATGAAAATAAATCGGTGTGGAAGCCTACCACTTATGGGGCGTATTCCCAGATTGTGAATAAGTATATCCGGCCTGCCCTTGGAAAGCTGGATATAGCCAGCATTGATGCCCGGATGCTGGATGAGTTCAGCAAAGGGCTGGGAGGCAATGAGGAAGGGCGCCTTTCCAATAATTACAGGTTTTATATCTGTGCCCTTACTATCCGTATCCTGCGCTATGCGGGGAAACGGTATGACTGCGAAATACAGATTCCGGACTTGCCGGTAGCAAAGAACAAAAAGAACAAAATTATCCCTCCCAGCGATGTGGTGCTGTCCGTTTTGGAGAATTATGTGATGAAAAACAGGAGAGAGGATACTTGCCTGGGGATAGCGATTGCGCTGTATACAGGCATCCGTATTGGGGAACTATGTGCTTTGTCCTGGGAAGATATTAATTTGGAAGAAAGGATGATTTATATTAAGAGGAATATACAAAGGACAAAGGACGATATTTGTCCGGAAAATAAAACAAAGGTGATAGTGTTGACGCCAAAAACCGCCGATTCCGAGAGGATGATTCCCATTCCGCCAACGCTGTATGAAATGCTGTCAGAACAGGGGAAGGGGAAGGCGGGGGCCGTTATTGCAGGTGTCAGGGGCCCATGGATAGATACCCGCACATTGCAGTACCGGTTTAAAAAAATATTAGAGGAATGCGGCATCGAATATTTTAACTTCCATATGCTGCGCCATGCATTTGCCACAAGGTGCGTTGCCATGGGGTTCGACATTAAGAGCCTGAGTGAAATATTGGGGCATAGCAGCATCCAGATGACCATGTCGCTTTATGTGCATCCATCCATACAGCAGAAAAAACAGCTGATGGATAAGTTTCATTCTTATAGAAATCCGGAAGCTTCTTAAATATATGAAATGGAATAGGAACGGGATTGGCCATGTACATGTGATACAGCCATTGGCCGGAAAACAGATGCAAACAATGATATTAGCCGTCAAATTTACCGTCAGAAATGGACGAAGCGCTGCCGGGCAAAAAAAGTGTCTGCCGGGCATTTATGGGATGGGTATGGCAGCAGGCCGGTAAAAGGGGGCTGACGGCGGTACTTTGAGATAAAATGAAATTTTATTCATACGCAAAAAGAAAAAAATATCGTAAAATGGGTTATTTTACGAAAAAATATCGTAAATTATTGTAGGCAGACATGGCAATTCACCGTAACTATGATGCAAAAACGGAATAGTTATTATTCACGCGAAGGGATATACGGCAATATGGAAGAGTACATAGATATTCATTCCCATATTCTGCCCGGGATAGACGATGGGGCAAAAAATTTTGAGATGAGTATGGAAATGCTGCAAATTGCACAGGAAAACGGGATAAAAGCTATTATACTTACGCCTCATCATAAGCCAATGGGGCATAATGCCGGAGCGGAGAAAATACGGACGCTGGCCGGACAGCTGCAGGAGAGAGCCGGACAGGCGGGGCTGGAGATAAAACTGTATACAGGCAATGAATTTTATTATTCCAGCGAAATGGTGAGGGAATTGGAGGAAAAGCGGGTATGTACCATGGCGGATTCCGATTATGTACTGGTAGAATTTGGGCCAATGGATGGAATGGAACATATAAGGGGAGGGCTTTACCAAGTGCTTTCAGCGGGATACCGTCCGATTCTCGCCCATGTGGAGCGTTATGAGAATGTCTGCAAGGATGTGGGAAGGGTAGAAGACTTGATTGCAATGGGCTGTTATATACAGGTAAACGGGGGCAGTATCCTTGGAAAGTATGGCCTGGGAGTGAAGCAGATGCTGAGGAAACTGCTAAAAAAGAAGCTTGTGCATTTCGTGGCCACAGATGCCCACAGCAGCAGGAAAAGAAGTCCGGAGATGGCGGAGTGCGCCCATTACCTGCAAAAAAGGTATGGGGAAGAATATACGGATAGGCTGCTGCGGGTCAATCCTTCTCAAATCATAGCCAACAGATATATATAGAAGAAAAGGTTGCAGGAGAAAATTTATGGAAAACAGGAGAGAAAAGGACGAAATCGAGATAGACTTATTAGAGGTGCTTCATATCCTCCTCGGCAGGGCATGGCTGATATTGGGAGTGGGGCTGTTTTTCGCGCTGGTTTGCTTTATGGTGAGCAAATTTATTCTGGTGCCGATTTATGAATCCACAACGAAAATTTATATTTTGAATAAAACAGATGACTCTTCGGTGACATATAGCGACGTGCAGATGGGAACCCAGCTGACGAAGGACTATGCGGAATTGATTAACAGCCGGTATGTATTGGAAGAGGTGATTCAGAAGCTGGGGCTGAAAACAGAATACAGGGAACTATTAAAACAGGTGCGTGTGAGTACGCCTACAGATACCCGTATTGTGGCGATTACGGTGGAAGATACAGAACCGGCGCAGGCCATGCAGATGGCCAACTGCATCAGGGAAGTGGCCAGCAGCCACATCCAGAATGTGATGGATATTGAGGCGGTGAATGTAGTGGAACCGGCCAATATGCCTACGGTAAAGGCATCGCCCAACGTATCGGTATGGACATTCATAGGGGGCATGCTGGGCGTACTGCTCATTTGTTTCATAGTGATTGTGAGATATCTTCTGGATGATACCATAAAATCCTCGGAAGATGTGGAAAAATATTTAGGGTTGAGCACCCTTGCCCTGATACCGATTGCTGAAAATGGTGAAAAGGCAAAGACGAACAAGAAAAAGAGGAAATAAAGGAGAGGGAGTTTGGCCATGCAGGAAGTAAGTCTACAGTTTGAACAGGCAGAGGATTATCGGACAAGGGAAGCGTTTAAAACATTACGGAGTAATATAGAATTCTGCGGAGGCGATGTGAAAATTGTTGCGGTGACAAGCTGCACGCCCAATGAGGGGAAATCCAGTATTGCCATGGAAATGGCAAAAGCTTTTGCGGAAGCAGGGAATAAAACGATGCTAATCGATGCAGATATGCGAAAGTCGGTACTGATGGGGCGTTACCGCACCGGGGCTGTAAAGCTGGGGCTGACCCATTGCCTGATTGGAAAGGCGGAGTATCCGGATGTGATTTGCTCTACCAACATCAATAACCTTTACATGACTTTTTCCGGGCCGGTCCCGCCTAACCCAAGCGAATTGCTGGGCGGGGAAAGGTTTCTTTCCATTTTAAAGGTGCTGCGCAATTCTTTTGACTATGTAATCATCGATACCCCTCCTTTAGGGAGCGTAATCGATGCGGCGGTAGCGGCCAAGAACTGCGATGGAACTGTGCTGGTAATAGAAAATAATGCAGTAAGCTATAAGTTTGTACAGACAGTGAAAGGCCAGTTGGATAAAACCGGAAGCCGCATCCTCGGGGTAGTCCTGAATAAGGTGGATATGGACGGCAAAGGGTATTACGGGCATTACGGCAGATATTATGGGAAGTACTATGGAAAATATTATGGGAAATATGGGGAAGAGAGCAGTAATTAGCCCTTAAGGAACAGGCGGCAGGAGGAGCATTACCATTCTTCATCTGAGTCCAAAGTTTGCAGGTTTTGGAAAGGACACTGGGAAAGGAATGTAAGTTAGGATGAAAAAGGAAAAGATAGCCGGTATGGCGCTGATGGTGATGAATATAGCGTTGATTGCAGCGGGGATAGTATTGTATCTGAGTATGGACAGAAAAGAGCCTTCTTTTGAATTCCAGGCCATGGATATCATTTATGAAGAGGGCATGGATACTTCCAGGCTGTTGGATGGGATTCGGGCTTATGACAATAAAGACGGCGACATCACGGATAAGATTGTGGTTGAGAAGCTGATTGAAAACAGGGAACTGGATTCGGTAGTGGTGATTTATGGGGTCAGCGATGAAGCGGGCAACGTGGCGAAATGCTCCAGGGAGTTTCCAGCGGTTTTTAAAGAGAAGCCGGAAGAGGAAGCTGCTGATGAGGAAACCGTAGTGCAGGACGGATGGCTGATGCAGTCGGGCTTCTGGACAGAACTGGAAGGGAAAGACGGAGACAAAGACGCGGCAGAGGGGAATGAAAGCGCCGAGAATATAGCCGGGGAAAATGGCGGGGCGGCCGGAAGCGCCGGGAATCGTCAGGAGGAAAACGAAGAGGGGGAAGGAAGCGGGAACGGAGAGCAGACGGATGAAAATACGGAGCAGAGGACAGCGGGGGAAGCTGCCCAGGAAATGGATGGAGAAACTGCTCAGGGAGTGGGTGAAGAAACTGGCCGGGGAACAGGACAGGAAACCGCCCGGGGAGAGGATGGAGAAACGGCGCGGGGAACAGGCGAGGAAACCGGCCGGGGAATAGATGAAGAAACCGCCCGGGGAACAGGCGAGGGAACTGCCCAGGGAATAGATGAAGAAACCGCTGGGGGAGCAGATGAAGAAACTGCGCAGGAAAGAGATGAAGAAACGGCCAGGAGGCAGCAGGAGAGGAATGCTGAAAGCCGGAATACGCATGACCCGGAAGCGCCTGTACTTACATTGAAAGTAGCGGAAGTAAAAACCGCCGTGGGGGTCGGGCCGGCATGGGTGGAACTCATAGGTACGCTATCCGATGATAAGGACGGCTATGAGGAATTATTCCGCAACCTGGAAGTGAGCAAATATGACAAAAACCAGCCGGGTACATATCAGGTAACTGTATCCACCAAGGACTCCGACGGAAAACGGTCACAGCCGGTTTCTTTAACAATAATAGTGAAATAACATTTTTTATTTGGATTTGAGATGATGCAGGGCAGCATCGTGGAGGCTAATGTGATAAGCAAGAAAAAGCGTGATGAGCGGGCGAACAGGGAGAAGCAGGAACTGCTGAATCCGGAGCGCCTGGAGCGTGCAAAAATAAAGAGAAAAAAGAAAATATTCTGGGGAACTTTATTAGGAATCCTTTTTTGCGGGGCAATCATTTTTGTTTCATTTGAAATCATGAGGGCGATAGGGAAAAACAGCCTGTATAAGAATGTGGAGGCGGCAGCGCCGGATATGGGGCCTGTGATGGCAAAAGAGGCATTGACAAAAGAAGAGGAAGATAAATGGCAGGAAGGATGGGTGAAATACAAGGGAAATATTTATGCCTACAATGAAGAAATCATCACCTTTCTGTTCATGGGGATTGATAAAAACAGTGAAGTACAAGAGGTGGAGGAAGGAACGGACGGCGGACAGGCGGATGCATTGTTTCTTGCTGTTATGAACCCTCTGGATAAGACCATAAAAATTATTGGCATTAATAGGAACACCATGGCAGACGTGGACATTTATAACAGCGAGGGGGCTTATGTAACCACCCAGAAGGCTCAGATTGCGGTGCAGCACGGCTTTGGAAACGGGGTGGAGGAAAGCTGCGAGTACCAGCGCAAAGCAGTGTCCAAACTTTTTTACGGGCTGCCGATTCATGGTTATGCGGCGATTCAGATGAGCGCAATTCCTACCATTAACGATGCGGTAGGCGGCGTGGATGTGACGGTGCTGGAAGATTTAACGATAAAGGACGGAATGCTGGTAGAGGGTGCGGATGTGCATTTAATGGGGAAGACGGCATTCTGGTATGTGAAATACAGGGATACCAATACTTTTGGATCTGCCGACATGCGTCTGGAAAGACAGAAACAGTATTTAACAGGGTTTATGGATGCGGCCAAAAGGGCGGCAAAGGAAAATATTTCCGTGGCAGCAGAGCTTTATCAGGCTATTATGCCCATGATGGTTACAGATATTAGTTTGGAGGAAGCGGCATATTTGGCGCCGGTCATACTGGATTACCGTTTTGGAGGCGAAGACGGATTTTATATGTTGGAAGGGGAGACGGTGATGGGGGAAGTATTTGAAGAGTTTTATGCGGATGAAGAGGCGTTGTATGAGATGATTTTGGATATCTTTTATGAGCCGGTAGAAGGGTGATGGATATGAGGAGAGGAAAAGCAAAACAAGGCCATAGGATGGGTATTCTGGTAAGTGTGGCGATAGCAGTATTTTTGACGGCTGCGGGATGCGGCAGCCCGGATGGGCAAAGGGGAGGCAGTGCAGAAAGTTCCGAGGAGAAGAACGCGGCGGATGGACAGGAAGGAAATGCGGAAGGCCGGCAGGATACGGCTTTGGAATTCGGTACAGGAAACGACAATGTGAATGGTGAATCGGGAACCGGCCTTGCCGGGGAAAGCGCAGCGGACGGCCATGTGGACTTTGAAGTGCTGCAGGAAGAGAACCCGGATATTTTTGCCTGGCTGTATGTACCGGGAACGGATATTGACTATCCCGTTTTACAGAGCCCCGTATCCGATGATTACTACAAATCCCATGGGCAAAATGGCCAAGAGGATGAATCGGGGGCTCTCTATACGGAAATGCCCAATATGATGAATATGTGTGATTTTAACACTATTATCCATGGAAAAGACAATGAGGACGGCGATTTGTTTGCCGGTTTACATAAATTTGAAGACCCTGACTTTTTCGAAAAGAACGAAGAATTCTACATTTATCTGCCGGGTAATGTGCTGACCTATGAAGTATTTGCGGCCTACTATGACGATGGAAGCGATATCCTGCGGCGGTTCGACTATACCACATATGCAGGGTGTGAGGCGCATTTAGAGCAGATTTATGCGGCCCGGGAAATGGGGAAGCAGCTAAGGGAAGGCTGGGAGGACCTGATGCCTTATCATTTTCTTGTAACCCTGGACGGCAGCGTCAGGGAGGACGGGAAGCAGTATGTGGTAATAGGGGCGCTTACCGGAGATGCCGCAGGGGTCATAGACAGGGTGATTTTGGATTAACGCCCAGGGTTCCTGCGCGGCGCCCATAAAACCGGTGCAGGTAAAGGACAGTGCTTTTCCCGCGGATTGTGCGTGCCGTTTAGGCGGCATAGAGGGAGGGGCGAAAGATTTGAGATAACGGTATTAGCATCTATGATGTTAATATAGACCACACTTAGGAAAGAGAAAGGAGGTACGAGACCTATGAGAAAATTAATTGCTTTATTGACAGCGGCTACACTGTTCGCTTCTATGACAGTGTCTGCTGCTCCCAGCCCGTCAGCGGCTGCAGTATCCGCTTCCGGCGCTTCTTCGGAAGGGTTTAGGAATACAGCGGATCAGGAAGCCGCTTCGACGCGCGGTATGACCGCAGGGGAATACTACAATAATGCTATCGTGTCCACTCCTGGCGTAGCAAATGCGATGCCTGTAGGACAGGGCGGCAAAATCATCATCAATGGGGTAGCAACAAACCTGACAGCAACGCTGGCAAAGGTGGACAAAGCTACAGCTGAAGGTGCAAAAGCTCAGGCCGGCGCACTTGGCGGAACATTGCTGAATGTAGTAAAAGTTGGTTTCCCTGGCGCAAACTACAATACGGCTACTATCAATTTCTACTTAAAGGGGCTTGCTAACGGCGCGAAAGTTGCCGTGAAACAGTTCGTAAACGGTGTATGGGTTGATGTAGAAGTAGTAGAAGTAAGGGCTGACCATGTGGTACTTAACCTGGTAAATTCAGGTGCGGTAGCATTTGTACAGCTTCCTTAAGCACTAGTAATAACTAAAAAGTAAGAGTTGTAAGATAAACATGTTTTTCTGCTAACAACCGAGTGTGGGGCTTGGCACAGCCGCCTCCTGGCGGCTGTGCCTAAGAAAAATGACAGATGGGAAATAAGGAATCAGTAGGGAATAAGGTAACGGTATGGATTCGCTGATGGAAGAGATAGAAAGAATATTTCGGCAAAGTCAGGATGAGAACTGGAGTTATGAAGAGGAATGCGGGGAAAAACCTGTTTTATATAAGGGAGCGATATTTTTACTGAATCTGTTTTCGCTTGGATTTCTCATATTCTGCCAAGTGGCGGTGATGATTGTTATATGGGCTTTATTAAAGAAGGCAGGGAAATGGCTGCTTATGGTGAAAAAAAATAGAGACGGGAATCCTTGAGATTTGTGCCTTCCGAATAGCGTTCGGGGGGGGGGTAAAATGGACAGATTAGAAATTCCGGATGAATTTATCTCCCTTTTGGATAGAAGGGAAGGTATTTTTGTGAATTTGGGAGAAAGGACACAAAGGAATAAAAGGAGATGACAAAAATGGGGAGGATTAATGTTACAAAATCATCAATGCCTTCTTTTGAAGAGTATACAAATGAGCTGCGCCCTGTGTGGGAGAGCCGCTGGCTGTCTAACCGGGGAATGGCATCAAAAGAATTTGAAGAGGAATTGAAAAAATACCTGGACTGTGAAAATGTGTGGCTCTTTGCCAATGGCCATGTGGCATTGGAAGTAGCTCTTCAGGCACTGGGGATAAAAGGGGAAGTGATAACCACGCCTTATACCCATGTATCTACAACCCATGCAATTGTCCGTAATGGACTGACACCTGTGTTTGTGGATGTTAAAGAAGATAATTACACGGTAAATCCGGAGTTGATAGAAAGTGCAATTACGGAAAAGACGGCAGCGATTGTAGCTACCCATGTATATGGTTTTTTATGTGATGTTGAGGCCATTGATTTGATTGCACGCAGGCATAACCTGAAAGTGATTTATGATGCCGCCCATGCTTTTGGGGTTACTTTGAACGGGGTCAGTGCCGCCAATTTTGGCGATGCGGCTATGTTCAGCACCCATGCGACAAAAGTATTCCATACGATTGAAGGGGGGATTGTTACCTATAAGGATGGGGAGACGTTTAAGGATATGCGCTGCCTGGTGAATTTTGGATTTGTAAACGAGGAAGAGGTGGTTCGAATCGGAACCAATGCGCGTATGAATGAATTCGAAGCCGTTATGGGCATTTGCAATCTGCGGCATATTGATGAGGAGATTGCGAAAAGAAAGCTGCTGGGCGACCGCTATAGGGAACGTTTGAAAGGCGTGCCCGGCATTAAATTGATTGAGCCGGAAAAAGGCCTGGTATGGAACTACGCATATTTTCCCGTGATTTTTGATGGTTATAGGCAAAACCGCAATGAGATAAAAGCCAAACTGGAAAAAGAAGATATTTATGCCAGGAAGTATTTTTACCCTACGACAAACTGTTTTTCCTGTTATAGGGAGCAGTATGGAAGCCTGGATGTGCCGGTGGCGGTCCATGCGGCGGAATGTGTGCTGACTTTGCCTATATATGCGGATATGACGGTGGGGGATGCGGATAGGATATGTGATGTGATTTTATTGTGAGAGGTGTGGGATTCATGGAAGAAACCATATGTTTTTCTAATAGGAAAAAGCAGAAAAGGCTTATGCTGCTGGGTGGCAACCGTTATCAATTGCCAGTGATTCGGGCAGCCCATGAACTTGGATATTATGTAATCACCTGTGATTATCTGCCGGATAATTATGCCCATAAATTTTCGGATGAATATTGCAATGTGAGCATCATTGATAAAGAGGCGGTGCTGGAAGCGGCGAAAAGGCTGAAAATAGATGGTATTATGTCATTCGCGTGTGACCCAGGGGTAACGGTAGCGGCATATGTGGCGGAGCAGTTAGGCCTGCCATCGGTGGGATCGTATGAAGCGGTATCAATTTTGCAGAACAAAGGCCGTTTCCGGAAATTTCTTACGGAGCATGGTTTTCATGTTCCAACGGCAAAAGAGTATACAAAAGCCGAAGATGCATTGAATGATGTAGGGAAATTCCGCTGGCCGGTGATTGTAAAACCAACGGATTCGGCAGGAAGTAAAGGTGTGAGCCGGGTGGATCACCCTGAAAAGCTGCAGGAGGCTATTGCATATGCGTTGGACCATTCGTTTAAAAAGGAATTTATAATAGAAGAATTTTTGGAAAAGGTAGGATGCTCTTCCGATACGGATAGTTTTTCTGTAAATGGCGAATTAAGGTTTGTCTCCTTTAATGCCCAGCATTTTGATGCGGACGCAATGAATCCTTATACGCCGGCGGCTTATAGCTGGCCTTCCACAATGACGGCAGAACATGAAGAAGAGTTAACAAAAGAGCTGCAGCGGCTGATAAAACTTCTGAACCTTCAATCGTCCATATACAACATTGAGACGAGGGAATGTACCGACGGAAAGGCATATATCATGGAATGTACGCCCAGAGGCGGAGGAAACCGCCTTGCAGAAATGCTTAAATATGCTACAGGGGTGGATTTGATTAAGGCAGCTGTGCTGGCTGCGGCAGGGGAGCCTGTAACGGAAATTGAGCAAAGGCCATACGATGGCCATTGGGCAGAAGTGGTGCTGCATAGCAATAAAAAGGGGATTTTCAAAGAACTTTGGGTTTCCCAGGAGATTCAGAAGAATATTGTGGAAACGGACCTTTGGGTAGAGCCGGGGGAATCCATTGAGGGATTTGAGGCGGCCAATGATGCTTTGGGAATGTTGGTGCTTCGGTTTGAGAGTGAAAAAGAAATGAAGCAGATGGTTCGTCATGTGGGCGAATATGTGGAAGTAAGGCTGGAGGAATAGTTTTTATATCAAATCCTTTGGATTTAGAAAGGAGCATGGCTATCAAATGAAAGAAATCGGCGGATACATGGGCCTTGAACAGTATCATCTTCCGATGCTCCATGGGGATGGGATAAAACTGAACAGCGGCCGGAGCTGTCTGGCATATCTGATAAAAGTAAAAAATATTCGTAAAATCGCACTTCCATATTTTATGTGTGACGTTGTAATTGATGTATGCAAAGAATATGGGGTAGAAATCCGCTTTTATTCCACAGGGTTTAACTTTAAGCCGGAGGAAGTGGGCATAGATGATGGAGAATGGTTTTATCTGACCAATTATTATGGCCAATTAACAAGTGAGGATATCCTGTTTTACCAAAAAAAGTATGGCAGGCTGATAGTGGATTGCGTACAGGCCTATTATCAGGAACCGGTAAAGGACGTAGATACATTATACACTTGCCGAAAATTTTTTGGCGTTGCGGACGGAGGTATTTTGTATACTGACGGACAATATAAAGGGAAGCTGGAGCAGGACGAATCATTCCCCTATATGACATTTTTGCTTGGCCGTTATGAGCGCACCGGTTCTGAGTTTTACCCGTCTATGAAGGAAAATGATTTGCGTTTTGCGAAGACACCCATTAAACGGATGTCAAAACTTACGGAAAATCTTTTACATAGTATTGATTATGAAGAGGTGAAGAAAAGGCGGAATAGGAATTTCCAATATTTGCATGATAATCTTGGGGGCTTAAATATGCTTTCTCTCCGGCATACAAAAGGGCCGTTCGCATACCCGTTTTTGGTGGAGGATGGCATGGAATTGAGGAAGAAATTGATTCAATACAAGGTATATGTGCCGCTGCTTTGGCCGAATGTACTGGAAAAGGTTGTGAAGGGAAGCACAGATTACAGGCTGGCAGCAGATTTGCTCCCCCTCCCCTGTGACCAAAGGTATGGGGAAGATGACATGGCAAGGATTTGTAATCTGATAAAAAGCCTCAGGAAAGAAATGTAATGGTAAGGTGAGTGTGGCGTGATAAACAGGGATGAATTGACACAGGCAACAAGATGGATGATAGCGGACCGTCTGGCACAGGAACGGCTGCCTATGGTGGATATGTATACGGAAGAGCATGAGATAAAGGAAAACTTTTATTCGAAGTATGGAAAACGGATGATAGACATACTTATTTCGGCACTGGCTTTGCTGTTTACCTTGCCAATCAATATATTAATAGGAATCATCACGTTTTTCGATGTAGCATCTCCTATCTTTTTTTCGCAGGAACGGGTGGGGAAAGGGGGCAGGATTTTCAGGATAACGAAATTCCGGAATATGCGGGATACGGTGGATGAAAGAGGGGAATTGTTGCCCGCATGCAAACGCGTGACCAGATGGGGGAATTTTGTCAGGAAAACTTCGCTGGACGAACTTCTGAACTTTATATGTGTATTGAAAGGGGATATGTCTATCATAGGGCCAAGGCCGCTGGTTCCGCAGTATATGTCCCGCTACAGCAAGAAACATTTGCTGCGGTATGCCGTAAAGCCTGGACTGGAATGCCCTCCCAGAGACTGCAGTTCGGCAATTCGGACGTGGAATGACCAGTTTGATAACGATGTTTGGTATGTCCAGCATTTAAGCTTTAAGACGGATGTTAAGATGGTGCTTAATCTGATTCGGTTTACGTTGGACAGAAAGAATGCAGAAGTCCGTTCCGCGGCAGGGAGGGGCGATTTCATGGGATATTCGGAAGATGGAAAGGCAATCAGTTTAGGGGAAGTTCCGGATGAATACATAGAAAAAGTAATGGAAGAAATGGCAATGGCGGAGGATGCGAAGGAAACGGAAACCGTTGTAAGCCAGGGAGGGTTGAAAAATGCTGGATAATAGTTTGGCAGGAAAGAGGCTGCTTTTGATAGGAGGAATTGCTCCGATGACTGACCTGATTGAACTGGCCCGCCGGAATGGGGTATTCATCGGAGTGGCCGATTATAATAGAGGAACAAAGGTAAAACAGATAGCGGATGCCGCTTATGAAATCGATGCATTGGATGTGGATGCCCTGGCAGAGCTTTGCCGGAAAGAGCATTATGACGGTATAATTTCAAATTTTAATGATATGCTTTCTCCATATACGGCTAAAGTTGCGGAGAGAATTGGTGCATATGTTCCATATACGGTGGAACAGCTGCGCATGTCAACGGATAAAAAATATTTTAAAGAAACATGTATGAAATATGGTGTTCCTGTACCAAAAGAATATGATATGGGCGTAAAAACAGAGTTAAATATGATAAACTATCCTGTTATTATCAAGCCGGTAGACGGCAGCGGATCAAAAGGTATTACGGTTTGTAACTCAGAAAAAGACTTATGGGAGGGGGTTAAAAAAGCAGAAAAAGCCTCCCACACAGGAAGAGTGATTGCAGAAGATTATCTTCCTTATGATGAAATAAATGTTACCTACATAGCGCAGGAGGGGGATATACAGCTGGCAGCCATTCATGACCGTTATTTTAATAGCAGCCAGGAAGGGGTGGTACGGGTGCCGGATATGTACATCTATCCTTCCAGATATACCGGTATGTATTATGAAAAATATAACGAAAAGGTTGTCCGGATGCTGAAGGGGATTGGCATTCGGAATGGTTCGTTGTTCTTGCAGGCGGTTGTTAAGGGCGATAATATTTACTTTTATGAAGCAGGTATGAGGCTGAATGGCTGTAAAACCTATCATATTCTCGAAATGGAGAATGACTATAATACATTTGAGCATCTTATGCATTATGCGCTCACGGGCAGTATGGGGCGGCATGGCAGATTGGATGCAAGGTTTAAAAGATGGTATGCAACATGGAATGTAGTGGGGAAGCCCGGAATGATATGCCAGGAATTCATTGGGCGTAAAGAAGTGGAAACGTACCCATGGTTAATTAAAGTCTGCGAACAGTACGCGGAGGGAGAAAAAATACCTGAATCCGCAAAAGGAACCTTGATTCAGTTGGTAGCAAGGATTCATGTATATGGCGATACGAAGGAACAACTGCTGGAACGGATAGAGCGGCTGCAGTCCATGTATCAAGTGAAAGACCCGGAGGGGAAGGATGTGCTGATGAGGCCGCATGATATTGATGATTTGAGGGAGAGGATGAATTATCATTTGTGATGTGTAGTAAATTGGGATGAAAAAGAAAACGGTATTGGTACATAGTGGCGAGAGAAAAGGTCTAGAACGCATAATCGTAAATATGCCCGCACGGAACATGGAGGTATCAGGTGAAAGAGAAAAAATGGATATTGATTACAGGCGCAGACGGGAATCTTGGTGGACGGCTCACGAAACTACTGGCTGATGAAACGGAATATGGAGTGGTTGCAGTCAGCAGTTTTCCGGAAAAAATCCCCCATATGCTGGAGCGGGCCGATGTGAAAAATCATGATAAAGTGCTTGGTATGTCCAGCGAGGAAATGTTTCAGGCGGATTTGACAAAGCAGAATATTGTGGGGGCGGTTCACTTCGCTTTTTCGCGGGCTGTTTTTCCCAAAAAAGATATTGCCTCCAGCCTGGATTATTCATTGGCAGCATTTCGAAAAATTGCGGATTCCCATATTCAAAATGCAATTTATATCTCTAGCCAAAGTGTCTATGGCAATACACCGGAATGGAGGGTGGAGGAAACGATGCCGTCTCCAGAGTCTGTGTATGCCATGGCAAAATATGCCGGGGAAAAATTGTTTGAATCAGTATATTTGGAGCATAAAGAACTGCAGAATACGATTTTAAGGTTGGATATTGTAATCCAGAGCCAGAATCTGGTGAAAACGCTGTGCCGGAATGCAAAGGAAAACGGGAAGCTGCAGCTTAGAGGTGGCAAACAGGTTTTTTCTTATATTGATGAAGATGATGTGCCTTATGCCATTCTTTCATTATTGAATGGAAAGAGCCCATGGAAGGCTGTGTATAATGTAGGGCCAAATAAGATGCGATATAATCTTATGGAAATTGCCGGTATGGTAAAGGAAACCGCCCAGCGCCATGGCTGTAATGAGATAGAAATTGATCTTGCCAAAGACGATACTGCTTTATGGGCAGGGATGAATACGGAGAAGTTTGCAGCGGATACGGGATGGAAACCTCGGTATGGAATAATGGAAATGATAGAACGGATTTTTGTGTCAGAGGGGAAGTAATTGAGTATAGGGATAGGTGAAGAGATATGGGTATTTTAGATCAAATAGAAGCAAAACCAATATTAGTAATCGGGGATGCGATGTTGGATATGTATTATTGCGGTGAAGTGAATCGGATTTCTCCGGAAGCACCTGTGCCAGTTTTTCATAAAAAATCAGAAAGAAGTGTTTTGGGGGGAGCGGCGAATGTGGCTTCTAATTTAGCTGCTATCGGTCAGAATATTTCCATGCTTACAGTAATTGGTAAGGATAAATATGGGGATAAGATTCTGCAATTTTTGAGGGATAAGCATATTCATACGGAACTGATTATGGAATCAAAGCGCGATACAACAGTAAAGATTAGATTCTTAGCGGATAATAATCAGCAGGTATTGAGACTTGACATCGAGGATAGCAAGGAAATGGATGCGGATATTGCCAAGATGATGCTGACAAAGCTGGAAGAAAGGATTTGCGAATTTCAACTGATTGTTATTTCCGATTATTTAAAAGGCCTCTTATCTTTTGATTTTACACAGTTCATACTAGCAATAGCTAAAAAAAAGAATATTCCTACCATTGTGGATGTAAAAGGAACGAATGCAGAAAAGTATAAGAATGCATATATGCTAAAGCCAAATATAAAGGAACTGCGGGATTTGACTGGTATGTGCATAGAAACAGAAGAGGATATTGTGAAAGCATCGTTTGCGCTTCGCAAAAGATGTGGATGCCAGTACGTTCTGACTACCTGTGGTGCAAGGGGAATGATGCTGGAAGGAGATGGCTGTTTGTATTCCGTTCCGGCAGTTGGGAAGGATGTGTTTGATGTTACTGGTGCGGGCGATACCGTAATTGCATATACTGCAGCATGTATAGCCAATGGATTAAAGCTGGAAGATGCAGTCAATATTGCTAATTTTGCGGCGGGTTTACAAGTGGCTAAAGTAGGAACATCTGATGTGACCTTGCAGGAAGTAAGGGAATACCTATCAAACCAGAAAGGTGGCTTTGCTCATAAAGTTTTAACGGACTGTGAGATAGATACATTCCGAAACATGCATAAGGACAGAAAAATTGTATTTACAAATGGTTGTTTTGATATTCTACATACAGGCCATATGCGATATTTAAAGCAGGCCTCTTTACTCGGGGATATTTTGGTAATCGGATTGAACAGCGATGAATCCGTAAAAAGGCTGAAAGGTATAAATCGGCCTGTGAACAACGAGTGGGACAGGGCAGAATTGTTGTGTGCCCTTAGTTTTGTACACTATGTTGTAGTATTTGAGGAAGATACTCCTTATGAATTAATTAGGAAAATTCAGCCCGATGTATTGGTAAAGGGCGGGGATTATAGAGAAGATGAAGTGATGGGAAAAGATATTGTAGAAGCGCGGGGGGGGAAAGTGGTGTTGATGCCCTATATAGAAGGCAAATCCACAACAAACATTATTGAAAGGATTAAAAATGAATGAGAAAACAAAAGTGGAAAATATTATCAGAAAACGGATTCAAGATAGCATTAATGTGAAACAAGATGTTCTTATCAGCGAAGATTTACTGGAAATAATCGGCGTATTATCTGAAGTGATGACATGCTGTATTGAAGATGGGGGAAAACTTATTCTTTGTGGCAACGGGGGATCTGCTTCGGATGCTTTGCATTTTGCTGGGGAAATTATAGGAAGATTCCAAAAAGAACGTGTGCCATGGCCAGCACTTGCATTGAATGCGGATGTAGCCGCCATAACAGCTATAGCGAATGATTACGGGTTTGATAATGTTTTTGCCCGTCAGATAGAAGGGCATGCTACGAACAGGGATATTTTTATTGGAATCAGTACAAGCGGAAATTCAGAAAATGTTTACCGTGGAGCGAAAGCAGCTCAAAAAGCGGGGGTCAAAACTGCCGCGTTACTTGGAATGGATGGAGGAAAAATAGGAAAAATCGTAGATTATCCGATGATAGTTCCCAGTACAGTTACAGCCCGGATACAGGAATGCCACATTCTTCTGATACATATCTTATGTGAATTAATTGAAAATAATTTAGGGTAAGATGTAATGGGAATGCTGGATAAGGAACTAAGGTGGGCAATGAATAAAGCAATTTTTTTGGATAGGGATGGAACCATTAATGTGGATAAGCATTATGTTTATAAAGCAGAGGACTTTGAGTTTCTGCCTTATGCAATAGAGGGGCTTAAATTATTACAGGAAGAAGGCTTTCTGTTGTTGGTTTTGACAAATCAATCAGGTATTGCCAGAGGATATTATACGGAAAAAGAATTGAGAAAGTTAAATGAATGGATGGTACATAAATTGCAACGAGAGGGTGTGTCTATAACTCAAATTTTTTATTGTCCACATTTACCTGATGCTAAAATAAAAAATTACCGTAAAAACTGTGACTGCCGTAAGCCGGCATTAGGAATGTTTGAACGTGCAGTTTTAGAATTTAATATTGATTTAGCACAAAGCTATACAATAGGTGATAAGCTAAGGGATCATGCTATATGTGATAGGAGTGGATGCCGGGGATACCTGGTAGGAAAAGGTGAAAAGCAGGACATTATTGACAGCGTTGAAAGAAGAAGTGGTGGACGGATAAAGTATATGGATGATTTGTATCATTGTGCTTTGGATATTTTGGATAAAAGGTATAACGGCCTTTCAATGCGGAAATGAGGGAAAAATGATTATTGTAACAGGTGGGGCAGGATTTATCGGAAGTTGTGTGATAAGAACTTTGAATGACGCTGGTATAGAAGATATCGTGATTGTAGATAATGTGGCAGATACTAATAAGTGGATGAATATGAGAAATAAAAAGTATTTGGAGTATGTCCATAAATCAGAGTTTTTAAAAAAAATGTCTCTGTATAAAGATATAACGGCGGTAATTCATATGGGTGCTCAGTCTTCTACAACAGAAAAAAGGTTTGATTATTTGTGGAAAAATAATTTTGAGTATACAAAAGCACTATGGGATTTTTGCGCCGAAAGGCGGATCTCTTTCATTTATGCCAGTTCGGCAGCCACGTATGGAAACGGAGCTAAAGGCTTTGATGATTACTTGGATATTGATTGTTTGCAGCCGTTAAATGCTTATGGATATTCGAAACAATTGTTTGATTTATGGGTGAAGCGGCAGGCGAAAGTTTTTCCTGCTCAATATGTGGGGCTCAAATTTTTTAATGTATATGGACCGAATGAATATTTCAAATGTAATATGGCAAGTATGGTGTTTCATGGGTATAACCAGATAAAAAATTTGGGAACAATAAAACTTTTTAAGTCGGATGTTCCAGAGTATCAAAACGGAAACCAACTGCGGGATTTTGTGTACGTGAAGGACATCTGCAATGTTATCTGCTGGCTGCTTAAGAATAAACATGTTTCAGGGCTTTTTAATGTAGGAACGGGATATGCGCAGAGTTTCAGAGATTTGGCAGAGGCTATCTTTCATGCATTGGACATGAAAACAAATATTACATATATTGACATGCCAAATGAACTAAAGGGCAAATATCAATATTATACAAAAGCGGAAATGGACAAATTACGTAATGAGGGATATCAGGGGAACTTCAGGAATCTAGATGCAGGAGTCACGGATTATGTGCAAAATTATTTGGAGAAAGATTTTGAAATATATTAAAAAGGTTAGAATGCAGCAGGGAGAATGAAGAACAATGAATAAATGGAAGATGATATTATCAAAAGCGGCGGCATTTATTTATGTGTTTTTCTTATACATAAACAAAAAGAAAAAGAATGTGGATAGCGGGAAAATATTGATTATTGCGGCTGGACATATAGGGAATGCCATTCTGGATATAGATGCTATTGAAGAATTGAAGAATTATTATCAGCGGAAGAATAAAAAGGTATATCTACTGTGCGCCTTGCCATTATGGAAAACTTTTCAGGCGATTAATAATATGGAAGATTATATCTACATGGAACATGCCTATCCATATCAGGGAAACGGAACAGACCTTAGAAATGTGCGTAGGACTATTTCAAAAGTACAGCAGCATGAATTTGAAGAGATAATCGTTACTTTGAACAACGCCCCGCTGGCACATTATGTCGTGGCGGCTTCCATATGCAATAAAAGCTGGGGAGTGTTTGACCATGTAAAACATACTCATGGAAAATTACGGTATTATTTTGAAAAAAAGTATACGAACAAAGTATATGTCCCTATAGATTTACATGAAACACAAAGGATGAAACGGTTATTAGAAGAGATTGGGGCGATGAATTATCAAGTTCGGATTCATTACATAACAAAGACTGTTTTTTATACAATACCTAGCCACCCATATATAACCATTGCCATGGATTCTATGTCCACAGAGCGGAGATGGACAAAGGAGAACTATAAGGAGTTAATCTATGCTCTTTTGGATAAATATCCATATGATATATGCTGCACAGGGGGTGCAATTGCCAGCGATATTTATGAATATTGTGTCGCTGAAATGCCATCCGCAGAGAGGGTCAAAAATTATGCAGGAAAAACAGGGCTGAAGGAATGGTTTGAACTTCTTAGGGGAGCAATTTTACATATTGGTGTAGATAGCGGTTCTATCCATGTGGCAGCATCAGTAGGCACACAGGCTATTAGCCTGTCAGGGGTATGGGATGGAAAGCGATGTTTGCCATATGATTTGGATATTAAAAGTAAAAATACATGCGAGCCTATTTGTGTTTATAGGAATGATGTTGATGTAAACAAGATGTCATGCTACGCATGCAAAGTGTATGGAGGGCGGTGCGGACGTGGAAATAGCACGTGTTATGGAAAATGTAGAAAAGGAGACCCCTGCCTTTGTTTGGAGAATATCAGCACAGGGATGGTTATGGAGGTTGTGGAGAATTATTTTCGGAATGTCCCTTGTGACAGTGAACATGTTCAATAAAGAGAAGTGATAATCGGGGAGATATGCAAATGCGAGGTGCAATCAGGAAAGCTTTTACCTTAATGAAAGGGATTATAAAAACGAAACACCGAAAAAGTAATAGTAAAAATATATTATTTGTACTTCCAGGAGGCTTAGGAGACGCAGTACTGTTTTATGAGCATTTAATAAGACTGATAGATTATTGCCAAAAAGAAAGATATGGACTGAAAGTGCTTTGCGGGAAAAGCGCAAAATATATGTATATAAATATGTTGGGAATAGATATGGACTATTTTACAAAGAACAGTGAGATTCCACATAGTATTGATTCACGTTATAAAATCATTGAGGAAATCGGGAACGAGGAATTTGATTATGTTATAGGATCTAATGATGATGTAGTAATATCTAATGTCTTGGCAAACCACAAGATTGCTGTTTTGTCAAATTCGGAATATCGGACTATTATTTGGCCACATAGAATTCTATACAAAATAATATTTGACAGAATCATTACAGTATCTGACAGTATGTGGATAGTGGATAGATATAATACCATATTGGCTGATGTGTTTGGGATTTCTATGAAAGTGCGAGTACCGAGCCTGAAAAAAATGGACATAAAGACGGATGAAAAATATATTGTAATTAGCGTGGATTCATCATTGCAGATGCGCCAATGGCCATTAAATAATTTTTGTGAATTGATTTGCCGGCTGCACCATACGTATTGTTTAGATATTGTAGTAACAGGTAAATCCAGGGAACAGGAAGATGTTTTTGAACCATTGAATTTTGTTAGAGACCTAAGGGGGAAGACATCTTTGGAAGAATTATTTTGGTTCATCAATAATAGTTTGTTTGTAGTTGGTGTTGATTCGGGTAATATCCACATTGCAGCAGCTTTGGGGGTGCAATCGTTTGTACTTGTAGCACAGCATGAAAGGGGGAAGTTTTTTCCATATAGCCCTGAGCTGAAAGATGAAAACTTGCCAGAACCGATTTGCATTGCTTCCAGTATTGATTATGCATGTTCCGGATGCCTGATGAGAAAAAGGAATATGAAAAAAGGAAACATAAAGTGTTATCAACAATGTTTTTTAAAACAAGGATGCGTGAAATGTTTGGAATCTATTTCAGTTTTAGATGTCATGGTAAAAATTGAAGAATACATGCAGTACAAGAACAAATAATTAAATAGGAATATTACAAAAGATTTGAGGTTGAAAGGTTTGTATTATGTTTAGAATAAAAATATATAAAATGAAGTATTTGCTGGAATGTATTTTGGGACTGGAACTTTTTGTTCTGTTTTTCTATATTCTTTTTGTAAAAGAAATGGATACAATATGGTATTCGATAATACATGCGGCTCTGGCTGGAATATCTTCTTATGAAATAATTCTAATTCTTAAAGAGAATACGCAGATTTATCTTGGATTTATCACGCTGTATGTAATAAATGTCTATTTTTGCCTGTCATGTATTAAATATGCAGCTGAATATTTATATATTGGGTTTATTACAGATAATAACTTGAGAATGCTAGGTTCTTTTCTTGTATTCTTGACTATTATGGGGATTGCCTTAAAGGGAAAGAAAAAATGGATTAATACAGAATGGAAATTAAAATACACATATAATAATACAACACTTTTTGCAGACTTTTGGAGTATATTTCTGTTTGTAGTAACTCTTTATTTTTATGTCATCAATACACAGATTTTATACAGGGCAGAAATCAGTGGGAATGGAATAATACATATATTTTATTTATTTTATGAAATTATAAGTGGAATAGCTATTTTTTTTGTTTCTATGAGAGTGGAGCGGAAAAATGTGAAGACATTTTTTCCTGCAGTGCTGATTATAATGTCCTGGCTAATACGCACAGCAGTAAGCGGAAGTAGGATGTTTGCGTTGCTGCCCCTGCTTGTTTTTGCTTTTATGCTTTATTTTAGAAAGCAGATTCCTTTTTCTGTTATGAAAGGTTTTACGATGTATTATCCATTTTTTATTCTTGCATTTTCGGTTATTGTCCTGGTGGTATCGGGAAGGGAAGAAAGGAGTACGGAAATGATAATACGTCAAATGACATATCGTTTCGATTTATCGGATTTCCCTATGACATTAATGAGGGATATGATGTTTAAGGTTTCATTTGCTGAAATCCGAGATGGAATTTTTGCTGCCGTTCCCTCTATGTTTTTGCCTAAGGGGGCAAAAAGCAATTTGACGGCATATGCAGATACGCTGGCAGCAGCGAATCTTCAATATTATTATACTTCGTATAGAAGTACAGTGGTGAAAGACTATACAGATACGTATTTTTCAATGGGAGTGGCATCTTTTGGGATTATTGGAATGATGGGTCTTCCGGCTGTCTTTATATGGCTGTTTGATAAAATAGATAGTTTTTTAAGGAAAAAGGATATCGTAGGGCTGTTTATTGAAGTATTAATTATGTCATATGCCTGTAGTATTGAGAAGACATGGGCAAGTACATTTGCATCGTTCAGAAATATGATGCTTTGCTATTTGGCAGGCTGGTTTATTTCCAGGATATTTTCCAGAAGAAAAACACTTCGATATAGTAAGAACAGATAAATATATGGCAAAAATTTCGATTTTGATGGCGAGATGAGGATAATATGATAACTAAGCGAATTAGAAAAGGCAGAGAATTACCAATAGGAGTCAAAGCTACTTTTTGGTTTTTGTTATGTTCATTTTTACAAAAAGGCATTTCAGTTTTATCCACACCAATTTTTACCAGGCTTCTTACTACTGCCGAATATGGGCAGTATAATATTTTTTATTCATGGATGAATATCTTAACAGTATTTGTTACGTTGAATTTATATAGTGGTGTTTATATGCAAGGAATTATAAAATTTGAAGAGCAACGGGATGAATTTACATCTTCGCTGATGGGGTTGATGACAACTTTAACATTAGCATGGATAGTCATGTATTGTGCTTTTCATGAATTCTGGAATCAGATTTTGTCATTAACTAATATCCAAATGTTTTCGATGCTTATAATGCTTTGGACAACTGGCATTTTCAATTTTTGGAGTATGGAACAGCGTGTAGACCTTAATTATAAACCTCTGGTGTCAGTAACGCTATTTGTTAGTCTGGCAAAACCCTTGTTGGGTATTGTGTTAGTGATGCATAGTACGGATAAGGTAACCGCCCGTATAGTGGGGCTTCTTTTAGTGGAAATTATGTCATATACGTGGATGTATGTAAAGCAAATGCGCAAAGGGGGGAAATTTTTCTCCTGGAATTTTTGGGTTTATGCGGCCAGATTTAATTTACCATTAATACCACATTATTTATCACTAAACATTTTAAGCGGAGCAGATAGGATTATGATTGGCAAGATGATTGGGAAAAGTGAGGCAGGAATTTATGGATTGGCATATTCGGTTTCCCAAATTATGACATTGTTTAATGTTGCATTGCTAAGAACTGTAGAACCTTGGCTATATAAAAAAATCAAGTTAAAGGAAATAAGGGAAATGGAACGCATAGTGTATCCATTATTTGTTGCGGTAGCATTGCTTAACTTGCTGTTGATAGCATTGGCCCCGGAGATTGTTTCTATTTTTGCTCCATACGAGTACCGTAATGCAATTTGGATAATACCTCCGGTGGCAATGAGCGTTTATTTTATGTTTGCATACTCTTTTTTTGCAGCATTTGAATTTTATTATGAAAAGACCCGTTACATTGCAGTGGCGACAATATTGGGCGCTATATTAAATATCATATTGAATTATGTATTTATGGATATATTTGGATATTATGCGGCAGGTTATACAACTCTTATATGCTATATGGTATATGCTGGTTTTCATTATTATTTTATGAAGAAAATATGTAGGCTGAATTTAAATGGTCAGGGCTATAAAACAAAAATGATTTTAGGCATTACGTTCCTGTTTATGTTAGGGGGATTTGGACTATTGTTGACATATAATCATTTGTTTATCCGATATGGAGTGTTGGGATTAGGAATTATATTTTTTGCCAGGAAGTATCCAACGATTCGCAGTTTCCTTAAAACAATTTTAGAAATTCGTGAAAAGGAAGCAGAACATAATATGGAAGGATAGAAGGAAATGAAGAAAAAAGTGCTGATACAAACCTTATTTTACCAGAATTATAATTATGGGGCAATGTTACAGGCATATGCTTTATATCATAAACTGGAGGAAATGGGGTTTCAATGTACTGAACTGAATTATTCGTCAAAAGCTGTAGGAATACTATCAAAAATAAAATATAAAAGTTTCCGGACGATAGAAATAATATGGAATCTGAAATACTTTGTGGGTTGCTACAGAAATGCTGGGAAGGAAAAACAAAGGCATAAAAGATATATAGAAATTTGTGGCGGTATAGACTGCATGAAAAAGATTTTTGATTGCTTTTCCCAACAGGAGTTTCTGTCTACTCCCGTGTATTATCCGGATACTATCGAAACGTGTAGCACGGATTATGATTATTATATTGTTGGAGGAGACCAAGTATGGCATCCACTGGGAATAGATAAAGTCAGGGCTTTGGGATGGCAAGGGATAAAAGGAAAGCGTATTGCTTATAGTTGCAGCGCAGGGAAAAGTGACTTTACATTCATTGATAAGTGGAAAATAAAAAAATATGTGAAAGATATAGATGCCGTTTCTGTAAGAGAACTTAATTTTTCGGAACTTCTAAAAGAAGAAGGAATAAGAAATGAAATAATAGCAGATCCGGTTTATCTTTTTACAAAGCAAGAGTGGGAAGAATTTGCTGCTCAAAAATATTATATTGAGGAAGATTATATATTTGCATATTTATTGGGAGAAGACAGCACAAGTAGAAAATATATCAAAATGTTTGCAGAAGAAAATAATTTAAAGATTGTTTCATTTCCGCATGTTCAGCGTAAATATGCAGAATGTGATTTGGGGTTCGCGGATATACCTATTATGGATGCGGGACCAAGAGAGTTTGTAGAAATACTATCAGGTGCGAAGTATGTAATAACGGATTCTTTTCATGGAACGGCTTTATCTTTGATTATGGAAAAACAGTTCCTGAGTTTTTATCGTCAGAATAACAATGATAGGAGGAACTTAAATGTAAGGATAGACTTTCTGCTTAAGGAATATGGATTAAATGAATATATGCAGAAATTGGAAGAATTAGGCAAATGCAAACTTGAAAACATAAATTATATTTCATATGAAGAAAAAAAAGCAGTAACAAGGAAAAAACGGGAGAGAGCATTTGCCTTTCTTGATAAGGAACTAGAAAGCTAAGGTGGCAGCAATGATTTGGTCAGTTATTGAAAAAAAAGAATGTTGTGGATGTGGAGTATGTGTGAATATATGTCCGGTAGAATGTTTGGAATTACGAGAAAATAGCGAAGGATTTCTTTATCCAGAATATAATCAGAGAAAATGTATTCAATGCAAAAAATGCTTGAAAGTGTGTCCGGCTTATGGAAATGTAGAAGGGAGCAATGGAAGATTTTTAATGGCATGGCATAAAGATAAAGATGTGCTTTTAAAAAGTTCATCGGGAGGAGTGTTTACAGCATTGGCATGCTATGTTTTGCAAAAAGGCGGTGTGGTTGCCGGAGCAGCAATGGATATAAAGACAAAAAGAATTTCACATATTATTGTGGATAATGAAGAGGATTTGGAACAACTGAGGCTTTCTAAATATTATCAAAGTGATATGAATAATATTTATAAGAAGGTGGAGGAATTTTTAGAAAATGGAAAAATTGTTTTATTTACAGGAACGGCATGCCAGATTGCTGGTATGAAAAATTATGTAAAAGATAAGAAATGTGGCCGTTATTTGATTACTGTGGACGTACTATGTCATGGGGTGGAAAGTAAAAAGGCAATTGATGCATATATTCAAAGTAAGGAGCGGGAATTTAAGAAAGAGATTATAAATTATCAATTTCGTGTAAAAGATAGGCGGATAGGATGGTCGGGGGGGGGTGGAACGAGAATGAAGCTTGATTTTTCTGATGGGAGTTCTTTTATTACTGATTCCCTGACAGATACTTTTTATGTCGGATATAATTATAATATTTTTTTAAGGGAATCTTGCTATCAATGCAGATTTAGTGGAACGAAGCGTGTGGCGGATTTTACAATTGCTGATTTTTGGGGTGTGACGGACGAAAGGTTAAGAAGGGGCTGTAGTAAACCGTTGAGTAAGGAAGAAGCAGACGAGCAAAGAAGACTTGGCATTTCCCTCATGATGGTCAATACTGATAAGGCAGAAAATATATTATCGGAACTTGGCGAAGTGATAGAAATGTCAGAAATTAATCCAGAGGAAGCGATTAGATGGAATCATGTATTGAATAAGCCATATAGCCGTCCTGAAGCGAGGGATTATGCATATCAATGGCTGGAGTCAAAACCACATGATAAAGTAGTAAAGAAGATATTGCGTATCCACTATATAAAAATTCATATGAGAAAAATATTAGGAGATAGATTAACAGAAAAGATAAAAAAGATAGCACGGCTTTTTAACTGAAATTGTGAAGGGTGTAAACGTTGAATGCTTAACTTAAATGGCATTGGAGATAATTTTATGAGTTCATGGATTGATATGAAATCAAGAATTCCGCTTCCAATACGAAAGTTTATTCATGATATCGGAGTGGAACTCCTGTCGGAAAAGAACTATTATTATTTCCGCAGTCTGTTTATGCGATTCTATCATAGCTTTGGCATAAAACATGCGGCGGTGTGTGTAATAGCAGGCATGGCTGTATTTTTGGCCGTTTGGATATGGAAACGGAAAGATGGGAATAAGTGGAGGAAGGCTTTTGCGGCTTTGTTTTTATCCATTTATTATTATTTGCTATACTTATATACTATCGTATTCCGCCCTCAGTATAGTAAACCCCAATATGAACTTGCACTATTTTGGAGCTACAGGCGCGCCCTAAATGGTTCTGCTTATCTTTGGATTGAAATTATATTAAACTATGTACTCTTTATACCAATAGGCTTATTGCTGCCTGTCCTGATAAAGCATAAGGAAACAGGAGGGCAGAAATACAGACGGAAGAATAGGGGAAAAAGAGCACAGGAAAAAAGAAACCGTGGATGCACAGGGACAAAGAATGGGTATGCATTTGCAATCACAGTTTTAACGGGCATACTCACTTCTTTAAGCATAGAAATTTCCCAGCTGTGCTTTCGCAGAGGCCTTTTTGAATGGGATGATATCATAGGAAATACAGTAGGCACTATTATAGGTTATGGCATATATAAAATGGTGGAAAAGTTTGGTGGCTGTATGCAAAGAGGAAAGAACCAAAAAATAGAGGCTATGTAACAGTTCTGTAAGGGTCTATTTGGGCATTCAGACAGTCAGCATCATTTAAGGCATTTTTCGCTTTCTTGCCAGTGATTTTGCATTGTCATACTCGCTTACCGTTATCCCAACTCCATTGCATGCCGTCTCCAAATCCACACCGAATTTATCCATCACCGACTCCACATTTTTCACTAAAGTTTTGGCCTCCCCTTCTTCCCTTCCTTCCTCAATCAAGTCTTTCAATGCTTTACACATATTCACTTTACCTTCCTTTTTATAGAATTTCTTTACGGCAATTAATTCTTCCGCTTTAACATATGCTGCCGCCATATCATAAGCGTCCTCATCCATTTCTTTATAGGACGAGTCCGATTCCACTGCTTTTCTCAATTGATCTTTATTCTCTGAATATCGTATGATATCAAATATCTGCCGCAAATCCGTCTGAAAGATGTCTGTCCTTTCCAGTCTGCGCACCTCCAGCAAATGCATCGGATAGTTATTTACCAGCTTGCTCAGTTCCAGGGGTATATCCGTAAAGTCCAGGAGTGCATGTAAATCCCTTCCCCCATCCCATTCTGCGCCAAAGAACAGCACCAGTGTGATACATGGGTAAAGCCTGTCGTGTTTCCTAAAACCGGACAGAAACTCACTCCTGCTGACTCCTTTTGCTCCCCTCACCTTCTTTTTCGTCCGTGCCGCCTGCCGTTCATATTCCCCCACATCATATCCCATACTTCTAAGCGGCATCAGATAGTCCACTTCCTCCTGGTTCTCCACCCCTAACACGGCAAAATTGATGCCCAGGGCGGCCTTCCGAAGCAAATCCCGATATTTCGGCCTTATGTTTTTTCTCTTCCAAAAAGCGTCTTTTCTCCCAGCTGCCGGTCTGAGTGTCCAGTTCCCTTAAATCTGTTTCGTGTAAAATCTGTTTTCCCTGAAAGACAAAACCGTTAATCAAATCTGCATACCGCCGATTGTCCGACAGGCATCTTTTTTCTACCAAGTCTTTTTCCATATTCTTTTCCTCCTTGACAGGACACATCCCAAAAATCCCCCTGCTTATTTAATTTGTGAATTTAAAGCATAGAATTTCTGAAATGTTTAAGAATAATAAGAACTTTCCGATATGGAATTTCGAGAAATATGCTTTTCTGTACACCCGATTGTGTATTATGGAAGATATTATAACCCTTTCTCTCCGGAAAGTAAAGGTAAAATCCAGGCACTTGTAACTATATCGTAACAGTTCAGCCTTCGGCTTCCCTGTTACGGAATCTGCTCATTCCAAATCGCCTTCGGCGAGGGGCAGATTCTTTCTTGGCTAAATTAACGTGCTCGTACGGACTTTGCAGCAAGTGCAAAGTCCTGGGCTGAACTGTTACACTATATCTTTTTCAGGAGCAACTAAGCCTCTTCCTTGACCATTTACGACCGCAAATCTATATTCTTCTGGATGTGGAACTAAGATAATAATCAGATAGCTACTCTACCTTTATAACAAATCCTTCATAGATTCCAGAAGGAACATCTTCACCAAAATTGTACTGTTCCACTATATCTTTTTCAAACCCATAAACCATAGTCATCTGCTTATCGGGATCAATAATCCAATACTCCATGACCCCTGCATTGCGATATTTAAACAATTTGGCCATGTAGTCTCTTGGCTTACTACTTGGTGATACAACCTCAATTACCCAATCTGGTGCACCGTGACATCCTTTATCATCTAATTTTGATTGGTCACAAATAACTGAAATATCTGGTTCTAAATAATTTATATCATCATCGTTCAAGAATACAGCAAAAGGAGCAGCATATATCTCACATTTGCCACCTGTACTATCAATATAATTTGCTATTGTTTGATACAGCTTCCCACTGATTCTTTGATGTGTCCTACTCGGTGGAGCCATATAATAAATTTTTCCATCAATCAATTCTGCTCTTTCTCCATCCGGCAATGCATAGATATCGTCTATCGTATAAATTTCTTCTTTTCTTAATGAATCCATTCTTACAACTCCATTCTTTATCTATTATAGGCAATATTTAAGGGAATTATAACTAAAGCACTGACACTTTCACATTTCGCCAAATGACTTGTCTGAATTTCCATCTGCTGTGTTGGCTTCACTCAACGATGCCACCGCATCGCCTCGTTCAGCCGCCTTGCAGGCTGAAAATCCATTCTGCGTCATTTGGCTGAAAGTGAACGTGTCAGTACACTAGTTTCCCTTACTTAAAAATCGAATTTCATGGCTATATTATACACTACTTTCTTTGACTTGGAAAGCATTACACAAGCTGCTTTGTCTCCTATTTATAACAGTTACCATAGTCTTTCCGCAATTTTCAAATTTGCCGACTATTGTACCATATAAGAAAGTTCGGCAGAGATAGTTTAAGGAGCGTTCCGGCCGGTTGTGCGTTAATAACCTGCATTTCCAGGTTAATCAGCGAGTAATCATTGAGAGTGACTAAGACATCCAGGAGGAAAGTTTTTTCACTAATAGACTCCCACAGCTGGATAGGGGGGCAGCATGCCATGCGTATTTAGGGTCTGCAGGATTGAAAGAATGGATAGATGTTTTGTTTGCGATGTGATGGTGCATAAAGAATCCTCCTGGAATAGTAGAAATTTGATAGTGTATGGTTACATAGATGTGATGTCATGAGGTCAAAAGCCAGTAAGCAGTATGCTATAGAGTTGTCAAAATCAAAAACTTGCCGTTGGAGCAACAGTTGGCCGGTCTGCCTTCCGTAAGAATGTTATATCATAGATTATACAATAAAACAATGATTATTGAAAAGCATAGGAGTAGAAAAATTATTCAAATAGGAATAATTGATATGCAGTTCACTGGATAATGGACAATATCTTGTTGAGAACGGCTCTAAAATAAAGGGAAAAGAACAACATGTTGTACTGTGCAAATGTAACAGTTTATGTAACAGTTTCTTATGGTACGTTCTGCTTCACACTATAGCAAACTGTTGTTTTTGGCATTATTCTTGTTAAATCTTTGATTATACGTTAAGATGAAAAAGAATATCCGGACGGAAAGTGCAGATGGAGAAAAAAGGAGGCAGGTATGTTTATCCATAAAAAAAGAAAGAAAAGGGAAAGCTGGTATTATATATATGTGTGTATGTTTCTTTTGATGGGCAGCATTTTTGTGGGATTTAGCGGCTGTGCAGGAGGGGAGGATGCCGGGGAGGGAACGCCATTTGCCGGGGAAGGGGAAATGGCAGGCATAAAAATAACTTTTTTTGACGTGGGAAAAGGAGATGCGATTCTGATTGAGACGGCAGAGCATAAGATGATGATCGATGCGGGATACGAGGACACTGCCGGAACGCTTTTGGATTTTTTTGAAGAGCAGGGAATCACGGAACTGGATTATCTGGTGCTTACCCATTTTGACAAGGACCATGTAGGCGGTGCTGACCATATTCTGGAAGCGGTGGAAACAGGGGAGGTTTTTCAGCCGGACTACCCATCGGACAGTAAACAGTATGTGGAATATCAGGAAGTGATGGAAACAAAGGGGAAGAAACCGGTATTGGTGACGGAGACTATGGAATTATCTATGGATGGCGCAAATGTTCTCATTTATCCTCCCCAGCAGGAGGAATATAAAGAGGAGGATAATGATTTTTCCCTGGTGGTCAGTATGGGTTATGGGGAGAAAAGCTTTTTATTCGCAGGGGATTGTGAAAAGGAGCGGTTACAGGAACTGTTGGAACAGGAGGAATTTGACCTGCCCCATGATGTACTAAAGGTGCCTCATCATGGACGTAAGGAGAAAAATTCGGAGGAATTTTTTACGGCGGTATCCCCTGATGCGGCGGTGATTACCTGTTCGGAAGATAGGCCTGCAGATGAGGAAGTGGTGGAAATGTTGGAAGAGATAGGGGCGGATATTTACTTTTCTACAGAGGGTACGATGGCCTGTTTTTGCGATGGGGTGAATCTGGAGATGAAGAGATAATAAGGTAACAGTTCATACAAGTCTGCGCATTTACGAGACAAGAGCAGTTATTATGGGCATAATTTTATATTTTTTTTATATAATATTTTCCATATAGTGCTATAATGAATACAGTTTGTGCTGCTGCGGGCGGCATGGCGGGAAGATTGTGCGTATACGTCCAACTTGCAATGCACAAAAGGCGTGTGCACATGTGAGTAAGAGTGGAAAATCAGTAAATTTTTCAATCTGCTTTGGAAGGAGTATGTTGACAGAAATGGAAGACAAGAAGAAACTGTATTTATTCGAAGAGGCACCGATAGGGAAAGCAGCCATGTCGATGGCGATACCTACAGTCATCAGCTCTCTGGTGATGGTGATTTATAATTTGGCAGACACTTATTTTGTGGGGATGTTAAACAATCCGGTGGAAAATGCGGCGGTGAGTTTGGCAGCCCCGGTTTTACTGGCCTTCAATGCGGTGAATAATCTGTTCGGCGTAGGCAGTTCCAGCCTGATGAGCCGTGCCCTGGGGAGCAAAGAATACGATAAGGTGCGCAGGGTATCTGCCTTTGGCTTTTACTGCACCGTATTTTGCGGAATTATGTTTTCGTTGCTTTGTACTATTGCCAAAAATCCCTTGCTGGCGTTGCTGGGAACCGATGGGGATACGTTTGCGGCTACTGGACAGTACTTGAAATGGACAGTCTGCTTCGGGGCTGCCCCGGCTATACTTAATGTAGTCATGGCCTATATGGTGCGCTCGGAAGGCAGCACGTTGCATGCCAGCATCGGTACGATGAGCGGCTGTGCTTTGAATATTCTGCTAGACCCTCTGTTTATCCTTCCCCAGGGGCTGGGTATGGGAGCGGCGGGGGCAGGGCTCGCCACGTTTTTGTCAAACTGTGTTGCATGCCTGTATTTCTTTGTGCTGCTATTTGTCAAGAGAAAGAGCACCTATGTATGCATTAACCCGAAAATGTTCCATATTAGAAAGGAAATTATTGGGGGGATATGCGGAGTGGGGATTCCGGCGGCTATCCAAAATCTCTTAAATGTAACGGGGATGACGGTACTGAACAACTTTACCTCTTCCTTTGGAGCGGACGCAGTGGCGGCCATGGGTATTTCGCAGAAAATCAATATGGTGCCTATCAATGTGGCACTTGGTTTTTCGCAAGGAGTTATGCCTTTAATCAGTTATAATTATGCCGCAGGCAACTATAAGCGTATGAAACAGACCATTTTATTTTCGGCGAAATATACCATTTCTTTCCTAGCGGCAGTTACCGCGGGGTATTATTTGGGTGCGGGATTCCTGGTTCGTCTGTTTATACGGAATGAAGGTATTGTGGCTTATGGTTCCCGTTTCCTGCAGGGGATGTGTCTGGCGCTTCCTTTCCTTTGCATGGATTTCCTGGCAGTGGGGGTATTCCAGGCAGTGGGGATGGGGAAAAAGGCTTTCTTTTTTGCCATCTTAAGAAAAATAATTATGGAAATACCGGCAATTATAATATTAAATAAACTTTTCCCTCTTTATGGCCTGGCTTATGCGCAGACAGTGACGGAAATTATTCTGGCGACAGCGGCTGTGATTGTTCTGGGGAGAATGTTTCAGGCATTGATTCCCTTATCTGCCCGGCCTGAAAAATCCGTTGAAAATTGATTTCAGGCAGCAGTTTCATTGTAATAGTTCAGCCCAAGACTTTGCACTTGCTGCAAAGTCTGTGAGAATGTGTGGTGAGCAAGAACGAATCTGGGCTATTCCATATTTGGCAACTCTTGACAAATGGGAAAAAAAGTTTTATAGTAAGGAAGAACATTTGTTCTGAAAAGGAGTAAATAGAATGCAGCTTTTACAAATATTGTGGGAAAGGCGGGAATTTTTCGCTACCTGTCTATTGGAGCATATTAGGATATCATTGACAGCTGTGTTGTGCGCAGGGGTGCTGGGGATTGCCATAGGGATTTGGATTAGCAGGCACAAAAAGGCGGCGGGCATTGTTCTGGGAATCATTAATGTGATTTATACGATTCCCTCTATTTCATTGCTGGGCTTTTTAATCCCTTTTACGGGAATCGGGAATAAGACAGCGATTATCGCACTTACCGTATATGGCCTACTTCCCATTGTGAGGAATACCTATACGGGGTTGACCAATGTGGATGCCAGTATCCTGGAAGTTTCAGAGGGCCTGGGGGCGGATAAGAGACAGCAGCTTTTGGGAATCAGGTTGCCTTTAGCCCTGCCTGTCATTATCAGCGGCTTTCGGAATATGGTGGTGATGATTATTGCCATGGGAGGGATTGCATCGTTTATAGGGGCAGGAGGTTTGGGCTCTGCTATTTACAGAGGGATTACTACTTATAATATGACGCTGACGGCGGCTGGCTCGCTGTTGATTGCCTTGCTGGCCCTGCTTAGCGATTTCCTGCTTTCCAGGGCGGAAAAAGGGGTAAACAGGAGGTACGGCATTGAGTAAAGCGATAGAGATAAAGCATTGCAGGGCATCCTATGGTGAAAATGAAGTGCTGAAGGACGTATCCCTGGCGGTGGAAAAAGGGGAGTTTATCGTGATTATCGGGCCGTCGGGGTGCGGAAAAACCACTTTGTTGAAACTGATGAACGGGCTGGTGGTGCCTACGGAAGGAGAAGTGGCGATAAACGGATGGCCTTTACAGAAAGAGGATATGGTGGCCGTACGCCGCCGCATCGGTTATGCGGTGCAGGGGGCGAAGCTTTTTCCCCATATGACAGTGGAAGAGAATATCTGTTATGTTCCCGGGCTGGAGGGCAAAATGCCCAAAGGGGAGAAGAGGGCGATTGCTAGGAAGATGCTTAATATGGTGCAGCTTCCGGAGGAATTGGCATCCCGCTTTCCAAGGCAGCTGTCAGGAGGGCAGAAGCAGAGGGTGGGCATCGCCAGGGCAATGGCGGCAGAGCCGGATATTTTGCTGATGGACGAGCCGTTTGGCGCGGTGGATGAGATTACAAGGAAAGGGCTGCAGGAAGAATTGTCCACCCTGCAGCGGAAAACAGGTGTGACGGTGGTGTTTATTACCCACGACATTGGAGAAGCTTTTAAATTGGGAAGCCGTATCCTGATTATGAGGGAAGGGGTTATCTGGCAGGAAGGAACGGGGGAGGAACTGCGCAGGGCACCGAAGGATGAGTTTGTGAAACGGTTGCTTTGCCTATAAAGTAGGAAAGGATGAAAAGATATGAAACGTATGAAGAGGGGAAGTATTTTATTAATTTTAATGGGAGTAATGATGATTTTCGCAGGATGTGGGGAGAAGGGAACGATAAAGATAGCATCAAAACCGATGACGGAGCAGTATATCCTGACAGAGATTATTGCTCAGCTGATTGAGGAAGAAACGGATTACGAAGTGGAAATTACGAAAGGTGTGGGCGGGGGTACAACGAATATCCACCCGGCGCTTGTGAAAGGGGATTTCGATTTATATCCGGAATATACGCGGACAGCATGGCTGAATGTATTGAAAAAAGAAGTGATGGAAAAGGACGATGATGCCTTGTATGCCCAGCTGCAGGAAGAATACGGGGAGATGGGCCTGACCTGGACTGGTTTGTATGGTTTTTCCAATACTTATGGCCTGGCAGTCAGGGAAGAAACGGCCAAACAGTACGGGCTGTCCACGTATTCAGATTTGGCTGCAGCTTCCGGGGAACTGGTTTTTGGCGGGAATCCGGATTATATTGAACTGGAAACTGGTTTTCCCAGACTGTGTGCAGCCTATGGCATGAATTTTAAGGACATGGCCCAGATGGAAATCGCATTGAAATACGAGGCGCTGAAGAACGGGGAAGTGGACGTAATTAATGCGTTTACTACGGATGCCCAGCTGGCAGCGAATAACCTGGTGCTGCTTACGGATGATAATGTCTTTTTCGAAACTTTTGATGCAGGTACGGTGGTGAGAAAGGATGCCCTGGAGAAGTACCCTAAGCTACAGGGGGTATTGGAAAAGCTGAACGGGCTGATTTCCGAGGCTGAAATGCAGCAGATGAATTATGAGGTGGAAGTGGATGGGAAGGAAGATAAGGAAGTGGCCAGAGAGTTCTTGGAGAAGAAAGGGCTGGTGAACAGGTAGCGGTGCTGCGGGAATTTTGAGAAAAACAAATGAATACATGCAAAAGAGGGAAAACTATGATGCACCAATTGGATGAAAAGGGAGAAAGTACGGCAGTTCCAGGATTTGAGAAGACGATGAAACCGGTTCTTATGGCGCTGCAGCAAAAAGGCGGAAGAGCTTCCATTGAAGAGTTGGATGAAGAAGCAATTAAGATTATGAACCTCCCTGAGGAAATTACGAAGGTTTTGCATAAGGGCTCCAATAAGAAAAGCGAAATTTCTTACCGTATGGCCTGGGCGAGGACTTATCTGAAAAAATATGGACTGATTGAAAATGAGAGTAGGGGAATATGGACATTTACGAAGAAATTTGATGGTAATATAGAAAGTATTGATGCGGATGAAGTAGTTCAAAGAGTAAGGGATAAAAACGGTGCTTATGAAGAGGCAATGCAAACATTTACCAAACCGGAATCAGCCCTTGCTTTTGAAAACATGGTGGTTTCTTTGCTGCTGGATTTAGCCGGGAAAGAAAGGAAGAGTGCATTTCATGTAGTGTTTGACCAAAGGTATGAAGGCTTTGACATGGTCTTTCCAGAGGGACTGGAAGACGTGGAAGAAGAGATAAGATGTGTGATTAAGTTTATTAATCCGGAGAAACAGAGTATTTCTGCGTTTTGCGGGGAAATGGCGTGGAAATTTGGCGAATGCTCCAAAGATGGCCACTATCTGTTAGTAGTTAACACAGCAGTTTCGAAAGAAGCCAGGGCGAAGTTTGGCTTAAATGTGATGGTTTGGGATAAAGGGGATTTGGAGGAGCGTACCGACCCGGAAGCCCCCTACGCGCAATATTTTATCAATCCGAAACAAGCATACATCGAGGACATCATAGTCTCGGATAATGCAGGCGAGCAGAGCAGCAAGGAAAGGGATTGGTATATCAAGCAGATAAAAATGGCCTTTGATAAAGAAGACTTAGTATTATGTTTAGGGGCGGGGGTATCCAAGGACGGAGGTATCCCTTTGTGGGAGGTTCTGATTAAAAAGCTGCATATTTACATGTTGAATCAATTGACCAAAGGCAAAGGGCTAAATTTTGAGGAACAGAAAACGGTACAGGAACTTGCCTGGAATAACAAAATGAGTTCCCCATTAATGCAAATGAGGTATATAAAAGCGGCATTTCAGGATGAAGATTATTATCAGTTAGTGCATGCTGCATTATATGGGCAGGGCACGAATGTTGATACCGGGCTGTTAAATGCTATTGCAAAAATATCTACACCCCAGAGACTGCATTGCGGCATCAAAAGCATTATCAGCTATAATTTCGATGACTTACTGGAAAGGAAACTGGAGCAAAAGGATATACGCTATCATGTAATTTCCTGTGATGATGACAGGCAGATGGCGGATAGGTTAAATATCTACCATGTCCATGGCTATTTGCCTAGCGAACACGAGAAAAGGACGAGAAACCCTAACCTGATTTTTTCGGAAGAAGATTATCATAGGGTTTACAGGGATTCTTATTCATGGTCGAACCTGGTGCAGCTAAGTGCATTGAGGGAAAATACCTGTCTGTTCATCGGTAGTTCGCTGACAGACCCTAATTTACGGAGATTATTGGATGTATCTTCCCGGAAAGGTGAGGAGGCTAGGCACTTTGCATTTTTGAAAAGGGATGAGATTAAAAACGAGATAGAAAATAACACAGGGGATAGAAATGCAAGGCGGAGGGCCGGCAAAGAGGTACTGGAAATATATCAAAAGATAGATGACAATATCCGAACAGCATATTATAGAGAATTGGGACTTAATATTATATGGATTGATAAATATGAAGAAATACCGGATATTTTGAATGATTTGTCAGCGTGATGTGATATAGGCTCTCGGAGTCTCCCTTACGTCTGCCTTTGTGGCTGATTTTCCGTCAGATGCACACAAAATCAGGCACAAAGAGATTCCGAGAGACTATTGATAGAAAATGGAGGCATACAAAATGGGGCATTTGACAACAAAGGACGCATATAAAAATTTGGAAGAACGTATCAATTGGTTTACGCAAGGAGCGCCGCCATCGGAAACACTATATAAAATTTTACAGGTATTGTATACGGAAAAAGAAGCAAAGTGGGTGGCTTTGCTTCCAGTGCGTCCTTTTACCCTGAAAAAGGCCGCAAAAATATGGGGAACAACCGAAGCCAAAGCGGAGAAGCTGCTGGACAGGCTTTGTGAGAAGGCGCTTTTGGTGGACTCTGATTACCATGGGCAGAGGCAGTTTGTCATGCCGCCTCCGATGGCCGGTTTTATTGAATTTGCCCTGATGCGCACCAGGGGGGATATTGACCAGAAATATCTGAGTGAATTGTATTATCAGTATATGAATGTGGAAGAGGACTTTGTGAAAGATTTATTCTTCGCAACGGAGACGAGGCTGGGGCGTGTCTATGTACAGGAGTCGGTATTGACCAATGACAAAATGAACCACATTCTGGATTATGAAAGGGCCACCCATATTGTGGATGAAGCGAAGTATATCGGCTTAGGTACTTGCTATTGCAGGCACAAGATGTACCATGCGGGTCATCCCTGTGAGATAAATGCGCCCTGGGATGTGTGCCTGACATTCGACAATGTGGCCAGGTCCTTAGCGGAGAATGGGGATTATGCCAGGCTGATTTCCAAAGAAGAGGCAAAGGAAGTCCTGGAACGGTCTTATGAAAGCAATCTGGTTCAGATTGGGGAGAATGTAAGGGAGCATCCTGCCTTTATCTGCAACTGCTGCGGATGCTGCTGCGAAGCGTTGCAGGCAGCCAGGAAATTCAGCCCGATGCAGCCGGTAGCTACCACGAATTATATTCCCAAGATATCCTTGAAAAAATGTATTACTTGCGGAAAATGCGCGAAAGTGTGCCCGATACTGGCAATTGCCATGGAAGAAAATGGAACAGATAGCCGGAAACGCCCTGTCATCAATGAGGAGATTTGTTTAGGCTGTGGCGTATGCGCCCGCAACTGCCCGGCGAAAGCAATTGAACTGGAGCGAAGGCCGATTCAGGTGATAACGCCGGTGAACAGTACTCATAGGTTTGTGCTGCAGGCCATCGAAAAAGGAACATTGCAGAACCTGATTTTCGATAATCAGGCGTTCGCAAACCACCGGGCTATGGCAGCAGTATTCGGAACGATACTTCGCCTGTCGCCGATGAAACAGGCGTTGGCTAGTAAGCAGTTTAAATCGGTTTATCTGGATAAGCTGTTAGAGGTGTATGGGAAGAAAAAGAAGTAAATAAGTGACGATATTTATAGGATTTAATAATTGTTATATCTTGTTATAAAAATCTCGTCAACCCCTTGAAAATACTAAACTTTTCACTGATGTCCTTTCTATCACATCTTGTATCGTGTTATGTCGTTTTACCCTTGGTTATGATCTCTAATAAGGGAAAAAAGGGAAAGAAAATCTAGTAACAACTTATAACAATTTATGAAAATGGCAGTTGGAACTGGATGAAATGCCTATAATACTTTTCAAGGGAGGATTGTTATCTTGACGGAACTATGCAGATGTGGATAGATGCGGAGGATTCGTTGGAACTATGGCAGATAATTCTTAAGTCAAAATAAGCACCAAATGATTTATCGTGTCATTTGGCGCTTATTTTATAGATTTCGTCCTTGATACTGTATGGTTACTACATATACTGTTTTGCATGGTTCATCAATGCGGAAAATGGCGATATAATTATCAATCAGTAACTGACGGTAGCCTTTTCCGGCATATCTACCCTCGTTA
>Ga0209064_1000444_pt1 | contig 93329 bp, 86 predicted proteins | sample Inofromicrocosms_FD_187498 | JGI IMG/M metagenome (GOLD analysis project Ga0209064, IMG submission 187498) | Mouse cecum microbial communities from Vienna, Austria - Inoculum for glucosamine and mucus D2O microcosms (SPAdes) (version 2) | ecosystem: Host-associated > Mammals > Digestive system >...
GGGGGGGGGGGGGGGGGGGGGGGGGGGGGGGGGGGGGGTGGAGTGGTGCATTGTAAATCCAATCTTTGAGCGCTAGTAAAATATTTATGTAGCATCATAAATAAGCAGCCTGACGCACAAATAAGTGCAAGATAAAATACCGCAAGATTATGCTTACTGATATTTTGAATCGCCATCACCACAGCAACTGCGCCCAAAGTAGCGAAAATAAGCAAACCAAAATGTGAATCTAACCAAGCAAAAATACGCGTCTTACTAGCCACAAGCACACCAAAGACTCCGCACACACACCCAAGGGACGCGCCCACAAGGACATCTAGCGGATAGTGTGCTCCCACGCCCACGCGTGAAAGCCCCACAAATACACCCAAAAGAGTGATACCTATGATAAAAGGCAAACGCCATTTGCGAGTGCTTGGCATAAAAGCAAAAAGCAGCACAGAAAGTATCGTGAATATAGTGATCGAATGCCCTGATGGTAGGCTATTTGTGCCTGCTAGTCGCTCACCGATGATATTAAAAGTATTCTCAAAAGCACGTGCTGGACGTGGCATTGCATAGATTGTCTTGAATAATGTAGAAAGCACAAGAGAAAGCAAGGAGCCTGCGATGAGTGCTTCCCAAAGCTTAGGTGCGATGAGGAACCCTAGCAAGAGTGCGAATGCTACACTTGCATCACCGAGTTGGGTAAGATTGTGTGCGAGAGATGGGACATTGGACCAAAGCGAATTGATGGCTAAGAAAATATCCTTTTGAATCTGTGGATATACCTCCGGCTCACTCCAACCAAAGATTCTTAACATACCAACAATAAGGCAAAAAATGCCTATTGTGACACCTAAATGCCATAAATTCACTTTGGCAAAATTCATACTAACTTGTTTATTCATAGCTGTGATTATACACAAATTATCAATGAATTTGTGTAGTTTTATTGTCATTTGTCTTTGGTGCAATTTGATCATTAAATTCTATAAGAATCTAAATGCCCTTGCTTAGATTCTAACCTAGACCTTCAGCAAGCTAGAAAATATATTTATCTTGTATCTTTGCTTCAAGAGCTAAAATTCTGCTGCTTCATAACTATGCTTGGCACATAAAAAACTTTGGTTTTTTCATAAATATCGGGAAAGTTCTGAAGTATAGGCAAGTATTCTTTACCCTTGCAAATCTTTCTTTTGCCTTTAGAGTCCTCCATAGTATCTAGCAAGTAGTTTTCACAAAAATATATCAATTTTTGGCTTTGACTTGATTTTATTATCATTTTTAATTATAATAATTTTTAGTTACTATAATTAAAAATTATTATAAGGAGAAAATTATGAAAATGCAAAAACGAGATTCCAAAACCCCTTTAAAGCAAGATGTAAGCAATGAATCTTGTGATATTTACGAAAATATTGGTTTTCTTGCTACACAACTTAGAGAAAAACTCTCTACAGAATTTGATAGGCGTATAGCTCCACTTGGTATCATACACCACAAACAAGCAGGGATTTTATGGGTATGCTCACAAAATCCACACTCCCAAATCAGTTTGTGCAATTTTGCTTCAAGTGATAAAAATTATGTGCGTATGTATATTGATGACTTAGAATTTAAAGGCTTAGTAGAGCGCAAACAAAATCCAGCAAATAGACGCGAAAATCTTATCACCCTTACACCTAGTGGCAAAGAATACGCTAAAAAAACATACCAAATAATGAAGGAGGTGCATAATGACTTACTCTTAGAGCATCTAAGTAAAGAAGAGATGCAAGAGCTTCGCAAGATATTATATAAGGCAGTCATAGGACTTGAAAACAAAAGCAAAAGCTGAAAGGATAATTATGTTACACACAAAAGCACGACACAAAGGATTTGGACAAAGAGGCACTTTAGAGAAAATATTTCATAGCCTCATATGCGCTCTATTGCTTATGACAACACAAGCTTATAGCGCAACCCATCAAGGCAATCTTTCATTAAGCGAAGATTCTCATATTGGTTTTAAAGCAACAAAATTTGGTTTCGTATCAATTGATGGGGTTTTTAAAGACTTTAGTGGCAATTTAAAACTTGATACTACAAATAATATCATTAATCTAAGTGGTGAGGTCAAAATAGCCTCTGTTTTTACTGATAATAAAAAACGAGACGCGCATCTATTAGAATCTGATTTCTTAGATGTCAAGGCTTATCCAACAAGTCGCTTTATGATGACAAAATATGAAAGACTTGAAGAACAAAAAGATGATAAGCATATCAAGGGTAAAGTGTATGGAGAGCTAAATTTGCACGGCGTAACTTTGCCACTTGTGCTTGATTCTATGCTTAATATAAACACACTTGAACTCACACTAAAAGGAGAGATTAATATTAAAGACTTTGGTATTGAGGGCTCAAAAATGAATAGTGATAGAATAGAGCTACATATCAAAACTTTTTGGAAATAACGCACATTTATTAATAAATAATTGTATTACTAATAGCTTCTTAGGTAGGGTTAGATTTTGGAGTTAGACTCTAACCATACCTAACTAAGTATTTTATACTTTCGCTTATTATACTTCATAAGCAGATTTGAGATTTGCATTTGATTAAGCCAAGTTTTAAGCGTATTTAGCTATAATACGCATTTCTTTTTGTGGCTCGATAGCTCAGTCGGTAGAGCAGGAGACTGAAAATCTCCGTGTCGGTGGTTCGATTCCGCCTCGAGCCACCATACATTACCTCTAGTATCTGTATTTATTTACAAATCATAAAATAGAACAAACATTTATTTCTTAAAGGATATATAATGGCTTATCGCTTTCAAGGTTTTCTCTATGGCATATTATTTCTTGCTTTTTTTAGTTTGCTCTCACTCTTTATTTCTGCCACGCTTACACCATTTCTCTCTCCACTCATTATTGGTATTTTGCTCGGGGCTGCACTCTCTCCGTTTTATCCCAAACTCAATCAACATTATGATATACAAGCAGGGATTACTTTTGGTGCGAAAAAGCTCTTGCGTCTTGGCATTATTCTCTATGGTTCATATATCACACTCGGCGAAATTGCTACACTTGGGCTTAATGGATTCCTTATTTCTTTATTTATTGTTGCTGGAGTATTTATTGCAGCAATTTTTATCGGTAAAATGCTCAAACTTGATAATGAAATCAGCTTACTTGTAGGCATTGGAAGTGCAGTATGTGGTGCTGCAGCAATCCTAGCTTTAGAATCCACCCTCAAAACTCACCCGAGTAAAAGCTCTGTGGCTCTTGGTTTTATTGTCATTTTTGGACTTATTGGTATGATACTCTTACCTGCAATATATTATGCCAATATACTCCCCTTAAATGACTATCAGTGGGGTATTTTCATCGGTGCAAGCTTGCACGAAGTAGCAAATGTCGTAGGTGCTGCGGCAATCTCACCAGAATCTCAAAATGTAGCTATTATCGTTAAAATGACGCGTGTCGTGCTACTTGTGCCACTTTTGCTTATTATCTCCTATATTATTTTTAAGCTCAATCAAAAACGTGTTCAAAATGATACAAATATTCCAAATGGCGACACACACGCAAAACAAAATGCACTTTATATTCCTTATTTTGCTTTTGGATTTTTAGGCGTAATTGTGCTTAATTCTTTTATTGATTTTCCACCAGTGGTGGTAGAATCCACACAATTTGCTTCTAAAATTTGCCTTGTTTTTGCAATGGTAGCGCTAGGTTTGCAAATTGATTGGCAAAAATTTATCTCTTTTGGAGCAAAGACATTTGCCCTTGCATTAATTTTATTTATTATCCTTATGTTTGGCACTTATGGGTTAGTTTATATTATGTTTTAGGAGGTATTATGATAGAAAATATTGATAGTAAGCGTTTTTATGAAGTGATTAAGCAAGGTTGTGTAGTAGTGGATTTTAGTGCACCTTGGTGTCCAGACTGCCGAGCTATTGACCCTATGCTTGAGGTGCTTGCCCAAGAGTTTGCAGGGAAAATAACCATATTCAAGGTAAGTTTTGATACACAAACACACCTTAAAGATGAACTCAATATTCGCAAGATTCCCACACTCATTTTTTACAAAGATGGAAAAGAGGTAGGAGAGCGCCTCATTGAGCCGCACTCTATAGAAAGTATTAGAAGTGCATTTAACACACTCTTATAATTTCTCCCATAGTGCCAATTATATTTAAGCCTGCACTCAAAATAGGCGTAAAAATACTTCAACAATCTTTATTTTAGAAACAAGTTAAATAATTCAATATACAATAATAGTTTTTGAATCTAACTCTTAAGAGGGGTAAGCCCAATGATTACCAATAATACACGAATATACTTAAAGTTTCTTTTATTTTTATGGCTGATAGCTATTATTATGCGCATTGGCTTTGTGCTTTGGCAATGGGAAAGTCTAGCTGGTTTTTCTTGGGCTGAATTAGGAAAGGCTTTTTATATCGGTGTTCGCTTTGATGGTCGTATAGCTGCCCTAATGTCTCTACCTCTGCTTATATGTCTTTTTACACCTTTTATATCAAAATCTTTTGATAAAGTGCGTCCATTTTTAGTGGCATTTTATACAATTGTATTTATTTTTTATGTTCTAATTTATATCGTTGATTTTGCCCATTATGCGTATTTACAATCGCGCCTTAATTTTGCAGCCATCGGATTACTAGAAGATACCAAAGAAGCTTTAGGAATGATTTGGCAAACATATCCTGTTATAAAACTCTTGGTGCTTCTTGGTGTTGTTGTTGCTATACTTACCTTTGGAAGCAAAATGATTTTAAATAAGTGGGTTTATAGCGTAAATACTATTTCAAGTAAAATAACATCAGGAGTGGCTACCTTACTTGTAGTTCTTATTTTAATTTATGGGCAATATGGCATAATTTATTATCCATTGCGGTGGAGCGAAGCCTTTTTCTCAGGATACAATCAAATTACTGCCTTAGGGCTTAATCCCATTCAGAATCTTGCAGACACGCGTCCGAAAAATTCCTATATAGATAATACAAAACAAGCCCGCGAAGCTTATCCTACTGCTGTGGAATACTTAGGCGTGCAAAACCCTAATACAAATTCTATGAGTTATGACCGCTTTTCAAAAACTACTGGTGAGGCTAAACCAAACATTGTTATCATTGTTATTGAATCTATGAGCACTCATAAAAGCTCACTTATGTTTGATGAAATAGATACCACGCGCTTTCTTTCTCAACTCGCCAAGGAATCGCTATATTTTCCTAATTATTACGCTTCAGCTCGCACCACCGCAAGAGCAATGTTTTCTATCATAACAGGCATACCCGATGTGAATGAATATTTTAAGACCAGCTCTCGCGACCCTTATACAATGGATCAACATCTTGTATGGAATGACTTTGAGGGATATACAAAGCTTTATATGCTCGGTGGTAATGCAAATTGGGCAAATATACGCGGCGTGTTGAGCAATAATGTCTCTGGGCTTCAAATATACGAAGAGGGATATTGGAAATCTCCTAGAATGGACGTATGGGGAGTTTCAGACAAAGACCTTTTGCAGGAAGCTAACACACTCCTTGAATCACAAAAAGCTCCTTTTATAAGCCTCATTCAGCTTGCAAGCTTCCACGCGCCTTTTACCGTCCCTGAAGGCATACCTGATTTTGATTACACCATACCTGATAATGAATTTTTAAAAAAATATGGTTTCGAAGACAATAGAGCAGAATATCTCTCTATGAAATATTGTGATTATGCGCTCAAAAAATTCTTTGAGACTGCCAAAAAATCATCATATTATGACAATACAATTTTTATCATCACAGGAGACCACGGAATGTCGCAAATTTCACCATCAGTTGATAAAACTTATTCAAATTTGCTTCTGCACGAATTTCAAGTGCCACTTATTATCCACTCTCCAAAATTCTTTCCTCAAGGCAAAATAATGCCTCAAGCAGGAGGGCATATTGATATATTTCCAACAGCAGCTGGTTTAGCTGGAGTTAAAATCCACAACACCACTATGGGAAGAGATTTACTAGATAGCAGTTTTGGGGAAGAACGCTTTACCTTTATCCGCCGCTGGAATAGACCACCATTACTTATAAGCAATAAATACTGCTACTCTAATGAATACGAGCAAGCAGGAGGAGGTGCGCTCTATAAACGCACTCCCAAAGATTCTACAAATAAAGATTCTACTCATTGGCAGCTTGTAGGAGAAGAAGATTCTAAACTTTATGCAAAACTTAAAAAAATCAATGCGGATTTATGGGAAACAGCAATATATATGCTCTATCACAATACCAAAGCACACGCCAATGAAGCTACAAAAGCCCTTGAAAATGCACAAGAGCATTAACTTAAACTTATAGCCTCCCCATAAAGCCTATAAGATTCACAAGTGCGCGTTTGAGCCAAAATGGTAAAATAGTATAGAATCTTGCTGCATACGCTAAAGAGTGTGGAAATGCGTAGAAACTTTTGCCTTTCTTAATCGCATAATACATCTTTTTACTTGCCTGTTCAACACTCATTTGTGGAATAGAATGGTGAATATAATCTGTCAGTGGCGTTTTAATAAACCCCGGACAAATAGTTGTAATATGCACATCTTTTTGCGCCACGCTCAAACTTTCTCCCAAACTTTTAACAAAACTCTTTGAAGCACTATAACTTGGTGCATTTGGCAATGAAAGAAGTGCTGCAATAGATGCCATAAGCACTATTTGTCCTCTCTTTTTATCTTTTAATTCTTGCTTACGGAATGCTTCAAGTGCGTAAAATGCAATATAGGCTACACCCATAACATTTGTATGACAAATTTCAAAATGTTTTTTTACACTCTCTTTTTCTCCCATCGCAACCCCTGCATTTATAATAAGCACATCAAGGCGAGAGACAAATATTTCTTCACACCAAAGTTTGCACGACTTTTCATCGCTTACATCAAAACAAGAAATTTCTACTTGTGCTTGAGGATTTGCAGCTAAAATATATGCTCTACTCTCTTCTAATCGCTCCTTATTGCGTCCTGCAATATATAAATGAGTTGCCTCATTTGCAAAACAAATTGCTAATGCTCTACCTATACCACTGCTCGCTCCTGTAATTGCCACACGAAAAGTATTCATTTCTTATCCTCTCAAAATCAATAAAAATATGACTATTATAGCAAATATGCTACAATCGCTTTTTGCACTTTAGCATTTAATTTTCAAGGGATAAGATGATAAATATTGCTATTAATGGCTTTGGACGCATTGGCAGAAGTATTATGCGCGTAGCCTTGCAACATAAATACAAAGAACACATAAGCATTGTTGCCATTAATGATATTAACGATTGGGAGATTCTAAGCTATCTGCTTGAGAATGACACCACCCATCGCACACTTCCCTTTGAAGTTTCGCACACCTCTAATACTCTTATACTTAAAAATAATCACAACACTTATCCACCTATTCGCACTTTTAATCATAGCAATCCTAAAGAACTTGATTTTGCTGCGTGTGGGGCTGATATTGTTATTGAATCAAGTGGGCAATTTTTAGATTCTAAGCAGCTTACACATCATTGTGAAAAAGGTATAAAAAGAGTTATTCTCTCTGCTACACCAACCGATAATATGCCAACCTTTGCACTTGGAGTTAATCATACCCTCTATGCCAAAGAATCTATTATCTCTAATGCCTCTTGCACTGCAAATGCTCTAGCACCGCTTTGCAAGATTATTGATGAATGTTTTGGTATTGAAGTAGCGAGTTTTTGCATTATGCACAGCTATACAAATGAACAATCTCTCCTTGATAGCGTTTATCCTACAAATAAACGCCGCTCACGAGCTGCTGCTCAAAATATTATCCCCACTCATACAGGTGCAACACGCACACTTATGCGAATCCTCCCAGAACTTGAGGGAAAAATAGATGGACATAGTGTGCGTGTGCCCATTTCAAATGTTTTGCTTATTGACATAACCTTTAATCTTTCGCGTCAAACGACTATCACGGAACTTAATAATGCACTTATAAATGCAAGTAAAACCTCAATGAAAGGAATTATTGGCATTGATTCCAAACAAGGCGTAAGCAGTGATTTTATAGGGAATCCTCATAGTGTTGTATTTGCACCAGATTTAAGCTATATCGTTAATGGCAATATGGCTCGTGTTATGGCGTGGTGTGATAATGAATGGGGATACGCTAATCGTTTGCTTGATATGGCACAATTTATTAGCTCTTAAATTAATTTATGTATGATTTTAGCTCCTTTATTCAACATCTTGATAAAACCAATCAATCGCGTCTAAAAAAACTTAAAATAAACAATCTCCTTGCTCTTATCATTACTCACGTTCCCAAATCTTATATTGACACCACGCTTACTCCTACTCTTACTCCTCATAGCAATGTCCTTATCAAAGTGCATATACACGATACAAAAACGCTCGGTTTTGGCAAAAATGCTCGTTTAAGCATTTACGCTACGATGAGCGATTTTAATCAGCCCCTTGAAATGATTATCTTCCACCCAAAGCCTTTTCACAAAAAGATTTTTAGTGAAGATTCTACTCATTATGTATTAGGCAAACTTGAAACCTATAACCAGCGCTACACTCTAATTCAACCAAAATCTATTAAGCACATTAACACCATTACACCACATTTTAAAACTACCCTGCTTAGTGCTAAAGCAATGCAGGAATTAACTCAAGCTGCTATCAATATAGATAATCTCCTCTCTTGTGGTATTCCTCAAGAGATTGCTCAAAAAATATATGAAATTTTTACACCCTCATCGCATTTTATGCTCGCTTTTAAAAAACACAACGCATTGCCCCAAGAACATATGAATGCGCTTAAATTTATTGAAATTTATCATTATTTGCACTTACTCTCACGCAAAAAGATACATTTCAAAGCCAAATATCGCTGCAATAACGATATTACGCCTTTTATAGAATCTTTGCCTTTTTCCCTCACAAGCGGACAATGCTCCGCCATAAAAGATATAAGCTTAGATTTAGATTCCAAAATTGCAGCAAGGCGACTTATTATGGGTGATGTGGGCTGTGGCAAAACAATAGTAATCCTCTGTGCTGTAATGATGACATATCCACACACAAGCATTCTTATGGCACCCACTACAATTCTTGCTACCCAACTTTATGAAGAAGCAAAACGACTGCTTCCACCATTTATCAAAATACATCTTATTACTGCTAAAACGCGTCAAGATTTGCAAGAAGCACATTTTATCATAGGCACGCAAGCCTTGCTATATCGTGAGATTACATTAGAAAATGTAGCCCTTGTAATGAGCGATGAACAGCATCGCTTTGGGACAAATCAACGCTATGGGTTAGAAAAAATAGGACAAGACGCCCATAAAAATGCTCGTCCTCATATTTTGCAATTTTCAGCCACTCCTATTCCACGAACTCTTGCGATGATTAATGCACAATTTATTGACTTAAGTGTCATTCAAGACCTACCTTTCAAAAAAGATATAAGCACTTCCATTGTAGATAAAAGCACCTTTAAAACTTTACTTTCTGCCTTACAAAATGAAATCAATCAAGGACATCAGGCAATCATTATCTATCCTCTTGTAGAAGAAAGTGAGCATCTTGATTATCTTTCTTTAAATGAGGGATTAAGCTTTTGGCAAAAGCATTTTAATAGCGTGCATTACACTTCAGGTAAAGATAAAAACAAACAAAATGTTATAGATGATTTTGCGCACAATGGCTCTTTACTCCTTGCTACTACACTTGTTGAGGTGGGAATCTCCCTGCCAAAAGTCTCTACTATTGTCATTGTTGCACCCGAACGACTAGGATTAGCCACATTGCACCAGTTGCGTGGGCGCGTAAGCCGAAACGGATTAAAAGGATACTGCTATCTTTATACACATCAACCGCAAAATGAACGATTAAAAGCTTTTTGTAGCACCCTTAACGGATTTGACATTGCTGAACTTGATTTAAAATATCGCAATAGTGGAGATTTATTAAGTGGAGAGCGACAAAGTGGCGATGAATTTATATATTTTGATATGGGAAGCGATGAAAATATCATTAAAGAAGCAAAAATGCTTATTCAACAACAAAATGCACAAAAAGGGCGATTAACCTAGAAAAATTGCCCTTTGTCTTTTTTATTACACCTTAAAATGTGTCATATTCTTTTTTAAGGCATCAGAGATATTTTTAAGCTCACCAATAGCCTTATTGGTATTTTCAAGTGAATTTCTTGTCTCCTGAGATAATGTAGAAATACTCTGCATATCGTGCAAAATACTCTGCATTGTATCTTCTTGTTGAGCTGAAGAAGATGCTACCACTTGAGCTTTTTGGAGAGAATCTTGAGCTTGACTTTGGATTTCTTCTAATGTATGCACAGAATCTAAAATGAGCTTTTGTCCCTTATCAATTTGTGGCACAATGGCTTCAATAGAATTCACAGAAACACCTATACTCTCTTGAATAAGTGTTATCATATTAGCGATTTCCGCCGTAGTAGAAGCTGTGCGCTCTGCGAGTTTTCGCACCTCATCTGCAACAACAGCAAATCCTCTTCCGTGTTCTCCTGCACGTGCAGCTTCTATTGCTGCATTAAGAGCAAGTAAGTTTGTTTGATCTGCAATTTCCGCAATTAAGCCTGCACTCCCACCAATTTCCACAGATTGTTGTTGCAAACCACGAATATTATCCGCTGAAGAGCTAATCATTTCTGTAATTTTGCCAATCTCTTGGGCTGTAATATTAATAATCTCCACACCCTTAGATGAAATTTCAACACTTTTGACTGAATTTTCCTCTGTTTGTTTGGCAATATCTGATACCTCTGCGACAGAATGGTTTATTTGCTCTATTTTACCAACTATGGCTGCTGAATTTTGCATTTGTGTATTAGCGTCATCTTGCGCTTTTCTCGCTACATCAGAGACTTCAAGCGCGATTTTATTCACTTGCTGCGATGAATGCGTAATAGCCTCTACAATTTCTCTTAATCCTTCCTGCATACTTGCAATGGATGAAAGTATAGAATCTTTATTTTTGTATGTTATATGTCCAGATAGGTCTCCATTAGCAATTTTAGAAACAATATATGAAGCTATATAAGGCTCTCCACCAAGCAAACGCAACAAATTACGAATAATCACAATAGCTACAATTACACCAAAAATCACGCTACAAGCCAAAAGCACTAAAAGTAAGATTCTAAACTCACTAACATCACTTCTTAGCTGATGTGTAAGCCCTGAATTAGCATTTTCTTGATAATCAATAAATTCATTAATTTCTGCAAGCCACTGCGTAAAATAAGGAGAAAGTGTTGTAAGAATAGTGCGCGCCTTTTGAGAATCTCCTGCGAGCTTAGCCTGAATAATTTGAACAATAAGCGGAATAGCTTTAGCTTGTGTTTCCTCAATAGAGTGCAAAATGCTTAGTTCTTTTTTATTGAGCAGTTTTGCATCAATAAACTTCTGCTTCATATTATCTTCTGCTTCTTTGTAAAATTTCTCTAGTGCATTAATCTGTTCTAAAAGCTGTTGCAATCCGTTTTTATCCTCACTACTAATAAGCACTACATCACGCACAGCAATAGCTCTATCATGCACACTTCCCCGAAAGTTGATTGCATAACGTTGAGCAAGGGCATTTTTATCATTAATTTCGCTCAATGAGGCATTGATACTGCTTACGCGATTAAGACTTAAGAATACCATCACACACGAAAATACAATTAAAACCCCAAAACCAAAACCAAGTATAACACCTATGCTTGTTTTTTTCTTTGGGGGCTGAACCTCTAAAGTCTTAGACATAATTTATTATCTCCCTTAAAATATTTAAGAAATTATACTACTTAAAAGTATATTTTTATAAATATTATCCATATAAAAACATATTTTATTTGGTTTCGTAATTAAAAATATGTTAGAATCCTGTAAAAATTCATCATCAAAAAGGTTCAATACTAATGAATACCGAAATGATTGCTGTAATGCTCGGTGTTTCTCTTGTGCTAGGCTTATTTGGATTACTTGCATTTATATGGGGCTTAAAAAATGGACAATTTGATGATGCAAACAAAATGATGCAGGGTGTGCTTTTTGATTCTGTGGAAGACTTAAACCTTGCTGCAAAAACTGATAAAAAACAAAATAAACCTGCCATACAAAATAAAGGAGGCAATGATGAATAAAGTATATGATGTAGCTGTAGTAGGCTGCGGACCTGCTGGGATTAGTGCTATTATAGAATCTCAAGCACGCAATTTAAGTGTGATAGCACTTGAAAAAGGTGATTTGCACAATATGAGTATTCGCAAGTTTTACAAAGAAGGCAAACGCGTGGATAAGGACTACAAAGGGCAAGTTGTGCAATTAGAAGGAAAGATTGACTTTAAAGATGGCGATAGAGAAAGCACATTAGCACTTTTTGATGAGATTCTCTCTCCTGTTGAAGTAACTTATCAAAGCGATGTGGAATCTGTTGTGCCTTGCAAAGATAGTGAAGGCTTTGTGATTACTACAACAGATAATCGCAGCTATAAGGCGCATTTTGTCGTTATCTGTATAGGGAAAATGGGACAACCCAATAAACCAAGCTATGCTTTGCCACCGACAATTCGTAAATATATTAATTTCAATGCCAATGATGCGCAAAAAAATGAAAAGATTCTCGTTGTAGGTGGAGGAAACTCTGCTGTGGAATATGCGTATGATTTAGCCCAAAGTGCAGACAATGGTGGGAGCGTAACGCTTAATTACCGCCGAAGTGAGTTTTCACGCATTAATGATACAAATGCAGCTGCACTTAAAGATGTGATTGCAAATGGCTCACTTCACACAAAGCTTGGCATTGATATTACAGAGCTAAGTGATGATAACGGAAAGGTAGGAGTGCATTTTAGCGATGGGAGTAAAGATGTATTTGATAGGGTGATTTATGCTATTGGTGGTGCTTCACCTATTGATTTTTTGAAAAAATGCTCTATTACCACAGATGAAAAGGGTGTGCCGCTTTGCTCTCCTTTATGGGAAAGCAGCGTGAAAAATATCTTTGTAGCGGGGGATATTGCGCTTAAAAATGGTGGCTCAATCGCTGCTGCTATCAAGTATGGATATGATATTGCCAAAGAGATTGCAAAAAGAGCAAAGAATTAAATATCATCAATTATAAATACACCCACAATTATACAGCCAATTAACCATACAAAAGGCAAAAGAAGTAAATAGAGTAAAAATAAAGCAGGGAGTTTGCTTTCAAATCGCCGCATAAAGACGCTTAAGGCTGCTAATAGTGTAAAAAGGAGTGGCGGCACAAAACTCCAAGTCATCAATAAACCTACTTGATAAGGAGAGTGTAGATCCTCATTGTTTGATGCGATAATTTCAAGTATTTCTTGTAATTTAAAATGTTCTACTCCAAAAATTCCTTGATAAAAGAGCACACCAAGAAGGCATATACCGCCAAAAGCGATATACAGCGTAAGCAACCCAACTTTAAAATAGTCTTTTTTAAAGAGGTAAAAAGCAAAACCCGCTCCTGTAAATACATTAATAAAAGTATGTGAAAGAAAAGGTGTTTTCACCTGAACAAAAACAAGATACACAAACACAATGATAGCCGATACATATTTGCATATTTTTTGCATTGTGCTTAAGCTTACACTAGAATATAAACCAATTTTCTTTAAAAATTCAATTTCTCTCCTCTGCATATCTTTAAGATTCATAGCCACCCCCAAAGAACAAATTTCTGCATTCTAACACATTTGTTTGTAAAAATTTCGTTTTTTTTTTTTTTGTTAAAAAGTAAAGCGTATGTTACAAAAATTAATCATCAACACTCCATCTTGTATCATAAGGCGGCTTACAAGGCTTAGCACTTTCATAAACCCTAAGCACATCTTGTGATAAATTTTTAGGAAAATCAGGCAATGATATGCCATTTTTCAAGCTAAAAACAAGTTTGGATTGTGATTCTTCATCCCTCAAATCAATAAAAAGGACAGCTCTTGCCTGTGATATATCTTGATTATCAAAAATCAACCGCACAATAATCCTTTCTTGTGAATTAAAAAAACCCGCAATACCATATACATCAAAAATCGCTTCATTCTTTGGAGATTTTTTTGGCACAATGCGTGTAAGATAATATGTCGCCTCTTCGGTATATAAGGCGCGCCTTAGACGCCATAGAGAGTATTCACTCTGGCTTAGGCATATTTGGGAATTATTTTCATTAGCTTCTTTGTTATCATTAGCTAGTCTAAAATCTCTATCCCAAAATGCTATATTATCAAATAGCCTCAAGCTCTTATCTTCGCTTAAATTGAAATCTTTAGGATAAACAATCTTATTGCCTTCGTAATTCACATAATCAATTTTTGCTAAATCTAGGGGCAAAGATGTGAGTTTATTATAAGAAATATCCAAAAATCGCATATTTTCAATAGAATGAGGCAAAGATTGAAGCTGATTGTGCGAAACTTCAAGCTCAATTATATCTTTAATGGTATCGGGCAAAGATGTGAGTTTATTATGATTAATTTTGAGGTAAAGAAGTCTAGGAGATGTGGGAAGTTTACCCTTTCCGGGATTAATATCCCATTCAATCATATAAAGAGGGCTTTTTCTTTGGTTAAATAAACAAGAGGGTAAAGTAGAAATTTTATTATGCGAGAGTTCTAAATCCATTAGATTCCTTGCTTCACAAACATTTTGAGGAATCTCTGTAATCTCATTATGCGCTACATTTAAATCTTGAAAATATTTTAAAGAAAAAATATGAGGATTTAAAGCTTTAAGATTGGCATTTTGTATGCGTAGTCCTTTAAGATTTTCTAAAAGCCTAATAGCATCGGGGAGACTATCTATTGGGCATTCTTCGTCAAATACCAATCTTTCTATACTTTGAAGTTTCTTTAAAATCGCCTTATCATCTAAATCACTCTCTAAAAACAATCCACAATAAGCGAGTTTACCTTCTTTCCAACTTTTGTTTTCATCGTATGCTTTATTAGAGATTGAAAAAAAATTATCTTTAGGATAGAGGGCATTTTGCTTTTGCCATTGTTTAATCTCCTGGATTTGACTTTTTATAGAAGCTCCATAACTATTTACACCTACAAACACCCAAAATATTACAAAAATTCCTAGCAATTTCATTTTCTCCCTCCTATTAAGAACACAAAATAATTTTTTTATATGCACATTTGATTTCACCGCGTTTTTCCATTTCTTTGAGGATTCGTGAGATGACTTCACGCGAACTCCCTAGATGATTAGCAATTTCTTCGTGGCTTATGAGAATCTCCCCATTATGCGCATTTTCATACAAAAACTCACGGATTCGTTCAACAAGCGGCTTAAATAATGCTTGCTCAAGTGTGGATATGGTTTGGCTTAGTCGCTTAGAAATAAGCGTGAGTGTGAAATTTGAAAGCGTAGGATAAGTATCTTTAAGCCTAGAAAATAACTGATGAGGCACAATAAGCACTTCTGTGTTTTGGCTGCTCTCAAGTAAAATATCATAATGTATAGAATGCAACGCACAATGCGAGCAAAGAAGACAATAATCATTCTCTTTAAGATTAAAAAGTGTAATTTCTTTAGCATTCTCACCCATAATATAAGCGCGTAAAGCCCCTGAAAACACATAAATAAAGCCCAAGCAATTCTCATTTTGATTAATAAGTGTATTTGGCGCAAAACTTTTAAAATATGCTTGTTGAACTATGCTTTCAATATCTTGCTGTGCTAAGCCTAGCGGGGCAAAAATAGCTTTAAGCGGCTCTTTACTCACTTACCCTCCTTGCATTAATAATCAAAATGTGATTTTATCACAGACATTCTTATTTTTGTATTCTATACTTCATCATTACTTTTCAAAAAGGAGTTTATATGAAAATGACAGAACGAATAATCCGAATCATAATTGCTTTTGCTATTTTTGGCATTGGATTTTATTTTGAATCTTTATGGGGACTTTTAGGGCTTATACCTTTGCTTACAGGTGCATTTGGTGTCTGCCCTTTGAGAGTATGGGCAAACAAACAAGCTTGTCCGCTTAAAAGTTGCTCTGTCTTTAAAAAAGAGAAAGAATAAATTTGATAAGGCTTATTTTTGATAAGCCTACTCTCTCACTTACTTTTATATTAGTGTGTGCTTGAACTTAGCTAAACTATCCTCTCAGCTGTTCTAGTCTATCTCGTTTAGTGCCAATATCTGTGATTTGAATCCCAAAGTTTCCATCAACGATAACGACTTCACCTTTAGCAATGACTTTATCATCTACGAGAATCTCAAGCGGGTCATTTGCCAACTGATTGAGCTCTATCACGCTCCCAATGTCCATTGCAATGACATCTTTAAGAAGCATTCTTTTTTGTCCTATACGCACCTTAACATTCAAGCGCACATCTAAAATCATATTGATATTTTTGTATTCTGTCGCAGAGAGTGCCGGGTTTGTTTGAGCAGCAGATTCTGCAGGAGCCGCTTGAGCAGATGTATTACCGCCTTCAAAAAGTTCCACAAAACTTTTATTTGCCAAAATCGTAAAATTTGACTGAATAGAATCTAATGTAAAATTAAAAATATATGCCTTATCAAAGCGAGACAAATCCATATTTTCTGTAATAAATTCAATATTGCTACACGTAAAGTTGAGTTTTGGTAGCTCATTTTGAGAATTAAGCGAAGTAGAAACAGCACCAAAAATATTAGAGCTAATTTCTTTTATTGCATCTAAATCATCATCACTCATCTCACTCTTTACTTCGCCCTCGCCGCCGAGCATCATATCTGCAAGTGCTGTTCCCATTTCTACAGGAATAACCATTGCTATTTCACCATTACCATCGCCACTTGCTTGAATATAACTGATAGCATAGGGTGTGGGGAGATTTTCAAGGCTAACACTATCATCTTGCGTATGGCTTACACTTGGAGTTTTCCCCATTAAGCCTTCAATGGTCGTTGTTGTCTCTGTAACAACTAAATCAACAAATGCTTTCATTCTCCCTCCTCTGCAATATTTGCAATTCTATTTTTACGTTGCCCTTCAAGCATTTCAAGCACTTCTTTTACTTGGTCTTTTTCTGTTTTAATGACTTCTTTAATCTGCAATGTCTTTCTATAACGTTGCAATCCTATACTTGCAATATATTTTTCACGCCCATCAACAGAAACGATTATAGTATCATCAGCAATAGTATCAAGTCGCACAATATCACCTACTTGCAAATCCAAAATTTCTTTAAGCGTGAGTGTAGCATCACCAAGATAGCCCGATACTATTACATTTGCCCCTGCGATAAGGGCTTGGAGTTCCTTATTACGACTTTTCTTGGAACTTGTATCACTTAGCATTAAATCCCGACTTGCCAAACGTGAAAGCACTGTTTCAAGCGAAATAACAGGATAACAAATACTCATCATACCGCTACTATGCCCAATAATAATCTCCATAACTACCATAATAACAATTTCATTTTGTGCGACGATTTGCACAACATTAGGAGAAGATTCCTTAGCATCAACACTTGGAAAAATCTCTGTGATAGAGCTCCACGCTTCTTTGAGATTTTGCATTACTTGACGCAAAAGTGTATCAAGGAGATTGAGTTCAATATCACTAAACTCACGTGAGCTTTCATAAGGGTCGCCTTTCCCTCCCAAAAGTCTATCAATCATTGGAAAGGCAATACTTGGATTAATCTCTAAAATTGCAGCGCCCTCTAGTGGCTTCATTGAAAAGATATTAAAGCTCGTAGGAGAGGGCAAACTCATCAAAAACTCACCATAAGTCATTTGATCCACACTATGTAGTTGAATCTCCACAATACTTCGCATAACCGCAGAAACTTGAGATGAAAGACTACGCGCCATTTTATCGTGAATTGATTTAAAAGCACGTAACTGCTCTTTACTCACACGATTAGGACGTTTAAAATCATAAAGCGTAACTTGTTTTTGATGTGTTAAATCCTGTTTCTCTATATCAGCAGTATCGCCATCATCATCAACAACTTCTAAAAGGGCGTCAATTTCTTCTTGACTTAATATATCAGCCATTAATATCTCCTAATGCTTGTCTAATTTTTTTGACAATTTCCTTAGTAATCTGCGAAATACGAGATTCTGTAATATCTAAAATCTCGCTGATTTCCTTAAGACTAAGCTCCTCAAAATAATACAGCTGAATAATCATCTGCTCACGCTTACCAAGCTTTTTAAGGACATTAAAGATAATCTCCATAAGCTCATCTTTTTGCACATCTTCAAGTATATTTTCCGCACAAATAGCGTTATATTGTTCATCAATAGGCACAAGTGCGTATATATCCGAAGCCATACGCGCCTCTTTTATCTTTGCTATATCTTCTTTAAGGACTTTCGCAAGATATTCATCGCTTGGCTCTTCTTGGTGTTCATTAAAATATTTTGATACTTCATAATCAATACTCTTTACAAGCTTACGATTAGCACGAGAAAGGACATCAAGGCTTCGCAAATAATCAAGCATTGCTCCATTCACTCGCGTTTTAGCAAAGCCCCAAAAAGAATCATTAAGGCTACTATCATAACGGCGAGCAAGTTTAATAAGCTCTTCTGTGCCAATAGATACAAGATCTGCCATTTCAATAGAGCTAGGCAAACGCTCCTTAAGGCGAAATGCCATCGCCTTAACTGCCGGAAGGTATTGCAAAGCAAGCTCATCTTGTGCATATTTGAGCGTCTGATTATATCCGTTGTTATTTTTTATGCTTTTCATTAAAATACCTCTTAACCCTCTTTCTGCGTATTTTGTTGTGCTGCCTGTGCTGCCATTTCTTCATCATCAGATTCTATACTTCTAATAAAATTCCGAATCTTAGCCGATTCTTTTTCACGCTTATCAAATTCAAGGCGATAAAATTCAAGATTATTCTCAAGTTTGCTTTTTTTAAGCCGAGTTTGTTCAAAATCCAAAAACCAAAAATATAATGATACGCATACAGCCACAATCAAATATACACCCATTGTCGTAATAATTGTCCATAAAACCATAAATTCAGGCTCATCAAATTTGGTAATGGAAAATGTCAATCCAATAAAAAACCCTGCTACAATGCTAAAACTCATATAATTATCTGGTTTCATACCATCCCCTATTATAGCCTGACATCAAATATAGCCTAATATCCGTCGCAAAAAATCAGCAAAATGCTGCTTATGAGGTTTGGTAAGCATATTTTGTTCCAATTTTTCTACAAGCTCTCGTGCAATATCCTGAATCTGTCCGCTAGGCAAGCTCAAAGGTTCGGCTTTGGCAAAAAGTTCCCTTGAACGCACCGCTTTTGCTACAACCTGACTTTGTTCAATAAACCCAATCAAAAAAAGATTAAGAGCAGGCATACTTTTTTGAGCCAAGCCTAAAATGCGTTCAAAAACAAGTCGTGATTCTTTAGCATTTTTTACCATATTGAGAATCATATAAATGTTATTATGTATTTTACTATTAAGCTTAATAGTAGCGTAGGCATCAGTAAGAGCCGAAGGGTCAGGCATAGTAACTACTACGAGCGCATCGCTTGCATTTAAAAAATTTTGTGTTATGCCGCCAATACCCGCGCCTGTATCAATAATCATATAATCAATACTATTTAAAATATCGCTCTCTTCAAGGAAGCGTTCTAATACGCCGCTATTAGCGTATTTAAGGATTTCCTCACCATTATCTCCGGGTATAAGGTATAAACCCTCTTCAATAGGATAAATAATCTCTTGGAAACTCGCCTCCCCACGTAAAGCGTGAAGAATATTTTTATCCGTTTTTACTCCAAAAATTAAATCAAGATTAGCCAATCCAATATCCGCATCAAAGACTGCTACACGCTTTTTAAGCTTCCATAAACAATAAGCAAGATTAGCACTAATGCTTGATTTTCCAACACCACCCTTACCTGAAGTAATAGCAATAAATTTTGTTGTGCTAAAATTGCGTTTATCCCGACTTTGAACGAGCGCTTGAAGCTCGTGGGCTTGATTTTGTATCATTTAGCACTTCCGCTATTTAGATTCTGGGCGTTTAAATCCATCAAGCAAACAATCTACCAAATAATCATTGCCTGCTAAAATCAAATCATTTGGCACACCTTGCCCGATTGAGAGATAACTAATGGGTTTTTTTGTCTCATATACAAGTGAAAACATATTACCAAAGTTGCGACTTTCATCAAGCTTGCTAAAAATTAATGTATCAATATTCATTTCACTAAAAGCATTATAAGTATCTCTTAAATCTTCATATTTTGCATTAATCGCAAGCACAAGACTCACATCAATTTTGTAATCATTATTAAGGTAAGATTTAAGCGCTTGAAGCTTACTGCGGTCGTGTTGAGAATGCCCCGCTGTATCAATGAGAATATAATCACAATGCTTAAGGGAATCTATTGCCTTGCCAAATTCCTCTGGCTCTACCACCGTGTCAATACTTAGCTTCATCATACGCGCATAAGCCATTAGCTGATCAACCGCTGCTAAGCGATAAGTATCAAGCGTAACTACACCCACACGATAACGTTGATTAAGCATTAAAGAATAACGCGCGGCAAGTTTGGCTAGAGTGGTTGTTTTTCCCACACCTGTAGGTCCTACAAGCATTATGATTTTTTTTGCATTGCTTTGGAGGTTTTCAGGACGACAATAAATCATTTTTCTCAATACTTCGCGAAAATAACGTTTAATTGTTGTGGAATTTGAGCGCATCTTAAGCGGCATAAGTTCTAATGATAATTGCATAATTGTATCCAAATGCTCCTTGTTCATACCGCTACTTTTTGCGATTCTATAAATTTCTGCAAACTCTTGAGGAATATTAATGCCTTCATTTTTGGGGCTTTTTTCCTCCCACAGCATATTTTGGATAATTTTCATCTTATCGTTAATCTCATCAAGCTCATTTTTAATATGCTTAAGTTCTATTTTTTGATTGATACTTTGCTCTAAACGAGTTTGTTGCAAATCCTCAATTTTATCTTCTATACTTGAAATATGCGTTGTGTTTGCTTTGTTAAAGGTTGCTTTAGCCGTAGGATAAGGACGCTTGGGTTGAATCTTAGGATTTACAGGCATATTGCTCGGCACATTGGCAATTTGTGATATTTGTTTTACCGCATCAGAAAGTTGAAGCGTTACTTCATCATAAACTTTAGGCTTATTTGATTCCTGACGCTTCTTTGCCATATTTTTCTCTGCAATCTCATCAAGTCTTTTTTGCACACTATTGGGTGCTAATTTCTCTTGAGTATCTTTTGTATCTGTAGATTCTGTAGGTGTTGATGGTGTGCCTTCATCATCAACTGCAATGACTATCTCATATAAACCCGATTGTGTAAGAGATTTTTTCCGAATCTCTTTATTTTCTACGAGTAAAATCTCGTTGCCAAAGGTATCTTGTGCCTTTTTAAGGGCTTGGGCTGGGGTATCTCCCATAAAGGTGTGAAGTTTTTTTGCCATCGTATCCGCCTATAAGCTCAAAATAGAAATTCTTATTGTAGCTTGTTGATGTTTTAGTAAAGTTTAACTGCTTGCACAAAGATACAAACTTTCACATATATGTTTCTATAAAGCTCAAAGGCAACATTACCGAAGCCCTAACATCGTAAAAAGAATGAGGCACTTGCAAATAAGGGCGCTTAATATGCAGCGCATTAAAAAAAATAATATCAATATCAAGTGTGCGTGGGGCATTTTTAAAAGCTCTTTTGCGTTCTCGCCCAAATCGACGTTCAATATAAAAAATAAGCCCATAAATTTCTACCAAACTTAAATTGCTCCCACACACCATAATTGCATTATAAAAATCATCTTGGGATTCAAAACCAAAGGGTGGATTGCGCCAAAGTGGTGATGTGCAGAGAATCTCTATATATGAGCAGGAATCAAACCACATAAATACAGATTCTAAAATTGCAATACTGCCTTTCTCATTGAGGAAAGTGCAAAGTCCCTGATTAGAACCAAGACCTAGCATAAAAATATTACGATACTTAGGAGAAATGGGCTTTTGAAACTTTTTGTGTAACCTATAAGGATAATGCTTGGAGCTTAGAATCTGTGCGCTTTTATATGCCATTATCTGCCTTTGGTTTTATGTTTGTGAAAACATTATAAAATCTTAGCCCAAATTTATATCATTCAAAGGACAATACAATGAAAAAAAATACCATAATATATGTTTTTTGTATGCTTTTATTGAGTATCTCAACGAGTTTTGGAGCAAGTTTTGAAGATACACTCAAAGCCACGATTAAAAGCAATACAAAACAAGATATTAAGATTCTCAAAATTCAAAACCTCCAATCAAGCCCTGATGTAAAACTTGTGCTTATTGCTGTAGGCAATATGCAAGTGCCAATTTTTGCAAGCAAAGATGGCAAACTTGTTATGGGTGTTTCAAATGTATTCTTTGCACATAAAAGCGAGGATATGGGTGCGGTAGGTAGCCTCATCAAACAAACTCAAAGCGAATCTAAACCCGATAAAGCTATCCTTGATACGTTATTTAAAAAGATTCCCCAAGATGAATATATTATCCTTCGTTCCCCTAATAAAAATGCCAAAAAAATTACCTACATTGTCTCTGACCCCAATTGTCCTAGCTGTCAAAAAGAGCTTAACAATATCCAAGAAAGGTTAAAAGATTCTGATGTATATATGCTACTTGTGGGATTTGTAGGCGAAGATTCTCCCATTAAATCAAGTATGTTGCGTGATAGATTGCTTGATGTTAAAGATGATAAAGAAAAACTTAAGATTCTTAGAGAAGTTTATACGCCCAAATCCAAAGTGCCCACAAGTTATATTAATATTGATATAAAAGATACAATGAAGATAAATCAAAAGGTGATAGATGCAGGCATTAAAAGTGTGCCATTTGTTTATGAGCGTAATAAATAAATGACAAAAACTAAAGTGATTTAAGCAAATCTTCAAAACTTTGCTTAAATGCCACAAGCCCCTCATCTAAAAGGCGATGAGCGATAATGTCACGATGGATATTTTTCTCTTTCATATCCTCCCAAAATGCCAAGCGTGAAGATATATTAATTAATGATTTTTGTTCTTTATCCTCACTCATCTGATAAGCTCTAATACTTTCAAGTGGGGCAGTATTGATACTATGAGGCAAAATAAGTTTGTCAATATAATAACTTTTTGGCAAATCTTCACCCTTTACACCCGTTGAGGCAAAAAGTGTGCGGATATGGGACACATTATATTGCTCAATCACTTCATAACAATCCATTGCATTCATAATACCCACTTGTGAGCACAAATGCGATTGCACTATATGTTCATCAACTACCCTATCAAAACGTGAAACAAATACACTTATTACGCCTTGAAGCAAGTTAGAATGCTCTAAATGAGAATCTTGCGCTTTTTTAAAACCCTCTTGTAATGCTAATGCACATTCTTTTGCTTGAGAGGGAGTAAAAACCAAAGTCGCATTTATATTTATCCCTTTTGTGGCAAGCGCATTCATTATTTCATATCCTGCAAAAGTAGCTGGCACTTTTATCATCACATTTGGCATAGCAATACTATGATACAATCTCACGCCTTCATCTACGCTTTGTGCAACATCATCACACAAAAGTGGGTCAATTTCAAGACTAATAAAACCTTGCGTCGGATTACTCTCCCACAAATATTTAAGTATCTGTGCTGCCCGGTGAATATCTTCAAGAGCAAGATGTTCATAAATTTCTTTTGGATTTTTCCCCTTTAATTTAGCAATAGCATTTTGATACACAGGACTCTTAAGAGCTTGAGCGAAAATACTTGGATTGCTTGTGGCTCCATTTATTAGCCCTGAATCTACGAGTTTGCTAAACTCATTTTCTAAGAAATCTCTTTGTATGAAATCACACCATAAACTAAAATCAATACTATGCACTCTTGCTCCTTATTTAAAATAATGGCTATTTTATAAGAATAAAATGGCAATATTACATTAAAAAAATTAGGAGAAGCTTATGCAGTATAAATTAATGATGTGCGGCTTTAGCGCTATGTGTGAAGATATGCAAGAAGTGCAAGATAGACTTAAGGTTATTCCCGTGGAACGAGCAGAGCTTGAAAGCTCGGCGTGCTATGTATTTGATTTGTATTCAGCACAAAAATATGAAATAATCCCCACACCAAAAGGCTGGGTAATACAAGGCTATGAAGAATAATTGCATTTTTATGCAATAAATTTATTTTGACTATACAAAGTGATACATTAAGGTTCTCTTATAACCTAAAAGCTTTCGTTTTTAGAGAATTTTTATTACTTATGTAGTTTTTATTGCTACAATAAAAGGCTTTTTTAGTAGCAATTTTTTCTTAAATAGGAGTTTCTTATGAGTTATACAAAATATCAAAGAGGCTATTTTATGCCTCCTACGCCGTCTTTAGAATGGAGCAAAAAAGAATATATTGCCAAAGCACCAATTTGGTGCAGCGTGGATTTACGCGATGGGAATCAAGCCCTTATCACGCCTATGAGCCTAGAAGAAAAAATTACATTTTTTAAACTGCTACTAAAAGTTGGATTTAAAGAAATTGAGGTGGGATTTCCTGCAGCGAGTGAAACAGAATATCGCTTTTTGCGCACATTGATTGAAGAGGATCTTATTCCTGATGATGTAAGCGTGCAGGTGCTTACTCAAGCACGAGAACATATCATTAAAAAAACTTTCGAAAGTCTTGAGGGCTGCAAAAATGCTATCGTGCACGTATATAATTCCACCTCTTATGCCCAAAGAGAACAAGTCTTTAGAAAATCAAAAGATGAGATAAAACACATTGCGTGTGAAGGAGCAATATGCCTTAAAGAAAGTGCAGCAGCCACAAAAGGTAATTTTAGGTTTGAATATTCTCCAGAGAGTTTTAGTGGCACAGAAGTAGATTATGCACTTGAAGTGTGTAATGCTGTCATTGATATTTTTGAGCCTACACTAGAAAAAAAGCTTATTATTAATCTCCCTGTAACTGTGGAAATGAGCTTACCTCATATCTATGCAAGTCAAGTGGAATATATGTCAAAGCATCTCAAAAACAGAGAAAATGTGCTTATTTCTCTCCACCCGCATAATGATAGAGGCTGTGCCATAGCAGATGCAGAATTAGGCTTGCTCGCAGGTGCGGATAGAATCGAAGGCACACTTTTTGGCAATGGTGAGCGCACGGGAAATGTGGATATTATCACTCTTGCGATGAATATGCACTCACACGGCGTAGATCCTAAACTTGATTTTAGCAATATCCCCTCCATTTGCGATGTATATGAAAAAGTAACAAAAATGCAGGTGTATGAACGACAACCATATTCAGGCAAACTCGTATTTGCAGCATTTTCAGGCTCTCATCAAGATGCTATTGCCAAAGGTATGGCATATCACAAAGAACATAATTTAAGCACTTGGAGTGTGCCTTATTTGCCCATTGATCCAAAAGATGTAGGGCGCGTATATGAAAGCGATGTGATACGTATTAATTCTCAAAGTGGCAAAGGTGGGATTGCCTATATTTTGCACCATCATTATGGTGTGAATCTTCCGCCACTTTTTAGAGAGGAGTTTTCTTATTATGTGAAAAATATTTCTGACAAAGCTCACAAAGAACTAAGCCCTGATGAAATTTGTGAGATTTTTCAAAATGATTTTGTAAATCTCAACAATACGCTTTGTGTGCAAGATTTTCATTTTACACACATAGATTCTAAACCTTCGCAAGAATTTAATGTAAAATTACACATTCTTTACGCAAAAGAAAATTCTAAAACACAACAAGAAATCACGGGTAAAGGCAATGGGCGGCTTGATAGTATTGCGAATGCTTTAAGAGAGCATTTGAATTTAGACTTTGAAATCATTGATTACAGCGAACATTCGCTTAAAAAAGGTTCTACTTCACAAGCTGTCTCATATGTGCAAATAGAGAGCAAAGGAAAAAAATGCTTTGGAGTAGGTATTGATAATGATATTATTACTGCATCTATATATGGGCTTGTAAGTGCCCTTAATCGCATTATATAAAACTAAGGAGGAACTATGGGAATGACGATGTCACAAAAAATTCTTGCTGATAGAGCAGGGTTAGAATCTGTGCGCCCTAATGATTTAATTATGGCAAAACTTGATATGGTGCTTGGCAATGACATTACCACACCGGTGGCGATTAACGCTTTCAAGGAAGCAAAATTTCAAAAAGTTTTTGACAAAGATAAAATTTCACTTGTAATGGATCATTTCGCACCTAATAAAGATATCAAAGCAGCTACACAAAGTGCTCAATGCCGATGTTTTGCCAAAGATTTTGATATTTCTCATTATTATGATGTGGGCAATATGGGCGTAGAACACGCGCTCTTGCCAGAACAAGGCATTGTAACTATTGGAGACCTTATCATTGGTGCAGATTCTCATACCTGCACTTATGGGGCATTAGGTGCGTTTTCAACAGGGGTAGGCTCTACTGATATGGCTGTGGGTATGGCAACAGGACAAGCGTGGTTTAAAGTGCCTTATGCTATAAAATTTAACCTCAAGGGCAAACTGCGTCCTTATGTCAGTGGTAAAGATGTGATTTTACATATTATTGGCAAAATTGGCGTTGATGGTGCGCTGTATAAAAGTATGGAATTTGGTGGAGAGGGATTAAAAAATCTTACCATTGATGATAGGCTTTGCATTGCAAATATGGCAATAGAAGCAGGAGCAAAAAATGGTATTTTTGAGGTTGATGATATTACAATTAGTTATGCCAAAGGGCGCACAAAGAGAGATTTTAGAATCTACAAAGCAGATGTTGATGCGGAGTATGAGCAAGTTTTTGATATTGACTTAGATTCTATCAATCACACAGTGGCATTTCCACATTTGCCTGAAAACACAAAAGAAAAAGATGATTGGGGCGAAATCAAAATTGACCAAGTTGTCATTGGCTCCTGCACAAATGGGAGATTAAGCGATATGGCAGTGGCTGCAGAGATTCTAAAGGATAAAACCATTGCAAAAAATACACGCTGTATTATTATCCCTGCTACTCAAAATATTTACCTAGAGTGCATCAATCGTGGATATTTAGAAACCTTTATCAAAGCTGGGGCTGTTGTCTCTACACCTACTTGCGGACCTTGTCTTGGCGGACATATGGGGATTTTAGCGGCAAATGAAAAATGTGTCTCTACGACTAATCGTAACTTTGTAGGCAGAATGGGACATATCACAAGTGAAGTCTATCTCTCCTCGCCTGAAGTGGCAGCAGCAAGTGCTGTAAGAGGGATTTTAAGTGCGCCACAAGATATAGCCTAGCTAATGACTTAATAGCACAAAAAAGCAAAATAATAATCTTTAAGGAGTGTAAAATATGAAAGCACAGGGTTTTGTCCATAAATATGGCGATAATGTAGATACAGATGTCATTATACCAGCGCGGTATCTTAATACTGCTGATCATAAAGAACTCGCGAATCATTGTATGGAGGATATTGATAAGGATTTTGTTGCCAAAGTCAAAGAGGGCGATATTATGGTGGGAGGTTGGAATTTTGGCTGTGGGAGTAGCAGAGAACACGCACCTATTGCCATTAAAGCAAGTGGGATTTCGTGTATTATCGCTAAATCTTTTGCGCGCATTTTTTATCGCAATGCCATTAACATTGGACTTGCAATTATAGAATCTGAAGAAGTAGCACAAAGCCTAGAAAATGGCGATGAGGTAGCTATTGATTTTGATAAGGGTATCATTACAAATTGCAAAAATAATCAACAATTTAGCACCACACCTTTTCCACCTTTTATCCAAGAAATCATCAATGCAAATGGGTATTTAAATTGGATTAGCAAACAAAAGGCAAATGCCTAATATATAAGGAGGAGATATGCAAAAACGCATTGCAGTAATATATGGTGATGGTATTGGCAAAGAAGTCATCACACAGGCATTAAAGATTCTAAAAGCAGTAGCAAAAAAATATGAGCATACATTCATATTTGAAGAGGTTTTGGCAGGTGGAGCTGCCATTGATGAATGCGGGGAATGTCTCCCAATGAAAAGTTTGCAAATTTGCAAACAAAGCGATAGTGTGCTTTTGGGTGCAGTAGGTGGTCCCAAATGGGATAATGAGCCTAGCCATAATCGCCCAGAAAAAGCGCTTCTTACATTGCGAAAAGAGCTAGGATTATTTGCCAATATCCGTCCAGCGACACTTTTACCCCAACTAAGCAAAGCTAGTCCATTAAAAGATGAGATTTTAAATCGTGGCATTGATTTTATCATTGTGCGCGAACTCATCGGTGGAGTATATTTTGGCGAACATAAGCTAGAAGAAATCAATGGTGAAAAAGTAGCAAGTGATGCGATGACTTATAGTGCTTCACAGATAGAATCCATTGCGAAAGTTGCTTTTAATATTGCTAGAAATCGCAAAAAAGAAATTGTTTGCGTTGATAAAGCAAATGTGTTAAGTTCTTCAAGATTGTGGCGAGAAGTGGTAGATAAAGTGGCTCAAAACTACAAAGATGTGCATCTTAGCTATATGTATGTAGATAATGCAGCAATGCAAATTTGTCGTGCACCGAGCCAATTTGATGTGATTCTCACTGAAAATATGTTTGGCGATATTCTAAGTGATGAGGCAAGTATCATTACTGGCACTATTGGCGTTATTCCTTCCGCTTCTCTCTCAAATGGCACTTTGGGTATGTATGAGCCTATACACGGTAGTGCGCCCGATATTGCAGGGCAAGATAAAGCAAATCCCATAGGGACAATTCTATCTGCAGCGATGATGTTAGAGCTTTCATTTGGATTAACAAAAGAGAGTGAGGTGATACAAAAAGCAGTGCAAAATGCACTTGATAAAGGCTACCGCACAGGAGATATGATGAGTGAGGGAATGCAGCTTGTAGGCTGTGAGCAAATGGGTGATGTGATTTTAGAATCGGTTATATAATGTTGCCTAAATGGACTAAAAGAGCTTTAAAATTGATGCTAGGATTAAATATCCTCTTTGCTTTGCTCGTTGGATTTTCTTATACTGAAAAATGGATAAATAATCATATTTTTTACACCACAGAAGTTTATGAGGGACTCTAGGCGACCCTAACCCTGATGAATATGTTTTAAAAATAGATAATCTTATTTTGCCTCTTACAAAACAACTTGCATTTGGCCTAATGTTCAATAATGCTATTTACCTAGAGAATATTCCTGATGGCAAAGCGTATATATTTAAATGGTTTTTTGGAAATGTGGGGAGAAATTAAAAATAACAAAAAAAATGGACTTTGGTATAATACAAATTGGCGAAATAAAAAAGAAGTATATAAAGATGGGGAGCTTTTAGAATCTCTTGCAGATTCCAAAAAGAAATAAAAATGAAAAAATCTATAGATACCATAATAGATATATGTATTGCATTATTTAGTATTATTATTTGTGGGATTGTTTCACTTTGCTTTTGGTTTTACATAAGTCTGTTAGAAAAAGAATCTGATTTATATTTATATTTTATAATATTATCTTTATTAATTTGTAAGGTTTTTGGATTTAAATCTTAAACGTAATAATCTCACAAGGAATCCTATGCTCTTCTCCTCCTATATCTTTATACTTGCTTTTTTACCCATAAGCTTATTAGGATTTTATACATTAAGGGCTATGAAGTGCTACTCTCTTGCTAAAGTATTTCTCATTGGTGCAAGTGTATTTTTTTATGGATATTTTAAAGTTGAATATATCTTTATCCTCATCTTTTCTATGTTGGTTAATTTCTCCTTAGCTCATTTTATCCTAAAAGCAACGGGGGGGGGGGAAGCAGTATTTAATTATAGGCATTATCTTTAATCTCTCTTTATTAGGATTTTTTAAATACACTGATTTTTTTTTAGAGAATTTCAATCTCTTTTCCAATCTTTTAGAACTTGATTTTAATATTCCCTTACCTCATATTCTTTTACCTCTTGCTCTCTCCTTTGTAACCTTTCAACAAATTGCTTTTTTAATAGATTGTTATAAAAAAGTAGATATAAGTGATATGCAAGAGGTAAAAGAACGATGCCAAAGTGAGAAATTAGATTCTCAAACCTCAATCAACTTCCTAGATTATGCTCTTTTTATCTGTTTTTTCCCTCAACTCATTGCTGGTCCTATTGTGCATCATAAAGAGATGATGCCTCAATTCCATAGCCTCTTTTTACACTCTTTAAATGCTAAAGTATGGGAGCATTGTGCAAAGGGACTTTTTATCTTCTCCATTGGATTATTTAAAAAAGTATTCATTGCAGATTCTTTTGCAAAGTGGGCAAATGCTGGATTTAATGTTGTAGAAAATGGAGGAGTATTAAATATTGCAGAATCTTGGGCTACTTCACTCTCTTATACTTTCCAACTCTACTTTGATTTTAGTGGATATGCTGATATGGCAATAGGTTTAGGATTATTCTTTGGGATAATGTTGCCTCTTAATTTTAATTCTCCTTATAAGTCTTTAAATATCAGTGAGTTTTGGCGCAGATGGCATATAACGCTCGGGAGATTTTTAAAAGAATATGTCTATATTCCTCTTGGAGGGAATAAAAATACAAAGTATCAACACAGCAGATTCTATACTACCATTAATCAACTCCTTACACTTAGAAATCTTTTTATTGTAGCCTTTCTTAGTGGCATTTGGCACGGAGCAGGCTATGGATTTATAATATGGGGGATACTACACGGAAGTGCAATGTGCATTCATAGAATCTATACTTGGAGTATAAAGAGCATAAGAGGAAAGATAGAGATTTCTTTATCAAAAGACAAAGTCAATGTTAAAGACAATAAAGCAAGTGTGAGTTTCAATGCTGCTTCTGTTATATCTACACATATATCTCATAAATATAAACTTATCTTTTTACATTGTTTAGATACTAAAGTATATAAGTTTTTATGTTGGTTTATTACTTTTAACTTTATAAATATCACTTGGATATTTTTTAGAAGTGAGAATGTAAGTGGAGCAATCAATCTACTTAAAGGAATGTTTGGGATTACTTGGGTGGAATTGCCCCTAAAGGCACATCATATGCCTGCACTCTTAGAACATATTGGTGGAAGGAATGATACGATTATTTATATTATCTTAGGGTTTGTGGTATGTGTGGGAATGAGGAATGGTGTGGAGAGGTTGGAAGGGTTTAGAACGAATGTTTTTAATGCCATTCTTGCAGCTGTATTCTTATGTTACTCTTTATTTGTATTGGGGAGTAACCCCTACACTGAATTTATTTATTTCAATTTTTAAAGACATAAAATGAAAAAATTAAAGAATTTTGCTCAACAAACTATGAATGAAAGAAAATGGATTGTAAGCATACTTTCTTGTGTGACGTGTTTTCTTGGCATTATAGCCTGTTTAAACCTTGCCATTGATCCTTATTTCTTATATGGAACACCCTCTCATAAATATAATTATTTTTTCAACAGCATTAATGAAAGGGTAGAAAAGGTGAATAGGATTTATTATAACAAAAGAGAATCTTATGATAGTGTTTTGCTCGGTAGCTCTAGGGCAACTTATGTTAATCAATATGATTTTGAGGGTAAAAAATGTTTTAATTTTGCTGCAGGGGGTATGGTTCCCTTTGAATATGAATACTATTTGGATTTAATGAAACAAAAAGGACATTCTTTACATACAATTTACTTACAAATAGATTTTTTTGGTTCTAATACTTTAGATAAACAAACAGCTAAAGATAGGGTTAATATAGCATTTGAGCCATTAAATAATCCTTTTAATAGAATCCAAAATATATTTACTGCAAATAAACAATTAAAGGATATTCTAGTAATTAACTTTAACCGAAAACGCAAGGGTGATACATATTATGCAAAAAACGATAAATACTATTCTAGAAATAATATAAAATATCAAGAGAGAATAGAGGAAAAACACAGAATCCCAACTTTAAAATATGGACTAAAGGCATTAAATTTAGGATTTGTTGGAGATAAATATAACTTTGATGAAGAAGTATTAAGAAATATTCTTATCAATGTAAAATCTCATAATCCAAACTCTCAATTTGTAGTTTATACTTCCCCTATACCTGTGATTTTACTCGCAGCTGAAATTAATTTTGCCAAAAGATGGGAAGAGTATAAACAATGGATAAGAATCCATATTGAAGTGTTTGGTGGGATTTATCAGTTTATGGGATTTAATGAAATCACGCAAAATTATAAACAACATCATTTTGACCATTCTCATTTTTATCCCTATGTAGGGAAAATGATTGCTAAAACATTGACTTCAAAAGATTTCACGCCTATAAAAGATTTTGGCATTTATTTGGATTCTCAAAATGTTGAAAACTACTTTACAGAGCTAGAATCAAAACTAAAAAACTATGATATGAACGAGATTATAGAGATTATGAATGATGAGAGTATAAAAACTAATTAGATTCTGTAGAATCTACACATCAAGGTGTTTTACATCTTTAGCGTGCTCTTGTATATAAGCTCTTCGTGGCTCTACCTCATCACCCATAAAAAGTGTGAAAATTTCATCAGTGTTTATGTCATTATCAATTTTAACACGCAAAAGTGTGCGATTTTGTGGAATCATTGTTGTTTCCCATAATTGATCTGGATTCATCTCTCCTAAACCTTTGTATCTTTGGATATAAGCATCTTTTTTTGCACTTTCCTCAATTCTCTCTAAGAAAACAATCATATCTTCATCATTTAAAAATCCTAAATCTCTATCGGCAATTTTCTTATAAATAAATCGTGCTTCTTGGAAGAAATTATCCATAAAAAGTGTGTCATTAATGCTAAGCTCTACAAGTCCAACTTTTGTTTGCACATAAAGCGTAATTTGTTCCTGTGCAGTTGTTTTATTTAAAATATTGCATTCTTTGCTTATAAGATAAGATTCTATATTTTGACTTAATGCTTTAAGCTCTAATGTATCAAACTGCTCATTTTCAACCAAATAACGCACAACTTCAATCATCGGATAACGTTTTTCTAGCTCCTTGAGGATTGAACGATAATGTGAAATAAATTTAAGAATCTCAAGTAATTCACGGTTACCAACACCCTCAAACTTGAAATTTTCAATGCCATTTTCAATTAAGTATTCGCTTAAAGCACGTTCATCTTTAAGATATATTTCTTTTTTGCCCTTTTTATAACGATAAAGTGGCGGTTGAGCAATATAAATATGTCCATTTTCGACTAAGGGTTTTAAATAACGATAGAAAAATGTCATTAAAAGCGTTTGTATATGGCTTCCATCAACATCTGCATCTGTCATAATAATAATTTTGTGATAACGCAATTTTTCTATATTAAATTCTTCACCTATACCACAACCAAAAGCAGTAATCATATTTTTAATTTCATCAGATTTCAAAATCTTATCAAGACGAGATTTTTCAACATTAAGAATTTTTCCACGCAATGGCAAGATTGCTTGGAAAGTCCTATCACGTCCTTGTTTTGCACTTCCACCAGCACTATCACCTTCTACAAGATAAATTTCTGACACACTCGGATCTTTACTTTGGCAATCTGCAAGCTTACCGGGCAAAGTGCCAACAGAAAAACTTTCTTTCTTACGCGTTAAATCACGAGCTTTTTTAGCAGCCTCTCTCCCGCGCGCCGCCATAATAGCTTTTTGCATAATAGCCTTAGCTTCATTAGGATTTTCTTCAAAGAATTTTGAAAGTTTTTCATAAGTGAGCTTTTGCACAATAGGCTTAACAAAAGAGCTTCCAAGTTTGCCTTTAGTTTGTCCTTCAAATTGAGGATCAATAATTTTAGTAGAAATAATCGCCACAAGCCCTTCACGCACATCTTCACCACTTACTTTTGCATCTTTTTCACGTGCATTTGCATTTGCTTCAATATAATTCATAATCGCACGGCTCAATCCTGCTCTAAATCCTGCCTCGTGTGTTCCTCCATCAGGTGTGCGAATATTATTTACAAAACTTAAAAGTTTTTCATCATAGCCTTCATTATAAGCAAGAGCGATTTCAATTTCACTCTCTTGCTCTGTAGCCTCAAAACTTATAATTGATGAAATAAGTGGCTTTTTATTTACATCTTGAATAAATTGTTTTAGCCCCCCTTCAAAGTGATAGATTTCTTCAAATTGTGTGCGTTCATCTTTAAATTGAATGGTAATATTATGGTTAAGATATGCCATTTCTTTGAATCTACGAACAAGAATATCTTTATCAAATTCAAGCACTTCCATTACTTCTCCATCAGGGAAGAACTCAATGGTGGTGCCGTGTTTTTTAGTATTACCGATAACTTCTAAATCGCTTTGAGGGATACCTTTAGCAAACTCTTGACGATAAATATGTCCATTTTTTTTGATAGTCATAATAAGACGTTTAGAAAGAGCATTCACTACACTTACACCTACTCCGTGTAATCCGCCAGAAACTTTGTAAGTATCCTGGTCAAACTTTCCACCTGCGTGAAGTGTTGTAAGAACGAGTGTGGCTGCAGGAAGATTTTCAGTAGGATGAATATCTACTGGGATTCCGCGTCCATTATCTTCAATAATAGCACTGCCTTCCATAGTGAGAGTAATATTGATTTTATCACAATACCCTGCCATAGCTTCATCTATTGAATTATCTACTACTTCATAAATCATATGATGCAATCCACCAGAGTTTGTATCACCAATATACATACCAGGGCGTTTTCGGACAGCTTCTAAGCCTTTTAAAACTTTAATATTACTTGCTTGATATTCTTTTTTTTCCATTGATATGAGCTCCGTTTTTTAATTTTAGAGAATCACAGGCATAATAACAGTTGAAAAATTCTCACTCATTACTACAAATGGTGTATTTGGTTCATTAATACAAAGCGTAAATTCATTTGCATCAATTTGTGAAAGAAAATCTAAGATATATTTAGAGTTAATGCCAAGCGTAAGATTTTCAATGTTTGTTTGCACTTCAATTTGTGTAGAAGCTTCACCACTTTCTTCATTAAGAGATTCAAAAAGCACTTCATTTGGAGAAAGAGTAATTTTGATGTTATTTGCAAGTGATTTGACGAATTGTAAAGCATCAACAAATTTGTCTTTGGGAAGCACGATTTTATGTTTGAATTCTTTGGGAATGATTTTCTCATAATCAGGATATTTACCACTGATAAGTTTTGTATAAAAGGTATAATCATTGTTTTTAAGAATTAAATGTGTAGGATTGTGATAAATTTCAAGTGTATCTACAAAGAGTTTTTGTATTTCATTAATTGCTTTTTTTGGTATCACAAGTGAGAGAGCATTAATAGATGGGTTTTTATATTCAATGAGCGCAAGTCGTCTTGTATCAGTAGCTACAAAATTAAAACTATAATCTTTAATGTCAAGTAGAGAACCATTAAGCTCGTATTTTGGATTATTTGTATCTACAGCAGGATTGATTTTTTTAATGGAATTGAGAAATTTATCAGATTCTATATTAATTTGTGCATTTGCATCATACTCTGGGAATTTTGGGAATTCGTCAGCATTAAACATAGGGAGTTTTGTGCGTGCTTTCCCTTGAGATATGTGAAGAGAATCTTGTTTTGTTTCGATAGTAACATTGTCGTCTTTGAGGCGTTTAATAATATCAAGAATCTGTTTTCCATTGACTGTGGCATTTCCCTGTGCTTGACAAGGAATGTTGATGTAGGATTCAAGCCAAATTTCATAATCTGTGGCTTTAAGGAGAAGTTTATCATCTTGTGCTTCAAAGTAGATATGAGAGGTAATTTGAGATCTGTCTCTTTTGTCAAGGAAATTTTGGCAGTTTGTGAGGATTGTTTCTAATGAGCTTTTTGGAAGTGAGATTTTCATCTGCAATGTCCTTTGTAATAGAATTATTTTAAAGTAGGGGTAGTAGGGAAAGTGAAAAAGTGAAAAAGTGCTACTAATCCGCCTATACTTTTATATTTAAATGTGAAAATTAAAGAGTTATTTTTCACATTATTTCACTTTATTATAACTTAAAAATTCTTAGAGTTTGGATAATTTCTATTTTAGATTACAAGCTTTTGTTATAATTTCTTTCTTTAGATTTTCTGTATATTTTATAATTACATGGTGTATGATGGATTTTAGGATTAGTTTTCAAGGAGATAGGGCACTTATAGAGCTTCAAGGTAGATGTGATTATTCATTGTCTAAAAAACAACGAGAAGCTTTGAGTGAAGCTATTATTTCTCAACATAAGCTCACTATTGATTTTAAGCGAGTTTCAAAAGCAGATTTTGTTTTTTGTGCATTTATTTATGGGCTTATTGTAGATAAGGACACACAAATTATAGGCACAAATACTCGAACAAATGAGATTTTTCAAACTCTTTCTTCTTCGTTACCAAAAGAGAATGAAGAAAATGCTATTAATAATGCTTTTTCGTTAAAGATTTCACATATGGTTTTAATTCCTTTAGGGAAACGTATAGAGCAATTTTTTGAAAGCTTTTTAAATTTTTTAAATTTTTGTGGTATGTGTCTGTGGTATTTTTTTCTTTCACTTCTCTCACCACGCCGTTTTAAATGCGGCTCTATATTTTATCATATGAATGAAGCAGGATTCAAAGCTTTACCAGTTGCTTTGCTTACAGCTTTTATTGTCAGTTATGCAATTGCTTTACAAGGGGTATTGCAATTAGAAAAAATGGGTGTTCCTTTAATGAGCGTGGAGATAGTAGCAAAACTATCTTTGCGTGAATTAGGACCTTTTATTTTAGCTATTGTCATTGCTGGGCGGAGTTCATCAGCCTTTAGCGCACAACTTGGTGTAATGAATCTTACAGAAGAAAATGATGCACTTAAAACGATGAATCTAAGCCTCTTTGATTACCTTATATTACCGCGAGTTTTAGCACTTATAATTGTAATGCCTTTATTAGTTTTCTTGGCTGATAGTGTGAGTTTATTTGCAGCAATGCTTGCAGTAAAAATGCAAACAGGCATAAATTTTATGCAATATTTGGAGAGATTCTATGAATATGTGGGTATTAATCACTTTTTAGTAGGAATGATAAAGGCACCATTTTTTGGAGCGGCTATTGCTCTTGTAGGCTGTTTTCGTGGATTGTATGTCAAAGGTGATACAGAATCTATAGGGCTTGAGACAACAAAAAGTGTAGTTAATGCTCTTTTTTGGGTCATTTTAATTAATGCAATATTTTCAGTTATTACAACAAGGCTTGATATATGAGTATTATTAAAGTGCGTGAGCTTTATACACAATATGGTGATGTTATTATTCACAATGGGATTAGTTTTGATGTGAAAAAAGGTGAAATTTTTGGTATCTTAGGTGGAAGTGGAAGTGGTAAAAGCACATTGCTTAAAAATATGCTTTTTTTGGAAAAACCAACTTCTGGAAAAATTGAATTTTTTGGAGAAAATATTTGGGCATTACCTGAAGATAAACGAGGGAGGATTCTTAATCGCTGTGGAGTGATGTTTCAATTTGGAGCATTGTTTTCATCAATGAATGTGCTTGATAATGTGGCTTTTTTACTTACTCAAAAAAGCCATTATGATACCCTAACTATTAATAGAATCTCAAAGATGTGGTTAGAGTTAGTAGGCTTATCTAAGGAAGTAGCTTATAAATATCCTTATGAGCTCTCTGGTGGTATGAAAAAGCGTGTAGCACTTGCACGAGCTTTAGCCCTTAGTCCTGATATTTTATTTTTAGATGAACCTACAAGCGGGCTTGATTTACAAAGTTCGGAACGATTTGACACTTTGATTATTAAGCTTAAAGAAGTATTGAAAATTACGATTGTAATGGTAACACACGATTTAGATTCTATTAAAGATAGTGTAGATAGATTGATTTTACTTGAAGATAAGCATATTGTATTTGAAGGCACATTGTCTGAACTTTATCATCAAAAACAGCAAGGAGATAATCAGGCAAAAATCTTTTCAGGACAACGAGGGATAAGATTTTGGCAAAGTTTTGAAGAAAATATATCAAAAGGAGATAATAAATGGAACGCAATGTAAAATATGTGTGGATTGCCACACTCTTTTTTATTATTTTGATATTAATGGTTGCTTTTATATTGTGGCTTAATCGTTTTGAAATAGATTCTACACGATATACACAATATTATGCATATAGCTCTGATGAAGTAAGTGGTGTCAGCGCAAATACACCTATACGTTACAAAGGTATTAGTGTTGGAAGAGTGCAATCTGTAAGCTTTAAAGATATTAAAGAAGGCACAATACAAATTCAAATGCTTATAGATTCTCAATTATATGTGCGTGAAAATGCTAAAGTCATCATTAGCTCTCAAGGATTGGCAGGAGCGAATTATCTTTCACTTATTCAAAGCAATGGAGGAGAATTGCTTCAAAAAAATAGCGAGGGCAAAAAGGTGCTTGAGCTTGATAAGGGAAGTATTGAAAAGATTATGAGCAAAGCAAGTGAGCTAAGTGATGATATGGCATCTTTACTTAAAAGTCTTAATAATGGTTTGAATGAAGAAAATCTCCAAGAAATTAATATAATGATTAAAGAATTAAGCAACTCTGCACACAATCTCCAAAACATAAGCGCGCAAATGAATAAAAATATGCAAAGAGGTGAATATAATTTACGTGAGATTCTCACTCCTACACTCTTTCAGCTTCAAGGGAGCTTGCAAGATATGAGCAAATTTTTTAACCAAGCTTCATCATTTATAGACAAAATGGACAAAGACCCTTATAATAGTCTCTTTGGTAAGCAAAATCAATCCTCACAAAAGGATAAAAAATGAGATTGTATATTTTATGCCTATGTATATTTATGTTTGGAGGCTGTGTTGATATTAAGATTGCCTCTGAAATGCAAAAAATAGAGTATTTTACTCTGCATACACCAGATACACAAAAACAAGGAGAACAAGCGTGTAAGGTTCTTAATTCTAAAAACATCGGATTGCTTGATATATATGCCTCTACGCCTTTTGATAGTAATTCATTGATACTATTTGATAGCAAAACTTTGCAAGTGAGTGAGATTAAAGGAAAAAAGTGGATAAATTCTCCAAAAGAAATGCTTAAATTTAAACTTCTCTCAAAGCTACAAAACAAATGTTTTCAAGTATCTATCCAGCCCTTTGGCACGCAAAAATTTGATAAGATTCTTAAAATATCTCTTTTATCTTTGCAAGTGCTTAATGAAAAAGGAACTTATAGCGCACAAATAAGTGTATTTTATGAGGTTATGGATATGAAAACATATATTCATAATAAAAGTGCCACTCTTACTTCTAAAGTGCCTTTAGATTCTATTTCTGACCAAAATATCGCTCTTGGATTTGCCCGTGCAAGTGATGAGGTGCTTGATAAAGTATTAAAAGCATTATAATTTTTTCAACATTCTTGCACACAATCTTGAAAAATAAAACGATGTTCTTCTGGCAATGCGTTAAATATGCTAAAGGCTAAAGCACGAATCTCCCAAAGCGCAGATTTAGAAGTGCGTAAAGAAAGGAAATTTTGCAAACTTCGTGCATTAATACTAAAACTTAGCTCTGTGCGATAAGATTCTGGCATAGCAAATTTAGCGACGTCATTGCTGACATTATTACACAAAATCTCGCGTAAGTTTTCAAGTGCTTTAAGTGAGGCAATATCAACTTCCTTATTATTTGTAAAAACAACAAATTGCTCTGCACGAGCAAGATTCTCATCATTAACAGGGAGAAAGCTTGGAAGGTTTTTTAGTTCTTTGAGTGTATAACGCGATGATTTTACGCTATAGCTTGCGAGGCGATGACGCGCAAGTTCTTGCAAACACGCTCGTGAAATCCCTTTAATATAAAAATTATAATATAAATGTTCCAAAGTGCTTGCGTGTTTAAATTTATTGCCCACTCTATCAATGAGTTCAATGTCTTTTTCTCCACCATTATCGCCCTTATCAAAGCTCTGCCAGCAGGTGCGAATGGCATTGCTGCAAATATGCAATGGTGTGTAATGCAAAAGAGTGATAATGATATTGCAAGGTATGGTTTTTTCCATTAGGGATTCCTTTTAGGATATTGTGAGGTTTGCTTGAATACAATCTTAACGCAATTTAAAAAATTTAATATAAATGAGGTATAAATGATTTGGCTTGATATTATTGACCCAAAATATGTGTTGTTTTTTAAATCACTTATTCCACAGCTTGAGGCATTAGATTCTGTCATTGTAACCACTCGCAAAAGCAAGGATTATGATGAGTGCGCAAGGCTTTTAGAGCTTTTTAATATAGAATCTTATGCCATTGGTGGATATGGTGGAGCGAGCAAACTAGGCAAATTTGAAGCAAGGCTTAGTCGTCAAAAAGGTTTTTTAAAGCTTTTTAATAAGCTTGGGGAGATACCTAGTATTTTCATTACAGGCGCAAGTGTTGATGGTGTGCAATGTGCTTTTGGTTTAGGCATACCTGTGGTGCATTTTGCTGATACTCCTGTGGCAGGAGAGCATTTCTGCCTTAAGGATTTAACAATTTTATCAAGGCTTACCTTGCCACTTTCCACACTTGTTTTTCACCCTTTTGTCGTGCCCCAAATTTGTTATACAAGTTTAGGCTTACAACCTAGTCAAGTTATTTCTTATAATTTTATTGATGTAGCAGTGTGGCTACAAGATGTGCCGCTCTCATTTTCACCAAATTGCAAACAAAAAGCAGATTTTTGCTCTCATTTGGGATTATATGAGAATTTGCCCATTATTCTTGTGCGTGAAGAAGAATACAAAGCACATTATGTGAAGCAAAAGCTACCGATTATTTATCAGAGTATTGCACACTTAGCGCAAAGTGGAAAGGCGAATATACTCATAATGCCTCGCTATGGAGAGCAGGAATTAGAATCTCTTTTTGGCAAGGAAAAATATGTGAAGATTCTCACGCAAAAGTTTGAACCCAAAGCATTTTATCCTTTTATAGATGTGCTTCTTGGAGGTGGAGGGACGATGAATCTTGAAGCTTGTTATTTGGGTATACCTGTGATTTCAACGCGCTCACTTTTGCTATTTCACGATAGATTCTTGCTTGAGCACAATCTTATGCGCCACGCTAAGAGTGTGGAGGAGGTAATGAAATTTTTAGATGAGATACTTTGTTCTTTAAGTCCTAAGTCCAAAAGAGATGATTTGTTTGCGCCAAATGGTGCAGATTTTAGCACGATTTTGCCTCACATTAAGTCCCTTATTAAGCACTCATAGCGTGCGCACTCATATCCCACATAGGCACAAATACGCCCAAAGCTAGAAATAAAAGTAGCATACCCATACAAAGGCTCAAAATTGGCTCAATAAGTGAAATGAGAAAATCTATTTTTTCTTGGGCAATTTCCTCAAATCGTTTAGCGCATACTTCAAGCATTTCAGGAAGTTTGCCACTTTGTTCTCCAGCAGCAAGAAGAGCCAAAGAAATTTCATCAAGCATTTCTTCTTGTATAAGCGCTAAAGAGAGGCTTTTGCCATTTTTGACATATTCAAGCACTTTGTTAAATTGTGCTTTGAGTGCGAGATTACTTAGTGCATTATTGCTAAGGGAAAGAGCTAAGTCAAGAGGTGTGGCAGATTTGAGCTGTAAAAAGAGCGTGAAAGTGTATTGGTAGAAAAAATTAAGCTTTATAATTTCGCCTACAAAGGGTAAGTGCAAGATTAAAGTATGGATTTTATGCTTAAAGTCTAAAGAGTGTTTATATAATTTTTGCAACCCAAAAGTCATAAAGAGAAGCCCAAGAATAAAAATAAGTCCAAAATGCTCAAAAAAAGATTGCATATAAATGAGAATCCGCGTATAAATAGGTAGATTCACACTTAATTCTTCAAACATTACCAAAAATTCAGGTAGCACAAACATTACAATACCCACAAATGCACCAATAATGCTTATAAGCACAAGCAAAGGATAAAAAAGTGCGCGCTTAACTTTACTTTTGTTTTTGTGTTCCCTTGCAAGATGCGCACTTAGCATTTTAAAAATTTCACCAAGCTCCCCGCTCTTTTCTCCAAGTGCTAGCATACTCCAAGTCATATCGCCAAAAATATGTTTATGTTCTTTAAATGCGACAGAAAGCTTTTGTCCAAGATTCAAACGATAAGCAATTTCAAGTAAAATTCGTTTTAGGGCTATTTTTTTGGTATTTTTAGCACATACTTGAATGACCTCAAGGATTGGCAATGAGGCACAAAGCATAATGGAAATTTGCAAAAAAAGTGCACTTATATCCTGTTTTGTGATTTTGCTATCAAGTTGTAGCATTTGTAGGTGTAAAAATTCAAAGCCACTTAAGGCTTTAATTTCAATAGGATAAATATTATGCTTATGCAAACTTAGCTCCTTAGCATTCTCATACGAGGTTGCAAAGAGTGTTATTTGAATGTGTTGGTTATCTTTAATGCCTTTAATAAGGTATTTTTGTGGCAGTTTTTTCATATTTTGCACACCCTATATACTTCTTCAAAAGAACTTAAACCTTCGCTTGCAATCTTAAATCCATTTTCGAACATACTTTCAAACCCTTTTTCTCGGAGAGATTGTAGAATTTGGGTTTTGTTATGGGGCGATTTGATATAGGTGCGGAGTATATCAGAGTTTTCAAGGCATTCTGCAATAAGCGCACGCCCACTAAATCCCTGCATATTACAATATCCACAGCCACGAGGAGCAAAAAACACACTATCTTTTATTTTATCTTCAAAATGTTGTAGGTTATATTTTATAAGCTTTTGTTTCATATCTTGTGGGGAAAGCGGAATTTTACAATATGGACATAGTTTTCTTACAAGTCTTTGAGAAATGATTAAATGAAGGCTCGAAGCAAGCAAGTAATTCTCTGCTCCCATATCAAGCAGGCGTTCTATTACACTTAAAGAATCATTAGCGTGAAGCGTTGAAAGCACCAAATGTCCAGTTAGTGAGGCTCTTAGTGCAATTTCAAGGCTTTCTTCATCACGTATTTCTCCTACCATTAATACATCAGGGTCGTGTCGCAATAATGCTCTTAGAGCTTTTGCAAAACCGAAGTTATGTTTTTCATTAACGATTACTTGGGTTACGAGTTGCATTTGATATTCAATAGGGTCTTCAAGAGTGATGATTTTTTTAGTTGGAGATTTTATAGACTCTAATATGGCATAAAGTGTAGTAGATTTACCACTTCCTGTAGGTCCTGTAAGTAAAATAATGCCATAAGGGGCGATAATATTGCGCCTAATCATATCTAAATGTGTAGAATTAAAGCCAAGTGATTGAAGAGTGATTGTTTGTGTATTTTTGTTAAGGATTCTAATAACAATAGATTCTCCACCAAAAGCAGGAAGAAAAGAGAGTCGAAAATCATAAGCTTGTGTCCCAAATTCACGGCTAAAGCGTCCATCTTGACTTCGTCGTATTTGGGTAATATCAAGCTCACATTCAAGTTTTAGTCGTGAACTAAGAGCCTCAAAAACATTTGATTCTAGGCTAAAGCGTTCTCTTAGCATACCATCTACGCGTATTCGCACTTTTGCTTTTTGTTTATCTTGTGTATGTTCATATGGCGGAGAATCTTGAATAGTGCTTTGACATTCAAAATGTATATCGCTTGCACCCTCTTCAATGCAAGTTTGTAAGATAAAATCAAGGAGCTGCACCACGATTATATCTTGATTTTCATCTGCATTTTGTGGAGTTTGGTGTTGAGCTAAGAGTGCATTTTTGAGTATGCAGAAATGTTGAAAAATACGTATATGACGTGCTTGTATATCAAAAGCTTCATTTGTGGCAGAGAAAAATTGTATATCTAATTGGGGATAAAGATGTGAAATATGAGCTCGTATAAGCTCAAGTGGTGCTTGTATATTTTTGAGTGCAATGTGTAAATTTTGAGAATCTGCGAAGAAAATTAAACATTGGTGTTTGAGGATAAATTTATATTCAAGGGCATTTAAACACCAAGAACAAAGCGTATGTTCAAGGAGATTCACAGGCGAGAATTGAGCATATACTTTGGGCTGCATCATTGTTCCTTTGGTGCATTTTGAGAATCTTGTATGTCTTTATTATCTATAAGATTCATCTTTTGAATATGCTCTGCTTTTGGACTAGCGGCAGTTTCGTTAGCATCTAATCGCACGATATGGGGTGCTATGATAATAACCATTTCTTGAGTTTCTTTGATATTTTGCTTATAGCTAAAGAAATATTTGACAAAAGGAATATCCCCAAGAATAGGAATTTTACGAGTAGTTTGTCCTTCTGTTTTATCAATTAAGCCACCAAGCACGATTTGCTCACCATCTTTAAGCTGCACAAGTGAGGAAAGTTGTTTGGTGGAAAGATTAGGTGGTGCATTTAGAGCAATTGTTTGATTCTCAATAGAAATATCTTTTGTTTTCGTAATGGAAGGGTTGATTTTAAGAATAATCTTGCCATCTTTAATACTTGGTGTTACATCAAGGAGAATTCCAGCAAAGACAGAGGGAAAGGCTTGAGAGTTATTTTGCACCGAAGTGCCTTGTGTAGTAGTTTGATAAGTGGTGTTTTGTGAATAACGAAGCACACTTCCTACGCTAATAATGGCAGGTTGATTATTGAGGGTAAGGACTTTTGGGTTAGAGATAGATTGGACTTTGCCATAGGTTTGCAAAAACTCTACAATACGATTAATATTTACGCCTTGTGAAAATATATTAATCGCAAATCTGCCTCCACTAGAATCTATGCTTCCGCTACTTGTATTTTGATGCTCTGCGGGAAGTGTCATAATATTGCCAAGTTTATAAAACTCATTCCAATCAATACCATAAGTTTGGTTATCTGTGTGTTGAACATTAAGAATATGTACATCAATAAGCACTTGTTTTTGAATCTTGTCATTAAGCTGCGCTATATATCGCTCAACTCGTTTTATTTGTAATGGAGAAGCCGTAATAGTAAGCAAACCAGCAGCTTTATTGATGATAATATCTTTGTTTTTTCCTTTTAATTCCGACATTTGTGGCTGATATATATCACCGGGAGCATAAGCTACACCTGCGATTTCATTTTGCAACTCGCCCCAAAAATCAATTTCATCAATACTATAAATTTTTGTGCCACTTTTGCCAATGTTGGGATTGCTTGAGGTGGCTTTGTCCATTGCCATTTTATGCGCTTGGGATTGCATTTCAAAATTTGAAAATGCAAGAGGCGCAGAGTTTGTAGTATTGTAAAGAGATTGAACTTGGTTATCTTGTGAGAATACAATATCGGTATTGCTTGAACCTACGCGAGTAGTAGCGATATAGCTAATTTCAAAGGTTTTAGTGAGTAAAAAACCAATTTTAAGCGTGTCTTTTTGCAGGGTGTAGTGAAAATCATTGCCTATAATAAGACTATCAAGGACATTTTTAAGAGATTTGTTTGCAATATGAATAGATGTTTTTTTGTTATCAAGCATAGTTTTGGTATTTTCTTGGAGATATATGACGTTAAGGTGGCATTGTGTAGCAATTTCTTCAATGATTTTACTTAAAGGGGCGTTACTGCCTGAACGAATATTAATGGGTATATCACACGCAAAATCAATAAGTGGGACGAGATAAACACATAAGATAAAAAGCGCATTTTGCCTTTTCATTGGTTTCCTTTTGTTATTTTTTCGCCTATTGCAAGGTTAAATTGCGCTTTTGCTTTTTGCAAAATGACAGATTGAGATTCTATTTTGACAATGAGATAGCCTTCAATATATTCTCCCACATTTAACCATTGTTCGTTAATAAGGGCTTTGCCATTAATAATAGCATTAAGGTGTAAGGGCTGTTGAGATTGAGAATCTTCGTGCCAAAAAGGATTAATAAGAGTGTGCAAAATCTCTTGTGATGGAGATTTGGAGAAATTTTGAGAATCTTTTATAAATGATTGAATGTGTTCAGGGCTAGAATGCGCACCTTGAGCATTTAAAGAAGAGACACTTAAAGGAGTGAGAGTAAAAAAACCGAACAAAAAAGCATATATTTTCATAATAATTCCCTATAAATAGGGTTTTTGGAACGATAGTCTATAACCATTATATTAAAGTGAATGAGCGCATCATTAAAAGGTTTGAACGAGAGTGTATCAACACTGAAAAAACGATGGGATTCTATAAAATAAATCAGTGCCACAATTTCTTCAAAGCTGCCCATTCCCTCTATGCCTAGTGCATCAAGAGTGGCGTGAGGAGAGAACGAAGAGAGCGAGAGTTGGTGTGTTTTAGCAAAATTAATAAGTTCAGACATAAGTGCAAAAGGGTTAAGGTGAGGTTCTTTTGTGTTTTCTTTAAGATAGCTTTGTATGAGGGCAATATTTTCTTGTGTAATACGGAGTTTTTCTTGTATATTTTGGCTTTGCTCTAAATGTGCAGATGTAGCATTTTGAATAGAATCTGAAGAAAGGGCAAACTCTTTAAGCGTATGTGTATGAAGGCGTGAAAGAGCACTATACTTTTCCAATAAAGGCAAATAAATAAAATCAATTACAATAAAACACACACATAAAACTATGGTGGCAGCGAGGAAATATTTTTCCCTTGTGGTTTTGGTGGCGAGGAAATGCTCAAAAGCTTTTTGTATGGCTTGATAGGAATTATAAAGAGGCAAAAATATATTAAATCGCATAATAAATTACCAAGATATGCGAATAAAAACGCGGCGATACTAATTCTTGTTCATTTTGTGCTTTTTGAGAATCTAAGATTGAGGGCGAAGAAGTATGTAAAAAAGCGCGTTGTTGAGATTTTGTATTAAGTTGGGCAAGAAGGGCAGAGAGATGAATTTGAGAAGAAGAACTTGCTGTGAGGGAGGCTATAAATACTTGTGGAGTAAAAGTAAATTCCATATTTTCAAGTTTAATATGTTCTTTATCGCATTGAGCAAAAATATCTCTAATAAAGGCATAACGTTGATTATAACTTTGTTGCCAAAGAGATAGAGTATTCATATCTGCTATAAAGTCATTTTGCTGGGCAAGGAGATGTTCTAAGGTATGTGTGGCTTGAATGTATTCTTTTGTGTTTTCTTTGGGAGCAAAAAGGGCTTCGCTTTGTGCGTTTAGTTGAGCGATGGCAGATTCTAAATGGCGATTATGCAGCATAAAAAGCAAAGGGATAAGGAGCATAAATATTCCAAGTAATATGGCTAGAGTATAATAAAGCTTTTTACGCACATTTGGCTTTAGAGCAAAATGAGGTAAAGTGTGCGACAAGCCTTGAGAAAGCAAATTATCATAAATAGTAACATATTCAAAAGCTAAAATTGCTTTCAGTGTAGCATAATCAAGCCCTTTTGTTTGTGGAGAGAGTTCGCTTAGAGGCAAGATAGAATAAGGCATATCATTATGAGGCAAATTTTCCAAAGATGTAGCGGCATAAATACATTCAAGACGTTGATTATGAGCTTCTTGCAAATAAGAGATGTGTGAGGCAATCTCAACAAAAAGCTGCACGTTGTTGTGAGAATCTTGCGAAAGTGTGGATTGCGTGGCAGATTCTAAAGTAAGTGGCGTATATGAGGATTGGGATTTGTATTTTAAACGACAAATTTCTTTAAGTGTAGCATTTTCAAAGTAGCATAAATATGATTGCGCCCATACTACAAAGTTATGTGTGTTAGAGGCAAGAGTAGAAAAGCTAAAAGGCAAGAATATATCGCAAGTCAAAATCCGAGATGGGGGCAAGCTCTTTATGGCGTTTTTATCAAAGAAAAAGCTTTCACATACGCACTTTTGTTCATCAAAAAGATGTGCGCGAGGAATAAAATATAATTCATAAGTATGCACAGAAGTATTAAGGATAGATTTTTCATAAGCATAGCCAAAAAGGAAGGAAGAAAGTTGTGGGGATTGAAGGTCAGATTTATTTATTTCAATAGCAATATGAATAAGATGTGTGGCAGAAAATGAAAGGATATCATATTTTTTTGGAGGCTTTTTACAAGGTGTGAGAGCATTGTCTTCAAAAGCATAAGAGATATGTGTTTGAGAATCAAAAAATGTATATGTTTTTTGTTTCATATACAGCCTTTAGAAGGGTTTGCAGAAAGAGATTTTAAAGGCATTGCACGTTGAAGATTAGGTGTAGAATGAACATCGTTTGTTTTGATACGTTGAGAATGTGTAATGGCAATGGCAATAGCATCTGTAATATCAAGAGGTTTTATTTCACCCTTAAGCCCTAAAATGCGCTTTACCATAAATGCAACTTGGGTTTTGTCTGCCTTACCATTTCCTGTGATTGCTTTTTTGACCTGTAAGGGTGTGTATTCAGAAAAATTTCCAATCTCTTGGAGAATTTTTAAGCTCAATGCCCCACGAAATTGAGCAAGTTTGATGACACTTTGAGGGTTGTAAGCAAAAAATATATCTTCAATAGCCACCTCATCAATATGAATATTTTTAATTACCAAATCAATGCCTTCTACAAATTCCATAATTTGGGTTTGTAAATCACGCTCTTTGATTTTAATAATACCTGCTTCAATGAGTTTAAGTGAATTAACGTGAGGTGCATAATTGATAATTGCATAACCGCAATTTCTACTTCCGGGGTCTATACCTAAGATATGCAAATTTAATCCAAATTAAAAGTTTTTTTCATTATAATTTCACTTCCAAATTTTAATTAAAAAATCAAAAGGATTTTTGTTTTTTCACATTTTATTCACATAGTGAAATTAAAAATTCTTCATTTCACATCAGGAAATAAATTGCATATTGATAATATATTAAAGAAACTTAAAAGTAAGCTATCCGAGTTTGAATATCAATTTTATATTTCGCTTATGGAATACGATGAAAATGCCTCCAGAACAGATATGAAGGTTTTTTATGTGCCAAATATTTTTGTAGCGAATTGGATAAAAAGTAACCATCTAGAATCTATTATTGATGCATTTGAAGAGGAAAGCAATAATGGTGTGCGTCCAGAAATTCACATAAAAGTAAAAGAAAAAAAAGAGAATGTGAAAAGTTTAAAAAACAATAAAAGTATGCTTTATTTTAATACAAATGGTTTATCTCTTAATCCTTTTTACACTTTTGAAAATTTTGTTGTGGGAAAATCTAATGAATATGCCTATACGATAGCAAAACTTGTTTTGCAACAGCAAGCAAGTGCCTATAATCCTGTATTACTTTATGGTAAGTCAGGTCTTGGGAAGACACATTTGCTTAATGCCATAGGTAATGATGTCAAAGAGAAAAACAAAAATGTGCTTTATGTAACTTCAGAGGATTTTCTTAATGACTATATGGATAAAATCAAACGCAAGACAATGGATAGTTTTCGGGATAAATATCGCAAGTGTGATTATTTGCTCATTGATGATGTGCAGTTTTTTGGTGGCAAAGAAGGAATACAAGAAGAGCTTCTTCATACTTTTAATACCTTGCACAATAGTCAAAAACAAATTGTAATGACAAGTGATAAGCCGCCAAAAGAGATTAAGGGACTAGAGGAGAGATTGCGCACGCGTTTTGAGTGGGGAGCTATGGCAGAAATTACTAATCCAGAGCTTGAAACCAAAATTGCCATTATTAAATCTAAATGTGAAGTTAATCGTATTGTGCTTGAAAATGAAGTCATTGACTATATTGCTTCAAATATTTATGGCAATATTCGTCAGATTGAGGGGATTCTTTCTACTATTAATGCTCATATTAATCTTTCTCCAGAGAGCAGTAGTCTAAAAATTGCCAAAAATGTGCTTAAAAACTATCAAATTGAAAAGCTTGAGGGTATTACTCTTGATAATATTATTAAAGTTGTCAGTAAAGAGCTTAATATAAAACCTAGTGAAATTGTCTCCAAAGAACGCAATAGAAAGGTTACATTCGCACGCCGTGCAGTTATTTATCTTGCACACTCTTTAATGATTAACTCTATGAACATAATTGCCAAAGAGTTGGGTATGAAAGATCACAGTTCGGTAAGTAAAGCGCTCAAAGCTATTAAAAAAGAAATCGCTGAAAATTCTACAACGCGTAATATTATTGAAGATATGAAAAGCAAAATTCAGCAAAGTTTAGATAGCGTTTAATTTTATCGTTTCGGAGATAATATGCCTAAAGATAACTTAAGTGCTCAAAAACAACCTCTTACAGATACTTTTTTGTTTCAAGTAACACTTTTTGCTACTGCTTCAATGACGGTGCTTGGAGGGACGATTATCGCACCATCACTGCCGCATTTTGAAGAACATTTTGCAGATGTACCACATATTGATATGCTTTCGCGTTTAGTTTTAACGCTTCCTGCATTATTTATTATGATTTTTGCACCCATTAGTGGATTTTTGCTTGATAATTATGGCAGGTTACGATTTTTATATCCGAGTATTTTACTATGGAGCATAAGTGGGGCGTGTGGATTTTTCTTGGAGGCAAGTATTTATTGGATTCTCATATCAAGGGCAATTTTTGGTATTGCCACAGCGTTTGTTATGACTGCTGTAAGTGCACTTGTTGGAGATTACTATCAAGGTGCGAAGAGGGAAAGAGCCTTAGGATTGCAAGGCTTTTTTATGGCAGGTGGAGGCGCTGTATTCCTTGTATTGGGTGGTGTGTTAAGCGATATAGATTGGCGTTATCCTTTTTTAGTGTATCTTTCAGGCTTTATCATCTTGATTTTAGCTCTTGTAATGCTTTTTGAACCAAAACGTAACGTGTCCAAATCAGATGTCAAGGCAGTAAATTTTAATCTTTTCAAATTTGCACCTATTTATCTTTTTTCATTTTATGCAATGAGTATGTTTTATGTGATGCCCACACAAATTCCGCATTTTATCACGCATAATCTCAATAAAAGTGGGAATCTTATAGGTATAAGTTTAGCCGTAAGCTCTCTTTGCACAGCTATTCTTTCACTTTTTTATGCAAGGCTTCGTGCAAAATTAAGTGTTTTTCTCTTATATTTTATTTCTTTGAGTGCTATTGGAGGCGGATTTTTGCTTATTGGAATGTTTCAAAGCTATGAGATTCTTATTTTTGCTTTAGTGCTTGTAGGCTCGGGGTTAGGGATTATTCTTGTCAATAATAGTTCGTGGCTACTAAGTGTAGCAAGTGAATATGAGCGTGCAAAGGCAGCAGGATTCTTATCTGCAAGTGTTTTTATGGGGCAATTTTGCTCACCTTTTATCACACAGCCACTTGTGCGCTTAGGCGGCATACCTTTTATGCTTAATGTTAATGGCGTAATTTTGCTTATAAGTGCAGTGATTTTTCTTTGGTGGCATTTTGTGAAAAAACGATAAAAAGAATCCTTGATATGAGGTTGAAATCACATTTTTAACTTTCTTTTTGTTACAAGGTGCATTCCATAACCTACAAGATATACAGGAATGCTATTTCAGTTACCACAGGAAAATATCGTGAAACACCGGAGAGCGCATTGCCCTTAATCACGGGTTATATCTCGCCATATACGAGCAAAGAAATATGATGAGTATTGAGAATCTTCAACCCTTTTGGCGATTAAAGATTCTCTTATTTCGCTTTCCACAACGGCTAGGCTTTGAAATGGGCTTGTACTTTTTGTCCGATAAGCGTTTTCATTAATGGAATCTAGTGGAGGCACAATATGATTTTTTAAAAGTTATATTCCTCATCACTTAAGGATTTTTTGTGCATTGCAGGTAAAGCACAAAAGCATCTTTGAGATATTGTAATCTTAAAGATGAAGTTTCAGATTTTGAATAATTGAGCAAAAGCTCGAAGGCTTGTTGTGGGCTATCACAACAGCACAATGAGAGAGTGCAGAGAAAAGTAAAAATTATCTTTTTCATTTAATCTTAAACATCTTTAAGTGCTTGAAGCAAAGATTTAAGCTGTTTAAAATGATGAGCGTATTGCTCTTTATAAGTTGCAATAATTGCAGATTGCTTCTCACAAAGTGCTTTTTCCTCTCGCTCAAAATGCCACAACGCTTTTTTATGCAGTGGTTGCGTTAAAAGATTTTCTTGTAAAAGGTTGAAGTGAAAGCCAAGATTGAGCTCATCGCGGATATTTTCAAGCGTGGGATTAAAAAGTGGCAAAGTATCTGGTGTTTTGGTGTATTTTTCTAAGGCTTCTTGGATTTTTAAACTTATTGTATTGAGGCAAAGATTTATTGCTAGTGGGTAATTGAGTGTTAAGATTTTTGCAACGAGCATTAATTGGGCGTTAAGATTCTCACAATGCTCACGCATAAGGTTATCATATGTTCCCATTATCTCATTAAGTGTTTTTTGCAAAAGTGAGTTTTGCAAAGTAGGAATAAATGTTTCATACCATTGTATGATATTGTCATTCAAATGCCCTATATGTGCGTTTAGCAGAGCATTAAATTGTTCTCCTATGGCAGTTATATCAAAACCAAGTTTGGTAAATTGCCTTGCAAATGTAGAATCTGTATTGCATAAACTAAGATTTAATCGCTCTCTAGGAAGTGTTGTGATGTCTTTTATTTGTATATTTTGTGTTTTTATACCAAATTTTTTATCAGCACGCACAAACTCTTTGGGAGTTTTTTCAAGTGCGTTGTAAATGTGTTGAGTAAGTGATTCAAGTTGGGATTCTAAAGTATGAAAAAGTGTAGGGAATGATTTGTAAAATGCACTTTGAGGGTATTGCTCTGTGAAGTACTTAGTAGAATCTGCAAGGAGTGTCTCACACTTAGTAAAGCGTAAATGCGCGTGAAAACTTAAACGAGCATATCTAAGTACGAGAGTGCGCAGTTGCGTAATAATCGTGCGTTTTTTAGATTCTTGAGCTAATGGAGCAATGTGTGTATGGAGAAAATCAAGCACAAAATCTATGTGAGAATCTGCTCTCATATGCTCACTTTGCTCTTTTGGAGCATCATAAGAAAGCAGTGCATTTTTAGCAGATATGGCAATAATTTCCTCAAAAAGTCCATTGAATGCTTTCTTAGCATATTCAAGGCTTATGTTGATTTCCTCTTGATTTTTAAGCCTATCTTTTTGATTGAGGACACAGAGGCTTTTGCTTGCGTAACGTTTAATGTGGGAGAGGATAATTTCTTTTTCGCTGTGTTTGCCAACATTATCAATGAGGGTGAGCCAAATGATGCCATCAACGCTTTCTAATATAGAATTTGTAGTATCTGTATCGCTTTGATTTTGCGAGTTAAAGCCGGGTGTATCAAGAAAACTTATTTTTTTAAGGAGTTCTAATGGCGCATAAAGCTTGTAAAAGGCGATTTTGGCATTTTGGACTTCACTTACTTCGTTGAGGTATGAGAGTGTTTTTGTGGCAGTATTGCCATTTTTGTAGTGAATCTCAAGTGCATAATCTTGTCCATAGACAATATGGCATATTTTTGCAGTTATGGGAGTGATACCACTAGGCAGGATATTTTTGCCCAAAAGTGCATTTAAAAACGTGGATTTTCCGCTACTAAATTGCCCGATAATAGCCACTTTCATTGGTTCTTGAATGCTTTGAGTGAGAGATTGTAATGTATGCGTAGCACGAGAATCTAGCGGGGCAATTTGACTGAGCGCATAATGGGCTTTATCAATGAGAGCATAGAGAGGATTCCCTCCTTGCAAAAGCTGATTTTTTGCGCTGATATATTCGTTAATAAAGTTTTCTAGCAGATTTTCACTTATTTGTTCCATTATTGTTTCTTGCACCCTTTCATCTCATTATTGCAAACTATGCAAACCTTGCATAAGTTCATTTATAATACCTGTAAGCTGTTCTCGCTTGGTGTAAAGAGCATCTTTAAGTGCTTGAGTATCGCCACTTTCTCGCTTGGCTAAAGCAGCGTTGAGACTTTCTTGTTTATAAGCAATTTGCATTTGAATATGGTTTTTAGCACATTGAGTAATCTCGTGAAAATGTGCTAAAAACAGAGCTGCGATGTCTTTGTTTTTATTTTGAATAATCTCACTAAAGGAGCTAAACATATCTGCAAAAAGTTTATCAAGTGCGTTGCTAAGTTTATTTTGACTAGATTTATTAAAAGAGCGCACAAGCGAAGGAAGTGCAGAAAGTAACTCTTGAGTAATCGCACTTATTTGTGCGTTTTTGAGCTGGAAATGAATATGTGGAGGCGGAGAATCTAGCTCCTCTGAGAGTGTTATAGCGCTTTTAAGTTGAGCAATTTTCTTGCCTAATTTATATTTATACTCTCTCCCCACATCGGCGAAACAATCTTTAAGCCCTAGCTCTATCATTTTGTGCAGTGCATTTGTATCAGGTTTTGCTCCACGTGTATAATCATAAATAATATCATTAAATACCTTATCCTTGATGAGCATAGAAGCTTTACTAAGAGTATTTGCACTAAAAAGTTCAAGAGATTTAAGAAATTCACTTAGCTCATTATGGAGGGCACTAAGATGCTCTTCAAGCTCATAGAGTTCGCGCATAAGGGCATCATTATGTGCTTTATCTTGAGCAATAAGCTCCTCTAACTCCTCGCCATTTGCATTTAACAAAGAAGATTCTAAATTGATAATCTCTTCTGTATCTTGAGCAACTTTAAGTGTGGCTTTGTAGGCGAGATAAAGCATATCTTTTGCCTTAAGGCTATCTTCACCAAGAAGCATTTTTTGTAAATAAGATTCTATCTTAAGGATACCGCATTGTTCTAAAGTGAGAGAGAGGTTGCTTGTATCTGCATTTGTGCGATAAAGCAGTGCAGCATATCCCGCAAGTGGAATAAAATCAATACGATTGATAATGGATTCAATATCGCCTTTGTAATGTGCTTTTTTGAGTTGGGCAATGAGGCTTGATTTGGTGTATTCAAGCGAAGAATCAAGCTCTTGTGGTGTAAGCAAATCTATGCGTGTAAGCACTACAAGTAGGCGTGAGATGTTTTGTTCAAGCAGGGATTCTAAAATAAAATCAATGTCTACTTGCGTTGCTGCACAGCTTGCATTCATCACGTGGATAAGCACATCACAATGTTGAATATAAGAGCGAGTGATTTCTTCACGTTTTGTGATTGGGTCATCAAGTCCGGGTGTATCAACAATCTCTACACCATTTTTTAGAAATGACAATGGTGTAAAAAGCTCTACTTCTTGGATAAGATTGCAAAATTTACTTTGATGATTTGCCGAAGTATAAATGCTTAATTCGTGTGTTTGAATGTCTTTTGTTGTATGTGGCTGGGTAATAAATGTGTCTAATTGTGTGCCAAAATGAGCCTGACTTTCTTCTATAAAGGCTTTAAGATTTGTATCATACGCGCTTTGCTCACATAAATCAGCCCATTGTTCTTTGCTCCAAAAATGCACTCTTGCTCCTGCAGATTCTCCATAGCGCAAAATGGTAAGGTTGGCAGTTTCTGGCACACTTGAGCTTCCTAAAATTTCTTGAGATAAAAGCGCATTTAAAAATGTGGATTTCCCTGCACTTAACACTCCTGTAATACCGATAGAAAAATGTTGATTCTCTAATTTTTCCATTATGTGCGTAAGTGAGTTTTTAAGAGTTTCTTGAGGAAGCAGAGGTGAAAGGTTGTTATGAAGCAAAGCAAGGGCACTATGAAGAGATTTAAGACTTCGTATTTCTTTTGTATCTACTTTTTGTGATGTTTTTTGAGAATAAAAAGTATTTTTAAGCGAAGCAAACAAATCAAGTTCAAAATCATCAATGATATGTGCAAGATTAAGCTGAATAAAAAATGGCAAAAGCTCCTCAAAGAAATGTGGATTATATTCTATGATAGTTGCTTGAAGGGTAAATACATCTTTTAAAAGCGCGCTAAGAATCATAGATTTATCTTCATTTGAAGCATAAGCATCTAATTGAGAATTTATTTGTGATATGTGCAAAGATTCTAAAATTTTTATAAAACTTTGGCATTGCATAAATAACGCAATATTGCGCTCATTGGTGCAAAGTAGAATGCTCAAAGCCTGTGGAGAAAGCGTATTAAAAATAGAATCTTGTATTTTTTCCATAGGAAGCGGTGGTTGCGCACTATGGAAAGTCTCAAAAAAATGCTGCAAAATTGGCATATTAAGATGTCCCCATTTATTTATTTGTAGAGCGTAATTTTACATCAAAATACCAAAAGTAAAATAAATTAATAATTATCACTCAAAATGCCGTAAAAATTTTACAAAAAAGCACATTTTATGTAAGGAAAGATATATAAAATTTGATAAAATCCGACTTTTGTTATTTTATCGTAATTGGAGTTTATGTGGGATTTTTGAGAAAAGCATTAATGTTTTATATTGATGGTTTTAAGAATCTAAAACTTGGTAAAGTGCTTTGGAAGATTATTGTTATCAAACTTTTAGTTATTTTTGCTGTGCTTAAGGTATTTGTTTATGATAAAACTCTCTCTCATATAGGCGATGATGAACAAAAAAGTCATTTTGTATTAGAGAATCTCACTTCGTATTAAACCAACTTAGATTTTAAGGAAATATTATGGATATGGTAAATGAATTATCAAGCGTGAATTGGGCAAGAGCGCAGTTTGCTCTTACAGCGTTATATCACTTTTTGTTTGTGCCTTTGACTTTGGGACTTTCTTTTATTATCGCGATTATGGAGAGCATTTATGTCAAAAGTGGCAATCCACAATGGCGCAAAATTACACGTTTTTGGCTCACACTTTTTGCGATTAATTTTGCTATTGGCGTGGCAACAGGCATTATTATGGAATTTGAGTTTGGCACAAATTGGGCAAATTATTCTTGGTTCGTAGGCGATATTTTCGGTGCTCCTTTGGCAGTTGAGGGCATTATGGCATTCTTCTTGGAAGCTACATTTTTTGCTGTAATGTTTTTTGGCTGGAATAAGGTTTCTAAGGGATTCCATTTGTTATCTACTTGGCTTGTTGCGATTGGAAGCAATTTATCGGCATTTTGGATTCTCGTAGCAAATGGTTGGATGCAATATCCCATAGGCACGATTTTTAATCCCGATACGGCGCGCAATGAGATGAGTAATTTTTGGGAGGTTGCCCTCTCACCTGTGGCAATATCAAAATTTCTCCACACAGCAGCAAGTGGGTATGTCATTTCTGCTCTTTTTGTTATGGGGATTTCTGCCTTATATCTCCTTAATGGGCGATTTCGTATTGAGGCGAAAAAAAGCTTGGTTGTGGGAGCTAGTTTTGGGCTTATAACTTCAATATTTTTGTTTTTCAGTGGTGATGAGAGTGCTTATCGTGTAACACAACATCAACCGATGAAGCTTGCCGCAATGGAGGGAATCTATGATGGCGAACATCGTGCAGGAATAACTGCGTTTGGCATTCTTAATCCAAACAAAAAGCCCGGCGATGACAAAGAAGTATTTTTATTTGATATTACCATTCCCTATGCACTCTCTATTTTGGGTAATCGTAGCCCTGATAGTTTTGTTCCGGGCATTAACGATTTGCTTTATGGCAATAAAGAAAAAGACATAGTAGGTATAGATTCTAAAATCCATAGTGGCAAAATCGCCCTACAAGCACTCAAAGACTACAAAGAAGCAAAGGTGCAAAATGATAATGTGCGTATGAATCTTACTCGCGGGATTTTAGAATCTCATATGCCAAATTTTGGCTATGGTTATTTATCACAGCCTGAAGAAGCAATACCACCTATTGCCTTGACATTTTATAGTTTTCATTTAATGGTGGCGTTGGGTAGCGTATTTTTTGTGCTTTTTATCATTGTATTGTATTTGGCAATGGCAAATAATATAGAGAGATTCCCTAAGATTCTATGGCTATGTGTGATTGCTATACCTTTTGGTTATATTGCCGCAGAGGCAGGGTGGATAGTTGCTGAAGTAGGAAGGCAGCCTTGGGCAATACAGGACTTACTTCCTGTTGGTGTTGCAGCCACTAAGCTTTCAAGTGTAAATATACAAATTTCATTTTTTCTTTTCGCTTTTCTCTTTACATTATTGCTCTGTGCCGAAATTGGCATTATGGTGAGTAGCATTAGAAAGGGTTTTGAAGAAGAACGCAAAATCGTTTTTCTAGAAAGTGTAAAAGGGGGTAAATAATGTTTTTTGGACTTGATTTGGACGAATTGCAAATATATTGGTGGGTTATTGTCAGTTTGCTTGGAGGGCTACTTGTATTTATGTTTTTTGTGCAGGGTGGGCAAAGCCTCATTTGCGTGGTTGCCAAAGATGAGCTGGAGAAAACAATGCTTATTAACTCGCTTGGGCGCAAATGGGAATTAGGATTTACTACTTTGGTGCTTTTTGGTGGAGCTTGTTTTGCCGCATTTCCTTTATTTTATAGCACGAGTTTTGGCGGGGCATATTGGGTATGGCTCACTATTTTATTTTGTTTTATTATCCAAGCTGTGAGCTATGAATATCGCAAAAAAGAAGGGAATTTGTTAGGTTCAAAGGTGTATGAGGCGTTTTTGTGGATTAATGGCGTATTTGGTGTATTTTTGATTGGTGTGGCTATTAGCACATTTTTTAGTGGCTCTCATTTTGTGCTTGATGAACATAATTTTGTTGAATGGAGTATGGTAAGTCGGGGATTAGAGGCATTGCTTGAGCCTGCAAACTATTTGCTTGGTTTGGCATTAGTGTTTTTAAGTCAGATTCTAGGGGCGAGCTATTTTTTAAACAATATTGATGATACGCAGATAGCTAAACGCGCAAGAAAAGTCATTTTACTCTCAAGTGTGGCATTTTTGCCTTGTGTGCTTGGATTTTTAATGTGGATTTGCTCTAAAGAGGGTTTTTATGTGGATTCAAAGGGTGTAACATTGCAACCTTATGTGTATTTGCATAATTTCTTTTCTATGCCTTATTTAATTGTGGGATTATGCGTTGGTGTGGGTTTGGTGCTATGGGGAATATATCTTAATGTTTTTGCACAGAGTAAAAAGGGTATTTTCCCGCTTGGTATGGGCAGTGTAATTGTGGTAATGGCAGTATTTTTAAATGTGGGTTTGGGACAGAGTGCATTTTATCCCTCAATCGCTGATTTGCAAAGCTCTCTTCATATAAAAAATGCCTCCTCAAGCTATTATACGCTTTCTGTGATGAGTTATGTGTCTTTGCTTGTGCCTTTTGTGTTGGCATATATTGTGTATGTATGGCGTGCAATGGATAGAGTAAAGATTACTCGAGACGAGATGCAAGCAGATTCTCATACTTATTGAAAACAAAGGAGATAATATGCTTACTTCAATTTTTATGCTTATTTTGTGGATTGGCATTATATATGTGTGCTATAAATTTATTGTGTTTAATATCACACATTTAGAGAATCAAGAATCCAAATAAATATCTTACAATATGAGCTTATAAGTAATAGTAAATATTGTTAAAAGCCCTGTTATAAAGACAAAAGCATCAAGAGCTGGGTTTTTGAATTGTTTCATCTTAGATACGCTATAAATAGCAATAATAGGCATAAGAAAAAGGATAGCTGCAATAATCGGACCTCCTAAATCCTCAATAAACCCTAAAACGCTTGGATTGATATAGGCAGTAATAAGCATAATAACATACATTACAAATGTGCATATTGCTGCAATAAGTTTGAGATTTGGCTCTTTGTTTCCCGCAATTTTGCAACATTTCCTTACAATGCCATATGCACCCTCACGTGCACCAAAATAATGCCCAAAAAATGAACTAGAAATTGCCAAAAATGCAATCAAAGGACCACCATAGGAAATCAATGGATTATCAAGTTTATTGGCAAAATATGAGAGCACGGGGATATTTTGTGCTCTAGCTTCTATAAGCTCTTGTGGTGTAAGAGAGAGCACACAAGAGATGACAAAAAACATTACAAAGACAAGAAGCATAATTGAAGTGCGCAAAAGTATAGAATCTGATTTTATGATAGCATCTGCTCCATATTCGCGCTTAGCACTTAGCGCAAAGGTAGAAATAGCAGGAGAGTGATTAAAAGAAAATACAAGCACGGGAAGTGTAAGCCATACAATTATCAAAAAATCTTCTATATCGGGTACAAATGTAATGCTTTCAAGATTCCATTGGGGAATAAGATAGAGTGAAAATATAAATAAAATAGCACAAAGAGGATATACAAGCCATTGGCACACTTTTATGATAAGTTTTTCACTAAAAAGCATAATAAGCATAAAAGCACTTACCAAGATAAAAACAAGCCCAGCTCGCCAAAATGGGTGCAAAGTAGCATAATTTTCAGATTTAAGTTTAAGGAGTGCTCCAGATTCGCTTTGGTGGAGAAAACTATATGGGTCGTAATAAATGTCTTGTATAAATCCAGCTAAAGTCCCAAGTGGAGCAACTGCCGGGTGATTTTCATTGACAAGTGGGAGAATCTGATGATAAATAAAACTTTCAAATGTGTTTGTAATGCCTACGCAATATGCGAGACAAATAGGAAAAATTGCAAAAAAATAGAGAATTGAGATAAATATACTTACATTGCGACCAAAATATTCTTCAGCGGCGTATGTAATATCTTTATCATTACCATTTGCTTGACATACAAAACGACTAAGTGCGCGATGGCTAAGATAAACCATAGGAAATATAATAAAACACATTGCTATTACAGGCCAGATTCCCCCTCCACCTGCTTTAATTGGCAGATATAAAATCCCAGCACCCACAGCTGTTCCAAAAAGAGAAATTATCCAGCTTGTATCAAAGTTATTCCATTTGTTCATTCGGTATCCTTTTAAGACAATGATATTTTTAGTTTCATTATAGCTTTTTAGAATCTTTTTTTATCAATCTACGCAATGAAACATAGAATTTCATCCATTCATTGAGTTCCATAAGCGGGTGTCCGCCCCATTTGGTATGTGGAGGGAGATTTTTACCTACTGCTCCGCGTCCAGCGACTTGCACAAAATCACCAATATGAATATGTCCTCCTGTGCCAGCTTGTCCACCCATTATGACATTACGCCCGGTAGTAGTTGAGCCAGCAAGCCCTACTTGTGAGACAAGGAGAGTATGCTCTCCAACCACGCAGTTATGCCCTATTTGCACAAGATTGTCAATTTTTGCCCCTTGCTTTATAAGCGTTTGCCCAAATACAGCCCTATCAATAGTATTATTTGCACCAATTTCCACATCATCTTCTATAACAACGCGCCCATTATGTTCAATTTTAATATGTTTTCCTTCTGCTGTATGCGCATAGCCAAAGCCATCACAGCCTATTATGCTTCCTGCGTGGATATTTACACGATTACCAATAATACTATCGCGATAAATGACGACATTAGGATAAATTTTACAATGCTCCCCAATGCTGACATTATCGCCAATAACGACATTTGGCATAATTATGCTATGCTCCCCAATGCTGACATTATCGCCAATAACGACATTTGCACCTATTTGAATATTATTTGTACGGGGATTTTGAGTGGTGAGCGTGAAACAAGGCGCAGCAAAAAGCTGTGAAAGCAAGGCAAAAGCAAGATGGGGATTCTCTACTACAAGAGGCTGAATATGTGAAGGAACTTTATCAAGCAAGTGAGGGCGGATAAAAACAGCACCCGCTTGAGAATCTGTAAGATTACTCAAGTATTTATCTTGGTCTATATAGCTTATTTGTGTGGGTGTGGCAGATTCTAAAGGGGCAATGCCATTTAATTCAAAATCGTTTTCTATGGTATTTTGTAGGCTAAGATAGCCTTTAAATGCGGTATCTATGGCAAGTGAGAGAAGCATACATATCCTTTGGCTAAAGATAAAATGTAATCATAACATAAACATTACAGAATCTAGGGCTGTAGCGGTGAAATTTAGCTAGATTCAAGGATTTGGTGTATAATGACGTATAAAGTAACGATGATATCATACAAAGGAGAGATTATGGCTGTTGTTTTACAAATCGGAGCAGGGGGAGTTGGGGGCGTTGTCGCGCACAAAATGGCGCAAAATCGCGAGGTGTTTTCACGTATTATCTTAGCTTCGCGCACACTTAGTAAATGTAAGGCAATCGCAGATTCTATCCGCGCTAAGGGTTTAGGCGAAATTGAGATTGATGAAGTTGATGCGGATAATGTGGAATCCCTTGTGGCTTTGATTAATAAATACCGCCCAAAGCTTGTGGTGAATGTCGCGCTTCCCTATCAGGACTTGAGCATTATGGAGGCGTGTTTGCACACAAAGACGCATTATTTAGACACTGCAAATTATGAACACCCCGATTCCGCACATTTTGAGTATAAAGAGCAGTGGGCGTATGACACGCGCTACAAAGAAGCGGGGATTTACGCACTGCTTGGCAGTGGCTTTGATCCGGGCGTTACAAATGTCTTTTGTGCGTATGCGCAGAAGCATTATTTTGATGAGATTCATAGCATTGATATTTTGGATTGCAACGCAGGAGACCACGGATACGCCTTTGCGACAAATTTTAATCCCGAGATAAACTTGCGTGAAGTCAGCTCGAAAGCGCGATTTTGGGTAAAAGATTCTCAAAGTCAATATGCACAAAACTTTGACCTCTCGCGTGATAGCATTTATCGCAAATTTGAGGCTAAAGAGAAGCATTTTAAATTGGAATCTAACACGCAGGATTTGAAAAATGAGTCATATTTTAATGGTGAGTGGCGCGATATTCCACCTCTTGCGCTAATGAAAGAGTGGGATTATCCCGAAGTGGGTGTGAAAAACAGCTATTTACTTTATCACGAGGAGCTAGAATCGCTTGTGCGTAATATCAAAGGATTGAAAAGAATCCGTTTTTTTATGACTTTTGGCGAGAGTTACCTCACGCATATGAAGTGCTTGGAGAATGTCGGGCTTTTGCGCGTGGATAGCATAGAGCATAAGGGGCAAAAAATCGTGCCAATAGAAGTGTTAAAGACACTTTTGCCCGACCCTGCAAGTTTGGCAAGTCGCACAAAGGGTAAGACAAATATCGGCTGCTACATTAAGGGCGTGAAAGAGGGCAAGGAGCGCACGATTTATATTTATAATGTGTGTGAGCACGAGAAATGCTACGCGGAAGTGAATGCGCAAGGTGTGAGCTATACCACAGGTGTGCCTGCGATGATTGGGGCGAAGCTAATATGCGAGGGTAAATGGGGCGTTGGGGCAAGCAAGAATGTGTCTCTTACTCAATCTTCGCAGGAGCTTGAAAAATCCTCAATCGATAGGCGCACAGCCTTATCTCAATCGGATTTTTCGGCGCAACCTGCAAATCTTAAGCAAGATACACATTCTTTAGATTCTAATGTGAAATCTTACAATGCCGAGCGTTTGGAGCTTAATAAAGATATGCCACAGGGAGGTGAGGCGCAAGGCGTGGATTCTAAAAATGGCAGTGGTGTGTGGAATATGGAACAAAACGACCCCGACTTCTTTATGAGTGAGCTAAACAAGCAAGGGCTTCCTTATGTCGTGTTGGAAATAGAATCTAATGGAGAAGCAAAAGTGCTAGAAGATGGGAGAGAAAAATGTTAGATTCCACTAAAAGATTTTGGATTATCATAAGCATATTGCTCTCTGGTCTATTTATTAATGGCTGTTCTGCTAAAGCTTATTATTCAACGCAAATAGACCCTCAAATTACCTTTAATAAGCAAGAACCACTTACCATCTACACAGATGAAATGCCAAGCATCACAGATAAAAAGTTTGCACTATCACTGGCTGAAACAATGGTTGAATATGGTTTTCAAATTAATGGATTTAATTTAGAAACCAAATCAACAAACTGCTATCTTGTTTTTTCTTTAGATACTTCTTCTTCTCAATACACTGGGAGCTACACCACATATAATACAAGCACGGCATATATATCAGGTAAATATACTAGCATAACCACGCCAAATACAAATATATATACTATCCCAATAGTAACAAAAAAAATTGCAGTGAGTATCATTTGTAAGGATAACAGAGGTAAAAAAACTCAAGTATGGTTTGGATATGTGGGTGCTAATATTAGGGATTATGACAAATATCAACAAAAAATTATTAAAAATCTTGTAGAGCTTGTAGGCAAGGATTTCAAGGGTTATTTAAAGGTTGAATAAAAATATTGAAAAGAACTAAAACATTAAGTTACAATACAAAATGTTTTTTTATTGAAAATTTATTAGTGGCACAGATGGAGAATCTAAAGTGCTAGAAGATGGGAGAGGGTGAAACTTACTTAATGGTGTTTGTGGCATTTGAGTATTTAGAGGAATAAGGAGACATTTGTGGGTGTATTGTTTAAATTATTACGTTATGTGTTCTTTTCTAAAAAGCGCACGATGTATGCTTACAGAGAGAATAAAGATTCTAATAATGCACGACATAATAAACAAAAAGGCGATAAATACGAATTGCAAATTGTTAGGCATTATAAACAGCAGGGTTACAAGGTATATCCTAAAGGACTTAAGGAGGGTCGGCGCGATAAAGGCATTGACATCATTGCATATAAAGGTAAAGAGGCACTTTTGATTCAGTGCAAGAATTGGGAGCGTTCGCAAGTGAAGCAGGAGCATTTAAGAATCTTTTTAGGCGATTGTACAGCATACTTAGAGCAAAATCAAAAGATTTTTGCTAAAAGAAGTGTTCGCCGAGTGTTTGTAACGAGTTGTGAAAATGTGGATTATGGGGTAAAAAAATTTTTGGAAGAAAACGATATGGAGTATAAGATTATTCCTTATTTTGCGTAAAACTTGCACTCAAATTCAAAAAACAATCCAATAAGAAATTAAGCCCAATATCGCTAAAATACAGCAAAGTAAAGGCATAAGGGAGTGTTGCGTATGGATTACAAAAAAGCATTTTATTCTAAGCTAGAGGATTGCTATTTGGGCGTGAAAATCAAGGATTTTCATCAAGGGAATATTGCTAAAAGTGGCTTTAGCAATCTGCTTATTAATTGTGGATTAAAGTGTAATTAAGGGCAAAAATTATCTTATTACTTTGTAAGGTTGGAAAATCAAGGAGGTTAAAGCATAATGCAAGAAGAATTAATTAAAGAAGAGATTAAGCAAGGCTTGATTGCTTTTGATGAAAATAAAGAATATGTTACTTATACCTATCAAAGCAAAAAACGCAAATATACCAATCCCGAAGAGCAAGTGCAAACCTTGAGTTTTCTCAAACTCATACTTCACTATAATTATCCTGTGGAGCGTATCAAACAATTTGAGCCTGTGAAAATGGGAAGCTCCACAAAAACCCGATATAAAATAGTTCGTTTTTTGCTTTACACCCTTGCCACGCCGCTTTTTATCGCTGCATCTGCTACGGCATTTGAGACGACATCATCAAGTCTTTCATCAAAGGCAGAGGGGATAATATATTCTTTGCCAAAACTCATTTTTTTCTTTAAAAGTTTTTCAAGTTTTTCGGTGATTGGTTCACGTGCAAGATTAGCGATTGCATAAGCTGCGGCAAATTTCATTTCTTCGTTAATTTTGCTCGCACGCACTTTAAGCGCACCTTTAAAGATGTAGGGAAATCCAAGCACATTATTAATTTGATTGGGGAAATCACTGCGTCCTGTGGCAACTATTGCATCAGGACGTGCTTTTTTCACCTCATCGGGCATAATTTCTGGCGTAGGATTACTTAGTGCGAAAATGAGGGGAGATTCATTCATTCCCTTAATATCATCTCCGCTTAATAAATTGCCCTTTGATAGCCCAAGCATTACATCTGCGCCATTAAGCGCGTCTTTATATGAGGCATAGTTCTCTTGGCAGATAAACTCTTTTTTCAAATCATTTAAATCGGTTCTATTTGCACTAATTGCACCTTTAGAATCAAACATTACAAGATTTTTCACGCCAAATGCTTTATACATTTTTGCACACGCCACAGCTGCAGCTCCCGCACCAAATACGACAACCTTAATATCCTTTGCTTTTTTATTTACAAGGTGCAAGGCGTTGATAATTCCTGCAGTAGAGATAATTGCTGTGCCGTGTTGGTCATCGTGCATTACAGGAATATCAAGCTCTTCAATGAGTCTTCGCTCAATCTCAAAGCATTCCGGAGCTTTAATATCTTCTAGGTTAATGCCACCAAATGTGGGCGAAATCGCCTTAACTACAGCGACAAATTTATCCACATCTTTTTCGTTAATCTCAATATCAAAGGCATCAACTCCTGCGAAAGTTTTAAACAAAATGGCTTTTCCCTCCATAACGGGCTTACTTGCCATAGCTCCAATATCGCCGAGTCCAAGCACTGCTGTGCCGTTGCTAATAACTGCAACAAGATTGCTTTTTGAAGTGTAATCATATGCGCTTAAAGGATTAGCCTCAATCTGCTTACAAGGCACAGCGACGCCGGGTGTATAGGCTAATCCTAGTTCATCAATAGAGCGTAATCTTTTGCGAGGCTGAATACCAACTTTGCCGCCAATGTGGTAAGGTAGAGCTTTGGGATAGGCTTTTTTAAGAGTTTGTAAATCCATTATATATCCTTAATTTTTATAGAAGATATGGTTATATACAGCGAAGTTTTAGCACTTTTTTGCAAATAAAACATAAAGATATTATTCTACGCCCCCAAATCGTCTCTGTCGTTGCAAGAATTCTTCAAGCATAGCATTAAGTTCATTTTTACCAAAGCTAGGAAATAAAGTAGGTGTGAAAAAAAGTTCGGCATAGCTTGCCTGCCAAAGCATAAAATTTGAGATACGTTTTTCGCCACCTGTTCGTATTAGCATATCTACATCGGGCAGCGTGGCTGTATCAAGGTTGGCATTAATCATAGAAATTATATCTTGACTACTAAGCGATGCAAGAGTGTGCGGGGTGAGCGTATGAGCAAGTTTAATAAAAGTGCGCGCAATTTCATCGCGAGAGCCATAATTAAGAGCGAGAATTTGCGTGAGTTTTGTGTGGTTTTGCGTGGCGTGTTCAAGCTCTAAAATAGCATTTTTAAGGCGTGTGTTAAAAACGCTAATATCTCCAATGACCCGGAATCGGATATGATTTTTCATATACACTGGTTTTTCATCGTGCAAATATTTTTCTAAAAGTTTCATTAAAAAATCCACCTCAATTTTGGGGCGTTTCCAATTTTCGGTAGAAAACGCATAGAGCGTGAGATATGGAATCCCTTTTTCTGCACACCATTGCGTTATATCTCGGACAATTTTTGCACCTTCTTTGTGCCCTTGTGTGCGTTTTTTACCCTGTTTTTTTGCCCAACGTCCATTGCCGTCCATAATCACTGCAATATGCTGTGGATAAGAGGGCTTCATTGATTATCTTTTGTGTTTGGATTGGGCGATTGTGTTGGCGTAAAAGTAGGATTAAGTGGGCGAATACAACGTGCAGGATTTCCTGCATAATATCCACTTTGCGTAATAGAGCGTGTAATCACTGCTCCCGCACCGATGATTACGTCATCACAAATAGATACAGGCAAAATTGTCGCATTTGAACCGATACTCACGCGGTTTCCAATCCGTGTATGTTCCCACATTGTAGCATTTGGAGCGGGAGTGCCAAGTGAGAATCTATCATTAATAAACATCACGCCGTGCCCAATAAAACAATCTTCCCCAATCTGCACGAGAGAGCAGATAAAGCTATGAGATTGCACACGCGTGCGTTTGCCGATAAATACATCGCGTTGAATTTCACAAAATGGACCCACAAACACATCATCTTCAAGTGTGCAACCATAAAGATTACTTGGCTGCACTAATGTAACATTTTTCCCATAAGTGATATTTGTAAATCTTGATTGAAGCACTTTCAGTTCTTGCATTTAGCCCCTTAATGCTTGGAGTTTAGATTGAAGCACTTTCAGTTCTTTTGCATAACTTTGAATCTGCCTGAAAGTTTCTTGTGCATTAGCGCAAAAATCATCGGGGATAGCGAGTTGCTCTAAATCAGGTGGATTAATGCTACCAAGATTACGCTCATAAATCTTGCCAAGTGCTTTTTGCCCTTGCGTTGAGAAAAGGTAACAATAAAGTCCTATGGCAATTTCTGGGGTAGGAGAGCGCATAATGATAATGCCTGCATTTGCTACTACCTTATTATTTTTAAGCTTTGGGCTTAAAATAGTGAATTTAGGTGTCGTGCCACGAATAGATAAGGCAATGTCATAAGGTTTAAGCTGATATTTTTCAATCTTGCTTTTATCGCCCTTAAGTCGTTGGGTGGAAAGCTCATCAGAAAAGCCAAAATCCATAAAATCAGCAATGCCCAAATCAAAATAAGTAATTTTCTCATCTTTTGCACTTCCATACACGCGTTGCCCACGAAATACATTGATATTGAGTGCGCCCAGTAGCGTATGATTTTTTCTGCTAGATTGGGGTTCTTGGATATAACGCGCAACGCGCAAATCGTGTGGGTCAATTTCACTTAAAGGCGTGAGGGAGGAATATGTGCCAACATATTTATGTCTATAAATGTTAAGCAGCTCTTTAAGATTAACTAAGCGGTTATATTTGCCATCTTTATGATAAAAATGTGGTGCATTTGCATTAATGTGTAAAATTGCACGATTATTTGGAGAGAGCACGATAATTGAAAATTCGTGTGTTTGATGAGGAAAAATATTTTTTGGCAATTCAATAATAGATTCTATCAAGCCTTCTTCGCAAAGTTTTTCTCTTAGTCTGCCTTCAAGTGAGGATTTGAGTAGTGTTTGTGTGCGCAGGATAAATACACCTTTATCTTTAAGATGCGAGAGCGAATGAATTAAGAAAAGGAGTTCAGGATACGTTTTAATAAGTGCTTCATAAGTGGCAAATCGCTCGTCCTCTTTTAAAAATTGTGTGCCTATATGACTATCAAGTGGTGGATTACAGATGATTTTATCAAATTTTTGATTTTTAAATTGAGCATTTTTGAGAATATTATTTAAAATCAAATGTTGCGTATTTAAATCTAAAATCTTGCAAATAATTTTAGCAATCCGTGCTAGGCTTGATTCTAACTCTTCGCCATAAAGCTCAAAACTATGTGCATAATTAGCAATCGCAAAAAATAGGCTTCCTGTGCCATAGCACGGATTATATATGCTTTGAGATTCTTTAATATCAAGCAATCCTACAAGAAGCTCATTAATTTCAAGTGGGGTAGAGTAAGAAAACAGCTTATGCGTTGTCTTTTTTTGCGTGATAATATGCAAAAATTCCTCTATTGTATGATTTGAAGTATCATTTGCCATAATGACTTTGAGAATCTTCAATACATTAGAATGAGGGTTAAGCGGTATATAAAGCTCCTCTCCGAGCGCATCTTTTAACGCGTTTGTGCATTCTTCATAAATAGGCTTTCGTTTGGCAGCAAGAGCAATGAGGGATTGAATAAATGCAGGAGAATGCCGCTTAAGCCAAAACATCTCAAGCATAATAGCTATGGAATCAAGTATGTCTGTGTGATAACGTTTAATGTATTCAAAGCAGTTCAGCAATTCTTTAATTGCTTGGCTGTGTCCTTGCATAAATACTCCATATTATTAATGAATCAATTTTAAGCGCGCACTGCAAGTTTGGTAATGGCTTCTGCGTTAAGTTCGTCCATATGGCTTTTCATTACCTTAGAATACATATCTACAAGACGATTTGTTTCAATGAGGGAAGTCATCTCTTGCACGGCATTGACATTGCTTTTTTCTAAAAAACCTTGCGCAATGATACCATTATTTTGCAAAATATCGCGTTCTTCCAAACGTTCCTCTGGATATTCATAAAAATTTTTACCGACTTTTTTAAGATAACGCGGATTCTCAAATCCCACTACGGCAAGTGCGCCAATATTGATTTGCTCCGCAATGGCGTCATTATTAATATTTCTTAAATAAAGATTACCGCTATTATCGCTCTCTAGGTGCATACCTGTGGGGACAGAAATACCCTCTCCTTCTTCCAATCCATCGCGACTAAGCACAAGATGCCCTTCTTTACTCACAATATGTCCATCAGCGTCAATATGAAAATTTCCATCTCGTGTATAGCGGATTCCATCAGGGGTTTTTACAACAAAAAAAGCATTTTGATGTTGCAAGGCAAAATCAAGCGTATTATCTGTTTGTGCAAGACTTCCTATGCTTCTATCAGTATATTCTTCGCTAATAATTGGCACTCTATCCATTGTGCGATTGAGGAATTTAGCAGCTTTGCGTGTGTGGTCTTCTATGGGAAGTTGCTCTTTATGTGTTTCAAAAAGTCTTAGATAGTCGCCAATGACAACATCATCACGCTTAAAGCCTGTGGTATTGAGATTAGCAAGGTTATTTGAAATCAAATCAAGGCGGTTAAATTGCGTTACCATACCACCCGTGGTATTATAATATCCACTTTGCATAAAGCCCCTTTGTGTAAATTTCTAAACGCTTATAAGCAAAAGATATTCCTTTTCTATTTTATTTTGATATAAATCAAAAATATAAATAGGAAAATTTTCGTTTTTTTTTTTTTTGTAGAATTTGGGCAAAAATTAAAGTTAGATTTTATAGTTTTTTTATTATAGTCCGATTTTACTTATTCGTTATTTTCTAATGATTTTAGTTTAACAACATAGAGCTTATAATTTTACTATAACTTTAAAGGAGGAAACAAGTATTATGAGACTTTTTAATGGAACGGTAAGGCAAAAGCTTACTATTTTTGTTGTTTTCATAATCATTTTGATTTTGGGTGTAACAAGTTGTATAAGTTATTATAATCTTAGAACACTCACACACGAAGACCTTAAAATGCAACAAATTGTAACCAACCACGCATTCTTAAACGCACTAGAAAATTATGCTCAAAGACAAAAAAGAGTGCTTGTTGCAGCAAGTAATGTGTTGGTTAAAACCTCCTTAAATGATTCTGAAATGATTTATTTCTTTGAGATATTAAGGCAATCTGCAGGGCTTGATTTAACCTATGTGGGATTGGAGGAGAGCGGTAAGAATATCCGCTCAAATGGGAAAATACTCTCTCTTGAAACTGGATATAATGTCAAGGAGAGAAATTGGTATAAAATGGCTAAAGAACGAGGAGATTTTGCTATTATACCTCCTTATGTAGATTCAAGTGGGAATCTCTCTTTGAGTTATGCTTTGCCAATGTATGATAAGAATAAGAAATTTTTAGGGGTTATTGCCACAGATGATTCAATATCAAAACTTATAGATTCTGTTTTGCCTATTGGCTCATCAGAGAATATACAAAGTTATGTTTATAGCAAAGAAGGTTTAGTGTTTTTGCATACTGATGTGAGTAAAATTGGCACAGAGACGGTCTTAGGTAAAAATATCTCACAAGCTATAAAGTTAAATCCAAGCTTGCTTAAAAACGATAGTCTTTTTGAAGTTCAAGGCGACAATAATTTAAAGAAAAAAGTTGTGTGCAGTAGTTTTGGGAATTTTAGTATGGTTTGCTCTATTATGGAATCACATTTTTATAATGATTCTGCAAATAGACTTTTAAAAGAGGAAATCATAAGCACACTTTTAAGTATTTTAGTCGTTATTTTAACTTTAGGCTTTATTATAAATAAAATGCTTTTGCCACTCAAAGGCATTCAAGATAATTTAAAGAGCTTTTTTGACTTTATCAATTATAAAGCTTCTGTAGTTTGTCTTTTACCTGTTAAGTCGCTAAAATCTCAAAATGAATTTGATGTCATTGCCCGCTCTGTAAATGAAAATATCCAAATTACTCAAGAGTTTTTAGAACAAGATTCTAAAGTCGTCCAAGAATCTCTTGAAGTATGTAGAAATGTAGAGCAAGGGGATTTCTCTGTGCGTGTGCAAGCTACTTCAAATAACCCCCAGCTTAATGAGCTAAGAGCAAGTCTCAATAGGCTTTTGGAGCTTTTAGAGACCAAGATTACCGCAGATTTAAATAAGCTTGATAGTGTTTTTGAGAGTTATAGAGATTCTGATTTTACAATAAGAATTGATGACCCTAAAGGACATATGGAAGTCACAGCTAATCTTTTGGGTGATGAGATAACAAAAATGCTCAAACAAAGAGCCGAATTTGCTCATATTCTTTCTAATGAAAGCACTGATCTTCAAGATGCGGTGGATTCTCTGACAAAAAGCTCTCACTCTCAAGCGAGTTCTTTAGAGCAAGTAGCAGCTTCTTTAGACCAGCTCACAAGCACAATGCATAGTGTCTCTGATAAAACTACTGAAGTTACGCAGCAGAGCGAGGATATTAAGAATGTAACAGGTATCATTAGAGATATAGCAGACCAAACAAACTTACTTGCTCTTAATGCAGCAATAGAAGCTGCAAGAGCAGGAGAACACGGAAGAGGATTTGCTGTTGTTGCAGATGAGGTGCGAAAATTAGCCGAGAGAACTCAAAAGAGCTTAGGAGAGATTGAAGCTAATACAAATCTCTTAGTGCAAAGTATTAATGATATGGGAGAATCTATTAGAGAGCAAACTACAGATATTTCGCATATAAATGGTGCTATTGGTGATATTATGTCTAGCACTCACGAGAATGTAGAAATAGCCAATAAAACAGCAACTATTTCTAGTTCCGTGAAAAATATATCAGAAAGTATCTTGCGAGATATAAATACAAAGAAATTTTAAGGGATTTTGAAAAAATCTTAATTTACCCCTTGACAGATACTAGGTATCAGGTTTTATAATATCACCAAAATATCAAGGTGAAATTATGGCTTATACTATCATAGAAGTAGAGAGAAAAACCGGTATTCCCTCTACAAAGATACGATTTTGGATTAAAAAAGGATTATTTCCTTTTTTGCAGAGCGATAAAAATAATGTGCGTTATTTTAGTGAAGTGGATATAGAAGCTTTGCGTTGGATAGAGTATCTTAGGCAAACTAAAATGGATATAAAGACTATCAAGCTTTATATGGATTTGTATATGCAGGGAGAAAGCACAATTGGTGAGCGCAAGGAGATTGTAAAAAATCAAATAGAGTATGTCAAGGCGGATTTGGCAAAAACGCAAGAGATTCTAAGAGTCTTAGAGCAAAAGCATAAGTTTTATGAGGAGCTTCACTGCGCCAATCCTACAAAATGCTTAGTCCAATAGTATAAAGTGTAAAATGAGCTTATTTTATAGAATCTTTAGCTTAAAGCAAGAGGAGTTAAAGCTTTTGCTTTACTCATTTTTGTTTATTTTTATGCTTTTTAGCTCGTATGCGATTTTACGTCCTTTGCGTGATGCTCTAGGATTAGAAGGCGGACAAGATGAGCTAAAATGGCTCTTTTTAGCAACTTTTATCCTTGCACTTTTGTGTTCAATACTCATAATGTTTGTTGCTTCAAGAATTAAAAAGAAATTTTATATTGATGTGATTTTGATATTTTTTGCACTCAATCTCTTGCTTTTTTATGCTGCAATGGGTTATTTTGAACCAAACACGACTGCTTTTTTGTGGCTTTGTAGGGGATTTTATGTATGGGTAAGCATTTTTAATCTCTGCGTGTTTAGCACAGCGTGGAGTTTGCTTGCTGATATTTTTAATAAGGATATGAGTCAAAGGCTTTTTGGGATTATTAGTGCAGGAGCAAGTTTAGGAAGTATAGTGGGTGCAGCAAGTGTGGGATTTCTCTCTGTAAAACTAGAGCCAAGTTCTCTTATTTTTGGCTCAATCCTTTTATTTATAGGTGCGATAGTGCTTAAAAATATGATGATAAAAGAAGCAGGAGCGCATTTGCATATACAAGAGCATTTTATTGCAAAATTTAATCAACCCATAGGAGCAAAGAATCCTTTCATCGGCTTTAAGCTTATTATGCAATCAAAATATCTTTTAATGCTCTGCGCTTTTATTATACTACTTACAAGCGTCTCAACATTTTTATATATGGAACAAGCACGCATTATTAAAGAAGTCTTCCCCACTCGTGAAGCACGAACTGCTGCTTTTGCATTTATTGATTTAATCGTGCAAAGCTTTTCTTTAATCATTCAAATCTTTTTCACAGCTAAAATTGCACAATTTTTTGGCATAAAAATGCTCCTCTCAACACTTGGGTTTCTTATGTGTGTAGGTTTTATCATCTTAAGTTTTACTCACCCGGCTTTTTTGCCCCTTGCCATAGTGATGAGTATAAGACGTATAGGCGAGTATTCTTTAGTAAAGCCCGGACGCGAAATGCTCTTTGTGCCACTAGATGCAGATTCTAAATATAAAGTGAAAAACTTTTTAGACACGGTAGTGTATCGTGGCGGGGACGCACTTTCTGCACAAATTGAGGGCTTATTAGCGAGTGTGGGAATTATGTGTGTTTTGCTTATTGGCGCGTTTATTTCTTTTGTATGGGGGATATGTGGCAGCATTTTGGGCAGATATTATCAACAGAATAAGTTTTATATCAAAACAGAGCAATGAAACTCTATCTCTAATCAATACCATAACGTGAAGTCAAAGTAGCGTTTGTGTGGATTCTATAATGCGTTTTAGCTATAATACTACTCCATTTCTTAATGCAATTAGGGGGATAAGTGTTTTCACTTTTGGCTTTAGCACATTATAAATATCATAAAGACAAAACTTCTAATGATGAAAATCTCATCTTTGAAGCCAAGCACGAAGTAAGTTTTCTTGATTATATCACATTATCTTTTTTTACATTTTTTGGTTTGTCTTTCCTTTTGGCTTTATTTATTCCTCCGTTTGAAATAAAGGGGCTACTCTTTGGTATTTGTATGGTAGTTGTATCCCTTATTTTGCCATTTTTTCATCTTCTTTATTGGCGCAAACAAAGGGTATATATTACTACAGAGGGTATAGGTATGGACTTTAGGCGATATGGACGCTTGCATAAGAGATTTTTTCATTTTGGAGAGGTTGGTTTGAGCCGATTTTCCATTGGTTATGTTCGAATTCCTCTAAGTGATCCTGATAAATTTATTATTCATCCACTGGGGGCATATACACATACAAAATTTGGTGGAACTCTTTTTAAAATTCCATTCAAAAAGCGTATTTGCGCAGCGACTTTGACAAGTATGCCCTATTTTTCTCCAAAAGTTTATGATAGCCTTTATGAAAAAAGCTGCCTCAAGGAATATGTGGTAAGAAAAACAAAAGAAGCCTTAAGGCAAAAAAGAGGAGAGAGTTTTTTAGCTTCACTGCCTTATGAGATTGAAGAGCAATTTTTTGCAATATGATTTATCTGTAACAGATTTTTATATATTTGAGATTTCATAAAAATCTTTTGACCGCAGGATTAGCTTTGTGTGCTATAATTTTTAGCGATAATGAAGCTACAAGTAAGTTGTAATTTCAAAAAAACACTACAAGATTCCACACAAAAGGATAGCGCAGGAGTATGAGTTTTTTTTCACTTGAATTTAGTTTGCTTCTCCTTGTATTTTTTGTGTTCTATTGGTTAATCAAATCCCACACATTACAGAATCTTGCGCTTTTAGCATTTAATTATTGTGTTATTTATCTTTTTAGCCCATATTTCGCACTAGTGGTATTTTGTTATACTTGTTTTGTGCATTTTCTTGCACTTTTTATTGATAGCACCCGCTACCGCTTTATTTTTCTTGGTTGTGTAAGTCTTGTGATTGCTATTCTTTGTTTTTTTAAATATTATGCAAGCATCAAAGATGAAGTTGATTTACTGCTTGAATTTATGGGACTTGATTTTTTTGAGGTAGATGTTATTTTTCCCTTAGGGCTTAGCTTTTATACCTTTGCTTCCATTACTTATTTGCGCTGCGTATATGAAACAGGTAAGAATCTTGTGCGAGATACTTATTATGAAGAAGGCAATCCTGCGCTCGAAAGCTTCGTGGGCTTAGCGACTTATCTTTCATTTTTTGCTACATTTCTCGCAGGTCCGATTATGCGAAGTCAGTTTTTCTTTGCGCAATATCACGCATCGCGTACTTTTGGTTCTATTGATTTGATTATTACACTTGTGCTTTTTGGTGTAATCAAAAAGGCATTCATCGCAAATTATCTTGGCATCTATTCTCAACCAATCCTAAGTGCACCCTTTGAATATCATAGCCTTGAGCTTTTGAGTGGTATTTTGGCATATAGTGTGCAGATTTATTGTGATTTTAGCGGCTATATTCACCTTGTAAGTGCATTTGCACTTATGTTGGGCTTTAGTTTGCCCCCTAATTTTAATATGCCTTATATGGCGAAGAATCTTAAAGATTTTTGGAATAGGTGGCATATAAGCCTCTCTACTTTTATAAGGGATTATATCTATATCCCACTTGGTGGAAATCAAAGAGGGTTTATAAGCACACAATTTTTTGTCCTTATCGCCTTTGGGCTTTCTGGATTGTGGCACGGAAATACTTTGAATTTTCTCATTTGGGGGCTTTTACACGGATTTGGGATAATATGGCTTAATTGTCTTAAGGCTCTGCGTATAAACTTTGATTTTCTACCTTTTGTAGGTTCATTTTTGACTTTTATATTTGTGAGTTTTTGTTGGATTTTCTTTTTTTATCATTCGCTTGATGAGACAAAGAGCTTTTTTCTTGCGTTTTATCAAAACTTTACATTTCCTTTGCCTCAATATACTCTATGGGTGCTTGGCGGGTTTTTTATTATCTTTATATTTTATCCATTGATGCGTGGGAGTATGAATTTATGTCAAAAGATGTTAAGCTTTATCCCGTGGTTCATAAAACCTTTTGTGCTTAGCATTATTTTTACGCTCATTATTGTAATGATGCCCTCTGGCATACCTAATTTTATCTATGCGAGTTTTTAAGTGAAAGAGGCGAAATTTGTATTTATCGCGTTTGCAACTCTTATGCAGCTTTTGATTACATTGCATAGCTCAATTATTATCTACGTTGAGCAACAATACCATAATTTTACAGAATCCCCCTATCCTTTTGTCCAGGTTTTGAGTGGATTGTATGAACGTATTATGCTTGAAGATAATGCACTATTTGTGTATGCTGATAATCTTACACAATCACTTGAACAAGTGCGCAAGAATATATTTACTTTTGATAATCTTACTTTTGCACAAGAAAAAAACGATAAGCAAAATAAAAAGAATGCACCTGCAAATAAAGATTCTCAACGAAAAAAATCCAAGCATAATACAAATAATACTTCAAACCCTAAGCCCAAACCAAAAAATCCTCCCATATCTCACCCCACATTACACGCCAATGAGAATCCTGCCTCACAAAATTCTAATGAATCTACCAAGTCCCTTCCGCCCAAAGATATAGGGCATTTGCCTAAAGATTCAGAGTATTTGCAGACACCGCCTCTTGAAACTCCATCTATTTCTGTAAATCCACCCGCACAAACTACTCAAACTATACCACCACCTGTCAAAAAGCCACCCATTGAACAGCCAAGCTCCACCGCTCAAGAAAGTTATACACCTATTCGTCCGATAAATAATCCACGCATACCTATTGATGAGGGCTCATCGGTATTGCTTATTGGAGATTCTATGATGCAAGGAGTGGCACCTTATGTGCTTAAAACTTTTAAAAAAGTGAATTTGCGCGGGATAAATCTTAGCAAACATAGCACAGGACTAACTTACAAACATTATTTTAATTGGGAGGCAGCCCTTAAAGATACTTTTGCTAAAAACCCTGATATTGCCCTTGTAGTTGTGCTTTTGGGCGCAAATGATCCTTGGGGTATGAAAAATATTTCTTTTAAAAGCGTGCGTTGGGAGGAGACTTATATCCAACGCATTGAGGAGATTTTAAATGTCGCTCATAGCTATGGTGCGCGAGTAGTGTGGTATGAAGTGCCATCGGTAAGCTCAAAATCCCTCAATGATAAGATTGTGTATTTGAATAGTTTGTATGAACGCGTTGTAAAAGAAGAGGGCGAGTATTTTTTGCAAAGTAATGGCATTATTACTCAAGGAGGGAAATATTCTGCTTTTATCAAAAATGCAAATGGCAAGAGTGTGCAGGTGCGCATTGATGATGGTGTGCATTTTACAGCGCGTGGTTATCAAATTATGGCAAATATTTTTCTCAATGCACTTGAGATTATCCCACAAGTCAAAGAGTTAGATGTGCAAGAGGATTCAATACATTCTTTGCCTGCACAAGATGTAGAGTATCAAATAAAGGAGCATTTGTGGGAGTAAAACAGGGGCTAGGAGAACTTAAGATGTGGATATGGAGGATATTAGTAGGATTATGTATAAGCTTTTGCTTATCGCAAGGCGTGGATTATCCTCTTAAGGCTATTGCCAAAGAATTGAGTGAGCCAAAACAAGTTCAAAAGCCCTCAATAATACCAAAGAGTAAAAAACTCTTAGAATCCACGAGTGGTATTATAAATTATCAACAACAATCACCCGCAGAGCTTATAGCAAAACTCAAAAAAAGGGAGAATCTTATCATTCGTATCTTTGGAGATTCTCATATTGCGGGGGATTTTATTTCTCATCGTTTGCGTGGGCTACTTTTTAAAAATCACTCAATTGGATTTGTGTATCCAATGTATCCTAATTATCATCAAAATCTCACTCTTAAATATGAAAGCAATAATTTTGAAATACTTAATTCCCGCCTGCACGAGCTTGATGAATATCCTATGGGCGGAGTGGTAGCTAAACCTGTGGAATTGCCTGCTCATATTACACTCACGCCACAAACACAATCTACACAAGAAATGCTAAGCAAAATTATTTTCAAAGCACCCAATAAAGAAAAAGCTATTATCATTGAAGATGCTAAGAATCAACGATTTATTATTAATGCCAAACGCCCTTTTATATGGCAGATTCTCCCTCTTAAATTGCATTATCCTATCAATATTCGCGCACTCAATGAAAAGGTGCTTTTTGGCGGGTTTTTTATTTATGAGCAACAGGGTGTAAATAATATTGTTGAAAATCTTGGCATAAATGGTGCTCGTTCTGATATTTGGCTCAAATGGGATAAAGAACTTTTAAAACATCAAATGAGTATGCTTCCTGCGGATTTGGTTGTGCTCTGTTATGGGTCAAATGATGCGCTATATGATAATTTTAATGAGAGTATTTTTTTAAAAAATTATGGTGCATTTATTGATTTAATCAGGCAGAGCAACCCGCAAGCAAGTATTTTGCTCATCTCTCCGCCACCTGTGGTGCAAAAAGTTTCTGCCAAAAAGCGTAAAAAAGCTGTGTATAGGATAACAAAAAACGCTCCTGCAGTAAAAACTGCTATTGCTAAACTTGCTAAACAAAAGCAAACATTGCTTTTTGATATGGAGGATTTTATCAATCAAAGTGGGGGCAAAAAGAAATGGGAGGAGGCAAATTTAGCAAAAGCTGATGTGCATTTGCTACCTAATGGCTATAAGCTTGTGGCTGATAAGCTCTATTATGAGCTAAATAAACTGCAATAAAACAGACCTATTTTATCGTTTTAATCCATTCACCGTTTGCAACATAGAATCTGCTGTTTGGATAGTCTTAGAGTTTGCTTCATAGGCTCTTTGTCCTGTAATCAAATCTGTCATCTCTTCAACAAGTTTAACATTGCTTAATTCCAAGAAACCTTGTCGGAGTTGCCCAAATCCGTCAAGTCCGGGCACACCTGCCACAGGGTCTCCTGAAGCATTGGTATTGATAAAGAGATTATCGCCCAAAGAATGCAAACCTGCGGGATTGATAAAATTAACAATTTCAATTTGTCCTAATATATTAACTTCGGTTTGATTTCCTTCAATTACGCTCACCGTGCCATCGGTGCCGATATTAATTTGTGTAGCACCCTCTGGAATTGTAAGCTCTGGGATAAGGCGATAACCCTCCGCATTGACGACATTGCCATCATTATCAAGCTTGAAGCTTCCTGCGCGTGTATAGGCTATATTACCATCGGGAAGTTCAATTTGAAAAAATCCATTCCCTGTAATAGCAATATCAAGGTTATTTTCAGTCTCTTTTGGGTGTCCTTGAGAAAACATTTTTTGTATTGCCACAGGACGCACACCGATGCCTACTTCAATGCCTGTAGGAGAAATGGTCGTCTCACTTGTGCTTGTTCCCGCGTATTGCAACACTTGATAAAACAAATCAGCGAATTCTGCCCTTTGCTTTTTATAGCCTGTGGTATTGACATTGGCAATATTATTGGAGGTATTATCAATTTGAAGTTGCTGTCCGAGCATACCCGTGCTAGCAGTGTAGAGTGATCTCATCATAGGACAATCCTTTAATCAAAATAGAATCTTTAAGAGCGATTTTCACACAATCTTTTAAGCAAAAGAGATTCCATAAATATATTTTTAGCACTTTTATAGGTAGATTCTATTATAGTTCCTTTATTATTTTAGAATCTATTAAGGGAGAATAATGCTCCTTACTACGCTTTATATCATTGCTATCACCGCGGAAGGAATGACAGGCGCGCTTGCTGCTGGGAAACATAAAATGGATTTATTTGGCGTGATTTTTATCGCCCTTGTTACAGCCATTGGTGGTGGCTCTATTAGAGATATTTTACTTAATCATTATCCACTTACTTGGGTAGCTCACCCTGAATATGTTGTGCTTATTTGTATTGCTGCATTGCTTACAATGAAAGCTCCGCGCGTGGTAGCACGAAGTGAGGGCGTATTTTTAACCCTTGATGCAGTAGGTTTAGTTGTTTTTAGCATTCTTGGCGCACAAATTGCGATTGATAAAGAATATGGGTTTATCATTGCAGTAAGTGCAGCAGTGATTACGGGCGTATTTGGAGGCATTTTGCGTGATATTTTATGTATGCGAATCCCCCTTGTTTTTCAAAAAGAAATTTATGCAGGTATTGCCATTATTGCAGGAGCGATGTATTATGCGTTGCTTGAATGGACACAATTGGATATTGCTCTTGTTACGATTTTGACTTTAATAGTGGGCGTAAGCGCAAGGCTTTTGGCGATTTTTTATAAACTTTCTTTGCCTATATTTTCTTATGAAGAATCTTCACAAGAGGAGAAAAAATAATGCAAAAAGATTCTATGAAAGAGTAATTTTAGTTTTTGGAATCTTATTATACAATTACAATTTTTTAATATCTAAAGAAGTATTGAGGATGTAAATGAGTTCAATAGCCCTAGCCTTAAAATATCGCCCGACTTGTTTTAGCGATTTGGTAGGACAAAATGCCATTTCGCAAACGCTTTCTCTTGCTTTAGATTCTCAACATATCTCTCACGCTTATCTTTTTAGCGGATTGCGTGGGAGTGGTAAAACGAGTTCAGCGAGAATCTTCGCACGCGCTTTGCAGTGTGAGAATGGACCTACGAGCACTCCGTGTGGTAATTGTGCGAGTTGTGTAGCAGCATTGCAAAATAAACATATGGATATTATTGAAATGGACGCGGCAAGTTCAAGGGGAATTGATGATATTAAAAAAGTCATAGAACAAACAAAATATCGCCCAAGCTTTGCAAGATTTAAGATTTTTATCATTGATGAGGTGCATATGTTGAGCAAAGAAGCATTTAATGCTTTGCTCAAAACACTTGAAGAACCGCCGGAGTTTGTGAAGTTTATACTCGCAACGACTGATCCATTAAAGCTTCCAGCTACTATTTTAAGTCGCACGCAGCATTTTAGATTTAAGCAAATTCCTCACCGACTTGTTGTAGAACATATCACTCAAATTCTTAATAAAGAGGGAGTGAGCTATGAACCTCAAGCTCTTGATATTATTGCGCGGAGCGGTTCGGGGAGCTTACGTGATACATTGACTTTGTTGGACCAAGCGATTATTTTTTGCAAAAATCATATTGAAGTCACAGGAGTAACAGATATGCTCGGCGTAGTTGATCCTCAAGTGCTTGATGATTATTTTCAGAGTATTTTACACAAAAATGAGCAAAATACACATAAGATTATGCAGATTCTCCAAGAGTATGAATGTGAAATGATACTTGATGAAATGATGCTTTTTTTAAAAGATAAACTACTTAAAGAAAGTGTGGATTTTCCGCCACTTCTTCTTGAGAGATTCGCGCGTATTCTAAGTGAATCTAAGAGTCTGCTTAACCTTAATACTGATGGTGCGTTTGTGTTGTTATTATGTGCAATGAAAATGCAAGAAGCACTTAAAGTCAAAGATATAGAATCTATGATAGAAGAGCTTGAGGCAGAGCTATTTAATGGTGCATCTTCTACATCAAATACTCATATTCAACAAAGTTATACGCCTCCCTCCCTCACTTCTTCAGAGGTGCATACTCCAAATTCTTCGCATAATAATACTAGCCCAACTCTTAATGCTCATTTGCGCTTTAGCACACTTGTGCAAAAGATTAAAGACCGCAATGTGGGATTAGGGGAGATTTTTGAACGCAATGTAGTGTTTGTGGATTTTGATGGAGAGGTTTTGCGTTGGCGTAGCACAGCACAGGGCGAAGATAAGGAGCAACTCAAAGAGCATTTTAGTATTATCAAGGCATTAGTGGCTGAAATTTTTGGCTCGCAGGTGTCTATTCAAGTGATTCCTCAAAGCACTTCTGAACAAAACATCATTTTATCATCTGAAAATACCTCTACTAACACACACATTCCTCATTCAAATACATCTTCTACTTTAGATATCTCAACAGATAAAGCTATGCTTGATGCTAGAGATGCTTTTTTGACACAAAATAAGGATTTAATAAGTGCTATTAAGGATAGTGTAGGCATTAAAGAAGTGATTATGCAAGATAGTCAAACAGGTGGATCAAATGTGTGAATATGTGTTAAGCGAATCTGCGGTTGGGGAGCTTTGTCATACTTTAAAAAACAAAATTTGTAAAGGCTATATAGTGCTTTTAAGAGGGGATTTAGGAAGTGGCAAAACGACTTTGGTGCGTTCTTTTGTAGCATCTGAAAATAAGCAGCGTAAAGAAGAAGTTACTTCACCCACATTTAGCCTGGCACAAGCTTATAAAAGTCAAGATTATGGCGTGATTTACCATTATGATATTTATCGCAAGGACATACAGGATATGCTTGAATTAGGATTGCTTGAAATGTTTGAGGAAGAAGGGCTGCATTTTGTGGAATGGGGTGATGAGCATTTAGAAAAGATATTGCGTCAAAATGGCTTTAAGGTAATGAGTATTACCATAAATACAAATGCAACGCTTGATAATAGAATCTATAAGGTAGCCCTATGAATAAGCTTTCTGCACATAATCTCAATAAACATATTAAAAAAACAAAAATCGTTCAAGATATTTCTCTTGAAGTTAATAGTGGTGAAGTAGTGGGGCTTTTGGGTCCAAATGGAGCAGGTAAAACAACTACTTTTTATATGATTTGTGGGTTACTACACCCAAGCTCTGGAAAGGTTATGCTTAATCATACTGATATTACTAAACTCCCTCTGCATCAGCGCTCCAACCTAGGAATTGGTTATCTTCCTCAAGAATCGAGTATTTTTAAAGATTTAAGCACAGAGGAAAATCTTATGCTCGCAGCAGAGATAAGTATCAAAAATGCGAAAGATAGGCAGATTAAAATTGAAAAAATGCTTGAAGAATTTAATATTGAACCCATTCGTTCAAGAAAAGGCGTAAGCTTAAGTGGTGGAGAGAGGAGAAGAGTAGAAATAGCACGTGCGCTTGTGAAAGACCCAAAGTTTATTTTGCTTGATGAACCTTTTGCCGGTGTAGATCCACGCGCAGTAAGTGATATACAAAATATTATTTTGAGGCTTACAGAGCTTGATATTGGTGTTCTTATAACTGACCATAATGTGCGCGAGACACTATCAGTTTGCTCTCGCACCTATGTAATTAAAGGTGGGGCACTTCTTGCGAGTGGGAATGCAGAGGAAATTTATGCAAATGAATTAGTGCGCAAATACTATTTGGGAGAGCATTTTAAAGCATGAGTGTAGGGGGTAAGCTACGAAGTAATCTCAATATTAAGACGCGCCTTTCAACAACGCTAAAGAGTTGGTTGCCTATTTTACAAAGTGGCGTTATGGAGCTTGAAGAGACGCTCAATGCTATTGTAGAAGAAAACCCCTATGCTAGCGTGCAAAGCCAAATGACCCAGAGTTTGCAGTCTAAAAGCTATAAGAAATCTCATCTTTCTTCAAATACGTCAAATGACCGCTTTGAATCTATACATATTAGCCAACAAAGCCTCTATGAAGTGCTTGAGGAACAAATTGATTCGACTTTGTTTCCTACCGAAATTTCACGCACTATCGCGCTTAAGATTGTAGAAAATCTAAATGATGAGGGATATTTAGATACAGCAGTGGGTGAGATAGCTTGTGAATTGGGATTGAATGAAGAAGATGTAGAGCGTGTAAGGCAGAGATTTGCATATCTTGAGCCTTATGGTGTGGGTGCAAAAGATGTAATAGAATCTTTTCTTTTTCAGTTGAGCAATACTGAATTAGAGGGCGAAAGCTATGATTTGGCTGCGTGTGTGATACGTGATTTGCAAAATCATAGCAAATATAAAAATCACGCTGCATACAATGAAGTAATGAAAATTATTAAGAGCTTTAGGAATCCGCCTGCAATTGAGTTTGGAGCGAAAGAGGCTGAAGTGATTCCTGATATTTTTATCTTTGAACGAGTAAAAACTGATGCACTCAAAAATACTACCTATGAGCTTGAAGTGTCAATTAATGATGTGTATTATCCCAAGATTTTGATTGAGGAGAAAATTAAAGGTATAGAGGCACATAAGGAGAGTGCAGAGTTTTTGAAAACCAAACTTAAAGAAGCAAAAGATTTAGTTGATGCGCTTGATATGCGTAAAGCCACCATTTTAAAAATTGCCATTGCCTTGCGCGAGAATCAATATGATTTTTTTATGGGCGGGGAGATTCGCCCTATGAAACTTAAAGATATTGCCCAAGATTTAGGATATGCACCTAGCACCATTTCGCGTGCTATTGCCAATAAGTATCTTGAATGCGACAGGGGGATTTTCCCTATCAAAAGCTTTTTTACCGCAGCCATTGATGGAGACACTTCAAATGCTTCAATTAAGGATTTTATATTGAATCTTATCAAAAATGAAGACAGAAAAAAACCTTTGAGTGATTTGAAGATTCTAAAAAGTGTAGAGCAAAAATTTGCTCTTAAAATGGTGCGGCGCACGATTACTAAATATCGCCAACAGCTCAATATTGCAAGCTCTAGTGAGCGTAAAAAACTCTATGAAATGAGTGTATAATTAAAATTATAAGCAAGGTTTTAGTCAAATTAAGCTAAAATTTTTGTCTTTTACTTTGAAAAAAGTATGCTCTGTTATAGAATCTAGCAGCACATAAAGCTTAATAGCAAATTCACACATACCAATCCTTATGAGGTTGCAAGGGTTTAATGAGTCTTGCTAAGGGGTATGGAGGATAAACCAAAATTTACAAGGAGAACCTATGGTAACAATGAAAGACCTACTTGAATGTGGTGTGCATTTTGGACATCAAACTCGTCGCTGGAATCCAAAGATGAAAAGATTTATCTTTGGCGTGAGAAAAAATATTCACATTATTGACTTGCAAAAGACTTTACGCTACTTTCGCTACACTTATAATATTATTAAACAAGCAGCAAGTGAGGGTAAAGTGATTATGTTTGTGGGCACAAAGCGACAAGCAAGTGAAACATTAAAACAATATGCAGAATCTGTAAATGCGCCTTATGTTAATTACCGATGGCTTGGCGGAATGCTCACGAATTTTAGCACAATCAAAAAATCAATTCGCAGACTTGAAATTATTGAAGAAATGGAGAGCAGCGGGCAAATTGATTTGCTCACGAAGAAAGAAAAGCTTATGTTGCAACGCAAAAAAGAAAAGCTTGATAAATATCTTGGCGGTGTGCGACATATGAAAAAAGCCCCTGATATGATTTTTGTCATTGATGCAGCAAAAGAGAAAATTGCTGTAGCAGAAGCAAGACGGCTTGGTATTCCTGTGGTTGCACCACTTGATACAAACTGCGACCCTGATATGGTAGATTATCCTATTCCGGGTAATGATGATGCGATACGTTCCATTCAGCTCTTTTGCAAAGAAATAAGTGAGGCAATTTTAGAGGGGCGCTCTGAAAATAAAGATGAGCAGAATGAGCAAGGAGAGCAAATTGCTCCAGTCACTAATGAAGAAAAGCAAGAGATTCTTGATGAAGTAACTGCTGAAGTTGCTACACAAATGCAAGAGGAGGCATAATATGGCAGATATTCCAGCACAGCTTGTAAAACAGCTTCGTGAGATGACAGATGCAGGTATGATGGACTGCAAAAAAGCACTTGTAGAAACAGAGGGTAATCTTGAAAAAGCGGTAGAATACTTGCGCGAAAAAGGCTTAAGCAAAGCAGCCAAAAAGGCTGATAGGATAGCAAGTGAAGGTATTGTGAGTGTAGAGGTGGCAAATGATTTTAGCAAAGCAAGCATTATTGAGATTAATTCAGAAACAGATTTTGTAGCCAAAAATGATACATTCAAAGAGCTTGTAGCGCAAACATCAAAAATTGTATATGATAATGCTCTCTCTAGTGCGCAATCTCTGCATACAATGAGTATTGGTGGTGTAAAATTTGAGGAATACCTCCAACAAAACATTGCTAAAATTGGTGAAAATATCGTTGTGCGTCGCATTGCTAGTATTGAAGCACAAGGAAAAGGCATTGTGAATGGTTATGTGCATTCAAATGGACGCGTAGGCGTGCTTATTGCGATGAAGTTTGATAAAGAAAGTTCAAAAGTTGCTTGTGTAGAGCTTGCTAAGAGTATCTGTATGCACGCTGCTGCAATGAAACCTCAAGTATTAAGCTACACACAGCTTGAATATGAATTTATTCAAAAAGAAAAAGTTGCTCTTATTGCTGAATTACAAAAGGAAAATGAGGAGTTTAAAAGGCTTGGTAAGCCATTACATAAGATTCCACAATACATCAGCCGCAGCGAACTTACAGAATCTGTGCTTCAAGCACAAGAGCAAAAGTTACGAGAAGATTTAAAAGCTCAAGGCAAGCCAGAAGCAATTTGGGATAAAATTTTGCCCGGACAAATGGAGCGATTTGTGGCTGATAGCACATTGCTTGACCAAAGATTGACACTTTTAGGGCAATTTTATGTAATGGACGACAAAAAAACGATTGCTCAAGTGCTTGAGGCTAAATCTAAAGAGCTAGGTGATGAGATTGAAATAATTGAGTATATCCGCTTTGAGTTGGGTGAGGGTATTGAGAAAAAAGTTGAGGATTTTGCTGCCGAAGTCGCTGCACAAATGCAATAAATCTATATAATTTAAGGTAGGGGGTAATGATCCAACAGATTCTTAAATGTATTGTTTTTATATTCTTTATTACAAGCACCTATGGAGAAGTTGGGGTAGCATTGCCTTCAAATACTAATGAATTATATCCAAAAAATAATGATAAAAATTACAACGAGGAAAAGCAAGAGTCTTCTTATGAGCTAAGTGATTTTCTCTTTGATGAGAGATTTGTGTATCCAAAGGCTTATGATAAAAAGGCTTGGCCAGAGACATTGACATCTGGCGGAGTATTTTCAAGACTAAGCATACTCTTAAATACATTTGGCACAGAATATGGATTTATATTTAATGAAGATTCTATGACTTTCAATCAGTGGTACTATTCACAAAAGCATATTGCCTTTGATTTTGGCAAACTCTCCTTTGGTAGTGTTGGTAAATTTCCACAATTTTTTGGAGCGAAATTTCGCTATGAATATGGCTTTAGTGGGCAGGATTCTCATCGGTTTGGGATTGAGGGTTATTGGCATCCTGCATTTTTCAATATTCGTGGGTGGCAGATTCTAAGCGTATATATTGGTGGTGGATTTAGAGATAGCACGATAGATGGAGCATATTTTGATAAAGGTATTTTAATTTTGCCAAGCTCACCGATATATTTTTCACTTACACATCGCACGGACTATTCTTCACATTATTCATCGCAAGATAGCCTTATGTTTTCTATTCGCGCACCAATATATGTATGGGGTGCTCCTCTCGTTTTACCTTTTGTGCTTATTTGGGGTGGTGTTATAAGCACACATTAGGTTATTGTTCATTTGACTGATAGCTTTATCTGCATGCTAAGGGCATTTAAATAATCTTGCACATTTTCTTTTGTAAGGAGCATACTAAAATCATTAGGCGCTTCAATGCTTGTATTATTAAAGATGCTTGGCATCATTAACTTACTTACCTTTGGTTTAATGCCACCAGAAGAATCAAAATTTGTCTTATTAAGTGTAATGGAATTAATCCCATAAACTCCATACTTTCGCATTTGTATGTGTAACTAAATAAGTGATTGCTTTAAAATATTTTTTCTATCTCATCATATTTTGAACTATTTGATAAAATGTTTGAAATGCAAAATAGTTAAAGGCAGATTCTGTTGTGGAACATATTATGTTGATTATAAAGTAATTACCAACGTAAAGTTTTTTTATAAATCACAAGGGCACTCGCACCTGCATACACTATGCCTAAAAATAGTAAGCTCATAAAATATTCCCATACACTGCCAAAGCTAGCGCCCATTTGGTTAAGTTGTAAAAGTCCATTGATTCCGTGATATGCAGGCAAAAAGGCAATAACATCACTTGCCCAAGGAGCGATTTGTGCTTGAGGCCACATAAAGCCTAGTAAAAATACTATGGGCATAGAGGCGAGCATAATGATTTGCGTTGATAGGGCGCGTTTGGGAAGCAATGAGCCAAAAAATACGCCAAATGCAGCAGTTGAAAGAATAAAAGCAATGCTAAAAAGCCAAAAATCAAGAATACTAGCATTGACATTCACGCCATAAAATGCATATGCAAAGCCAAAATAAAATGCAAAAAGCAAAGCGTAAATACAAAAAAATACAATTATTTTGCATAATACTAAAATCAATGGATTTGCCCAAGAATAGTAATTTCGCATACCTTGAGAAAATTGTTGATTCTGTGTGCCACCGATGATTCCAGCTCCAGCGACAAGCGTTTGGTGCAAAATAAAAATAAGCACAGGTGCTAGAGTATAGTTAATATAGCCCATTGAAGGGTTGAAAAGAGGGATAAATGTGGGCTGTAAAATGTCATATTCTTGCACATTGAGCTTTGTTTTATGAAGTGTGTTAAATTCATTGATGACATCAGCAGCAGCATTAGCAATGGCACCATAAATAAGCAAATACGAAGCATTTGCCATAATAGGAATTGTGGGCGGGATATGCTTATAGAGATGTTTTTCAAAATCTTTAGGAATAATAAGTAAGCCATAAATGCGATTAGATTCTATGAGATTTTGTGCTTTTTGTGGATTATCAAGAATCCCTACAAGCTCTAAATGTGGCGATGCCCTTATAAGCGCAATGAGTTCGCGCGATGAGGAAGTATTATCATAATCAATAAGTGCAATTTTTTGCGCACTTACGACATCTTCATAATAAGGCGTGGGATAGAGGAAAAGATAAAAAAGCGAGCCCCCAAAAATAATGAGCATAGCTGAAACAGAGGTAAATATATTTTTTGATTCAAGTATAAAGATTTGATACAATGATTTCAAAGTGTAATGTCCTTAATATCCCCAATGCGGAGAAATTCATTATATATGCTCAAAATAAGCATTTGACGATTTGTCTTAATGGCATTATCATTATCATTTACAAGCACAGAAGCAAAAAATGCTTCTAAGGGTTCTTTGAGTGAAAAAAGTGTAGCAATATGCTCACTTATGTCCTTAAATTCCTTTGCTTTAAGAGCTTTAAGAGCTTGGTAAAGGGCAATTTCTTGAGGAAAACTTAAGAGAGATTCGTCAATGTGTGTGGGTATTATATCATCGTTAAGAATATTTGCTACGCGTTTAAAAAGCGTAATGAGAGATTGTTTGTCACTTTTTTCAAAAAATGCGCTTAGTGCTTCAATGTTGTGTATAATGGTGTTGAGATTACGCACTTTTGCGTTATTGACACGAGCATTAAGCACACATCGGATAAGAGAGGGATTAACCTTGAGCATACCCTCAAGTCGTTCAAGAAAAAAAGATTCAATGCGCTGCATATTGCTTGGTTTATAGCCTCCTGCTTGATATAAGCGAGGTATATCAATGCTCAAGTCAAAATCTAGTCCATAATGCCATATAATTTTAATGACCCCATTTGCAGCCCTGCGCAGAGCAAAAGGGTCTTTTGAGCCGCTAGGAATCTTATCAATGCTAAAGAGAGCAAAAATGTTATCAAGCTTGATACTAAGGGCGAGGATTGCGCTAAGTATATGGCTAGGAAGTGGAGAATCTTCCCCTGTGGGAAGATATTGTTCTTTGATAGCTTGAGCAACAAGTGGGTGCATACCAAAGCTTTGCGCATAATAATAGCCTATAATTCCCTGCAGTTCAGTAAATTCATATACCATTTCTGTGAGTAAATCAGCCTTTGCATACTTCACTGCAGTGCTTAATATTTCTTGGGATTCTTGAATCTTCATATCTATCTTATGAGTATAAAATTTGAGCAATTCAAGTGCAATGACGCTTTCGCGCTTAGTTTTATCAAGTAATGAACCTAGCCCATCAACAAATAGAATCTGCCCTAATTTTTCAGGAGCAAATCCATTTTTAAGGTCATTTTCATAGAAAAATACAGCATCAGAGAGGCGCGCTTTTAAAACCTTTTGATTGCCCTGCACAATAGGTCCAAGATTAGCAGCAGTAGAATTAGCAACAAGCACAAAACCATTGTGGAGATGCCCGTCTTTGTAGGTGGCAAAATATCGTTGATTTTCTTTCATTGAAGTAATAATGACCTCATTGGGTAGCTGTAAGAACTGCTTATCAAAGATTCCATACGCTGCGCGTGGATATTCTGTAATGGCTACAATTTCATTAAGCAATGCTTCATCAATTTCTACCTTTATGTTTTCTTGCGATTCTATGACTACAATTTGCTCTAAAATCATTGCTCTTCGTTTGTTTTGTTCAAGTATGACTTTGCTTTTTTCTAAGGATTGAAAATAATCAGAAGGAGAGGTAATGGCATAAGGCTCAAAGCTTATATCTCGGTGTGGATAAGTTTGGGCAATGCTATGCAGCCCAAAAGCATTAAAAGAAACACTTTGTTCTCCAAGTAAGATAAAAATATTGCGCACAGGGCGGATAAAGCTTTCATTTAAGTTGCCCCAAAACATACTTTTGCCAAATTGCAATGCCTTGAGCCACTCTATGAGTATCTCTCCTACAATATCTTTTGTTTGCACACCTTTTTGCATTTTGGCATAATAGAGGACTTCTTTATTCTCTTTGATTCTTATTTCATAAGGCGTGTTTGTTGGCAACTCAAGTTTTTTGAAGAAGCTTTCACCCGCTTTGCTTAGACCCTTTGTTTTATCACCATTAATAAAAGCAATAGCAAGGGGAGGACCATAAGATTCTATAAGAATATCTTGTGTATGAGTGGCGAAGTTTTGCTCATAAAGCACAATGCGGCGCGGTGTGAAATAGAGAGTGGGCGTAGAAGTAATGCGGTGTTTTTGCGCAATTTTTTGCCATTTTTCTACCATATGCGGTAACTCTTTGAGAAAAGGGAGAGCGGGGAGTTCTTCAGTGAAAATTTCAATAAGTAAGGGCAAATATGATGATTTCAAGGATATTCCTTTAAAATTTAGATATGATTGTATCATTATAATGCAGACTTGTTAAAAACTTATTTACATATATTGAGAATCACTAAAGTCTTATTGGAGGTTAGAGAGTGAAAATCATCATTGGATTATGTATAATGGCGATAAGCGGGGCTTTATGTATTGCATTTGCCCTACCGCTTCATAAAATTGAGGGCAAATGTGTGCAACCAAAAGAATTTAATAAAAACCAAAAGCAAGTTATTTTAAAAGCCTTTAAATATGGTGCAAAGAGTGGCTTTGGCTACACAATGGCAGCTATTGCGTGGAAAGAATCTTGTGCTGGAGAGTATAGGGTGAATTTCGCTGACCCATCAGCAGGTATTTTTCACGCACATATTCCGGGTATTATTAAAAAACACAAGCAAAAAGATTCTAATTTTATGCGTAATATGGTAGGAGAGCTTCTTATTCGTGATGATGAATTTGCCCTTCAGAGCGCACTTGATGAGTTAAGTTATTGGCACAAAGTGCGTAAGGGAAATTGGTATGAAGTGATTAAATCCTACAATAAAGGCTTTAGCTGGGAAAAAAACAAAGAGCGTAATCAAATGGCACAAGGATATTTTGAAGATGTAATTGAGCGTGTCAAGATTCTACAAGAGTATATTCCTAAAATTTCATCAAGCACCGCAAGACTTGCTAAAGATGATTATGCGCTCAATTTTTTAAAAATGGCTTCTCAAACATCTTATAAGTCTTATAATGACACTAGAAGAGGCGCTCAAGTAAATAAACCAAAAAGAGATTTTATTATTTTAGAAGAATAAACCTCATTTTAATACTTAAAAATTTCTACAATTTTCTCTTCAAACCCTTGAGAGATACTTAATATCAGGCTTTATAATGCCAAAGTTGGTTTTATTTTATCTCTTTACCACTCCTTTATATGTAAATGTTTAATTTTCTCACGCAAATCATATTGATTTGCTTTGCCTTGTTTCTCTAAGGCTTCTTGTGTTTTTTCTCTTAGGATTTCAAGGAGCTTTTTCATATCTTGCTCATCATTATCAACTATCACATAAACTTTAGATTCTTTGTTTGAAAGATTATGAAAGTAGTGGCGATATTGTGTATTTATATCATTTATTCTTATCGTCCAATTGCTCGTATAGATAGCACCACCTATCTTCTGCACATAAAACCCAAATTCCCCATATTTATAGAATCTATGCTGATACCATAGCTTTAAAAAACCACTAGAGCGTATATACATTCCCTCATTAGTAAGAAAAATCGCATTTCTTTGACGAAACAAGAGCCCATTAAAGCTCCATAAAACCAATAAAAAAGGTGCAGGAAAGCAAATACTATATAACCCCAAAACAAGCCAATTTTCTAAGCTCAAATATGTAGGATAACTAAAGATTAGAATCATCGTATCATAGATTGCACTATAATTATAAAAATCTAAAATCAATCCAAGTGAGACAAATAAAACTATTATTGTCGCTACTCTATCTACTATCCGCTCAAAACGATTAAACCACCCCTTTGGAAAACTATACTTAAACTCATAAATGATTTCATCTTTGTGTGGTTGTGGTGATTTATTCCAAGCCGACATTTGCACCCCTTGTTTCCTCTGCGATTATCAATCCTTATGCTGTGATTATAACAAAATCTTTTATGATAAATTTTAGTCCCAACCCCCCCCCTTTTTTTTTGACAAAATGTAAGTATTTATAATGCCAAAATTGATTTTATATTAGATTGCAAGGAGCAACAATGCAAAGCACAATTTCTCACTCTCAGCAGAATTTTCTGAAAACTTCAATGATAAATTCTAAGCTTTAAAGTTTAGGCAAGATTTTTTAACTCACCTTTGATAATTCCTCTCAATGTGCGTACAAGTAGCCA
>Ga0209064_1000446_pt1 | contig 93277 bp, 87 predicted proteins | sample Inofromicrocosms_FD_187498 | JGI IMG/M metagenome (GOLD analysis project Ga0209064, IMG submission 187498) | Mouse cecum microbial communities from Vienna, Austria - Inoculum for glucosamine and mucus D2O microcosms (SPAdes) (version 2) | ecosystem: Host-associated > Mammals > Digestive system >...
GTCTATAAAATGCCTATGACAAGAATGTGGCTGACTACCACTGGCGAAAGTCCGAATGCACAGGTCAAGAAGAAATAGCAGTAGAAATGCTGCTGCCGTGAAAACGGTGTATGTGGGGTAAAGTAAGGTGGTCGCTATGAAATACCTTGTAGCGTTACAGGCGCTACCAAGCATGGACAATATCCGAAATGACGGCCTGTTCCCGGTTTTCCGGCATACCCTCTGTGGGGACTTTAATAATGCGGCTTACGGTTTGCTTTCCATCATTCACAGAAATTGTATAGAACAGGGACAAATCAGTTAGTGCCAATGACGTAAAGACGACTTCAAAATCCAGCTTTGCGGCTTTATTTGCCAACAGGGGAGAAACAGATATATCAAACTCATTACATTCATCTGGCAATGACGCAAAATGGACAGTAGCATCATATAAGCCATTGTTCTCTGTGATACGGGCAACTGGATTACCACGGTTGATTTTTTTGATAATGCCGTCAAGAAGTCCTCCTGCTTCATCTTCTTTCTCGTCTCCAATATCTTCAAGTGATACACGCTGGAACGGATTATCTGCGCCTCCCTCGTCTCCACACCAAAGCGAAGCAGTCAGCTTTTCAAGATTCAAGTAACGATTCTTGCTGTGGAGACAAAGCATAAATTCAACATTTCCAAAAACAGCATTATGGGAGGCATTCAGGGAGCCGAGGTAAAGGCTTGTATCAGAGTATTTCCTTGTGAGGTACACTTTGGCGTGAATATCCTGCTTTGATGCTATATCCCCGCCGCTGCCGTCGGAGATCGCTGATTCTCCCTCAAGGACAGCATCTTTCATCGTATATATACGGAATTGGTCACAGTCCGCTTCTTTAATCCTCCCAAGTGACGCTGCCCGCGTAATCAATACTTGGTCATTCTCTTTCATATGTCGGCTTCTGTCATTAAAATAGCGAATGATGTCTTTGCTGATAAACGGGGACATAATCAGAAGCTCATTCAGGCCGCCAGCCCACGCTGGGTCATTAAAACTTGAAAAGAGAGGGCAGTCCAATATCGAGTGATAACCTCCGGCACTGCTCCTTATTCCCGTGGGCAGAAAATCAAAATCCTCAAATTCCTTGCTCCCTGTTTCAAACTTGATATAGGGCAGCTCCTTCATCATAGACCTTATTTTTTTCTGCTTTCCCTTGCCATTTGTATCGGAACTCAAAAAGCCGGTCAGGAATTGGAGGAAATCTGAAACAGGATTATTCTTGTCCGATGACACTTTTGTGCGCTTGCCGTCCATATAGAAGCTCACGTCCCAGCTTCGATCAAACGTAAGGTTCCGGCTTAAAACAACGACACGGTATACAGGATCGCTTTCAGAGCCTACATACCTTAAAAGCCAGAATTTCGGATGAAACGACGGAAACCCCTTTGTTTCCCGACGCTTGACGGCGTTCACCTGAAAGACCATAGATTCTAAGAGTATGTAAAGTGAAGACACCTTTCCCGGAAGATGTATCTGACCGCCCTCACAAAACAGCGCCACCTTATCGCCGGTTGCCCGCAGAGCTTCCAGAAGACAGATTGGATTCTTCATCAAATCACTGTCGGTTTCCTCCGACAAGCCGAGCGCGATACAAGCTCCAACAAGAGCATCCAAGTCCAGCGAATATGTAGTTCCAACGGCAAAATCCAGTTGGTATCCATCTGGTGCAGAAAGCATTTGCCCATAATCCAATCTGTCATTGTTCGGGTTCAGCACGTTTCAGACACCTCCTCGCCGTTCCAAATATCCCTAAGAATCGTCAACGCATTTCCGAAGCGGTAATCCAACTCACCGCCGCCTATCCAAGTGTCATCGAACTGACCGGGGTGGCAGGTTTTAGCCCTGCTCTGGCCTTTCAAGAAAATTTCTCTATTCTTTATGCACTTTTTGAGCGAATCAATATCATCTTTCAGCATGGCATCCTGTGCCTGAAGCAAAAAGGAACGTAGAGCCGGGTTGTGATAAATCTCCAGCCGTTTCATCAAGGCATCAATATCTATAGCAGCGATCTCAGGGAAAGCTGGTTCAAGGTCGGTCAATACCTGATTAGCTGTTTCATTTTCTCCCTCGGAAACAATGATATTGTATACCGTCCGTACAGCATAGATGAAATCAGAAAAGGCCAGCGCGAGATTATAATCAGCCTGCATTTCAGGCGGGAACAGGCTTAAAATGTCAGCTATTTCCTGAAAAGAGGTAAGTGCAGAAATCTGTCGCATATTATTTTTCAAGATATGCGCCATCATGCTGTCAGGACAGCACAAGAGTATTTGTTCTTTTAGATAGGAACTCTCTGTGGGGGTCAATTCCATTTCCATAGTGCGAAACCAGTCCGGGGTGTATAAGGGCATCCTCCAGAAATGCATCCCACGCACATCACCAGCACCATCGTCATCACGCTCGCTTTCCTCTGCACTATCGTTTCTGTTGCCCAGCTTTTTCAGGGCGTCTTTCTGGCCTTTGACTGCGCACATCGCACGGAGATATTCGCCAAGTGATAAATTACCGCCTATAAATATTCCATACCTCCGCAACCCTGCCCAATATATATCAGCAGGTGTTCTTTTTACCCACCGGCCAGAAGCAAGAGACCGTTTCCCAATTACCCCTATTTCGTCTGCGTTTTGCAACAGAAACTGCTCCCCACAGGCTCTTTCTTTCGCATTCAATGCAATTAAAGCGCGGTTAGGGTTGATCTCCGGCCCAAGCTCCAAATCTTTGAGGGCATAAGGCACGATGAAGAAATACTTGGCCCTTGTCTGTATCGTTGACGTGCCGGGAAAAAACAGGTTGGAAAAGCCGTCACGGATGGGCGCTATGCCAAGCTCGTCCAATGTGGCATTTTCGGACAGCATATCCAGCACACTCAAAACCTTGCTTCGCTCAGTTTTTGAAAAGTCAATCCAGCCAAGCGGCATAACTCGTCCTCCCAAGAAGTAATCCAGTATTGAGACGCATCAATAATACTGTTCAATGTAACTATAAGCCTTATCAAAAACGTCCTTATCCTTGATTTTGTATTTAACCCAAACTATGCTTCGCAGAGCTTTCTTAACCTCTTGCTTTCCAGCCGTTGTACCCTGCCAGCCATCGAAACGAACAATTTTGACGATGCTATCAATATCTGCCACAATACGCTCAACAATTATTGGTGTGTTCTTGTTTTTTACGCCATTAAAAAGCTCTGTGAGCGCAGCAATTCCACGGTCTACTTCTTCCTCCGGCACAACTTCCTTTTCAGCACGGGCAGCTTCCCTTGCAAGCTCCAGCAATAGCTTCAAAAACTCAATGCTGGTAATCAAGCCCTGCTCATGCTTTTCCCTGAGCTGCTCCAGTTTTTCTCCGAGTTTTATAAACTTCGGGTCTTTTCCATGCTGAAGAATCTTGGCTACAAGGCTGATCTCTATTTTTCTGGTCTCTTTTTTCAAATCCCGCTGCTTTGAGATAAAGTCATCAATTAAATCAGCGTCAAGAGAGAGAATGTCCAGAGTATCATCAGCCTCGCCCACCGTCAGGTTCTCATGGACAAGTTCTATTGTCTTTGGGCCGAGAGTTGCCCAGATTAAAGCTCCTCTGCCATCAGTAGGCTTTACAGATTCATATACACGGGACAGCCATTGATAATCGTACTTGAAGGGGAGCAGGACACTATCAGGGGAAAGAGCATTCCACGCCCTGTTTACTACCCTGTAGTCAGCTGCAAAAGCATCTTTTTCCTTACTTGTAGGTAAGCACTCCTGAGCTGCCATAAGTCCCTCCCAGCCGGTTACAGTTCGATCTACCCCGATAAAATATGAGAGGCACTTACTCATCAAGCCGGGAAGCATTTTCTTGACTTCCTCTATATTGGTAATGATTGTTTTCATGCTGGATTCATCGAAATCCAACGCCTTAGCAACATTATCAAATATTCCGATGTAGTCAACAATCAGGCCATAGGTCTTGCCCTCATCATAGGTGCGGTTCGTGCGGCATATCGCCTGTAGCAGATTGTGATCTTTCATCGGCTTATCGAGATACATTACCTGTAAGATAGGCGCATCGAACCCTGTCAGAAGTTTTGCCGTGACTATCACCAGTTTAAGAGGACTTGTTGCTTCTCTGAAATAGTCAAGCAGTTTTCCCTCCTCGTCACGATCACGACGATAAGCCTTATAGCGGTCTTCTTTGTCGTTATTGGTATCCATCACAATCGTGCTGGCATCAGGGCCAAGAAGCCTGTCAAGTTCCTCCTTATACATGAGGCAACATTCTCGGTCATAGCACACTACCTGCCCCTTATACCCATTAGGCTCGACTTTGGAACGATAATGGTTCGCTATATGTTCACAAACCTTGCGAATCCGCTTACGGTCATACATGATTGCCCGCATATTGACACGTCGAGACAGTTCTGACTTTTCTTCAGTTGACAGGCCATCAGTCATTGCGTCAAATTCGGCATCCAGTCTTTCTCTATCAACATGAAGCTCAACGGGAACAGGCTCAAAATGCAGCGGGAGTGTAGCCCTGTCACGGATGGAATCGGAGAATGAATACCGGCTCATATAGCCGCTCTTATCCTCAATAGCACCGAAAGTGTTGAAAGTGTTCTTGTCTATGCGGTTGATCGGCGTACCCGTGAGACCAAAGAAAAACGCATTTGGCAGAGCCATTCGCATTTTTTCTCCAAGATCGCCCTCCTGTGTTCTATGTGCCTCATCGACCATCACGATGATATTATCTCTCGCATTCAGTTCACGATCCACTTCTCCAAACTTGAAGATGGTCGTTATCAGGATTTTCCGCATATCTCCACGGAAGAAGTCCATTAACTCCTCTTTTGTGGTAGCACTGGCAAGGTTTGGTATATCCGAGGCATTGAAAGTCGCCGTTATCTGAGTTTCAAGATCAATTCGATCATCAACAATAACCACAGTCGGGTTTTTGAGTTCCGGCATCATGCGGAGCTTTTGAGCAGCGAAGACCATCAGCAGCGATTTCCCAGAACCCTGAAAATGCCAAATCAGTCCCTTTTTGGGATAGCCAGCGACCACACGATCAACAATCAGATTTGCCCCCTCATACTGCTGATAGCGGCAAATAATCTTATATTTCCTGTACTTCTTGTCAGTGGCAAACATAGTGAAGAATTGGAAAATATCCATAATCTTTACAGGAGTAATCATATCTTCGATGCTTGTCTTCACATCTACAAGAGTTCCCTCATCTTTGTGGTCGGGAGTATGCCACGGCCCCCACATATTCACGGGCATATTAACAGAACCGTAGCGATAACATTTACCCTCTGTGGCAAAATTGAAAACATTTGTCACGAACATCTGGGGAATGCTTTTCTCATAAGACAAAATGTCATTCGCACCATCCAGCCAAGTTATCGCATTGCGGACAGGTGTTTTCAGTTCCCCGATTGCAATAGGGAAGCCGTTAATCAGAAGAACTATATCCAGCCGTTTCCCATCTTCCTTTTTGGGGAATACCCACTGATTTGTGACGATGTACTCATTCAAGGCTAAATCGTCTTTACGCAGCGTTCCAAAGAAACGAATAGGAACCATCCGCCCATCTTTGCCGAATGGGTAAGAATTTTCCTCAAACACCATCTTTTTGAACAGCTCATTCTGCGTCACAAGGTTATGCGGTTGCACGGTCAAAATTAAGGTTCGCAGCTTGTAAATCACTTCGTCAGCCCGTGAGGGGTCTTCTGCGATCTCCGGGTTAAGGCGGATCAGGGCTTGTTTTACCAAAGGCTCCACCAATACGTCGGTATAAGCCCTCGGCAGTTCATCTGCCGGGACATACTTCCACCCATTGTTTTTTAGGGTATCAAGTATCATCTGTTCGACCGTGTTATCTTCATTGAACATCTGGGAATACCTCCAGTCTTATTAGTTTCTGTATCTGATATTTTGATTTATCGCTCTGCCGGACAAAGGCGGCAAACTGCTCTTGGAGGGGCAGCGGGGGCAGTATAATCATCAACTTTTCAAGTTGCTGTTTTGTGATAGCTTGCCTTGTTCCTCCACCAGCTTCGGCTATAGACCATAAATACTCTTGAAACTGACTTCCTATCAACATCCGATTCAGGAATAACGGAGCAATCTTCTGATGATTGCACCTGAGTATACAAACGTGCTGATTAACGCGAGCAGGGATAACGTCAGTTGGAACCACACAACATCTCGCCACTGAAGCACCAGTAATATTCAGCAAAACATCCTGTTCCTGCACCATAACTCCATCAAGCGCAGCACCTTGCTCATCTGTAATATGTGCTAAATCATCGTAGAGGAAGAAGCCATTGTAAACATTCATGCTGCGAATCAAGCAGATTCCAGTGTCAACATAACTGGCATTTCCTCCTTTTGGCGTAGCACCAGAGCCGATTTTGATAGTAACCTGTGCCAAAGGAGCAGTATCCCATCCTTTTTCATTCCTTAATGGATCACCAAACATCTCCATAAATTGAGATTTCACCAAAGCTGGTGAGCCACAAATTTTGATTTATCGCTCTGGCGGACGAAGGCTGCAAATTGTTCTTGCTGATCGATGTTTGGCATTAGAACAGGCAGTTTCTTAACAATTTCGCTGTTAAGATTATTCACTACACCGCCAGCTGCCATTGTTTCAAATATAGCGTATACCGCTGGTAGCCCCAAGTAAGTCTGTAGGTATAGTGCATCAAACACTGCGTCATCGAAATGTAGTACGAGCCAGCCGTCGTGAATACAACCATCAATTCTGAGTATATATGGATGTCCAAAACTCATAGAATTTGAGAGAATCAGGTCACCAGCCTGTACCATTCTGGATTTTTTCACACCTTCTGGAATGATTTTCTCAGCAGTTGAGCTTATATATCTTGTTCCATCGGCATCTCCGATTTTTATCCAGTTAATTCCGGCATTGGACTTTGTGATATAGTTTGCAATAGGACGTGGCGATCCGCCTCGTTCAACAGTACAAACTTCGCCAAGCGGCTTTATTTGAAGCTGTTTCGGATTGCATTTCGGGTCTCCAAACAGCTCGAAAAATTGAGAATTGCAATCAGCTCAGGGCATTATCCGATATACTTCCTATGCGATTCCTTAACATTATTCTGATTCACCATAGCGTACTGGAGCGTGGTATCTATACTCTGATGTCCGAGGAGCTGCTGCACCTGCTCAATCGGCATACCCTTGTCTATCGCCATTGTAGCCAATGTCCTGCGGAATTTGTGCGGGTGAACCTTTTGTAGATTCAACTCTCGCCCGATTTTCCGCAGCCTGATCTCTACGCCGCTGATTTGTAGACGATCAAACGGTTTCAACAGGGAGACAAACAGTGCTTCATTATCATCGGTTCGCTCCGACAAGTACCTCTGCAAGTGGATTTTTGTCCGGGCATCAAAGTATACCTTACGCTGTTTACTGCCTTTACCGAAGACGATACATTCCCGACTCTCAAAATCAATATCTGTGCGGTTTAGTTTCACCAGCTCTCCGACACGGATACCCGTGGAGGCAAGCAAGTCAATCATTGCCAAATCTCTTGTATTGTCACAGTGGTCGCGCATCAGTTCAAGCGATTCATCTGAATACGTTTCTTTGACGGTTTTCCCCGTCTTGACCTTGTGAATCCTGCGGACAGGGCTTTTTACAATGTAGTCCTCATCTTCAAGCCATGAGAAGAAAGATGACAGTATACGCCTTACATTATCAAGAGTGACCTTGCTCACCGTCCCACGACGCTGGTATGTGTCAAGATATAAACGCAGGTCTTCTGTGGTGATCTCACACTCCGGCTTTTTGATACTCTCCAGCATATTACGAATCGTTGATTCATAATAGCGTAGAGATTTGTCTGAGCAGCCCTCTACTCGCTTGGCCGCGATAAACGAGGGCAGAAAATCCGTCTTTGGGACTTCATCAGCCGGTGCATCGTTCATATCGAAATGTGATAGATGCTTAACCAGTGAAGCGGCAAGAAGCTCCATCTGGCTTTCGGACAAGCTCCCGGCGAGGTCTTGTTTGATTTTTTCAATTATTTCTGTGGTCATGGGGTATCCTCCTTCAGATTAGCCTCCGTAAAGCGGTGTCCTCACGAGCCGGAGGATACTCCATGACCGATTTTTCAGCCAAGATTCTCTGAAATTATTCTTTTGTATGTCGCAGTCAGCTCTGCAAGCGCCTGTTCGAGTTCAAATTTTGATTTATCGCTTTGGCGGACGAAGGCGGCAAACTGCTCTTGGAGAAAGTGTGGAACATCCATGATTGGGTAGTTCTTTATCATGGACAGGTTAAGATTTGCCTGTTGTACCCCACGTCCCATTCCCCGCAATCTCCCATATTCGTTCACCAAAAACTGATGTAGAAAAACGGGATTGAGTTTGTCACATGGAAGTATGGCGGCACATGCTTGATTCGTTGCAGCTTCAATTTGAAGTATTCCTGATGTTCCACGTGTCTTGCCTTGGCCATACATCGCCACCATTACCGTGCCTATCGGGAGAATCTTACAATTAGTTTCTTGTAATGCCTTGTAAGTAATGCTTTCCTCAGTAGATTTGATTAGGCCTCTTTCAATCTCGCCCGTTTTGACCCAGGGGATATCGCCCTCATAATAGCCTTCTACTGTTCTACTCGGCGTAGCTCCTGTCAACACATCAGTAAAATCAGAGATCCTCCTTATAGGGAATCCTTTAGGGTTCTCAACTGGGTCCCCAAACCACTCGATAAATTGAGATTTCACCAGCTCATCTGTCTTGGCGAGTAGCTTCATGTAAGCCGTTTTTGTGGTATTCATAGCCCAAAGAAGCCTTGCCAATTCCCTTTGTTGCTCCAAATCAGGCAACTCAAATTCATAATTTCGCAGATGTTCCCACTTTACACGAGGAGAAAGAGACCCAGCGGATTTTCCTACGGCAAAGTCAAAAAGCGCATCGTTCTGTATGATGAAAGGAAGAAGTTCCGGCAAAAGTCTGTCACTTTTGGCCTCGATCACCGTGATGTCCCCAGAGCAAATTCCATCGAACGGTGCTACAGCAGCCTTTTTCAGATAAGCACGACGACGACCAAAAAGGACATTGCCTTTCCTGAACATTTTGGAGAATGTATTGTCTGGTGATTCACTCCAATGTTCCAAGCAGATGTTCTCTGGAACAAGATGCTCAAGGCCAACGACGGGATAGCCCTCTTTGTTGCCTTTACAGGTTTCCTTATGCTCAATCGCCACTTCGCCAAGAGTAACTTTAGCCATCTATCTCACGCTCCTCTCCGAGCATTTCATTAAGCTGTTGGTAACTGCTCCTCATTCTCTCCGAAGCTGCCAGCCAGCACTCATACCGCTCCTGCGATGAACGAGAATCAGCCTCAGTCTCAGCAGAATGTCCTTTGACGTACAGTGGGATACTCAACGAAAAGCTATTGGCCTCAATATCCTTAATTGTAGCAACCTGAGCAAATCCCTCGATTGTTTTATATTGTCCGTAGGCATCAGCTATCTTTTTGATGTGGCGGTCTTCCAAAAAGCTCTGTGCATTTTTTCTCTCAACCTCACCCACCGCATTAATAAAAAGCACTTGCCCACGTCTTTCAGGGCGTTTGGTCATACGACAGATGACAATGCAAGCCTCCATCGGCGAATTGTAGAAAAGGTTTGGGCCAAGACCGATCACGCACTCCAGCTTATCGCTTCTAATCAGCCTTTCACGCATCTCACTTTCCTCATTTCTGAACAGCACCCCATGTGGAAACAGAATTGCACACCGGCCTGTTTTCTCGTTCAAGCTCATAATGATGTGCTGCAAAAAAGCATAGTCTGCTCGTCCCTGTGGTGGAACCCCAAGAAAATTGCGCCCGTATTTATCACTCATAAAGGCTTCTCTGTCCCACTGGCTGATGGAGTAGGGCGGATTTGCGAGTATGAGGTCAAAAGTCTTTAACCTTCCATTCTCTATGAATGCGGGGCTTTTGAGAGTATCGCCATTCACAATGGTGAAGTCTTTTACTCCGTGGAGAAACAGATTCATCTTTCCGATGGCCGAAGTCAGGGCGTTGATCTCCTGACCATAAACCGCAACATTGCGCCATTCCTTGCCCTGCTCTTTCAGGTAGGCAATAGCAGAAATGAGCATCCCGGCACTGCCGCAGGTAGGATCATAGATAGATTCTCCAGATTCAGGTTTCAGCATTTCCGTCATCAGGTGAACAACAGTGCGGTTTGTGTAAAACTCCTGCGCCGTGTGGCCGCTATCATCAGCAAACTTTTTAATCAGGTATTCGTAGCCCTGCCCAAGCTCGTCCTCTGGACAATTCGCTATGGATAATGTTTGCGTACTGAAATGCTCAATCAGGTCTTTCAGCAGACGATCCGGCAGCCGATTCTTGTTTGTCCACGCTCCATCGCCAAAAATTCCTTGCAGCTTATCGGAGTTAGCATTTTCAATTTTCCGAAAAGCATCCACGATAGCTACCCCGATGTTTTCTGACGTAGCCCGGACATCTTTCCAGTGTGCGCCCTTTGGAACGATGAAGCGATGATTTTCCTCCCATTCCAAAGCCTCCTCATCACCGTCATACTCTTGTAGAATCTGCTCGCATTCCTCGTCATACACATCGCAGATTCTTTTGAAGAACAGTAGCGGGAAAATATATTGCTTGTAAGCTCCAGCGTCAATGCTTGTGCGGAGGAGGACAGCCGAGTTCCACAGGTAGGATTGAAGTTCCTCAATCGTAATTCTCTTACTCATGCACATATCCTCCTTCCACCAGCAACCGCCTCATTTCGGTTTCTGCTTCAATTACTTCATCAAGAGCCTCAAAATACTGTCTCCTAACCTCAGCGGGAGGAACCGTTTCCTGCTCTTTCTTCTCAATATAGTTATTGATGGCAAGGGTGTAGTCCTTGGAGCGAATGTCATCAAGGGTGACAACCTTGACACGCTCAACCACATCCTCATAATTCCTGTATAGCTCAAACACACGGTTGATGTCATCTTCCGTCATAATATTCTGCGCTCTTTGCGGGGTGTATATTGCAGAAGCGTCAATTAAGCAGACCCGGCCTTTATGGTTATGAACCTTGTTGTTATTAAGCAGGAGAATACAAGCAGAAACGCCCGTACTGTAGAATACTCCCCCCACCAAAGTGATAACGCATTCCAGCTTGTCCGATTCAATCATCTTCTTGCGGATTTCTCCCTCTTTGCCGCTACGGAATAAAACGCCCTGCGGAAGAACAACAGCAAGTCGCCCTGTGTCCTCGTCCATAGATTTGACCATATGTTGGAGCCAAGCAAAATCACCGTTGGAATCGGTCGGACATCCCCAGATGTTTCTCCCATATATATCGGAAGCGAACTGGTCAGCTCCCCAATTCTTCAGCGAAAACGGAGGATTTGCGATCACGCAGTTGAACCGCCGGAGCTGTCCTCCGTCGAGATAATTTGGCGATCTCAGCGTGTCTCCCTGAGTTACATTGAAGTCAACTGCTCCGTGCAGGAACAGATTCATTCTGGCGATTGCGGAGGTGGCAAGGTTTTTCTCCTGACCGTAAATGCGGCCATAGGTCAGCTTATCGCCTTTCATATAGCGTATTGCCTCAATCAGCATACCGCCTGTTCCTGCTGCCGGATCATACACAGTTTCACCAGCTTTCGGTGCCAAGAGCATAACCAATAGCTTCACAATCGAGCGAGGCGTATAGAACTCTCCGGCATTCTTCTTGGACAGGTCAGCAAACTTTTTGATGAGAAACTCATAGCTGTCACCCATTACATCAGCAGAGTAATTCTTGTTTCCAACCTTAATCTTGGACATATGCTCAATCAAATCTTTGAGCCGTTCATCGGAGAGCTTGGTTTTATCCGTCCAGTTCGCGTCATCAAAGCTGGAGAACACGCCGTTTAACGTATCCGGGTTGGCACGTTCAATGCCATACATGGCATTGACGATTGCCGTGCCGACATTTTCACTGGCCTCGCGCACATCACGCCAATGACAACCATCTGGAATGACAAAACGGTGATTTTCGGGAAAGGCAGCATATTCTTCATCGCCGCCAGATTCCTCCAGCGCGGTTTCAGTCTCCTCGTCATAAACGTCGGAAAGCCGTTTGAAGAACAGGATAGGTGTGACATAGCTTTTATACTCATCCTGATTGATAGGCCCCCTGAGAATATTACACGCTTCAAACAGGTGGCTGAATAGTTTCTGGCTTGTCGTTTCCTCTGGTTGCGACTTTGAAGCCGCCAATTCCGCATCGGCTGCATCCATCGCAGAACGCAGAAGCTGTTCTCGATTCTTTCCTGATACTTTCTTTCTGCCAGTTCCAGAATCAAAAGCCACAGTAGTATCACCTTGCTGGATTTCCATTTTGGGAGGATACTTGTTTTCAAATTCCACCAGAACGCTCAAAAGCCGCTCATCTAAAAAGGTCAATGCGTGTTTTCTAAGCTCAGTGGGGATGCCATAGTAGGCTTCCGCTACAGCACCAGTAATCGCTGCTAAGGTATCACTGTCCCCGCCAACTGAAATTGCATTACGGATGGCATCCTCAAAACTGGAAGATTCAAAAAATGCCATTAGTGCCTGCGGTACAGTTTTCTGACACGTTTCATTAAACTGGTAAGTATCGCGGATTCCATCAATAGTAAAATCCATTTTGTAGTAATGCTTATCAATGTAGTCCCGAATATCTAAAATACTTTTCCCTGTCCGAGCAAGGAAAACCGCTACCGCAGTGGCCTCCGCACCTTTGATACCCTCCGGGTGATTGTGAGTAACCTCAGTCACTTTTCTTGACAAAGACCGCACTTCATCTATTGTTGTTCCAACATATCCACAGCCGCTGACCCGCATTGCTGCCCCGTTACCAAAACTGTTGTAGGGCTGTGGGTTATCGGAATAGACCCAAGAGTGGAACCTGCCGCCATATCCACAAAACGGATACGGCTGACCAATTTCCTGCATACACTGAACGGCACGCTTCTCCAGATCGCTGAAATCAGCAGAACTGGTCAATAACGCCTCACAGATTGCGAGAGACATGATAGAATCATCTGTGAAAAAACAGTTGTGGTTGAGTAATTCAAAATCTTTTGCACGGTAGTTGTTCCACTCAAATCGGGAGCCAACAATATCGCCAATGATTGCTCCAAGCATTTTCTTTACCTCGCTCTCACGCTTTCTGCTTAATTTCCCACACAAAAGTTGCAGTATCACTCACGTCGATGTCATCAGGCAACAGGTCAATACCCTTTGCCATCATCGGAGCATCCATACATTCCTCTGCAACGCGATATTGCGTAGGAGAGATTATATCCAGCTCACCCCAGCTATAGTTTATTGAAATCAGCTCTCCGAGAAGAACGCCAGACGCTTCACACAGTATTTCCGCTTTCCGTCTCGCGTTGGCCGTTGCCGAGCGTAGCATTTCTGCGTTGATGGCACTGGCATTTTTCACGGTAAATGCGATTGATAGCTGAGGGTGTGACGGGCAGCCAGCGAGGGCTGCAAGTGCATTTGACAGCACACGCACGTCAAAATCGAATTGTATTTTCAGATTATGCGAGACAACATAACCGTTGAACTCCTGCCTGTAGCTTCCGTCAGAATCCCTGACGCTCCTGTAATCGCTATGTACGTTAAAGTTTGTTGTCTTAATCTCCTCTTTATCAAAGCCAGCAGCGGCCAGTGCGCTATTGATCTGGACGATACTATCAGACGCTTTTTCCATCGCTTTCTCATATTCCATATCCTGCGAATCCAATGCCATACTGATGACAATGAGGTCAGGTTTTGCTGTGGCTTTGCCAATTCCCTTTACTGTAATAGTTTTCATCATAATGCAGCCTCCCGATTTTGATTGTTCAATGCTATGTGAGGGCTATTCATCGGCTTTCTGGGGAGTATCAGGAATGATCTCTACAATGTCAGGTAGCGAACAGTCTAAGGCCACACAGATTTTCCGCAGCACATCTGTGTTCACGTCCTCACCTTTCCCCAGCTTCGCCAAAGCTCTTGTGCTTATTCCCGACATTTCCCTCAACTGCCCTTTTGTCAAATCTCGGTCTATAAGTAGTTTCCATAGCGGTTTATAACTCATACCCATCTGCATTCACCTCGTCATATCAGTAATCACTGGTCAGCACCACTAAATACTATTATAACACCTATGCAGATGAATTGAAATAGACAATTTCGTTCTGAAATCGGGAATTTCATTCTTTTTTTACGGTAGTTAAGAGCATTTCAAAAAAATCAAGTCTTTTGCAAGCAGTGTCTTCGTATATACGAAGCCGATTTCCGCTTGTTGGGAAGCATCCCAAACCCTTTGAACAGCCCCGGAGCCGGGGCTGGCTACGCATTCGGTTCCCGAACGCTGACAAAATCCGCATCCAGCGGATATACGACCCCCACATTACCCATTGTAGCAAAAATGGTGTCCGAAAAACTTCCCAGAGAAAATTTTCTCAGTGTCCAAAAAATCCGACACTTCCTATTCCATTTTTCAGATTATCTGGTATAATGGGTTGCACAGGAGGCGATGGAAGTGGCAAAAGGCAACAATCAGCGGCTGAAGCTGCTGTATCTGACCCAAATACTGATGGAGCAGACGGACGAGGATCACGGAATCTCTATGCCCGACATCATTTCCCGTCTGGCAGCTCTGGACATCACAGCAGATAGGAAGACGCTCTATTCGGATTTTGAGGAGCTTCGGAAGTTCGGAGTTGATGTGATCGGGGAGAAAGACGGAAAGAGTTATCTGTATCACATCGCTTCCAGAGACTTTGAGCTTCCAGAGCTGAAGCTGCTGGTCGATTCCGTTCAGGCGGCAAAGTTCATCACCGAGAAGAAGTCCCGTGCGCTCATCAAGAAATTGGAGAAGCTGGTCAGCGTCCACGAAGCCAAGCAGCTCCAACGGCAGGTTCTCATCAGTGGGCGCGTCAAGACGATGAACGAGAGTATTTATTATAATGTAGACAAGATTCACACCGCCATCAACACAAACTCCCAAATCCGATTCCAGTATTATCAATGGAATGTCGAGAAACAGCAGGAGCTTCGTCACGATGGAGCTTGGTATCACGTCAGTCCTTGGCATCTGATCTGGGACGATGAATACTATTATCTTGTCGCCTACGACGCTGCCAGCGGTATTTTGAAACATTACCGTGTGGACAAAATGCTCCGAATTACCGTATTGGACAAAGAGCGCGAGGGAAAAGAGCTTGCCGAGGCTACCGACGCAGCCTCTTACTCCAAAGCCTACTTCGGAATGTACGGCGGTGAAAAAACGCTGGTGACACTGAGAGCATCAAATGATTATGCGGGAATCCTGATTGACCGCTTCGGCAGGGACATTCCTCTCACGCCGGAGGACGATGACCATTTTAGAACCAACATAGAGGTTGTCCCGAACGATATTTTTCTGAGTTGGATTATGTCATTCGGTGAGAACATCAAGGTCATCGGCCCCGACTGCGTTCTGGAATCCGTTCGGAAGCTACTCCGAGATATGAATGATACATATCACGACTGAATCAAACCTGTAAAAAATGCCGGTTCAAGCACACCGGCATTTTTCTTTTTGCTGGGAAGTTTTTTGGACACATCACCTGATATAATGCAATCATAACGAACCACTGTATGGTCAGGAAAGGAGTTCTCGGCATGAAGAAAATGATAATTCTGCCCGGTAGTCAGGTCTACCACGAACGCGACTGCCATCATCTCAAACGAACCCCGGAAAGCAAATGGAAGACCATCACCGTGGAGAAAGCCGCCAAAAAACACTACCGCCCCTGCAAGTGCTGCGGGACTGTGAGCTTCCACATGAGGTATGAGCGCAAAGTCCTGAACCGCTTCATCGAGGGCAAGGATATGGAGTACAAGACCATCGGCGACACGATGTATGTGAAAACAGATATGAGCTGCTGGAAGATTGTGTATAATCCTGCGAAGTTGAATTATGCGCTCTACCACAGAAATCATTCGCCGCTACCGCTTGATTGGGCGCATCCTGAGAGCGAGGGCTACCACCGGCAGGTGGATAAAGCCTGTACTGCGACCATAGCAGAGCTTTTCCAGTACATACGGAGCCACGACGCTTTCCGAAAGGCAGAGCGAGACACGGGCGGTGATCTCAAGCGTATGAGCGTCAGTCCGAAGTACCAGCAGCAGGTCATTAGAAAGAGGCGGCGGCAGGCGCGCCGGAGATTGGAAAACCTCTTTGCGGCGATAGAGCGTAAAAACCCGGAATACGCTGCGCTGGCCTTTTGCTGAACGACAATACTCACAGAAAGGGGATTTCAAAATGGCAACGATCTATTTCACAATCACAGGCACAAAGTTCCGCTTTGGAGATGAATATATGGAGCCGGGAATGAAAGTGCGGCTTGTCAAGGAGCCGTACAATGAACACGATTCAGAGGCCATCAAGGTCGAGATTGCTGGTCTTGGGCAGGTCGGTTATGTAGCCAACAGCCCCCATACCGTTCTGGGTGAGAGTATGAGCGCGGGGCGGCTCTATGACCGCATAGGCGATGAAGCTGCTGGTACGATTCTTTATAAGCTGCCGAGTGGCATACTCTGCACCGTTGACGAGGAGAGCATCCTGTATATTCCTCCCGGCACAGACGAAAATGAAGAATAAAATAAACCAGAGATGAGGTAAGGAAACTAATCTGTGCGCCAGTCCTACAAGGGGGGTGTAAGAAATGGCGAACAACGGAAGAAGCGAACGCAACCTCACAGGTGGCTTCACCCACTACGATGATAAAGGGTATAAAGTGGGCAGAAGCGAACCCGGATTTTTTGGCGGGTATACGAGCTATGACAGCAGCGGTCATAAGGTAGGGCGTAGTGAGCCGGGACTGTTCGGCGGCTACAATCATTATGATGCCAACGGGAAGAAGATCGGACACAGTGAACCCGGTCTCTTTGGCTCTTATACAAACTATGATGCCAACGGGAAGAAAATTAGTTCCAGTGACCCCAATTTGACAGGTGGTTATAGCCATAACAGCGGAGGCTGCTATGTCGCTACTTGTGTCTACGGCTCCTATGACTGCCCGGAAGTCTGGACGCTCCGCAGGTTCCGGGACTACCGCCTTGCGAGTACTTTCCTTGGGCGGCTGTTCATCAAAACCTATTATGCCGTCAGCCCTACTGTCGTAAAATACTTCGGTGGGAAGAAGTGGTTTCACAGCTTCTGGAGACCGAAACTGGACAGGCTTGTTTCCCGTTTGCGCTCTGAGGGTGTGGAGGATAAGCCGTATCAAGATATTCCGTGGTAAGCAGCGGGCAGTGAATATTTGGCGGGCTGGGGCATTTGTCCCAGCCCGTCTTTTTCAGGCACAAAAAAAGAAGCCCCGCGACAGGTTCATTGAAGACCCGCCGCGAGGCATTTTGGGTATTACCTGTTCGACTGCTCCTGCGCTTCTCTCTGCCGTTTTTCCTGCTGTTCCTGAAGCTCCTGTTCCTTGCCAAGAACAACAGCGGCGACCTTTTGTGCGACCAAAAATTCCTGCATTTGCGCACGGGCTTTGCGGTATTCCGGGTATGCCGCTTTCTTCCGGGCAAGAATTTCCGCATACTCTGCGCTCAATTCTTTAACGCGAGGGAGCTTTTTCACACCCAGCCGATCAAATGCGTCTTTGGCGGCTTTGTGAATCGTGATGCTTTCTCTGTGTTCCTCAAAAAATTTCCTGCTATATCCACTCTTTCTATATGCCGTGTAGATCTCGCGGGTCTTGGCATAGTTAATGATATGGGCCTTCAAAACCGCTAATTCCTGTAGCCGCGCCTCCGACGACTTTATCGTGTCTCCCAGCTCATTAAAGCGATCTACTGCCGCATCTGTCCGGGCAGTCAGCTCGTCGAAATCGTGAATGTCATTCTCCTGCAAGAAGCACATCACCTGAGCCATCTGCTTCAGATTGAAAACAGAAGCCCATCTTGCATACCCCGCGCCCTTACCCTCGGTGATCTTGGCTTGAATATCAATCAGCAGGTCAAATTTCTTGTCGTGCCGCTGCTGGCTCCTGCGCTTGCCGCCACGCTCAAATTTCCTCCCGGTAATGGCGGCATCCAGTGCTTCTACGGAATAGCCATCTCCCAGAGAACGGAAACGGATGAATCTCTGCTGGCCTTTTCCGCGAATGGCTGGTTGCTTTCCGGGCTTATACTCATACCCAGTCTCTTTCAGAAAAGCAATCAGCTCCGCAAAGCTACCCGGTTTCCTTTGCAGTGCAGCGTCTATATCGGCTCTGACGGTATCGCGCAAGGGAACCCGCTTCGGATATTCTGTGCGCTTCTGACGCTCCCTGTATGGCTTCGGCTCGATGATGGAAAGCCCATGCTCCAAACAAATCCTGTCACTAATCTTTTGGACTGCGAGGCCGGAGAAATAAAAATCCTTGAATTTACGCTTGCAGTCCAATGTTGTGGAATTGAAAATTATGTGGTTATGAATATGGGCGCGGTCTATATGGGTAGCTACGATGAAAGCGTGTCTTCCCTTAGTGAATCGCATCGCCAGCTCATAGCCAACCTGATTAGCCTCCTCCGGGGTAATCTCACCCGGCTTGAATGACTGACGAATCTGATATGCTATGACGTTGTTCCGCTGTTGTCTGCCTGTTATATATTCGTACTGCCGCTTAGAGAGAAGAAATTCCTCATCGGCGGTTTTCGGGTCACATTCAAAGCTGCTGATGTACTTTCCGCCATCTGTTTTAGCGGCGTTTTGAGAATAATCCGTCCTGTCTGCAAGGCACTGAGCTATTGTCTTGCCTTTGTTCACATGAAGCGCAATCAACCTTGTCGCCGCCATAGCATCACCTCCCGTCCTCTTTCAGTGCGCAGATATTCAGATAGCCATACGGTCAGTATTACCGCCCCTATTTCCGAGCAACTCCTGTCGAGTGCGGACAACAGAAATGCCATCGGTTGAGCCGATGGCAAATTCAGAAACCCTTTTTTCAAGCGCGTCCAGTTTCGGACGTTGATCTTTTACGACAGCCGCCCGTTCCTCCGGTGTGCCGGATATTAGTATGTCCAGTAGATACTCAGTGTAGTCAGTTTCCTGCAAGGCTTCACAGAAAAGTGGATTCAATTCTTCGTCAGGCGTTTTCGGAGAATACGCATCTTTCCAATCTTGGAGCAGATGGAAATATCCGCATAACACACGGAAGCACCTGTTCTCGTCGTTCCTATACCGTTGTGCTGCCGCCAGTTTTTCAAGAACAGAAGAACGTGGCTGTGTTCTTGTTCGCTGGGTGCGATCATAGTTTATTCCAAAATCATCCGCTAATTTCTCTGCCGCCTCTTTAGGGTTCAAATTGAACAGCCTTGATACAAAGTCAATCACATCACCATCTGCCTGACACCCAAAGCAATGAAAACGAGTATCTACTTTCATGCTTGGGGTCTTATCGTTATGGAATGGGCAACACGCCATACCATTGCGCTTAACCTCGATTCCATAGTGTTCCACAGCCACTCTGGTGGGTATCGTCTCCTTGACAGCCTCAAATAGATTCATAGTCTATGCCACCTTTCCTGTTGATATGTAAAATGGCATAAAACGAGGGGAGGCATGGCATTTCTGCCGTCCTCCCCTTAATCAGTTTCTAAAATTCTTCATCAGCCCCCCGCGAAAGCAAACTACTCAGTAAATCCGCCGCATCGCACATACGGTCATGCTCATCTCCGTATGTCCACTCTGTAACCTTATCACCATACATCTGAACTTTCATCCAGTCCAACAGCGCCCGCGCCTCTTTTTTCGGAAACTTCATTATCACACGTCCTTTCAGTTTTATGAGTGCAGGAAAGCTCCAAGACTGCCAGCCCACTCTCCAGCCAATTCAGCCAGAAACATTGCGGAAAATTGGAGAGCTACACAGGCCACTTCCACGCCGGTCAGAATTGCCACATTCAGCCACGCCCGGAGCCACATCTGATAAAGTCCGCAAACAAGGATCACCAGCATAAACAGCCCCACCACATATGCGGATATATTGGAAAGCAGCTTGCCAATATAGTAGAACACATACAGAACCAGCATCAGGGGCAGTGCCAGCAGTTTCAAGGGGAGTTTCAGCAGCTTCATATTCAATACCGTCCTTTTCTATCTTCTAATCGTATTATAAGCCGGACTATGGTAACGAGCAAGGTTGTCACCTATATGTAAAGGGCGCGGAGAACGCGCCCGCTGGGTCAACTGATACTGGCAAGCCGCTCCAATGACTGCCGGGACAACTCCCAGATTTCATCCAGCCGTGTCTGCAAATCGGCAATGTCAGCGGCATAGATGTTCCCGGTCTCATTAGCTCTCTTTGCGTACTGGTTGAGATTATTTGAGCAACGTCTGAGAAGAACAGACAGCTCTTTTACATCTTTCAAATCCAGCCTCACGCAGATACCGTCCAGCACCATTTTACGGACAAAGGCACTCATATTGCAGATACCGGCCTCGTCCATTTTTGCGCGAATCCTGTCTTTTTCCTCCTGCGTGAGCCGGAGAATCAGGATACAATCCCGTTTAGGCATTTACCGCACCTCCTCCTTTTTCTCTGGGTTCGTGTCAGGAGGAATCCGCTTCGACTTGTCTTTCAGGTCAGCCAGCACCGATGAGCGTCCCTGTTCATCTGCGCCATCGCCAACTTCCCCGTCGCCCCGATCACCGGGAGTGTCGTCCATACTCAGTGCGGCATCCAGCTCCGCAAGACGTGCGCTCTTTTCTGCAAGCTCCGTCTCCTGCGGGAACGGCTTTTCAAGCTCAACTTTAGCCGCTTCCTGCTGTGCATAGAGGTTATCAAGGCGCGTCTGAGCCTGTTCCAGCCGCTGGGGGATTCCGGCAAGCACATTGTCAAGGCGGGTCAGGTTCCCCCTTGCGTCCGTTCCGAGGCTAACGGTGTGGGTCATTTCACCTTTCAGAGAAAGCCTGTATTCCTTGCTGAAGCTGTCAAAGGAAAGCTCCATCGTAAAGCCACGATAGCTGCCTATCTGTTGCGGCGCATCACCCTTATACTGCTTACAGGTTGCAATGAGGGCTTCACCAGCAAGCTCCTTGTCATCAAAATGTGTCCCGCCGATCTTCATACCGACAAAGGCATCTTTCTGAACCGGGTGAGCTTCTACCGTTTTGATGTCAGCCTCAAATCCACGAATGAAGCCGTGCTGCTTCTCAATCTCCGCTGGGAAATATTTGAGCAGTTGATCTTCCAGCCGGAAGTGCTGGCTCTGATAATCAGCGCGGAGAACTTTCAGTCTCGCAACATCAATATCTAAGTCCATTTTCTCCTTAATCATCGGATTTCCGGCGCAAAGGGCTTTGATTTCTGCATAGGACAAGGCCGTTTCGTCCACGTCCTCACAGGCGCGAACGGGGGACTTGCTGGTCATAATTTGGGAAATGAATTTTTGCTTGTTTTCAAGGGTCTGGTACAAATAGGCATCGAAAGTACCCTCTGTCACATACTGGTAAACTTGGACTTTGGGATTCATATTGCCCTGACGGATTATGCGCCCGTTGCGCTGGGTCATATCGGCAGGTCTCCAGCCCACATCAAGGTGATGAACGGCAACGAGCCTGTCCTGTACGTTGGTGCCAGCGCCCATTTTCTGTGTAGAACCGAGCAGAACCCGCACCTGTCCCGTGCGCACTTTGGCAAACAGCTCCTTCTTCTTGGCCTCAGTATCAGCGTCGTGGATAAAGGCGATCTCGCTCTCAGGCACACCAGCCGCCAGCAGCTTGTCCCGTATATCCTCATAGACGCTGAATGTCCCGTCGGCCTTGGGCGTAGAGAGATCACAGAACAATAATTGGGTCAGACGGTCATCTTTGCCCTCCTCCCATATACGGAGAACATTCCGCACACAAGCGTTGAGCTTACTGTTTGGGTCATCAGGAAGCAGCGGGTTTATCAGCCTCTGGTCAAGTCCCAGCTTTCGCCCGTCCGACGTAATCTTGAGCATATTATCAACGGACGGGTCAACCATTCCACTGTGGACAGCCGCAGCACGTTCTGACAGCTCCGCAACCATTGCTTTCTGATGCTCTGAGGGTTGGACTACCACTGTTTCAAAGGTCGCTTCCGGCACAGGCAGATGGAGCTGGTCAGCAGTTTTAACATCTGCCGCTTCTTTGAACATATTCATCAGCTCCGGGAGGTTGAAGAACTTGGCAAAGCGGGTTCTCGCTCGATAACCAGTCCCCTCCGGGGCAAGCTCTATCGCCGTAGTTGTTTCGCCAAAGGTACTTGCCCAGCAGTCAAAGTGGCTGAGACCTTTCTGTTGCAGGGTGCTGTACTGGAGATAGCGCATCATAGTGTAAAGCTCTGTCATACTGTTCGAGACGGGTGTACCAGTGGCAAAGATAACGCCGCGCCCGCCTGTCAGCTCGTCCATGTATCGGCATTTCATAAACATATCCGATGATTTCTGAGCTTCCGACGTTGAAAGACCGGCAACATTCCGCATTTTTGTGAATAAAAAGAGGTTCTTAAATGCGTGTGCCTCGTCCACAAAGAGCCTGTCCACACCAAGCTGCTCAAAGGTAACGACATCATCCTTGCGGTCTGCCGCCAAGAGCTTATCCAGCCTTGCCTGTAAGGACTTGCGGGTCTTTTCCATTTGCTTGATGGTAAAGTTTTCTCCCCGCATCAGCTTCGCCTGAGCAATACCTTCCTCGATCTCGTCAATCTGTTCCCGAAGAAGACGCTCCTGCCGTTCTGCGGATATGGGGATTTTCTCAAACTGCGAGTGACCGATGATGACTGCATCATAGTCGCCGGTAGCGATTCTGGCACAGAACTTCTTTCGGTTCGCCGTTTCAAAGTCCTTTTTTGTAGCGACCAGAATCTTTGCGCTGGGATACAGACGCAGGAACTCATTCGCCCACTGCATAGTCAGGTGGTTCGGTACAACAAACATAGATTTTTGACAGAGACCGAGCCTTTTGGCCTCCATAGCGGAGGCAGCCATTTCAAAAGTCTTGCCCGCGCCTACTTCGTGCGCCAGCAAAGTGTTCCCGCCATAAAGGACGTGCGCAATCGCGCCGCGCTGATGCTCTCGCAGGGTGATTTCTGGGTTCATGCCGCCAAATTGGATATGGCTCCCGTCATACTCACGGGGACGGGTGCTGTTGAACAGTTCATTATACTTTTGGACAATAGTGGAGCGCCGCTGCGGGTCACGCCAAATCCAGTCACGGAAAGCACCCTTGATGGCCTGTTGCTTTTGCTGCGCCAGAGTTGTCTCTTTCTTGTTGAGTACCCGCTTCTGCTTCCCGTCAGCGTCCTCAACCATGTCATAAATACGCACGTCTCGCAGATTCAGAGTGTCCTCCAAAATGCGATAGGCATTGGCACGTTGTGTCCCGTAGGTGGTATATGCTGCGACATCGTGCGCATTGGGCATACTTTTACCCGTGATCTGCCATTCCGCAGTCACGGGGGAGAACTGAACCTGAATCTTCCATCGCATATAATAGGGGGTATCAAAGGTCTCCTCCATAAACTGCTGGATATACTCTCTGTCCAGCCAAGTTGCACCAAGCCTTACGTCGATCTCAGAAGCGTCAAGGTCTTTTGGCTGTGCCTTTTCAAGTGCCTCCACATTGACAGCATAGCTGGGGTCAGTCTCCGCTTTGAGCCTTGCCAACTTTAATTTTGAGCGCACGTCGCCGGAGAGATAGTCGTCCGCCGTGTGCCAGCCTGTAGTCGGGTCATCAGCAGCCACCCCAAGGGGGTCACGGAATATTACCCCCTTTAAGCCCTCAATGATACCGTCATATTCGCCCTGCTTCCCAAGCAGGTTTGCCATAAATGCCAAATCGACCTTGCCCCGCTCACCGATAGAGACTGCCAATGCCTCGCTGGGTGTGTCCACGCTGGTAATGTGCCGCTCCGGGCGGATCGTGCGCTGGGTAAACATATCCGCTTTGGATTCCAACCGCCCATCCTCGTCGATGTTCTCCAGAGAGCAGAGCAGATAATAAGACGAATCCTCCGCAAATGCCTGAGCGTTGGCACGGGAATTGATGGTGCCATATTTCTCATAAAACGCATCATATGCGGCGTTCAGTTCCTGCTGTTTTGCGCTGATAGCTTCGTCAGGGTAGTCTTCCAACTGGTAATCCAGCAGTTCTCCGACAATCCTGCGAAGCTCCACCATACCCTTTATACGGCCTTTTGCTGTCTCGCTAAGGTCAACGTGACGCATTACAGAGTTTTCGCGGAAATAGATTTCCCCGTCCAGTACAGCAAAGGAAAAGTTCTTGACGCTGGGGTCAGCGGGAATAGTGTCACTTGTCGTCAGCAGGTCATCAGCGGATATTTCTACAGGAGTGTATGCACCCTGAATGTTCTTGACCGCCTCTCCAAGCTGTTCACCCAAATCCGCGCCGGGTATAGGATTAACGGTTAGGTCGTCACGCCCGTACTGAGTGCTTTCTGTGGTAATCTCGCCCAAGACCATCTCCGGGTGTTCAGCAAAATAGCTGTTGACCGGGATATTATCCGGGGTCAGGCCAAGGTGTACCCAATCAGGCTCAATCTCAATCGGACGGTCACGCTTTTGCAGGAAGATGATGTCAGAGACCACGCCGGTTCCAGCATTGGCTTGAAACGCATTGTTGGGAAGCCTGATAGCCCCCAGCAGTTCAGCCCGCTGCGCCAGATATTTACGAACCTCCGGGTTCTTAGAATCCATTGTGAAGCGGCTGGTGACAAAAGCCACCACACCGCCAGGGCGCACCTGATCGAGTGCTTTTGCAAAAAAGTAGTTGTGAATGGAAAAGCCGAGCTTATCATAGGGCTTGTCGGAGACTTTATAATTTCCGAAAGGAACATTGCCAAGAGCCACATCGTAGAAGTCCCGGCGATCTGTTGTCTCAAATCCAGCTACAGTTATATCCGCGTTGGGATAGAGCTTCTGGGCGATACGACCGGTAATGGAATCCAGCTCCACTCCATATAGTTTGCTGCCCTGCATAGAATCAGGAAGCATACCGAAGAAATTTCCCACGCCCATAGCCGGTTCCAGAATGTTACCCTGTTCAAAGCCCATCTGTCCAAGAGCGTCATAGATTGCCCGGATAACAGTGGGGGTAGTGTAGTGGGCGTTGAGGGTGGAGCCTCTGGCGGCAACATATTCATCATCTGTAAGTGCCGCTTTCAGCTCGGCATATTCAGCCGCCCACGCAGGTTTGTTCTCATCAAAAGCATCCGCGAGACCGCCCCAACCAACAAATTTGGATAAAATCTGCTGTTCTTCAGGGGTGGCATTACGATTCTCTGATTCAAGCCGCTGGAGTGTGTAAATTGCCTCCATATTGGCACGGAACTTAGTCTTTGCGCCGCCCTCACCGAGCCGGTCATCGGTAATGCGGAAATTGACTGCGGGAACCTGTTGTTCAGGAGCTTCTTCTGTCTGGGCTGGCTGGTCGTGTTCCGGCTCCCCGATATGCAACGTCTGAATGACCACATCAAAGGGGAGGTTATTCTTCTCAGCAGAATAAAAGCCAACAGTATCCGTGGTAAACTCCGGCTCCGACTTTGGTGCTGTTTGCACCGAAGTTGCGTCCGAATCAACGGCAGAAGCGTTCTTCGCTACAGGCTCCGGCAGTTTAGCTGTCAATGCCTCGACAGCTTCCTTATCCGAGGAGTTGAAGCTGAACGTGACATCGCCATTGCTGTGGACGAATTTCGCTGTGACGATTTCGGCATCAGCAAACTGCGGTTCCAGTATAGCCGCATCTTCCGACGTTACCTTAATATCAAGGTTTCGGTTTGGCGTTGTGACTTGCACACCGGGCAGAAAGCCGACATTTCTTGCGTCAGCCCAAAGAAGCCGCTCCAAGTTCTCCTTGCTTTCAGAGCGGAAAACCGGGTATCGCAAAGTGGGATCACGAAGCTCTACATCGAAATGCCCGATTCTTTCTACGATAAATGCGGTGTCGTCCAGATAGACCGTATCACCCACCTGATAAGTCGGCTCCTGTCTGGGAACCGCCTCCATCACCTTTTCAGCTTTAGGACGGTGATTGAGAAGTGCCGCTTCCGCTTCATCAAGGGACGCAAATCCCCCGGCTGTTGCCATGCCCATACGCCGTTGCTCATCGTAGCCATAGTGGTTATAGAACTGGCCGTTAGGGTACTGCTGAATGACAATGGCCTCGTTACCGTTTCGATAGCTGGCGACAGTCTGAACCGGGGTTTTCGGCTGTGCCTCGCGGATACGTCCGCTTCTCAGATCATGCTCAAACAGCTCCCGGTCAGTAAACACGTCGGATTGCCCCTGCTGGTCAGGGTAAACGTAAAATACGTCGTTATCTGTTATCCGTGTCAGGACAACCTCTTTTGCTCCGCTTTCGGTATAGATCGTGAACCAATCACCAACACCATACTCAAGCGGAGGAAGTTTAGCCTGTTCGACAGCCAGCCAGTCAGCCGCCTCACGATCAGCAACAGCTTTTCGGACTTCATTCAGATAATCCTCTGCTTGCCACTCGCTGGTGAACTCCTCAGATACGCCGTCAGGGTCAACGTAGATTTCATCGCGGATGTCGTCCCAAACGGCATAGCCGCCCTCGGTCTCAATGATGCTGAACCGCTCATAGGGGGCTACTTCGCTTTCTGCGTCGATCCTCTCAGCCTGTGCAAGCATTTCCTCAACTGCGGGGTTAGACGCTTCCTGCTGGAGCTGCTCCCTGATCTGGGCAGTGTCGATGTCAGAGAAATCACCTGCCAACTCAGTCTCGGCGGCAGCGGTAAGGCTCTCATAGGTCTCACTGATGACCTCCCGGTGCATACGGTCACGGAACTCCGGCATATCAGAATACAGCTTGATAAGCTCCACGTCATCGGAAGCCATAACAGCGCGACGAATGGCGGCATTGCCCTCAATAAAGGCGTTTTCCCGGTCTGAGTTTCGGCAAGCGTTACGGTATGCCTCGTCTCCCATGATAGCGGCAATCACTACGGTCTTGTACTTTTCATACTGTTCCCGCACCGTAGGTTGCTTCTGTTCCAGCTTCGGGCGGTTTTCGCCCATAAAGTAAACGACCCTGTTGTTGGTAACAGGGTCGATCTCAGATACAGTAACACTATACCGCTCCCGGAGCTTTTCAGTATATTCTTCAAGCGAATGGGCAGGAAAACCGCACATAGCGACACGCCCCACTCCGGGCAAGTTGCGTGTCGTCATTGCCAAATCCAGCAACGTAGAGGCAACTCTGGCATCCGGCCCAAACATCTCAAAGAAGTCGCCTACCTGATACAAGACAATATCGTTTGGGTGCGCCTCTTTAACAGAGTTGTAATCGTCGAAAATATCGTGATTGCGTCCTCCCGCCGGAGCTTTCTCCCCAAAAGAAAGAGCGGAGGGCTTTTTGCTCTCCGCTGCTTCCAGATTATCTATATGTGCGATCTGCTCCGCTTCCGAGGGGAAGATAAAAGTTAGCTGTTTATAAGCTCCGTCAGAATCACTTCCTCGGCCTGTGCTTTCAGTGCGTTCATATGCTGCACCCACTGCAACTGATGGGTCTTCTTGTCCGGCGCGGGGTTCGCTTTCAGCAGTGCGTCCATCATCTGCTCCATCCTCGCGGTCGCCGTGTCCTGAATCTCCCACAGGTGCGGGAACAGCTTCCCGGTCAAAATCAGATGATTGTAGAGAAGCGTGTTGTTCTCCTGAAGATATGCCCTGCGCATCCTCCCGTACTTGCCCAGCGGCCTGTCCTCTGTCTCCTCCAGCGCGATGTTCGGAATTAGGTAATCGCCGTTCTTCGTGTACGTCAGCTCTGTCATTTTCTTGGCTCCTTTCTGCCAGTTTATGGCGTTCATAGGTTCGGATTGACCGCTCAATTTCCCGGAATACCCGCCCGGAGACCTCGCTGACAGCCGTGCCGAGGACGTTCGCAGCAGCCTGAGTATTGAAGTCGAACACGTCCATAAAGTCTTCCGGCTCAAAGTAGCTGTCAGGGTCTTCAATGCAGCGAGTATAGAGCATATATCTAATGCTCTCCGTAGCTGCCCGGTGGAATGAGACCTCTACGTTGTACTCATCATACCCGTAGAGAAACGAATCGTCAACGATGTCGAGTACCTGAGCCTTATGGTCTTCCCAATACTCACTGGCAAGCTGGCTGGCGATAGAATCCAGAACCGAATCAAGGGTTGCACCACTGGTATCGCCCAGCTCAAAGGCTTTGGCAAGGTCATCAATAATTGTGGGAACGTATTCGTCCTGCATCTTCCACAGGTTGACCGGACGGGAATCCCTGCGGCTTCCAGTGTCCGAAACATCGAATACATAACGGAGCCGCACTTTATCCCCGGTGGTGTCCAAAAGGGCAATGCCTTTGGAACCGCGCTTCACATAGCGGCGCATTGTCTCATTCCAAAGGTCATACTCCGCACAGGCAGTAGCGTCAGGCCGCTGCTTGTAGATCATAAGCTGTTCGTTGAACGGGTACTTGTAAAGCCGGGCAGCGGTGGTCAAGAATCCTGTCCACTCTGCCCGGCTCCCGGTCACTTGCTTGGCGGCTTCTTCTGCCAAAGCCGCATAATATGCTGTTTTCGCTGTCATACTGCCTCCTGTATCATTCAAATATCCGGGTAGAGTTCCAGAACGTCAAACTCCTCGTCGCTGATTTCAGACAGCTTTTGAAGCACCCTGTCTGTGAGTTTGCGAAGCCGCCGCTCACTTCCTGTTAGCTGGCCTCGCATACTTTCAAGCTCCTGAACAAGCCCAGCCCGCGTACCGGGGCTGTAAAGCATCATAAGGAACATTTCTTCCCGGTTGAATCGCATCATCGCTCGTCCCTCTCCGGCGTGGGCTTTACGGGAGGCTCCTTGCGTTCTGGCACAGCAAATGACTTGAGCTGTTCCAAAACGGAGGCCCTTTCTGTGGGTGGCTCCTCCTTTTTGCCGTTATTTATGATTCCATCAATCATTCCGTAGTCGTCTTCCATCGCCATTTCAGCGTATTTCAGGTAATTCTCTTTGCAGATAAAGTCCGGCAGCTCCTGAAATCCAATGGAATCTACATAATGAGAGGATACCACGCCAGCCACCTTTAGCGCCACGATGTCGCTGACAGAAAGGCTGTGTCCACGGAAGTCTTCCGGGCGGGCAATATTGAATTTGGTGTAGATGCCCTCCAGCACTTCCGTCTGATCGCCGCCCTTCGGAAGTTCCCCTGCGTACACGACCTCATAATGGTCAATATTAGGCTCAATGCCCATACTGTTCAGCTCTCGCATAGAGGAAAACCGCTCATTTATGGTCTCATCGGTACGCCGAAGCTGGAGGATTGCATAGCTATCGGTCACGCTGTCCAGAAACGCCTCCATTCGCGGAGCTGAATCGTCAAGACCGTTGATTTCATCCCATTTCTTAATGTCGCTCATCTATACTGCCTCCTATCTTGCTTCCTCACGGTGCTTTTTAAGTGTGGACGCTGTTTGTGCCGGGTCAGATGTTTTATGCTCCTTTGCATCGGCTTTCAGGGTAGAGAGCTGACCCAAAACGGATTCACGCTTCTCGCCACGGGCTTCCTGTTCTCTCGCTACCGCTTTTGCCATAAGAGTGTCATGGTCAATGGGAGTGCGGGAACGATAGGACAACTTGTTTTCAGCGAGAATTGTATCCCGAACCTCATTAACAGACTGTCCCGCCGCCTCCACCTGACCGCTCCCGATCTCGTTCATACGGCTGTCAAACAGGTGGTAGTCCCAATGATTGCCCTGAAGTTCCACGGCAAGTGCGTTATTCCAGCCAACCTGCCATGCCGCCTGTTCCGCCTCCACCGCTGTCTCCGGGCGGAAAACTCCGCCCGCCCGTTCCATCACCTCGGCAAACTGGCACATATGATAGACCTCGCTGCCGATATAAGCGTGGTAGTCGTCGATGTACTCACATCTGGCAGCGAGAGTTCGATCTGGGTACTCGATCTCAATCATACCGCCATTGGGGATACGGAACTGCTCCTGATAGCGGCTGTCGATAAAACGAATATCATCTTTCGGCAGCGTTTCAGGTTCCCACATACCACGTCGGCGAATGTCCGAATCCCGGAAGTCCCGCAGGGTAGTAATTCCCACCTGCGACACTTCAACGCCGTCAATCCCAGCCTCCCAGATTGCCGCATTTCGTGCCGAAGCAAGACGGTCGTGGATGGGGTCTATACCGTCCATCACTTGATCTGCTCTGATTTTCCCCTCGGAAACCTTATGCTTAGTCTCCTTATCGAACACCGTGAAATCAAATGCCCCACCCTGCGCCTCTTTGAGATGGAGCAGGTAGGCACGGTCTACCAGATATACGGCTTCCGACCTTTTATCACTCATACTGATTCCTCCCGTTTGAGATTTTTTATCCACCTTGTTTTCATCTGATGTGGGTACAAGTTTTCATCACTCGGTTTCCTCGCCCCTGTCCATTCAAGACCACCGGCCTGACCGTCACAGGAAAAGCCGGAGGCTTTCAGAGAAGTCCCCGGCTCAGTGTCCAGCGTATAAGTGATGACCCTATGATAGCCCATAGCCTTCGCCGCCCTTATAGCAGCACCATACAGCATACTACAGGCATTTTTTGTTCCATCTGTGCAGACCCGGTTTACCTCCAGCGTTAATCCGTCATCAAGAAATCGGCTCACTGGCCTACCGCAGATAGCCACACCTACGAGCTGATTGTCCGACTGAACGCCAATGGAGAATTTGTGTCCTGCGGTGCGCCCGTGGTGTCGGTGATACTTGCAGACATAATCGTTTGCAGTTCTAAGCGATATGGGTACAAGCTCAAGCATAAACAACTTCCTCGTTTGAAAGTGAATTATATATGCCCTGCATAATATATGCCACGCAAGGTACAGCGATTGAATTTCCGAGCATCTGATAACGCTTAGAATCGCTGATTTCTTTGCAGTCATCGCCGTACTTCGTCCAGCCATCGGGAAAGCCTTGTAGCCGCTCGGCTTCGGTAGGCGTAAGCCTACGAACAAGGAAGCCCGTCCTGACTGGATTCTGATAATTAAGCGAGTATCCTCCAGACTTTGCCTTGGCAAGCAGTGTGCCACTAATACCATCTGTTTCCTTGAAATTCCTGCAATCGACAGCGGCTGCTTTTGGCACATTCAATACGCAGAAGTCCAATTCGTTTCCTTGCCCCGCAGGTCGAGATAATCCCGCACCTGAAGCGCAAAGTGTACCTGCAATCTCAGGATAAACCTCATTTTGCTGTTGCGTCGTCCCTATGCAAACAGCGTGGCGATCTACAGTATTGAGCGTAAAGGAGATGTTTTCATTTATCCCGTCACCTTGGGGCCCGTTTTTGTCAGTCCTGCCAATCATAGACCCCTGTAAGGCATAAGTTGCGACGACAGGCAGATTGCCGTGCGTTTGGCTTCTGAGGGTAGGTGAAACCTCTGTGCGTTCAACACTAATGGACGAGCCGCCTTGATCGTTGAGTATCTCTACATATTGTTTTGGTTCAAAAAGATACTGGTCATTTCCCGTCGCCAGTGTCCCGCTTTTTTCGATTTGCAGAAGCGGCCCTTTTCCACCACCCTCACAGCCACAGCGAACCCTCATTGCAATAGCGGGCATTATATCATTCCCGCTTGACGTTCCAGCGCCGTTTTTAGCATAGGCGGTAAGTCCTTGCCGCGGTGTTCCGCCCGCCTCAAAATACCTGCACAGGCTTTTGGGGACAAAGAGTATTTGTCCGGCACGTCTGCTTCTAAAATCTGCGACAAGAAAGATACGTCTGCGCCGCTGTGCCGTTCCGAAATATTGGGCATCGTACACGCACCAAGCGAGGTCAATTCCACCGCCTCTGACCATTCCAGCATTTGCCCAGATTCCAGATTTAGGCATTGGAATTTCGGCTTTTGTGAACGCTTCAAGCACGGCCTTATAGTCACGTCGTCCAGAGGACGACAGAGCGCCGGGGACGTTTTCCCAGATGGCGAATTTTGGGTATTCTCCATTCGTAGCCTCCTGCATTTCTTGAATAATCCTTATAGCCTCCAAAAAGAGGCCGCTTCGTTCTCCTGCAAGCCCTTTTCTCTGACCACTCGCCACGGATAAATCCTGACACGGGGAGCCAAAGGTAATGATGTCTACAGGAGCCAAAATGTCTCCGTTTAGCTTTGTAATATCACCTACATGGGCCATTTCGGGAAAGTGCTTCTTCGTAACAGAGATACATTCGGGAATGATCTCACTGGCCCACAATGGGCGAATCCCGAAAAAAGAAGCGGCATAGGGAAATCCTCCTATGCCGTCAAACAATGAACCGAGCGTTATTTCCTTATTCACTTTTTCTTGCCTCCCTCAAATTCCAGAGCGAATTGGACACTCCCTTTTTCATCTGTGTTCATCACCAGAACAGCGTCAAAGCTCTTGCCGGTCTTTGCAGACTTACAGCCTTTCAGCCGCACTTTGCCGTTTGTGATGAGCTTTTCAGCGATGGAGGCGTTCAGCTTTTTCCCAATGCTGGCGAAGTAGCGGTTATCTTTCCACAGTGCAAAGCGGCAGTCCTTACTGGAACAAAAATAGCCTTTTGGCCTGTCCAGCACATCGGCACCGCACACCGGGCAACTCCCCATGACTGTTCCCCTCGGAGGAAAAATCGTATCCGCGCCGCCGATAACCTCATAATTCTGAACCAAATCCTTAATCATATCGGTGATCTCCTCCATAAACTGTGCCGGTTCATAACCACCACGCTCAATATCGAGCAGTTTTTCTTCCCACTCCGCTGTCATAGACGGAGACTGGATTTGCTCCGGCACAACGGTGACAAGTGCATCTCCCTTGCTTGTGGGGACAAGGATTTTAGTTTTCTTATCGCCCTTGCGCTCCACGAAGCCCTTTTGCACCAGTTTTTCAATGATTCCCGCACGGGTAGCCGGAGTACCAATGCCTTTGCGTTCAGCGTCTTCCGGGATTTCATCAGCACCCGCAGATTCCATTGAGGACAGGAGCAAGTCTTCAGTAAAGTGGCGGGGCGGTGACGTTTTGCCCTCTTTTACACTGGCAGACGACAGTGGCATCTCCGTGTTTTCTTCTATGACAGGCAGCTCAGAGACAGTTTCCTCGCCATCATCGCGCTTGCCGTCGTAGGCTTTCCAGCCCGCAGAGATAACCGTCTTACCTTTGGACTTAAAGGTGTGTCCGGCACAGGAAAACTCGACAGTTGTTTCCATATAGCGATAGGGTTCTCCAACAGCGCAAATCAGGCGCAGGGCAATCAGATTAAGGATTGCTTTTTCCCCGCTGGGGAGTGAGACTAAATCCGCAGCTTTCAGCGTCTTAGTCGGGATAATGGCGTGGTGGTCAGTGACCTTTTTGCTGTTGATGACCTGCTGTGTGCTTACCGGGGCATGAGAATCCGGGGAAATACCGCACTTCGCTTGCACCACAGCTACCAGTTCGGGAAGCATACCCGCCATATCATCAGTCAAGTACCGGCTGTCAGTACGGGGGTAAGTGACCAGCTTTTTCTCATAGAGGGCCTGAGTGTAATCCAGTGTCTGCTGTGCGGTAAAGCCGAGCTGCCTGTTTGCGTCACGCTGGAGGGATGTGAGATCGTACAAGGCAGGGGCCTTTTCGGATTTCTCTTTCTGCTCCACCTTTGTGACGGTCACGTTGCCAACGGTCTGGCATTCCTCCGCAATCGCCGCCGCCTCAGCTTTATCTTTCATTCGATTACCACCTGCCTGAAACCCAGAAAGGCCAATCTGCACGGTGTAGAACGGTTCCGGCATAAAACCCTTGATTGCTGCCTCACGCATGACCACCATAGCAAGCGTAGGGGTCATTACACGCCCCACGTTCAGCGTCTGACCGTACAGGCAAGAAAAAAGCCGGGTAGCGTTGATTCCCACGATCCAGTCAGCTCGCTCCCGGCAAAGTGCCGCCTCATATATGGCATCGTATTCGGTTCCCGGTTTGAGGTTTTCAAAGCCCTCACGGATAGCGGCATCCTCCATTGAGGAAATCCAAAGGCGTTCAAAGGGCTTCTTGCAGCCGCACTGGTTGTAGACCAAACGGAAAATTAGCTCACCTTCGCGCCCAGCGTCACAGCAGTTGACGAGGCTCTCCACGTCGTTCCTCTCCATCAGCATTTTCAGTATTCCAAACTGCTTCTTCGTGGCCGCTGAGACCCTGTACTGCCAGCTTTCCGGCAGAATCGGAAGGTCTTCGTGCTTCCACTTCTCATAACGCTCATCATAGGCTTGCGGTTCTGCCAGTTCCACCAGATGTCCAACACACCAGCTCACCACATAGCCGCCGCCCTCAAGATAACCGTCGTTACGCTTCTTAACACCAAGCACTTTCGCCAATGCTTGCCCAACTGACGGTTTTTCTGTAATAATCAGCTTCATTTTGCTCCTCCTGACATAGAAAATGGGGCGGCTTTCGCCGCCCCTCCGGGATTAAACAGGTTCGTTGTCGTCTGCGTAATATTCGCTCTCGTCCTCATCGTCACCGTCCAGCGGAATATCCTCCGGAAGTTCAAAGTCCTCATCGTCATCCTCCAGATAATCCGCATCCGGGTCAGGCTTTGCCTGTTCCTGCTGCTTTTTCTTGCCTTTCAGCTTGGTGAAAGCGAAGAAGCCACCGCCGCCCAGCAGGACGACCACCAGAAGAATAACAGGTGCAGGATTAACACCAGACTTTTTCTCCGGCTCAATTTCGGTCGGTTCAGTCTCATCGGGGTCAGGCTCCTCAGTGACCACCGGGGGAGGCGTTTCCGTCTTGTCTGTGGCGTACTCTGCCGCTTCCTCCTCATCCATCAGGCAAAGCAAATCCCTTTCGTCCACAAGGTTCATAAAGTGGACATTCTGTTCACCCTTATCATCGCGGTCAATCACCAGATAAAAGACATTACCGGCCTTCGTGGTCAGCGTGATGAACTGCTTGCCGGAACCGTCCTCATAATTCTCCGCATAATCGTCTACCAGAGTCAGGTTGCCGTCAGGAGTAAGTGTGTTGGAAGGCGATTCGGCAGGTTCTGTGTTATTGATACCGCTCATCATCAGGTACAGGAACATCATCAGCATCTGCATATCGGAATCGGTCAATTCCTGTGTGCCGCCAGAAGCCGTGCCGCTCTCAACAACGTCCAGATAGTTTTTGTGGACATAGCCAGTGCGTTCAGGGACAATGACCTCATACCAGTCGCCGCTCTCGCCAATCACTTTCACTTCCGTGCCGCGAAGCAGATGGCCGATAATCTCATACTCCATACCGCCGCCGGAGCGCAGGTTCAAATAGGTGTTGCTGTTCACATTCACCGTACCGATTCTCACGGGAGTTGTATCAGCGTCCCCGTCCTCATCAAAACCTGTGAACATACTCAAATCCCAATCGTCAAGGGAGAAAGAGAAACTCCCGTCCTCACCGATGGTGAACCCATTTGGCAGGGAGATAGGTGAAGTCTCTCCATCTGCGGGTTCCGCATTCCCGTCGCTGTCTTCTACCTCCTTGTCCGCATCCTCCGCCACAGCAGTCGTGGTATCAGTGGCCGGAACCGTGTCAGGCCCCGCTGCATAGCAGACAGCCGACATATTGCACAGCACCAAAATACCGGCCATCAGACCGGCGATCACGTTCTTAATCCTCATTCTGTTCATCCTCCTCAAAATCAGATTCACTCTCATTCTCTGGGATTTCCGGGCTGCCCATCACATCCTCCACGATTGCGGGGGACGGGAATACGCCAGCTTTCAGTGCTTTCAGCACTTCCGCAAGCTGGTCGGGGTTAAGCTGCGCCTCATGCACAAGGGTATGAATCTCCGTGTTTTCCTCCTCCTTGTAGCGGCGTTCCAGCTCTTTGGCCTTTGCAGCCCATTCCTCTGCCTTTTTCAGCGCACGTTTCCAGTCTGCGCCGATTTTGTCGAGCTTTGCGCTCATATATGCTCCTTTCTCAGCCGGGAAGCCGGCCAAAACATAGAAAATGCTCCTGCCAATAGTTGCTCTCAATGCTGGTATAGGAGATGGGATTTCCGCAGTGGATCATCATTCCGTTGCCAACGTAGATACCAACGTGGGTGGCGTTGCTTGGGTCAGGCGCATTATAGGTGTGATGGAAGAAAATAAGGTCTCCGGGTTTTGCCTCCGAACGCGGAATAATGGCACAGATGTCTTTCAGCCCAACAGCTCCCAGCCGCCCCACGCTCCAACCATTTCCGCAGTTGTTGATGACATACGAAACGAAGCCGGAACAGTCAAAACTGGTGCTGGGTGAACTGCCGCCCCAGACATAGGGATAACCGAGATATTTTTCCGCCTCCGTAATCATCTTGCGAAATCGCTCGTCGGTCAGAGCCTCGCCCGGAATGTCGTAGTCCGTGTATTCACCGGGTACTGCAAAAGCGACATCACCAAACAGATCATCGCGGTTTCCCCGTGTCTCCAAGAGAACATCGTATCGGCTCAAGCGGTCTTCATCCAGTCCTGCTGCACGGACGACAGCATCAATGCCCGAATTTGTGAGCGTCACATTGAGGATATAATACTCATATTCAACTTCAACCTCGTAGGTATAGGTTTCGGTAGATGTTTCGCCGGTCTCCGGGTCTGTGTAGGTAGATGTGCCTGTCCGGGTCTCCGTCCGGGTTCTGATTTCCACTTCTTCCGTCAGGGTGAGGGTGTACTGTGCATCAAAAATCGCTTGCAGGGTCGATTGAACCTCATCGCGGGTGTAGTCCTCAAAAAGAATTGTCAGGTATGAAGCAAGCTCATAGGGGTTATGGCCGATCTCCGCAAGGTTGTAGCGGTACTCATCATAGCCGGAGTGGGTGGATTCAATATTGGCGATCTGGTTCGCAAGAGCTGTTTCCAATGCTGAATAATCTGCATCCACACCGTTCAGAGCCTCCTCCTCCGCTGTATAGGAAGTCCCCAGCATAACGTGTCCACCAGCCTGAAACAGCACTGAACAGGAAGAAAAGGTTGAGCTGATGAACACCACAAGGGCAGCGGCAATCAGCACTATCAGGACGCCTTTGGGATGCTCCTTAATAAATTCCACGGCTTTTTCAGTTACAGACTTCGTTTCCTTTGCGGCCTTTTCTGCACCCTTAGCCGTGTTGGAAGCCCCGGAAGCAGCGGCTTTCCCGGTACGTCTCGCGGTCTCATACTGCTTTTTGATTTCCTGCTTCTGCCGCCACCGGGAGACGGGGTTTGAAACAGCATCCGGGTCAGCGCGGATTTCTTTCTGATAAAGCGCCTCTATATTGGCCTCGTCAGACTTGTGAAGCAGCCGCTCCGCCTGTTTCTCCTGTTTGAGCTTATGGGAATAACGGGCATTGCTGATAGCATAGCCGCCAGTCTCCACAGCAGAAGTCCCGCTGTTCAGGGCTTGCGTACCAGAATTACCGTCATCAGCATTATCCACAGCCCTCTTGGTCTCTGCCAGCGCACCGGCGACAACAGCACGGGAGACTTTTCGCCCTGCACGAACCATCGCATTTGTCTCACCGGCAGGAACCTCAACTTTTTCAAAGCGCAGTTTTCCCTTTGCGGCAGTAGCCGATTTCTTCTCGCTGCGGAGCTTGCCGCCGGGAGATTTCTCCCCGGCGGCTTGCCGGACAAGTTGAATCCGTGTCTTCTTAGGGAGCTTCACCTGTGCCGCTTCTGCCTTATCCGCCGCACGTTCTGCTTTGGCGGCAGCTTTGCGGACTTTTTCATCTGTAAGCTCGTTTTTGCTGAACTGGAGCCGTGTTACAGGTTTTTTCGCCATATCACTCCTCCTGTTCCGTCACCTCGGTCAACTTGGTGGTCATAATCTTATACAGCTCCAAATCTTTCGGGAAACGGTCAACAAAGGGCAGAATGACGCTGCCATAGAACAGAAGCCCCTCGCCCTCGCCGGAATGGGTCACATAGGAAAGCTGGTGCGGGGAGATATTAAGGGTCTTAGCCAGAATTGCCCGGTCTCCTGCGGCCTGATTCAGCATATAGATGAAGTCACTGTTTTCAAAGATATTCTCCACCTCATGGCTGGAAAGCAGGTCTTTGACGTTCTGGGTAATGCCAGTGGGAATACCGCCCCACTTTCTGAAACGCTTCCAGATTTCGACACTGTAGGCGGCTGTCTGCTCCTCTTTCAAAAGCAGATGGAACTCGTCCATATAGTACCGGGTGGCTTTTCCCATGCTGCGGTTCTCCGTGACACGCCCCCAGACCTGATCTTGCACGACAAGCATACCGATCTTCTTCATCTGCTTGCCAAGTTCCTTGATGTCGTAGCAGACCAGCCTGTTGTTGATGTCCACATTCGTGCGGTGATTGAACAGGTTCAGGGAGCCGGACACATAGATTTCAAGGGCTGTTGCCACATGGCGGGCTTCCTTTTCCTCCTGATTCAGAAGCGCCTCATACAAATCCTGCAACAGAGGCATATTCTCCGGGATGGGGTTCTCAAAATACTTCTGGTAAATCTGGTGAACGCAGCGGTCAATGACCGTCTTCTCTACAGGCTGCAAACCCTCCTTGCCGCCGACGACCAGCTCACAAAGAGAGAGAATAAAATCAGCTTTCAGGGCAATCGGGTTGTCTTCCTCGGAGTAGTTCAGGTTGATGTCCATAGGATTGATATACTGAGTGCTGGACGGGCTGATTTTAATGACCTGCCCATCAAGGCGCTGCACCAGTGCAGCATACTCGGCTTCTGGGTCACAGATGATGATGTCGTCATTGGACACAAGGAAAGCGTTGGCAATCTCGCGCTTTGCGGAGAACGACTTGCCAGAACCGGGAGTACCCAGAATCAGTCCGTTGGGATTTTTCAGGGCTTTGCGGTCAACCATTATAAGGTTGTTAGAGAGAGCGTTCAGCCCGTAGTACAGCGCCTCCGGCCTGTCCTGATACAGCTCCTGCGTTGTGAAGGGGATAAAAATGGCCGTGGAACTGGTAGTCAGCCCACGCTGAATCTCAACGAGATTATTAGCCAGCGGCAGACTGCTCATAAGGGCGTTTTCCTGCTGGAAGTCCAGCCGACGCAGGTTGCAGTTGTGCTTTTGGGCGATGCTCTGAGCCTGAAACACGTTGTTTTCAAGCTCCTGCTCCGTGCGCCCGGTGTTCATCACAAGGAATGTCACCATAAACATCCGCTCATTCTGGCTCTGCAATTCTTTCAGCAGGGCTTTCGCGTCCTTGCCGTAGGTGGCAAGGTCAGAGGGGATAATGTCCATATCGTACCCGGCGCGGACTGCCTTTTTCTGCTCCTCAATCTTGCTCCTGTCCAGCTCTGTAATCGTGTGCTTCACGGTCTTGATTGCCTTGTTCTGGTCAACAGACTGAATGTGCATCGTGACGATCTGGCTGGATTCCATATCGAGGAAGTCTGCCAACATACGGTCACTCAGGTCGGAAGCTGTGATAGCGAGGTAGGACATTGCGCCGTAGGTGCTGCCCATTTGGAAAGTGCGGTTCCCCTTAAAAGAAAAACTCGTCGGGGCAATGAAGTCTTTGACAGACAGGCCAGACCCTACCAGCCACTTCCAGTCGAAGTAGAAGCGGTCATTTTCTCCGATGTGGAACATAGAGTGCATTACCCGGAGCCGCTCTTTGCCGTTCAGCACCCACGCCACACAGCCAAGACGACGGAAGTTATTCAGCAAGTCAGTCTCAACATGGTCAAGGCGGGGCTTCGCCTGACGCATAGAATCGGCATAAATGCCAAAGGTCAGGTATTTCAGTTTCGTCAGGCCGTTGTTGCCACGGGAAAGCTGCTGTTTGAGCATCTGGCTGTACTCAATGCGGACAGAATCAAAACCGTCGTTCTGAAGCGGGATGCGGATAGACTTTTCAAAGCTCTCAGCATCCGTCGCCAGATTCATAAAGGAAAGCTCAAAGTGAATAGAGCTGTCGAAGAAGTTGAGGAAACTGCACCATTCTTCAAAGATGGCGGTCTTGTCCTCCTGCTGGGCGAGCTGGTAGTTGATGTCCGAAAACTGGATTGTTTTCGTGTAATAATTTCCGGAGACACGGCAGATGCCGTCAGTGAACATCCTGTCAAACGGGATAGACTGTTGCGCCGTGCGCGGCGTACCATCATCCCTGCGGGCGTTCTCAACGATTTTTGCGATCTGCTGTCGCTCTTTCTTGTTCAGGCTTGCGGGGAGCTTTACCTGCTCCTGCTGCTTCGCGCTGCCTTTTTTCAGCATTGCAAACAATGGCAGTTACCTCCTTTTCTGCGTCATACTGCCGGATCAGGGCGGTATAGTAGTTATTCGTCTGATAAGGCCGTACCTTGGGGCGGACGAATTTGCTCTGGATAAAATGTTGAGCGACGACCTCAAGGGGCTGTCCATCCTTTTCATACATAGCAAGGAAGAACATAGGAAGCATGATGACGATCATACACATAGCGGCAAGACTCAAATTGCCAATGCTCTTGATAGCGAAGAAAGACGGCACCCCGACGAGTGCCGCCGCTCCGAAGCAAATGAGCTGCCGTTTTGTCAGGCCAAAGAACACCTTGGTCTTTACCCGTGTCAGGTCACGGGGAACGGAAATATAGGCAGCCAATCCTTAACCTCCTCTCTTAATGCGCCGACAGGATACTCTTGCTGATACTCCCGGTCTTGAAAAGCGTAAACACCAGAAGCACGGTATAGCCCATTACGCCCCAAATGCTCCCAACAATATCCGACGAGAACGCCACGGACTGGACAAGTACCGCATAAATGCCGACGCAAATGACAATCAGGAAGCCCTGAAAACCGAGGGCGAACAGGCTTCTCAGATAGTTCTGACCCACTTGGCTCTGTTCCCGGTTTCCGAAAGTGGACATAGGAATAGGCGCAAGGCTGGTCATCAGGTATATCTCAATCATTCTCCCATAGACAATCACGAAGATGACCACCGAGAGAGCCAGCATCGTGACCTGCACCACAAAGGTTTGCAGGTACAGCCCCAGAAGCGGCCCCAAGTCCCAAGTGAGCAGTTCTGCTTCCATAGCCGCCAGCGTGGAAGCGTCCACCGCTGTCGCGCCCTGAATAATCCCCGCGCTGGAATTGACCACCTGCTGTGTCACGTCGAATACAGCCATCACGATATTGAAGCAGTTGGTAATCAGCATGACCGCCACAAAGGTCTTGAAAATCCACTTGAAGATGATCCAAGTGTCAAAGTTTGCGAGATTGTTATGGTCGATGAGTAACTGAATAAGTTCGTAACAGGCTATAAAGGTGAGGATAATGCCCGCCACAGGCACAATCACCGATTCAGAGACATTGCGTATCATGGCAAAGACACCCGGCGAGAAGTTCGCCGGGGTCATGCCTACGTCGCTTGCGATTTCGCCAACTTTCTGGTTGACGGATTCAAACATCCCCGAAAGATTGCCCATTATGCCACTGACGAGCATTTCCCGTAGCCAGTTTGTTATCTGGTCGAGAATGCTTTGCATGGGCAGTTACCTCCGAATCGGGATTAACCGAACAGGCCGGAAAGCAGCGGGACAAGGGTGATACCGATGAGGGCGACACCGCCGCCAGCCATCAACTGCTTCATACCCTGAGACTTCGCACCGGGGTTGTCGTTGCCGTAGCCCTCCAGCAGATTGATCGCACCCCAGATACCGAGGCCAGCGCCGAGAGCAACAACGAGGGTCTGCAAAACACCAACTGCACTATTGAAAAACGCCATAAATTTGTCCTCCTTAAAGACAGCGGGCGGAGAGCTTTGCCCCGCCCGGTTCATCGTGTTTGTTTACTATTTTCTGACAAGCAACCGGGAAAAGCCGTGTTTTGGTAACGCTTCAATCTTGTTTGTGCGCATACCGGCACCGGGTTTCGCTCCTCAACAGATTTTTCGGTCAGTCAGTTACAGACGAGTGTGGGGTTAAATCAACCGAACAGGCCGGAGAGCAGGGGAACGAGCGTGATGCCGATGAGGGCGACACCGCCGCCAGCCATCAACTGCTTCATACCCTGAGACTTCGCGCCGGGGTTGTCGTTTCCGTAGCCCTCCAGCAGATTGATCGCGCCCCAGATACCGAGGCCAGCGCCGAGAGCAACAACGAGGGTCTGCAAAACACCAACTGCACTATTGAAAAACGCCATAGATTTGTCCTCCTTAAAGACAGTGGGCGGGAGCTTTGCCCCGCCCGGTTCATTTTTGGTTTTGGATATGGGAAAGGGGTGCTTCCTGCCTCTGCGGTCAGCCCGTCTGTTGAATGCTTGCCCCATTCACTTTTGCCGACAGCTTCATTACAGACAGGCACTGTTCCTGAAGGAGAAAAAACCCCGGAAACAGGAAAAGGCTCCCCGTTTATCCCGGCAACCGGGCGGGGAGCCTTACGAATCGGAGCTTTCCTGCTCCGTGCCGATGACAACCGGGAGATACTTTGCTTCCGCTTCAATATTCTGCCCGTTGTCCAGTTCAATCCAGATACTGCCGAATACGTCCGGCGGTGTGACCGTGATTACCCGGTCAGTGTTGATATAATACTTCCCAATGGACACAAACTGCGCCATTTTTCACCTCTCAATCTGCCTCCACGACCTCATAGACATCGCTCTTTTTGAGCTTCATCTTGTGGTTCAAGTATGCCTCAATATCAAAGGTATTCTTTTTGTCGAAATCAGCGGTTTCCCGGTAATGCGGGTGCTTCGTCAGATCATACTTGTCTGACAGAAATGGCCTCACGCCACGGAGCTGCAATACACATTTACCTCCGTCCAGCACAGCCAGTTCATCTACGGAAGCCAGTTCGTGACCAGCTTTCTGATAGTTCATACTGTGGGATTCCTGACTGCCCTTGCTCACCCCGGTGTTATACATATCTATAGTCTCCTTGCCCAGCGCGGCACTGAGTTCTTTCAGCGTCGTAGGTTCAGAGCCGCCGAGGAAAATCCGGGAATCCATATTGCCGATGATCGTGTCAGCGTTATCTTTGTAAATCGCCTTTAGCTGAGACTGCGCCTGTAAGACCAGACAAGCGGAAATCTCACGGCTTCTGATCGTTGCCACCAGCTTTTCCAAGTTAGGGATTTGGCCGATATTTGCACACTCATCAATCAGGCAGCGCACATGGACAGGGAGCCGCCCACCGTACACGTCGTCTGCTTTTTCGCAGAGAAGATTGAAAAGCTGGGTATAAATCATCGAAATCAGGAAGTTAAAGGTCGAATCCGTATCACTCATTATGAGAAACAAGGCTGTCTTCCTGTCTCCGATAGTGTCCAGTTGCAGCTCATCATATGCCGTGATGTCCCTAAGCTCCTGAATGTCAAAGGGCGCAAGCCTTGCGCCGCAGGAAATCAGTATGCTTTTCGCCGTCTTGCCGGCAGCTAATTTGTAAAGACGATATTGGCGCACAGCGAAATGGTCTGGCTGTTTCTTTTCCAGCACCTTGAACATCTGGTCAACCGGGTTTTCAAATGTCTCGTCGTCCTCCCTGACTTCCATAGCGTTCAACAGGGAAATCAGCGTGGCAAAGTTCTGTTCGTTCTTGGGCGCTACATAATGGATATAGGCGATCAGAGCGGTATAGAGCAGCTTTTCTGCTTTTTCCCAGAACGCATCACCGCCCTTGCTCTCGCCCTGCGTGTTTACCATCAGCGTCGTGACCAGCTTCAAAATATCCTTTTCCGAGTGGATATACTCAAAAGGGTTATAATGCATCGACTTCTTGAAGTTGATGGAATTGAATATCTTGACGCGATAGCCATGCTCCAACAGCATTTTGCCGCAGGAAACCACGATGTCGCCTTTGGGGTCAGTGACGACGTAGCTGCTGTGCATCTGGAGGAGGTTCGGCTTCAGCCAAAACCTCGTCTTGCCCGCGCCGGAACCGCCGACAATCAGCACATTCTTATTCCGTGCGTTCTTAGGGTCAGCAGGTCTGTTGTTCATCGTCAGGGATTCCGTGCGGGTCAGTATGACATTGTTTTCAAACTTTGGGTCTACAAACGACTCAATATCCTTTGCTGAACCCCACCGGGCAGAACCGTACTCCTCGTTGTGGCGGTATTTTTTTGCGTTCTTGCTCCGCACATAGACAACCAGCCGGAACACAGCGCCGATTACAAGCCCGATGGCAAGGTCAAAAGGGTGGAAGCTGGGGAGCGGATTAGACCACGCTACGCCCATGCTGGCAAAGAAACCCACCAGCTTTTCGGAAATATCCGCCCCTGTCGCCAGCCGCCACGCCTCGCCAATATTGGAGCAGAACAGCCCGATAATGACATAAGGCAGATTCAGGATAATGAGCTTCTTCGTTTTTTGGTTCATCGCTCACGCTCCTGTTTCTTCTCATGCACCTTGCCGGGAATATCCTGCAACAGACCTTTGAGTACCTCAAGAGCCTTACGGACACTCGGACGTTTCTCTCGGTTGCTCAACTCAGCGGAGTATTCCTTGAAAGCCGCTGTCAGCACATCAGCGTCCTTTGCCTTGAAAAACACCAGATAACGGGGCGGGTCTTTCTCTACGTCTTTTCGGATAGCGTAATCCACGCCATAGGTGTTTAGGATACGCTGGAAATCTTTGATTCCAGTCTTGGCAATGTCGATCTGCTGCGCCCCCTGACCTTGGCCGACCAGTTCTTCCACTGTCATTTTGCCGTGTGGTGTCTCCGATTCTTTCCCGGCCTTGACCCTTGCCCGGTGCTGCAAGTATTTACGAAATGCCGCCACCAGAGTGCGCCCGGTCAGCTTGGTGGTGCTGATAGCCAGATTTACTGTCCTGTTCTCAACTTCTTCCTGCAATTTTCATACCCCCTTTCGGAAGCGGGGCGCATGGCATCATCGCTCCTGCGGCTTGGGCCGTGCATCGTGCGCCTTATCCGCTTTTTCTCCGCCAGTTTTCACCATGTCATCCGGCAGCGGCAGAGCCATAATACTGCGCCCCATTTTTACGAACATCTCCGGCTGGTGAAACGCCTCCTCATAGTGCGCCATCTGTTCCGGGGTGAGGGAACCAAAGCTCTCCTCAGCGAGACCGACGATAAGGAAGTCACCGGCGATGACATCGTACATATCGCCATCCTCGGTATAGAGGCCACGGTTCAGGGCAAGACCGTTCAGTTTGCCCTCCTCGTTCATCACCAGTGCCACATCATCATCAAAGGGATAAATGGCTTCAATGTCACCGCCGACAGCAGCCTGAAGGCTTTCAAGGCCAGTTCCAATCTCCACCTGTTTCGGGTACTGTTCCGGGGAGACCAACAGGACGCTCATCTTGTCTGCCTTGTCGTGGGCAATTTCCCGTTCCTCGCCAACGGAGAAGTCAACGCCGGTAAAATTTTCAGCATCAAGGATATAGTCCGAATTATTCCAGCCCTCCCTGACCATAGCCTCCGCTTCCTCACGGGAATCAGCCTCAACGGTCACTTTCTTTTCCAGCGTTTCAGTGATTGTTACATCGTATTCTTTCATATAGGCTCCTTTTCGTCAGATAATGAACGACGGCAAATCCTCACCATCGGCGCAGAGCGTAACCGTGTGATTGTCAAAGTAGACGATTGCCGCCATCAGCTCCTCCGCGCTCAGAGAAACGCTGTCCCCGTCTTCGTCACAGGCGTACACGACCACTGGCCCGATGATATAACGGTCATCGCCCAGCGTCAGGACAGTGGCCGGGTCATAAGCCCCTTTCAGACAGGCGCAGATGCTCTTGTCCTCAACAGAAAGCACGGAATCAAAGTGTCCGTACCGCTCCACGGTATCGAAGCTCTCGCTCTCTGTCATAATCTTGGGCGGCTTGCCGGGGTACAGGACAGCGACAATGGAATCAATGTCGTCGTCCTCCGCGCCGTACTCGAACAGGTCATACTCGTTAGAACTGTCTTTCAGGTAGTCCTCAAGGGAACTGACCAGTGCCTTGTAGGTGTCCTTGCTGGCTTGGCTCTTGGAACAGCCGATGGGCTTAATGCCTGACCGTGCCAGCCTCCCGGCAGAATCCGGGGTGACGCTGATGTGAAAATCACCATTGATATTTATGGTAATGGAATCCATAGGATACTGTTCTCCTTTCACTTTTCGCATAAAAAATACACCCTCGGCGGGTGCTTATCTCTGCTGGTCACGTTCACGGCGACGCTGCCACTGTTCCAGCAGTCGGATGATCGTGTCGCTCATCTGCTTGGGCGTATAGGATTTCGGGAAGAACCTCTGCAAATCGCTGGTCTTGAAAGCGATCTGTCCGAGGTCATCTTTCTTAACCTCGTCCATCACATCGCACATAGCGTCCAGAGTGCAGCCGCCTGACTGACTGAGCTTTTTCATTCTCTGCGCTTGCGACAGGGAGGGGGCAGCCTGTGCGTAATCCATCGCTTCCAGAAAACTGCGCTGTTCCTCCGGCTTCAGATAGGACAGCTCCACAGCGGGATTAAAGGCGATTTTCTTTTCATCCACCATATCCATAAGCTCAGGCACAAGATTTGTGAGGCGAATATACCGCTTGACCGTATCTTTGCTGATTCCCTCCGCTTCGCCAATCTGCTCCGTCGTCAACTTCGGTGCAACTTGCTCCGAAGTCAGGTCAGTGCGCCGCCCCTGATGTTTGATAGCGTCACTTTTCAGCTTATAGGCGTAAGCCCTTTCGCTGGGCAAAATATGCTCCCGTTGAAGGTTGGAATCGACCATCATAATGATAGCCGCGTCGTCGTCCAGTTCACGGACAATGACAGGCAGGGTTTCCAAACCTACCAGCTCCGCTGCGTGGAGCCGCCTATGCCCGGAAATAATCTCAAACCCACCGTCAGGATCAGGGCGAACAATCAGGGGCGTGGTAATGCCAAGCTCAGTAACGCTTTCCACGGTTGCCGCCATCGCCTCATCGTCCAGCACCTTGAAAGGGTGTCCCTCAAAGGGGTGAAGCTGGTCAATCGAGACCTGTTGAACCTGTTCGGTCTCTGCGCCTCTGTCCGGCTTCACCGAATCTTTGGCACCCATCAACGCTCCCCCTTATCCGTAGCCTTTGCCTTGCCCACTTCGGGCGGCTTTATCTCTGACGCTTTTTTGCTGAGAGTGTCCATAACCGATTCTCTCTTTTCTATCGCTGACTCCGCTCTGGAGAGGCCCTGCTGCATTGTGCGCTGGTATTCTCCCAGAACAGCATTATTCAGTTCCTTGCGCATCTCTGAGGTTGTCGGGAAACATACATCCTTATATTCGCCCTGAGCTGTTTTCCGCTGGGGCATTGAGACAAAAGCCCCTTTTTCGCTGTCCATAATACGGACACCCCGGATAGCGAAGCACCCGCCAATGGAAACTGTTGCTGTCGCCAGAAGTTTGCTGTCCTGTGACTGCTGCGCGGGATAGACTTTCACAGACACGTCCAGTTTCTGCGATTTCTGGTCATTCGCTTCTGCGATTTTATCACTCATCTGTTATCACCTTGCCTTTCAAAGTAGAATATTACGGACAAGCTCCTGTTTGGACTTGCCAATAGAGGCTCTGCGGTCTTCGCCGGAGATATGGACGGGAGTACACATTTCCAGTACCCGGCTAAAAATGCGGGCGTGTGCCACGTCGCTGGCATTGCGGATTTCGGAGATCGTCAGATTTGTCGTGATAATGAGCGGCAGGCCGGACTTGTACCGCTCATCAACCACCGCATATACTTGTTCCAGCGCATACTCTGTGCTTCGCTCAATGCCAAGATCGTCGATAATGAGCAGGGGGAAGTGGGAGAACGACGCAATATACCGATACCGCTCCTCAGAGTACATACCACCCATCTGATTCAGGATTTTGGAGAAATTCGTCATCAGCACCGGCGTACCCTGTTCCAGCAGGGCATTGGCAATACACGCGGCAAGAAAGGACTTACCCGTGCCAACGTCACCCCAGAATAATAGGCCAAGGTTCTTTTCCCTAACCTGCTTCCAGTTTTCAACATAGTTCTTTGCCATCTGGATATTCCGGTTGTCTTCGGCTACGCTGAAATTCCAGTCCAGAAGATGCTTCTCCTGAATCCCGTTCGCTTTCAGACGCTGAATGTGCATCCGGCGTTCACGTTCTTTCGCTTCACGCTCAATCCGCTCGTTTTCCTCCCGGCTGCATTTGCAGGTACAGGGAAAGATATGCTCAACAGATTCCACCGTCACCCGGCACTGCACCGGGGTATGGCACTTGGAGCAGTAGATCAGGCCGTCCTCGCCCTTGTACTCATTTTCGCCGAGTTCCGTCCTCGCGGGGAACCTGTCCAGCAGGTCTCTCATAATGTTCACAAGCTGTCACCCTCCTTAAACTGATAATTTTCGTGGCTGTAGCCCTGCTGCTTTTGGGAGGCGGCATCACGTCTTGCCCAACTGCGAATAGTGGCAAGATGGTTCTTGTAGGTCTTGCCAGAGGAGGCAATATACTCCGAAAGCCGCTCAATGCGCTGTTGCCAGTCAGCAGGAAACTCCGTGCGCAGCTTGTCCAGCTCATCGTCAGAGAGAAGCACATTCTGATATTGACCATAGCGGTGGCGGGACAGTCTCTTTCTTTCCTTAGTGATTGATTCCTGCGTATTTGATTTATTAGTTCTTAATTGTCCCGGATTCTCCGTAAACGGTTCGTCCGCATCCGGCTGGGCCGTATCCGGGTTTTCCGTACACGGTGAATCCCCACACGGCTGGGGCTTTTCATAAATCCAATACTCGACACCGCCCAACCTGCCATCAGGCATACGGGTCTGCTTCCTGACAAGATAGCCGCGCTGTTCAAGCTCCTGCAATGTGGCGTTCACGCTGTCCCTGCCCTCCAAGCAGATTTCGGTAAGACCGTTCACGCTGTAACGCCATTTCTCCGGCAAGCTCAGGAGCATAGACTGGAGACCTTTGCCTTTCAAACTCAGAAGCCGATCTTTAAGGTGGTAATTGCTCATTGTGGTGTAGTTTGCGTTCTTGACTACCCGGAAGACCGGCATACCGACCACCTCCTGCTTGCCGGAGGGCGGATCACTCCGCTTCCTCCAGAATCTCCGCCACCCGGTACATCAGATGCTCCTTGCCAGCCGCAGTGACCAGCGTGTAGTGTCCGACATCGGGGCTGTTACGCTTGTGGAAGTCCCTGATGACGAAGAAGCCCTTGTTGTAGTAGTAGACGTAGGGCATCAGCTTTCCAGATGGAGCGCGGTACAGGTAGTGGTGGTTCATCAGGAATTTGGTGAACTGCTTTTCAGGTACGCCCAGCTCCTTGGCGGTAATGCGGAGATTGGTACACTCCATCGGGTTCACGAAAGTGTCATAGTACGCCGCCTTGGGGCGAGCCTCCTGAAGCTCCATCGTCAGCCGCTCGTTTTCCAGAGCCTCAGCAACGTACTCCATCACCAGCAGGTGAGCCTGTTCCGGGTTTTGCAGAAGCTGTGCCAGCTTCGCGTTGGTGAAGTAGGCTCCGTGCTTGCGGATAGCCGGGATGACCTCGCTTGTGATCCATCGCTTGAACTGCCTTGCCGTGGGGAGCTTGCTGGCGAGAGTAAGGGCATACAGGCCGCTCTCGTTGATGACGGTCATATCCTGATAACCGCCGAGGGTGTAACATTTCGTTACCCCCTTGTCCTCCGGGTCAACGTGGTCGATTAGGGCCTTGCGGGTGTTGGTGTAGCCCAGCGCGGCGGCTACATCTTTTCCCACGAACCAAGGTACACCATCAAGGGTGATGGTGCGGACTTTGCCAAATCTCTCATTGGCGAACTCCTGAATCTCGTTTTTCATAGCTGCCTCCTTTTCTTGATTATGGGTGAAAATGAAAAAAGGCGTATACCCAGCCCCAGCCCGGAGCAGGATACACGCCTATGTATTTTTCTGGAGAAACAAAAAAAGAGCGGATACCGACCACTGGATTAACCAGCGGTAGTATCCGCTCTATGACTGTCTATGTTCGGGCTTGTCTACCCTCCTTATGCTGCCCAAGCGTCTCACGTTATAGCCTTTCTGCTTTTGGGTCAAAAAAACAGAACTACATCACAAAGTCCCTGTTTTCAAGGGCTTTCTGATTTAGTTCTATTTTGACACAGTCTTCCTTGACGATGACCGTACCCACTTTCCCGGCTTCAATGTCTGCAAGCATGGCTTGAAAACCGGGGCGCTGGAAGTTCGCGCCGGAAAAGCCGTCGTCGGTGTACCAGCGCAGGTTGGTAAAGCCATTCTGTTTTGCAAAGGCTTCGAGTATCCTTTTTTGGTTCGATATGGAATTACTCTCACCTTGCAATTCGTCCTCATGGGACAATCTCGGATAAAGGGCGGTAATGAGGTTTTGGGTGGCTTGTCTTAACATAAAATCCTCCGTTTCCGACAGCCAGCCCCACTATTCCGTAGCTTTATTGTACCACGGAATAGCGGGGGCTGTATAGCGGCAAAAGTGTCAAATCTGCTTCTTTATGGTTTGTCAAATTGCCGGTTTTTGTGTAGCAGCGGCTTCCGCTTCCAGTACCCGCGCCATTTTGTCGGCGGCGGTGGTGGTAGTGTCTTTCTTGAAATAGCCGGACACGACAAGGACGGAATTGCCCATGCGGATTTCCGTCACGCAGTCGGGGCGGCGGGCGGTGCGGGTGTCGTGCTGCTTGTTATCTGTCATAGGCAATACTCCTTTCAGTCGGTAATCAGTTTCTTCATGCTCTCCATTTTCCGCTGCGCGGCTTCCTGCCGGAAGTTGTCGCCGGTAAAGCGTACCGGGACGCACATGGAAAGCAGGCGGTCATAAATCCGGGAATGGGCGGTGTCCTCCGGGTTGTGCAGGTCGTCCAGCGTGAGGTTGGTCGTGACGATCAGCGGCTTGCCGCTGCGGTAACGGCTGTCAATCACATTGAAAACCTGTTCCAGCCCGTACTCGGTGCCGCGCTCCATGCCGAAGTCGTCAATGATAAGCAGCGGATAGCGGCAAAGGCGGGAAATGTACTCGTTGCGGTTCTCAAAGCTGGCGGCAAGGTCGTTGAGGATAAGGGCAAAATTCGTCATGTGGACGGGGATTTCTTTCTCCATAAGGGCGTTTGCGATACAGCCCGCAAGGTAGCTTTTCCCGGTTCCCACGCCGCCCCAGAACAGGCAGCCGATATTGTCGGTTCGCATATCCTCCCAGTGTTCCACATACCGGCGGGCAATCCCTGTCTGCGGGTTCCTGCCGTTGTCGTTCTCAAAAGTCCAGTCCCGCATGGTGGGGTCGGTAAAGCCCCGGCGTTTCAGTTCCTCTACGGTGTCAAGGTGCCTGCGCCGCTTCTCGGCGGTCTCCCGTTCCTCGCGGGCGGCTCTCTGGCAGTCGCACTCTGCCGGGTGGCGGTCGCGCCCAAAGATAGCGGCCTTGTCCGGCGCAAAATAGGCTTCTTTCGGCTTGCGGCACTTGCCGCAGTAGAGTAAACCGTCCTCGCCAGTGTAGTCCTCCGGCTCCGGGGTGGCAGCCGTCATATTCTCCAAAACAGCGTTGATTTCGTTCTTCATAAACTCTCGCCCTCCTTGCATGAGTAGTCAGGGATGCCCTTTTTCGGGGCGCCCTTTTTGTCGTTCCCCGCCCATATCCGAAGGGCGGCGGCATAGTTCTGGTAGCTTTTCCCGCTGGCGGCAAGGTAGCGGCTCATTTCCTCGATGAACCGTTCCAGCCTGTCGGGGTACTCTGCCTGCAACTCGTCGTATTCGGTCTGTGACAGAAAAATATTCTGGTATCGGCCATAGGGCGCGGGCGGCTCCCCACTCACTCCCTTTGTTTGGTTCTCTGTAAGGTTGTTTATAGTAGTTTGGTTAGGGGACGGTTTTCCGACCATCATAAGGTCGGTTTTCTGACCATCAGTTGGTCGGTTTTCCGGCTCTATGAGGGTCGGTTTTCCGGCCATCAGTTGGTCGGAAAACTGTACCTGTGGCACACGCGGCACTTTCACATACAGTCGGTTCGGTGCGGAGAAGCCGCCCCGTTCCCGTTCCAGCAGCCCCGCCGTGTCCAGTTCATTCAGCGCCCCCTTTATGGTGGTGCTGCCTTTATCCAGTATTTCGGCTATCTCCGCGATGGGATAGATAATATAAATCCTGCCCTCGCCGTCCTGCCACTTGTTCTTCTGGGAGAGGGTGGAGCGGTCTAACAGCAGCGCATAGAGCAGCTTGGCGGTCTGGGAAATCTCCATTTTCAGCAGGAAACGGGGATAGGGCAGATAGGCGGGCAGCTTCGTGTCTGCCATGATATAATCAGCGATAGGATCACCTCCCTGTGTTCGGGTTGATTTTGGCGGTTTGTACGCATTTAGGACGGCGTTTCCGGGGGAAAAGGATAAATGTATCGCGTACCCTTTGACACCCACGAAAAAAGCCTTGATTTATGCGGGTTTGAAAGGCTCTAAAGCGTGACATTTCTGCCTTTGTTTCCGCTTTCGCTCGGCGGCTTTGATTTTCTTCATGCGTCCGGCGCAGCCGGGGCAGTATTTTCCCCGGTTGGATTTGGGGACAAAGGCCGCGCCGCAGACGGCGCACCGTTTCCGGCTCCCCCGGTACAAGAGGGCTGCGGCCAGCTCCCCGTCAAGGGGCAGGACAGCCACACGGAACCAGCGGCACATGAGGGAAAAGGAAATGCTCTGGACGCATACGCAAGGCTCCCCGTCGTCCAACAGCAGGCAGTTCCCCTCGTCGTAGTTACAGCACTCATGCACCAGCCGCCGCGCCCGCCGGTGCTGGCGGTAGTCCATTCTCGGCAGCTTATCGCTCATGGCTCTGCTCCTTTCTGCGGTGCGGCTCGCTCCGGCGCAAAATCTGGTCGATGTTCCGCTTGACGGTCTGCAACTCCGTGTACCGCTGCTTCTGTTCGTGGTAGGTGTTATACAGGCTGGATTTCTTGGAAACAAGCTGCTCGATCTCGTCCTGCAACGCTTTCCGGGCGGGCAGCTTGGTAATGCCATGCTCCCGGAAATACCGGGCGGCTGCGTCGGCTATGATAAAATCGCTCTCATGTGCCTGCCGGTATGCGGCGCGGGCTTTCTCGGATTTCTGCGCTTTCAGCCCGTCGCGGGCGGGCTTGGTCTTGGCGTAGGCAAGTACCTGCCGCTGCAACTCCTTTTTCCCTTGCAGCTTCGTTTCCAGTGCTTTCAGCTTGCCGCTGGTCTGGCGCATTTCCTGATAGGCGGTATCAACGGCGGCTTCCAACTGCTCCGGGGAAGTGAAGCCGTATTCCTGATACACATTCAGCGTCGCGGCCATTTGTTTGAGGTTGTGCATGGTCGCCCAGCGTTCATAGCCCCGGCCTTTGCCCTCGGCTTTCTTCTGCTCAATGTCCACAAGCCGCTGCACACCGTCCTGTTTCGGGGCGGTTTGAGGGGCTTTTGTGGGCTGTATGCCGGTTTTCCCACGCCGGGGGTATTCGAGTATGGCCGCGGCCTTTTCTGTGGCTCTGGCGGCGTTCTGCTCCAAAACGGCAAGGACAGCGGCGCGGTCAAAGTCGTCACCCAGCTTCCGGGCGGTAATGGGCTTTGTCCTGTCCGGCGTAAGGTAGGAAAGCCGCCCCCGGCTCTCCTTGACGGCCACGCCCTCCCGCAGCAGCAGAGAGGAAAAGTCCTCGAATGAGGCCGCTGTAGACAGCGCGGCGCGTATGGTCTGCCGCAGCTTCTCCTTGTTCGTTTCAAACTTGGTCTGCCGGGGCGTGATACCGCCTGCAATCATGGGGGCGTTCTGCCTGTCCAGTGCGGCCTGTCCCTTTTTCTGCGCCCAATACTCCCGGTCTGTGACGCGGTTCTTGCTGCCGTTCAAGAGGTCGATTTGGTAAAGCCCCTCCCGGTGGCACATCTCCATGACTTCGGACTTGAAGTAGCGCAAGGCCGCGTCGGTACAGCGGTGCTTGCAACCGGCTTTCGTGTCGGCTGGCCTGTCCATGTAGGGCAGGAACGGCACTTCCTCAATCCGCAGGCTGTTAATGACGATATGCACATGGATATTTCCGCTGTGGTTATGCCCGTCCGGGTGGGTGCATACAAGGGCTTGGTGGCCGGGGAAATGCTCGGCGCAAAACTTCTCGCCCAACTCCTGCGCCCGGTCTACGGTCAAGCCGTTGTCCGGGCCGTCCCGTGGGTCAAAGCTGATGATATAGTGGTGGCTTTTCACATCTTCCCGCCGCTGGTTCTTCTCATAGCGGAGATTTGCTCGCATACAGGCAACGGCAAAATCCTCCCCGCCGCAGTTCAGCGTGGACAGCCGGTAGTCCTCGCGGGGGATAAGCCTGCCGGTTTCATCAAGGACGGGTTTCATGGTAAACTCGTCATGCTCAAAAAGCAGGTATTGCTCGGCGGCTCCGTAGTCGGCGTTTTTAGAGTTGATATGCTTGAGTGTTGCCAACTGCGTCACCTACTTTCTTGAGGACTTCATACTTGAGGGCGGCAAGGTCGGCTATGGCGGCGCGTACCTCACCGGACAGCGCATTGTAGGGCGCGCCGTACTCATTCAGATACCGGGCTATCTGGTTGAGGTTGCCGCCGATCCTGCCGTACTCGGCTGTGAGTTTCCCGACAGCGGAAAGCAGCTCGTCATTGACCGCTGACACATGGATAACGGGGCGTATGGCGGTGCGCCGTATCGCCTGCCGGAGAAATTCGGACTGGCTGATACCATAGGGCGCAAGCCGCGCTGTGAAGTCGGCGTATTCTTCTTCGGACAGCCGGGTTTTCACAACGCGGCTGCGGTGGGGCGTGTTGTATTTCTTTCGCATGGTCGTGACCTCCTTTCTTGCCGCATGAGCGCGGCGGGGATAAGCGGCGCAAGCCGCAAAGCAGGGTTTGGGGAAGGCACTCCCCAACAAGTTTCCCGCGAGGGGCAAAACCGCAGAATTGCGGATTTTGGCACCGTGGTAGAAACTTGCTCTAAGTAAGCCGTAGATTTCCCCTTGCACTTACTACTCGTATAGCTGCCGCCTGTTTTGGCCGGATTTCTGCAAAAATCTTACGGCGTGGGGCGATTTTTACCCGCAGTTCTTTCTTTCCGCTAAAGATACATTTCAAAGGCCGCCAGCTACCCGCTTGCCGGGAATTTTCTCAAATTTTCCTTTGCCTTAGAAATACAGAAAATGCAGATTTGGCTACCGCCGCAGAAAATTTTTTGTTTCCGGCTTCACCTACCTACTACGGATGACTTTGCGATTTTGCCAAACGGATAAAGAAAAAAGCAGCAAATCTTTTTCAGACTTACTGCTTTCGCTGGCCGCCGATGGGCGGTGGATATTCAGTTTTGAAAGTTCAGGTCAGGTTGGCCCGATGATGGATAGCACAATAAATTCCTGTTTTCCCTTTAAGGCATTGTGCATTTTTTCTATTTCTCTTGATGATTATTTTTTTCATAATCAATCAATGTACCTATAACAATTCCAATCAACATTCCGATACCTGCACAAATAGAAATAGCAAAAAGATTTTGCAAAAACGCCCATGCCAACACACCTATGCAACCACCGACAATAAATCCTGTTAATAAGCCAATAGTTAAGTATTTATTACTTTTCATATTGCTATATCTCCCCTAAAAGTATATTTGTCGTTGGTTCTATTATACTATGACCTGCTTCCTTTAGGAATAGATGAATTGTAAACTGGCTGGAGTGAAACCGCTAATGACAGCCAGTGTTTGTTCTTTGTTTATCGGTCAAAGCGAAATTTGAACAGGGCGGCAATGAGCTGTTGCTTTATATGTTCCTCAACTTCGGCGTTGACTTTCCCGTGTACTTTGGAACAGTAGCGGATATATCCGGCATAGTGGGAAAGAATGGTGTCGATTGCGTCCGGGTCGCCCTCATGGGCTTTGACGATTGTTTCATAGGGGAGAAGTTTACTCATAGTCATTTCCCTCCATGAGCCGCCTTAACCGCTGCAAGGCAAGCCGGATATGCCGCCCCGCTGTGCTGCGTGTCCGGCCAATATGTACGCCGATCACTCGCTGCGGCTGGCGCAGGAAATAGTAACGAAAAATTTCTTCCTGCGTCTGCTCCGGCAAAAGGGCAAGGGCGGCGGCAAGCTCCGCATGATACAGAACGGCGGTCTGGCCGCAGGCGGTAAAAAGATATTCTTCAAGCTACTCCGGCTCGGCAAGCTGGACAAACTTTTCACTCATCAGATAATCAAGGGAAACTTCCCGTTCCCACCTCCGGCGCAGCTTCAAGATTTTATCTATGGCTGCGTGACGAATGACTACCTTGCAAAAGGCATTGAATGTGTACTGGATATGCACCTTGTAGGCTTCATCTTCGGTCATGGAAATTCCCCCTCTCTGAATAATAGTGCGGGGCGGCAGTACTCCTTGCTGTCGCCCCTTGATTGCCTACCAGCAAAGACGGGCGGGGCTGTCAACGACGGCGCGAAGCGGCGTTCATTTTATCGTTGACTGGCTCGGCTGGGTTTGCTATTTACCCGACAAACTTGAATTTATTTTAAGCTATCACGTTTTACCTTCTTAAGCCTTACTATCATTACCATAGGAATTTCTTTGTTGGTTTTGAAACATTCTTCATAAAATCCATCAATGACAAATCCAGCTCTAAAACAAAGGTTAAAAATATCTTGTATGGAACGATGATAATAAATCTGCTCTTTCGGTTGCCCTTCAATCGCTATATCATAGTAACTGTGCGGTGTCATATATTTTTCAGTCAACGTGACAAAACAAGGGTGTTGCGTTGCAAAGACAAAAATTCCGCTTTCCTGCAACAGTTCATAAACAGCCATAAGAAGTGGTTCAATGTCCGTAATATCCATAATTGCCATATTAGAAACTGCTTTCGTAAAGGCTCGATTTCTTTTTAATTCTAATATACTTTTTCTATCGGTCGCATCCGCCACACAAAATTCAATTTGTTTTGCATATTGTGATTGCCGTCTTTTAGCCAATTCTATCATTTTTTTGCTGTAATCAAAAGCGACAACCGAAGCACCTCTTTGTGCAAGATACGAAGAATAATTTCCATTGCCACACGCAATATCCAAAATGTAATCCGCAGGATTAGGAGATAGAAGTTCCGTTACTTTGGGGCGCACTACCTCTCTGTGAAATTCATTAGATTCGTCACCCATTGCATTATCCCAAAATTGTGCGTTCTCCTCCCAGATTTTTTTACTTTCCTCTGTTCCCATGTTCTCTCCCACTCCCAAAATTTGCTTTTTTGCTTCCATTAAATCTTCCTTACTATATTCCATTGTTACCCTCCATAACTTCTGATTGTTGTCGTCTTGACTATTATGTATCTTTTCTTTCCAAAATGGTATAGGCTTTTATTTTTGTAATGCTGCAAAACTTTTCTTCTGTAAGGTATTCAAAGGATATTTCCCTTTGCCGCCGCTTGCATTAAGCCGCCGCTATTGGAAAGCCAAAAGCAGCGGCTTTTTTTACTCGGTATTACCGAAAAGTATAGAAAGCAGGATATGTCATCATTTGTCATTTCTTCTCAATGTAATAACTGCATGGCATATCAAGCCAAATACAAGAGAAAAACAGCCACCGCCAAATAGTGATGCTCCCCACCCTGCACCTGACATTGTCATAAAACCGCCAACAAAGAAAATACCAATGCCAAGAAATATACCAACACCATAAAAAAGTCCAATTGCCATATCGTACTTATTAAATTGTCGTTTCTCCTTTTTTTCATATGTTTCCATCTTTGTTATTACCTCCTTCGCAAAATCGTCCATGTTGACTCCAAAAAGAAAGCAAATTTTTTTCAACATATTTAAATCGGGTTCATTAACATCTCTCTCCCAATTCGATAGTGCCTGCCGGGTAACATTCAATTCCCCGGCTAGTTCTTCCTGTGTCATTCCCAATTGTGTTCGCAGATGACGTATTTGCTTTCCTGTTGTAATATTCGTCTGTTCCTGGTTCAAAATAGTTTCTCCTCTCTGATACTGATTTTATCAATGATATTTCGCAATAGCCAGCAATGAACGCTTGCATTGCGCAAGACGTTACATTATCTTCTGAAACATATAGCGCACCTTGTCCAGGCGGCTGTTTGGACGGCGGGGCTGGATGACTGGCTTGCCGACAGCGGCCTGATACCCTTTCAGTTCTGTAAGGCATACGCTCTGCCCGTTGGTGTAAAAGGCCAGATCAGTACGGTATGCCTGTATACAGCGGGCGGGAATCTCGCCAGTAAAGACAACTTCATCCTTTTTTACCTGGACCGTTTCGATGGTGGCACAGTATTTCGGTGCATCATGATAAGCCCTGGAAAGATATTCCCGGGGCGCATAGAGGGTGAAGGAGAGATAAGGTTCCAGCAGTTGCGTCCCTGATTCCTTCAATGCCTGTTCCAATACAATCGGGGCCAATGAGCGGAAGTCCGCCGGCGTGCTGACCGGACTGTAATAAAGCCCGTATTCAAAGCAAATCTTACAGTCCGTTACGTTCCAGCCGAACAAGCCCTGCTCCAGCCCGTAACGGATACCATCCCTGACAGCGTTTTGAAAACTCTGGTTCAAGTATCCCAGCGAAACCCGGCTCTCGTATTGTACACCGGAGCCAAGCGGGAGTGGTGTAACAGACAGTCCGATGGATGCCCAAAACGGGATCCGCTTATAGATGGCATCCGTGGACAGATGGACAAGCACAGCGATCTCATTGGTGGAGTATCCATTCATTTTTAGCACAGAGATTTGCAAGGTGAGCTTGTCCACCGTTAGCAGAGCTTTGAGCAGTTCCGCATTGTCAATATCATTCAGTAGATCTTCCGCCGTGTAAATCTCGGTTGGCGCTTCACTTTCGGCAACGCTGTCAAGATATGTACCCGTGTCTTGCAATTTCTCATAGAAGCGCCTGTCCGAATTGAACATAGCCCTGTCCCAAAGGCGAAGCTGTTCAATGGTGCTTTCATCCATGCCGCAGGCCCGGAGCACCTTTTCTTCAGCCAGTTTCCAACGCTGCCATTTACGTTCTTCTTTGCCATGATTGTATGACATGGCCGTTTCCTCCTATCTGAATTTTTGGAAATTCAGATAGGAGGGCGGGGAGCGGCAGTGGGGACAGACTACACAATTCAACAATAGAAATACGCCTGCTCGGGAAATACGAGCAAGCGCATCGGAATTGAAAGTATTATTCAGATGATTAGACAGTTCATACTTGTGACTGGAATACACCCCGGAAAAGACCGGGCTTTTTTTGATGTTTTAGCTGCGGGTATCCCTTGTAGATATATGACGTAGTTCACGGCAGTTGGCTCCTTCAACCGCCATTACTATCAAGAGGTTTTCGGAACAATAGAAAACGGCGGCTTCGATTTCTCAAAGCCGCCGTGGTTTGGGTATGCGGATATAGCTGCTTATACGACGACTTTTTTTCTTTTGCCGTCGTGCGGCAGTTCTTTAGCCTTGCATTACAACGCACTCGCCGGAGCTGGTCTGTGCCTCTTTGCTTGACTGTGTATGTTCGTCAAATTCCGCTTGACTATATTTCTCAATGCCAATCAGTGTTCCATTCCCGGAGGTGTCCGGGTGGGCAAAGTCACGGACTGTATAAATGTCAACGGTTCCGTCTGCGCTCCCCAAAACGCGCATTCCAGAACTGCCTGGAGGGGACGGGCGCCGGCAAAGGAGGTCTTGACCAGAAGGCCGCCGCAGCGGTAGAGGAAGGGATTGCCTTTCATCTGCCGGGCGGCCTCCCGGATACGCTCGGCGGGTGGAAGCGACGGGTCCACATGGATGTCCCGGATATCCGGCACTGCGGCCGGGTCTGCGGTGCGGATATCGGTCTCTTTCATTTTTGCGTACTGCTCCGCTGTGATTTTTTCCCACATAGGATAACCTCCTTGTAAATAATATGGGAAGGCACCCCAGATACACGTTCTGGAGTGCCTTCCTTTTTTGACAGCTTAATGATAACACAAAAGCTCTGACACTTTCAAGTACATAGTACAGGTAAATATGAGGAACTTTTGCGGCCCAAAAGGGGCCCTAAAGAGGCCCTTGGATCATTTCAGCTTTTCCGTAAAGTGGTACATTGCGCTCAACTCATCAATTGCACGATCTTTAATCTTGCGGATGGTCCGTAACACCACTCCAATTTGCGTGGCTACCTCTTCCAGAGGAAGGCGTTGGAAGTAGATCAGCTGGAGTACTGTCACCTGCCGTTCGTCCAAGAGAGAAATGTAGTATTCCAGCCGGTTCTGCTCCCGTTCCAGCTCCACCAGCTGAAGCACAATCTCCTCTTTGATATCGGCATTGATTTTGCCGGCTCTGTTCTGATAGTTAAGGGCAATGTACAGGGTCTTGTCGGAAACGTGTCCCTTGACGTGGCTACCGCCTTCGCTGTGCCCCAAGGCCATGGCACCGATCATCTCAGAATCGGACAGGCGGGCGGGATGCTCCAGCTCGTAGTGAAGCAGGGCAATTTGCCTCCGGCGCTCCGGGCAGGTCTCTAAAAGACTAATCACGTGGGTTCTTACTTCGTTCTTCATGTTATCCTCCAATCAATATCCGTCGTCGTCAGGGACACACAAGGCTCTGACTGGAGGGGAGCGACACCTGGGACATCGTTCGTATGCAAAAAAGAAGCGGCCGACCCCACAAAGCTGTGGAAAGTCGGCCGCTGGGAACGCGCTGAGATATCCTGCTGATGCGGCTGGTCTGCCGGGCGGGGGTCTCGCTGGTTTCTCTGCCGGCTCTCGCGGGTCTCTGGGGGAGGAATTACGGAAAGATCGTCTGGATGCGCGGGAGGAAACGCAGGGGGTTAGCGTGCCATGTCGGCGGATATTCTCAACGCGATGGGGGGTCCATCGCATAGGAACTCCTTCCGTTTACGGCTTGTGCAGACGGCCGCTCCGTTCAAGGTGAAGGATAGTACAGCAGCTCTATTATTCGCTGAAAGGATTTGCTGCCGGGGATATCACAGGAACGGACTGACTATATTACTGATCACGTTGGCCAAAAAAGAGGACGCAAAGTTGGATGTCACCTGTTGCATGATTGTTTTCACTTTGGGCTGATTTTCCGCTCGGATAGCTGCTTCAAGTGACGTGATCGCTTCCCTCAACTGCTCTACTTTATCCAAGTCCAGTCGAAGGGATTCCAATTCTTTCAGCGTATCCTCTGCCTGGCCGGAAGCTTTTCCCTCGTTGATTACGCCAACAACCTGGGATTTGCCCTTAAAAGTTGATTTTTCAATCGAAATATTTACAGACATATGTACTCCTATCACTCACCAGCATGTAATGTCTCGATAATCTTTCCATTGCCCTTGACGGTGCAGTTCTTGATATCAATGGTCACATTGTTGTTGACATTCTTCTCTACGTCCTCGAAGATGTTGGCAAAGACGTCCAGCACCTTACGCAGGAAAACTTCTTCCTTGAACGTGAAAAAGAAGGATGTCCCGGAGTTGAGATAGAGACGTAAAAACTTATAATCCTTTTTGTCCCACCAGCTTTCATACCACATTGCTATAACGGCAATGCCTACCAGCAGGCCAATCATGCCGATAAACTTATTGTACGGCAAAAAGCATAGACCAATCAGGATTGCGGCTATGGTCCACAACGGGAACGGGGGCCTGGGGTAGTTGCCGACGGATATCTGCGAAATGTTGCTGATCTGGATTACTACGTCCTTCCAGCGCAGCAGATGGCCGCGGACCTGCAATTCATCGGTTTCGATTACCTTTTCCTTCTTGGAGCCAAACAGGTTTCCGCCAAGTAAATTGTTGTTTTCCATTATGTTCACTCTTTCTTTTTGTTTTTGTGCGGTTAGCCCTTAGTCCGGTCGGTTTGTACTTGCCGTTCTGCCGGCGCTTAAAACAGCAAATTTCGACAATGGTGCTTTGGGGAGTCCCGGCCCACTCCTGCGGGCCGGGACTTCAAGCTTTTTGGGGGGTCGCTATGCCCTGCGGCGGATATCCTCAACGCAATAGTTTGTCCATCGCATAGGAACTCCTTCCGTTTACGGCTTGTGCAGACGGTCGCTCCGTTTAAGGTAAAGACAATGCGGCAGCTATTCCAGTAAATCTCTATTATGAAGCTAACTTTAGGGTTATAGCGAACAAAGTTAAAACAATAAGCAACATCTTGACCCACCATGGTAAATTAGGAGAAATCTCTCTATAAAATTCAGTTCGTATCCAAGTAATTAATCGGAACATAATACCTCCTTTAAAATTGTAATCTATCATTTTATTCTTGATATAATATCCAAAATATCTTGATACATATTTTCTTTATCTGGACATTTCAAAACAAAATAATAGTCATCTTTGAAAAACGTCATATTCTCTCCTGTGAAAGAGTCATATTGGGTTGTTATATCACCCCAATATTTAGTTTTATGAAATGATGATTTATCAAAAATATCTTTTGCTTTTTTAACCTCTAAATCCCCGTTCTCTATCAATTGCGATACTAATGCAAAAGCGATATAATATTTTTTCTCAACCAATTCCCTACTTTCTGAATACCACACCTTAGCGGGAAAGTGACTCTGTAGCGCCTGACCAATTCGATTATCACCGGTGACAAACAAGTCCCAACCAAATTTGACAGAATTTATGCTGAGCCCAGCTAGCCCTGCATAAGGTTTGTCAGCTAAAAGATCAGCAGCGTCTGCAAGGTAGCCAACAACAGCTTCGTGATTTGGATCCATTTTTACTATGTCAGCCACAAAGGCTAGTAATAGATCAGTAGCAGCAGAGCCAAACGGGCCTCCGGATGCCAACAACATTAAAAAATCTACTCCATATGGTGTAACCATTAATTCATAAGTTCCATCATAACGTTTCACTGTATACGGTGCGCACCCATTCAGATCGATAAAAATTAATGTATTGTTTTCCACATATAAATATTGCACAAACTGCACCGGATTCTCGACATACTCCCGCAGGTCATATCCGCTGGGGTCAAGGATAGGATCAACCGCAGTAAACCGCCTGTCGTGGGCATCGTAGAACCGCGCCTTGGCATAGTACATCTCCAGCACGCTGTCGAAATCGTGGGTAGCGTATCGCTTAACCAGGTCCAGCTCCCGCTGCCCGCATTTCAGCACCGCATTGTGGACAATCAGCCCCCACTCGTTGTAGTGGGTCCAGGCTTCCACCCTGCCGCTGACCGGGCTGGTGAGGTAGTCGGCAGTGCCCAGGTAGTCCATGTGGTAGTACAGCCGGATGTGGTCGCCGTTCTCCACGATGCTCATGGAGTTGTTGATGGGGGAGATATCCACGCTCAGCCGGTCATTGCCATAGACGTACTTGTAATCCAGGCCGTTGACCTCATGCTCCATCAGGGGCTCGAAGGTCTCGGTGTTGTAGTCCACGACAAAGTTTTTCACAACGGTACTGGTCTTGTTGATGCTGCCGTTGCCGTCGCCGTTGCTGGCGTTGTTGCCATTGCCCTGGCCGTTGTTGCCGGCGCTGTTGCCGTTGCCGTCGTTTCCGTTGTTGCCGTTTCCGTTGTTTCCGTTACCGTTGTTCCCGTTACCGTTGTTGCCGGGCTCAGGCGTGTCGGGCGTCTCCGGCACATCGGGATCGGGGTCAACAGGCTCAGGCTCGACCGGGTCGGGGGTAGTCGTGGGCTTGTTGCCGTTTCCGTTATTGCCATTGTTCCCATTTCCGTGTCCGTTGCCGGGCTTGCCGTTGTTGTTGCCGTTGCCCTCGTTGTTGATGTTGGCATCACCAGGCTGAGCATCATCATCCGTGTCCGTCTCATCCTTGTCGGTGGTCCCAACTTCGGGCACCTCAGGCTTCAGCTCCTCCATCTGTTCTGTCACAGCGGTGGTGATCTGCGTAGCAAAGACGGCAGCAGCAGACGCCTGCTCTGTTTCAGCGGCGCTGGGCTCCTTGGCGGCGTCAGGCACCTCGGGCTGGACGGGTTCCTTGCCGGTGTCGGACTCCTCGGGCTGGACAGGCTCCTTACCGGTGTCGGGCACCTCGGGCTGGACAGGCTCTTTGCCGGCGTCGGGCTCCTCGGGCTGGACAGGCTCTTTGCCGGTGTCGGGCTCCTCGGGCTGGACAGGCTCCTTACCAGTGTCGGGCTCCTCGGGCTGGACAGGCTCCTTGCCAGTGTCAGGCTCCTCGGGCTGGACGGGCTCCTTGCCGGTGTCGGGCTCCTCGGGCTGGACGGGCTCCTTGCCAGTGTCGGGCTCCTCGGGCTGAGTGCCGGGCTCCTGACCATCGTCCGGGTCCTCCGGCTGCTCCAGACCGGGAATTTCCGGCAGCTGGTCGGGGTCAAGAAGCTCCTCACCATTGACCAGCGCGTCCACATCGTGGTAACCGTAGCCATTCTTGGCAATCACCCAAGTATTGGTGACGAGCGCGCCAAGACCGTTGTAGGTATACTCGCTGCTCTCGCCCAGAGCGTTGTAACCCAGCACTAGCTTGTTGGTCTCATCAAAGACGTACTCGCCAGTGGTGGTAACGTGTTTGTTCTTGCCGTAGACCTTCTCTGTGAGATTGCCCCGGCCGTCGTAGGTGTAGGTGGTCTCGGTCTTCCAGCCGTCGGTGGAGCTCTCGGTAACCTGATTCAGGTCGTTGAGAATGTAGTCCACGTAGTAATTGGTGTTGCTGTCCTCATAGGTCAGGTTGCCCAGGCTGTCATAGGTGTACTCCCGGACCTCGTGACCGAAGTGCTCCTCGGCGCGGATTACCCGGTGCAGGTCATCGTAGGTGTAATAGTTCTCCACCGTGGATTCGCCTGTGCCGTTGCCCCGCATGTACTCAAAGACCATGTTGCCGCAGTCGTCGTACTCATAGATGTGCTTCTGCTGCTTCATGTCTTTGCCGCTGGGATCAACGTCGGTGACACGGAGCAGCTGGCCGATGGAATCGTACTCATACTCCTCCACCCAGCCGTGGGGGTAATCCATCCGAACGACCCGGCGCATCCCGTCGTACTCATAGGTGGTGGTCCGGCCATCGTCCTCCGTGACGGCGGTCAGGTTGTTCACACCATCGTACTCATAGGTGACTACGCTGTCATCGGGATAGGTAATGGCTGTCTGGTTGCCGTTGCCGTCATAGTCGTATTCCACCACATTGCCCTTGTGGTCGGTGGCTCGTTTCAGCTGGGACAGCAGGTCATACTCAAAGGTGTTGATGCCCGTCCAGTCCTCCATCCGAACCAGATCGCCCACAGCATTGTAGGCATAGTCCACCTGTTTACCACCATTATAATTGATATGGGTGACCATATCAAGTCTATTGTAGGTATATTCGGTGGTCAAACGGTCGGCGTCGGTCTTGGCCACCAGGTTTTCGTTGCCGTCGTAGGTATAGGTAGTGACATTGCCCAGGGCGTCGGTCATTTTAGTTGTCAGGCCCCGACCATCGTACTGGTAGCGGGTAATCTCCCAAGAATCCACACCGTCCTGTGTATCTACCCGGTGGAGGGACGTCTTGGTCAGCCGGCCCATCGCGTCATACTCAAAAAGTGTAGAAGTTCCCATCGCGTCAATGGTCTCTACCACTCGGCCATTGCCGTCCAGTATGTGCTTTGTGGTGTGGCCGCCCTTATCGGTAGTATTTACCACCTGGCCCTCACCGTTGTACTCGATGGTCTCTGTCTTACCGTCCGGCGTGGTGGTGGAGATCAGGCGGTCCAGAGCATCGTAGGTGTAAATGGTATCACCGTCCGGTGTGGTCATCTTCACCATGTTCCGGTTTCCATCGTATTTATAAAAGGTGGTATATCCCTCCTGGTCGGTGGCGGTGGCCACATCGCCCCGGTCGGTGTAGGTGTATTCGATCACGCCCTTGCGGGGGTCGGTGATTGTGAGCACCCGGTCCATCTCATCGTAGGTATAGCTGGTCTCGTAGCCCTCGGCGTCGGTCATGGAGATTACACGGTTGCAGTCATCATAGACATACCTGGTCACCGCGCCCTCCTCGTTGACTACTTTTGTCAAACGTCCGTCCGCGTCGTAGGTCTTGGACGACACACCGCCTTCGGCATCCCGCTTGCCCACCAGACGGTCCAGGCCGTCGTAGGTGTAGCGGGTCACATTGCCATTGCCGTCAGTGGCGGAGATGATATTCCCGTTGCCGTCATAGGAGAATTTGTGCGTGTAGCCATCCGCATCCACATAGGAGACGAGACGGTTGGCCTTATCGTAGGTGTAGGAGATCGTGTGGCCATCGGCCTGAACGATTTCAGTGATATTGCCGTTGCCGTCATATTCCGCCTTGGTCACCCCGCCCTCCGGATCGGTGACGGTGAGCACCTGACCCAGTTTATCGTAGGTATAGCTGGTGGTGTGGCCGTCTGTGTTGGTGACGGACAGCATATTACCACAATCATCGTAGACATAGGAGGTCACACCGTCCAGAGCATTGGTGACCTTTATCAGATTTCCCACGCTGTCATACTCATACTTGGTATCGTAGCCTCTGGCATTGTTCAGCTTGGTCATCCTGCCATCCGCGTCGTAGGTGTAGGTGACCACATAGCCCTCCTCATCGGTAACGGTGAGGTTATTTCCGTTGGCATCGTATGTGTAAGCTACCTTGGTACCGTCTTTGTTGGTAACCCCAATCAGTTGGCCCAGGTCATCGTAGAAAAACCTGATTACATGCTCCATTGGGTCTGTTTCAGAAGTTGCCCGCCCCATTGGGTCGTAGGTATACCTGGTTGCACGGCCCAATGCGGTAGTCTCCCTAAGCAGCTGCCCCTGAGAGTCGTAGGTATAAGTGGTTGTATTACCCAGCGGGTCGGTCTTGGCCGTCATCCGGCCATCTTCGTCATAGCTGTAGCTCCAGACATTCCCGTTGCGGTCCTGCTCAGAGACCAGCTGGCCGGCTTTGTCATAGGACTTGACAATGGCTTTACCCAGAGGATCGCCCGCTTTGGTCAGGTTGCCCTCTCCGTCATAGCCATAGGTCCAGCTATTGCCTCTGGCATCCCTGATGGCAGTGAGACGGTCCGCTTTGTCGTAGGTGTAGGAGACGGTGTATCCCTCTGCATCCTTGGCGGTGGAGAGATTCCCGTTTTTGTCATAGGTATAGGCGGTTACACCATTCATGGGATCGGTCACAGAGACGACCTGATTCAGCTTATTGTAGGTGTAGCGGGTGATCGTGCCATCCGGGGCGGTGACATCGGCAATATTGCTGTTAGCATCGTAGCCGTATCTGGTCATAAAGCCCATGGGAGTGGTAACGGAGGTAATATTGTGACGGCTGTCATAGGTGTACCTGGTAATACCCTTCATGGCATCAGTCACAGTGAGCAGGTTCCCGTCCTTGTCGTAGGTCATAGTGACGGTGTTCCCCAACTCATTGGTGTAGGAAAGCAGATTGCCCAGCTCATCATAGACGTAGGAGACTGTAGTGTCGTCCTTCTGGGTCACCCCGATTAACCGCCCCAAAGCATCGTAGCTGTATTGGGTGGTATAGTCCAAGGTATCTGTCTCGCTGGTCTGCCGGTCCATGGCATCATACACAGCGGAAACAACGAAGCCCATCGGGGAGGTCTGAGCAGTCAGATTCCCGTTCTCGTCATAGGTATAGCTGGTAGTATTGCCCAAGGGGTCCCTGGAAGCGGTCATGCGGCCGTCCGCATCATAAATATAGCTCCAGGTGTGGCCGTTCCGGTCGGTGAGAGCAGTCATACGGCCCAGGGCGTCGTAGGTCATGGACTGAGTTTTGCCCTCGCCGTTTGTGTCAGAGGTCTGCCTTCCCTCGGCATCGTAGGTGTACTTGGTCACATAGCCCCGGCCATTTTTGACCTGCGTCAGCCGGTCCAGTTTATCATAGGTGTAGGATGTGGTATTGCCCTCAGCGTCGGTCACGCTGGCCTGGTTGCCATTGGCGTCGTAGGTATAGCTGGTCACGCCACCATTCGCGTCCTCGCTGGAAGCCAGCTGCCCATTACCATTATAGGTATAGCGGACCGTACCGCCTGCGGGGTCTGTCACCGAGGCGATAGCGTTATTGGCGTTGTAGGTATAGCTGGTAGTGTGGCCCATAGGATCGGTAGTGGAAACCAGATTCCCTACAGCGTCATAAGCATTGCTGGTCCTCCCGCCCATAACGTCTGTCACGGAAGTCAAGCGTCCAACCGCGTCGTAGGTATAGCTGGTCACGTCACCCAGCTCGTTAATGGCTGTGAGTATCTGGCCGTTGGCGTCATAGGTATAAGAAACTGTGGTTTCGTCCGGGTTCGTCATGGTCGTCACCCGGCCCAGGATATCATACTCATACCGGGTAGCAAAGCCCCTGGCATTGACGCTGGAGGTTGTACGGCCCATGTTATCGTACACAGCAGCGGTCTCATTTCCTGCGGGACTGACTGTCTTCGTGACTTGTCCCAGAGCATCATAGGTGTAGGAGGTCACGCCGCCCAAGGCGTCCGTAACCCTGGTCAGCCGGTTGTTTTTATCGTATTCATATTGGGTAGTGTCTCCGTTCCGGTCGGTGGCAGAAATCAAGTTGCCGTTGGCATCGTACACGTTTTTGGTGCTCTTGCCCAGAGCGTCCTTAACAGAGGTCGTATTGCCTACGCCATCGTAAACGTAGGTGGTAACGCCACCGTTGGCATCCGTGACGGAATCGGTCCGGCCCACTTTGTCATAGGCAGTGGAAACCACACCACCCATGGGGTCGGTGGTTTTGACCAGGCGTCCATTTCCATCATACTCATAGCGCCAAGTATTTCCCATACCGTCCGTCATGGAGATCATATGACCTTCAGCGTCGTAGGTATAGGATACACTGTTCCGGTTGGCGTCCGTGGTCAGTACCAGATTGCCAACCTCGTCATAAGAGTAGGTGGTGGTAGCACCCATGGGATCGGTGACAGAGGTCAGCTGACTTTGGGTGTTATAAGCATAGCTGGTCACATTTCCCAGCCAATCGCTCTGGCTGGTATTGAAACCATTCCCATCAACCGTGTAGGTCTGAACACTGCCCGCAGCATCCGTGACCTTCACCAGCTTGCCGGCTGTGGTGTACTCATAGGAAGCATTGGAACCGTCCGGGTAAGTAGCGGTGGACAGCCGGCCCTGCTCATCGTAGGCATAGTGGGTAACCTGCCCCAAGGCATCCGTCTCTGTAAGGCGGTTGCCCGCGGCATCATAGGTATAGGTGGTCTTAGCACCCTCGCCATCCACGGTGGCAGTCAGGTTGCCGTCGCCGTCATACTGGTAAATAGTTTTATTGCCGCGGCCATCAGTAATCGAGGACAGCCGGTGAGCACTGTTATAGGTATAGGAGACTGTGTCGCCATTGCGGTCTGTAGCAGTGACGACCTGGTTATCAGAGTTGTATGTGAACTGTTCAGAGAGACCGTCCGGGTACGTGATTTTCGTTACATTTCCAACATCATCATACTCATAGTAAGTGACATTGCCCAGCCAGTCGCTCTCACTGGTGCGCCGGTTCAGGTCATCATAGGTAACGGTCTTGGTGCCGGAATTAGTGGTATGCTCCACGATACGGCCCAGAGTGTCGTAGCGGATTTTGTCCAGCTTGCCGCTCTCACCCATACAGGTGTTGACCCGGGTCTCCTCATCATAGGTGAACGTGTAGGAGTCATCATCCTTGACATATTGCTTTACCACACGGCCTATTTCATCATACTCGTTTTGAACATAGACTTCACCCTTGAAATTCTCAACCGTGGTAAGATACCCATTTTCATCATAGGTGTAGCGCAGGGCATCTCCATCTGTGTTGGTCACGGAGACCAGATAATCCCCATCGTAAGACAAGGTGGTCACACGACCTACACTGTCAGTAACAGAAGCCAGGTTCCCATTACCGTTGTACCCAAAAGTGAAGCTTCCTGCCCTGTTGGATACAGTGGCAACCTTGCCGTCTGCATGGGTGAAATTGATCACATTCCCGTCCAATCTGCTGATGCTTTGAATTTGGCCCTCGGCATCATAGAGATAAACGGTGCCGTTCTTGTGGCTCAGGCGGTAACCGTCTCCCTGCCGCTCCAGTTGATAGAAGGAGCCAGGGTCTGAATAAAATTTTCCGTCTGCGGATAAGACAAAGTGGATGCCGGCGCCACCAGGCAGTGTAATTGCAGCGGAAGCACCGAACCGCTCCAGTTTAGTATGATAGTTGTCTGCCCAGCCATAGCCCAGGCCCAGATTGTCTTTGGCTCTCTTGGATGAGTAATCCCTCATATATTCAAGATCATACTCTCCATAAAGAGCGGTATCTGTATAGTTCCAGGTAAAGCTGCCAGACAATAAATCTACCGGGTCGCCAGGCCGGACACAATACTGCAATGAAAGTTCATCATATTTTTCATTAAACTGCTCTTGTGGAAGGTCATTAGACTGGCGGCTCATATCAAGAGAAAACGCCACAAAGCGGTTATATAGCTTCGTTTGTTCATCATTGGGCGTCATAACGATAATGTACCTGCCAGTAGTATAATCTACTTCTATTTCGGTGCCATCGCTTTCGCAGACACGGCCATCCCATAAGAAGTAGTTGGTGATTTTCTCCCCCCACATACTAAACGACGGCGGATTTTTAAAGAAATCCGAGTCATCATAGCCCAAACTGAATTGCTGTGATCCCTCGTTCGATTCCGGTGGCAGTGGCCCATTATATCCAATCACAAATTGCTGGAACATCGTAACGCGTTCTCTGTCTGGATTTTGGGCCTCGCCTGTAAGATCCAGCTTAACTGCGTCCATGAAAACCAGCTTTAATTTATCGGGAGGATAGTCTTCTTTTGCTTCATACTGCCCATCGCCGACTTCCTCAAGGTGATCTTCAATTTTATATCCATTCAGATACCCGATCTTTACTCCGCCTTCCAAAAATTCCTCTGGAGCATCACTTTCAGTGTTAGGTAAAAGCTGAATAGGATTTCGCTCATCGGTCTGGTACGAATCTGGCAGTCTCCAAAGCTCCAGATCAATATTTTGTCCAAATTCCATTGCATAGGAAAGCAGAGTCCATTCCAGTGGGTTCTTTCCAAAACCTCCCCGTGTTACTGGAGATGTATAGTAGTTTTGGAATGCCCCCAATTCATCAGAATGGCACAGGGCCGAAATCAAGCTGAAATCAAAAGCATGTTCCAATTTCATGCTTGCTTCAACCTTCGGTTCCTCAGCTGCCTTGGTAATCATAGGTATCATACCCAAGACCATAACAACAACGAGGAGCATGGAGATCGCTCGATTTTTTCGTTGACGTGTCATTTTGCAGCTCTCCTTTTTATTTTTTTGTTTGTACACTGTCTGGTGCAGCTGTTTCTCAGCTCATAGCGACCACCTGTCCTTTCTCAAAAGGAGTGACGGATGCGTACGGTATTGCAAAAAGATGTCTCCCTGAGTTCCTTCTGCTTTATAATGGCCGTGTATCGGCAAAAGTTTACACAGCTCGACAAAAATTAAAAAATTTTTTGCGAAATATTTCTTTAGGGATATTATACGGGCTTTAACTCCTTAAGGCTGTTCATAAATCGGGCTGTAAACGATAAAATATCACTATAGAAAATAGTGGCGGTGATATCATGCCAAAAAGAAATGTTACACAAGCAGCTCTGATAGGAAGGCGCATTCTTAAAAGGCGCAAAGAGCTTGGCTTGACTCAGGAAAACCTTGCAGACCGTTCAGGGTTGTCCCAATCATTCTTGACGTGTGTAGAACGAGGAGAAAAGGGGCTGGGCTTTGACAGTATTATCAAAATCAGCTGCGCGCTTGAAACCAGTACCGATTATTTGCTTACTGGCGTTATAAGGCAAAATGAATCCGATTATATACAGCGGCTGTTAGAGCAATTGGATGAAACGCAGCGGGACCATACTGTGGAAATCCTGAAACACCTCCTGATTGTCGGTGGGCACATTCCGCCGGAACCTTAGTGAAGACTATCCTGCGAACGAAGAAAGAACAGAGAGGGTGCAAGATAGAATGGGCCTATGGAATGGAAGCGATCAGGAGGCAGCAAAAATATTTCATGATATTGTTGTGCAGGAATATGAAAAGCTGGTCCGCTGTGCTGTCGCATATTTGAGGTTGACGACCGCAGAGGCTCATTTGCTCAGCAAGGCGGAGGATGTAGTACAGGATATGCTGGTGCTGGCATGGGAACGCAGGCACGAAGTACTGTCCAAGGATAAACCTGTCGGCTGGCTGTACGAGGCACTTTACTACAAAGCAAAAGAATTACTGAAGGAAGAAAACAAGTGGGAGAAGCGGCTGCGCAAATACAGGGAATTTTATGTCCCGCCTGCCGAAGACCATATTGATTTGAAATTAGAGCTGGACGGAGTCGTACCAAAGGAAGATTTTGACCTGTTATGCAGGATATACTTAATGGGATACTCCTATCGGGAGTTGTGTCAGGAAATGGACTGTACAAAGTCTGCTTTAGCAACAAAAGTACATAGGATAAAAAAGCGGATTCAGGAAAAATTGAAAGAATAAAAAAATTTTTTGAAAATGTAAACTTTTGCCGATAAGCAGCCATTATGATATAGAAGGAGGTTTGAGCATGACAGGCAAAGACGACAATCATTTGCCTTACAGTCTGGAAAATATGAGTATTCCAGAATTGGAGGCACTGCTCCATCGAGATTTTTTTGCGTCGGACGGTGCTGCTCCTGATGTTGATTATACTATGGCAATCATGGAGGTGATACAGAGGAAAGAACAGGCCCTGCCAAATTATCAACCTATGGATGCAGAGAAAGCATGGGAAGAATTTCAGTCTTCCTGCTCTACAGAGGAGGGCCGAAAAAATTCCGCCTGCCGTTTCGACAAAGCGGACGAAAACACGCAGATTTCTAAAAGTATTGGGAGTGTTCCAAAGAAAAAAGCGACTAAAATCGTACACAAACGGCTTATCATGGCGGCTTTGGTTGCGGTACTGCTGGCCATAACGATGATCCCGGTGTCTGGGTACGCAAATGTCCTTCAAATGGTAATTGCGTATTGGACGGATGATTATTTTTCTTTTGCACCGGGAAGTCGAGAATTACAGGAGAATAAAGAAAACACAGCTATGATAATCCCGAAAGGCTTTGAAGATTTGTGGAACTCTGCAGAAAAAAATAAGATTCAAAATCTGATGATTCCTCAGTATATCCCAAGTGGATTTCAGGTTGCGGATACCAGTTTGAATGAGTACCCCATGACAGGCAGTTTCGAGTTTTACGTTTTTTTCACAAAAGATGATGACTATATAGGAATAAATATTATAAAAAGCAAAGAAAAGTCCAAAAGTGTATACGAAAAAGATAACAACAATGTTGACTCTTATGATTTGAATGGTATAGAGTACTACATATTTAGTAATAACGGAGAACATATTTCAACTATATACTGTGAGGATATTGTATACTCATTTGGAACGACTTTGCCGGAACAGGAACTGAAACAAATAATTGATTCTATGTGTAAGGAGTAACTATTATATGAAGAAGAAGGTATTAGCACTGCTTTGCGTGGTAGCCTGTGTTATAACATTAGTGGTGCCAACATTTGCTTCAAGTGCCAGAGCTAGTGACCAAATCAGGTTATACTGGATGGACACTATAGTAACCAAAGGTGCTATAAATATCGAATTTTCCATCACCGGAAAGATTATTATGAACAAACTTGGCTGCGAAAGTATTTATCTCTATAGAAAATCTGGTTCTGTTTGGGTTTATACAGACAGCATGACAGAGAATGATACTGGTATGAGTGCAACAAAGAAAGGCAATCATGGCAATACCATCACTCTCGATGGCACTGCCGGCGTAGAATATATGGTAGTTGTCACAGTATTTGCAGAAGACGATGCTGGGCGGGATTCCAGGTCCCAAACCTTCTATGTGACAGGGAGATAACAGCTTCCGAGCCAGTAATTTAAGAGATAAAGAGGTCCGCACCCAGAATTTATTTCTGTGGTGCGGACCTTTAATTTATTCTACGCAGCCCTTTGCAGTCGGATGCTGTTCGCTCTTACCTGGAGCTCCTGAGCCAGGAATTTCAGAGTATTAAATTCATCGTCCAGCCCATCCAGCTCCCGCTGGAGGACCTGCTCGTAGTGCCTTTTCTTCTCTTCCAGGCCCCGGACCTTCATCACCCAGCGGTCCATGACTGCGGGGCTCTGGCTCCCGGACTGGATAAGATAGTCACACCGCTCCTGGTAGGCGGCAATTTCTTTTTTCACTGCCGCATAAAACTCCTCGGTCATCTTACCCCGCTGCTTCTCATCGTCGATGATGTAGAAGCTGTTTACCATCAGCGGGGTGTTATTGCGGTTCAGCCCGCTGAGCAGGGTGATGAAGTCCTCAAAAATATCCACCTTCTCCATGTAGGTCTTGGGGACAAAGTACATGTGCCCGGCGATGCTTAGTTTGGTAGCATCCAGGCTGCGCAGAAAGCTGGTGCAGATGGTTTCAATCTGCTTGCGGTTGGCGCACCGCTGGTAGAGCTCAAACAGCTCCTCCGCCCGGCGGCAGCAGCTCCGCACATCCACTACGTCGTCCATCATCATATTGTCGCAGCGGAATACATGATCCCGCTTGTCAAAGCTGATGTTGGCCAGCTTCTCATACTGGTTGGTTTTCTGGTTCAGTGTCTCCTTTACCAATTCCCGGGAGAGAATTTCCGCTGTGTGCTTGTTATCCCGGCAGTAGGCCAAGTAGATGTGAGTCTCTCCTCCGGTAGTGACAGGGTAACGCTCTCGAATATCCCCGGTGGCGGAGCGGAAAGCGTCCGAGACGGACAGTCGTTTGCCGCCGGAGTAGGGAATGTCCATCTCCTCACAGAGCTTGGACAGGGTCTCCTTCTCCACCAGAAGATTGCTCAGGGAGAAATAGAGGAATTTGCCCAGCATGTGGTCTTTGTCGCCTTGAGATGTTCCGATGAAATCCTTCATATCAAATACGTTATCCATAATCTTTCCTTTCTACATTACCGCTGCCCGGCTGAGGAGGTAGTCGTCCACTCCCTTATAGGCCGGGTCCCAAGTGTATTTTGTGTATTTCAAGTGCTTGACCGCCTGCACTTCCTTCCGCATAGTCTGGATGGCTTTCCGAACCTCCGGCTTGGTGCTCTGATCCATGTCCATCGCTTCCACCACCTCGGTGACGCCTAGGTCACGAAGAGTCTTGGTCAGGCCGTTCAGCGAATTGACACCGCCGATACAGACAAACAGGGCATCGTGGGCCAGAAAGCTGGCCACGTCACCCTTGAGGGGCCCCTCTGTCAGATAGGCCCGCTTGCTGGTGGTGTCGCCGGTGACATGGACCCAGGAATAACTCCGGGTGCCGTTGGTCATGTCACGGCTGGACAGCCAGCGGTACTTGCGGTCATTGTCGGCATCGTCCAGGCGAATCTTCAGCCCCTGGATCAGACCGTTTTTGTCCCGAACTGGAATCAGAAAGCCGTTTGGCCCGGCCAGGGTCCAGTCACCATAGTAGGTGCGGAAACCGGGGATACCCAGCAGATCAAACCCACAGGAGCGGAGCAGGGAGGCGAGTAGCCGACGGCCCTGTTCCGTCTCCGGCATACTGCGGTACTGGTTGCGGATGATCCGCTCCTCGGACAACCCCCGCTCCAGCAGATTTTCATGGTGCCTGTCCAGAAGGGTCAAATGGTTCAGCATGGCGGTGTAGGCAATGTGCCGCTCCTCCAAGGGGACGGGCTGCCGCTCTGTTTCTGTGTTTTGAGGAGTTGGCTGCTTGGGGATAGGGTAAACATTGGTTTCCTTGCTCAACTCCTGAAAAGCCTGTTTGTTGTTCACTCCATGTAGCCGTGCATATAGCGAGACACTGTTGCCGTGTGCGCCGCAGAGGTTGCATCGGAACTGATCGGTGGCGGTGTTCAGGCTCAGATGATACTTCCCCTTGCCATGGTCACCGCAGAAGGGGCAGGTTGCCTCGACCTCCCGCCGCCGAAGCGTCCGGGAGTCGAGGACAAGCCCGCACCGCCTGGCCGTGTCCACGATGGGGATTTTTTCAAACACCAAGCGGCTTCACCTCTTTTGTCTGAAAATCAGGCCGCTTGGAGCACTGTGGCCTGGGAGCCAATAGGCCGGACCGACAGGCCCGCACCGTGGACGCACTTGGCCATAATGACCTGCCCGGTGGGGTGGACATTAGCCAGGTCGTCCACCGACTCCATGTTATCCACAAACACCGGGTAGTTGCGTCCAGTGAGCCGCTTCACCAGCTCGGACACTTCCATCCCCGCCCGAATCTTCTCAGACAGGGACAAACGGTCATAGCGCCGGCCATTGTAGGTGAACTTGAACGCGGCCTTCTGCTCGCCCGTGGTCTTCATCACATCGTAGAGTGAAATGGCTACCCGGTTCATTTTCAGAGTCTCAAAGGTCAGCTCCGCACGCACCCTTGCGTAAATAATCACGTTGGAAATCAGAACCTTCAAGGCTTTGACCTTCTGCTGGGCCTGGGTGATCTGGCTGTCAAAGTCAGGCCGTTCCTGTCCAGCGGCTTTTTTCGCCGCAGCCAGCTCCGCCGCGCATTGGCGGATTTCCTCCCGGCAAGCCAGGAGACGGTCATATTCCTGCTGCGACAGATTGCCATGCTCCAAACTGACGGACAATCGCTGAATCTGCTCTCTCAAATCGTCCGTCTGTCTGTCCGCCGTCAGCTTGTCCCGCTGACGGGTGAGTGCATCAATTTCTTCCTGCATTTTGATGATGTCATCAGTCTGGAACTGATCAAAGGTTGCCTGAGTTTTCGCGTCCAACTGCTGGAGCTGTTCCAGCTGTGTCCGCTGCTCCCGGCCATCCGCAACAATGGCGTCTATGACCTTCTGGAGCGCATCCCGAACCTCGGATAGATTCTGCTCTGTCACCGGTCGGTGGCAGGTGGGGCAGGATATCCCAGGAACAAAGGCTTTCAAAATCTGATTTTCTCGCTGGTATTGTTTCCCCAGCGCCTGAACCTTGGCGTTGGTGTCAGCCATCGCTTGAGTGTACTTTGACTGGTACTGCTCTGCCCGGCGCTGGGCCAGCTTCTGATTCAAGGCCAGAATTTCGGCGTCAATCTGCGTCGTACCGCTGTCCCGGGCCGCTTCGTTGTAGCAGGCGCTCAATTCCACCAGCTGCAACTCCATCGCAGTGCGATCCAGACCCGCAAACTGCTTGCCCTCCAGGGCGTTCAGCTCACTGTCCAGCTGGTTATAACGCTCTGTCAGTACGGTAACGGCCTGCCGTTGGGCTTCAGCCTGCGCTTCGCTCTGGTCCTTCTGGCCCTGGAGGTAGATTGTACGTTCCTCCTGTTCTCGAATCTCCGCGCGCTTGCTTTTTAAGACGGCATCGGGGGACGGAATCTCCACGCCCTCCAAAGCCGCCTGAACGCCATCGGAAAGCTGCCCCATCACAGTCTCATGAGGAATCATGGGCAGGTACATCTCTAACAGGTTCTTACCCTCATCCCCCAGCTCCTCAATGAAGTAGAGAGGATTGAAGATAGACAGGAACACATCCCGTTCCCCAAACATTTCCGTCAGGTCCATCTGGCGAATCAAGTTGCCATCGTAGCGGATGCACATAGAGTTTTTGTGCCGGGTCCGGGTCAGTTCATGGGGTGCGCCCGTCTCATCCACGAAGCGGAGGGAGACGGAGACCTCGGGCTGGACCTCGTTGTGCAGTTTGTCGATGCCCCGCTCCCCGAAAAAGGGCTGGCCGGTGACGGCGAAAGAAATGGCATCGGCGATGCTGGTCTTACCCAGGCCGTTGCCGCCGGTAATGACGGTTTGGGGACCGAAAGCAAGCACAGTGGGTGCCTGATAGCACTTGAAGCCGTCGATGGTCATACCGGTGATCTGAAATCGTTCGATTTTTTTCATGTTGTCCTCCTTCACGCTGCCTGATTCTGGGGGAACACAATGCGGTAGTCCTCCAGAATGTAATACACAACGGTATCCTACTGCCGCATGGACAATTTGACACTCGTAATCTGTGTGCCTGCAACCAATTCCGGGCGCTCGCCCATGGCAAAGGCGTGGAGCTGTTCCTCGCCTGCCCGTTCCAGCAACACGTGGGTCGTGCTGTTGGGGCGGTTTTCCGGCCGGGCTGCAATCACGGTGTAAATACCGATGCTGCCGTCCGTCTCGGGCTGAGGCATGGACTGGACCGGCGCGGGAGCAGGGTTAGGATCGGGGGCAGACGCAGAGACTGGGGCCTCCTTGGTCTGCTTGGGGGTCAGGGTGGACTGCACCCCGCCGGCGGGGGCGGGCGTCAGCTTCAGCTTGTCCAAATAGTCCGTGTAGGCTTTATCCAGTTTGGGTCGCTCCGTCTTTTTGATGATCCAACTCCGCCCCCTTTTCTCCACATCGACAAAAATAGCATCCATACCGTAAAGGCAGCGGCCAATACCCCACTGGACTGCGGCCCGTTTCATACTGTCAGATAAGCCGCCTTTGATGGGCTCAATGTCCGAGTCCTCGGCACCGTCCCACTTGGTGATAAATCCCTGTTCGGGGAATCGGATAGAGATTCCACAGATTTGCGCTTCTTTCTTTCCCGTGCCATGCCAGGGCCGGTAGTCGTTATACCAGCCGTCCACCCCCACTACGTCGTCCAGCCGCGCCATGATAGCCCGGTTGGTTACATAGGGGATAGCCAGTCCCCATTTCCCGTTTTCCTCAGTCTGCTGCAACCGCCACTCCAGGTCCTCCGGAGCGAAGGGTTTGGCCAGCTCCTGTTGAATCCTTCTTGCGTCCTTCTGTTCCATCAAATTACCTCCTACTCAAAAAATCTTTCAGTGTCCGCCCATCTTCTACCAATACATCGGAGTAGTAGTGGGAGGATGTTTTGTTCTTCATCTGCTCCAGCAGGTCACGGAATCCGGCATGGAGCCGGTTGTTCTGAGTAGAGTAGAGATCGTCATTGTTTGGCATCCGCAGGATATACGCCGCCAAGGTGTGAAGCCGGGCCGGGTCCTTGTAGACCGGCAAGGCGTTGTTCCCCAGGCAGACGCTCAGATTGTTGTGTACATTGGAAAATGGATATCGGTAAGTGGGGGTATCCAGTGTCAGCCGCCCATCCTTCACCACACACAGACTGACCCCGGCGACTTTATGATCGCGAGGCAGATACTTGAAGCAGAATACCAGCCGAGGGATGGGGAAGCGGAGGTACTCCGTCTCATAATAGGAGAAGTCCGCGTACAGCTCCGGGTATCGGATGTAGTAGTAGACATGTTTTTTCTCCATCACCACGGCGATACAGCCCTCAGGCAGCAGGCCGGTGGGGTGGCTCTCATCGTCAACCCGGCTGGTCAGAATGCAGTCGGACAGGGACTCTGGGGAGATATTCTTCCGGGTGATCACACCCTTTTTGCTGCGCTGCTCCACTTCGACCTCCGCACACTCACTGTTGATGCGGATGATCATATCAAAATCCTTGGGCATTACGCCGCCTCCTTCCACTGCGCCGCTGTCACCAAAGACAGCGGTATGATTCTGGTTTCTTTTCTCAGCTCTGCTTTCAGCTTTTGATTGAGCGCCAGAAAGGCGTAGCGAATTTCCAAAAGCCCTTCCGGGACTGCCTCGTGGCTGTAAAATTCTTCACCTGTGAACAGAAGGATACACTTGCGCCCGCGCTCTGCGAGGGACAGCCGCCAGTCATAACCATAGCTGTAGCTATCAAAATGGAAGTTTTCACGGATGGTTTGTTCAATGGTACTTCGGTACGGGTTTTCCTCCTCAGTAATCCCTTTGTCCTGCTCGTATTCCTGGCACAACCGGCAAAACTGGTCAATGATCGGGTCGGAAAAGAACCAAGTGTCAACATCTTTTCTCTCATTGTAGTAGTGGACGGTATTCTGGAATATCCAGTCCGAGGCTTCCAACCCCAGCGCATAGCAGCTATCTTCATCTAACTCCCATATTCCAATATCATTTTTCGCTTTATCTGGTACATCGCTGTCAAAAAATATTTTTGCCAGACGGAGTACCGAAAAAAATGTGTGATTCAATTCTTGCATAACAGCACCTCAACAAAATGCACGGGACTTTTTGGCTATTGGTGGCAGATTTTGGACAGTTTTTGTCAGCTGCTCCAGCTTATAGCCAGCCTGTGCAAGTTCATCATGATATTCTGCAAGCGGTTCAATATCTTCCACATCGAAAGCGCTGTAGTCGATGTCCCGCAGCAGAATAGACTCGCCGTTCATGTAGGGCAGCAGAATTTTCTCCAGCAGATAGGAATTCACACCTTCAGTAGACACCGGCGGTTCATCTTTTGCCTGGGAAAACCGCATGGACAGCAGCTTCAAATCCAGTTTCATGGCTTATCCTCCTCCAGCTCCAGCGTGACCGCACACAGGGCATAGTCACCAGGGCGGGTGGATACGGCCTTTTCCTGTTCCCAAGAGAGAATCGCCCGCTTTTGCTCCAGGTAGTAGAGTCCGCAGTCTGGCAGGAATGCTCCTTCCATCACGGCCAAGTGCCAGATGGAGTGAGCTTGAAGCGCCGCGTTGCTCCCGTCAGCTGTAACGTGGCAGACCAGGGCCTCCCCAATTCGCTCCGTCTGGTCTAAATTGATATTGTTCAACATCCCCATCGAGTGATAAGCAATGGCTTCCTCCTGCTTCTTCTTTGCCTGGTGGAACACATTGAGGAAGGCCACCGGGTCCTCCCGTCCCAGCACAACGCTGTAGGGGACTGAAATGTCATCTCCCCAGGGCTGGTGGGCCGGGTAAAAGCGGGAATAGAATTTCCCGAGGTCGGGAAGCAGCAGTTGGGTGACCGCAGCCCACGCCTGTACGCGGGCCTGCTCTGTGTTTTGGGGCAGCCATTTTCTCGGTACAATGACCGCCAGATAGTTAATTTTCATAGACATACTCCTTTAATAATCCTCTGGAAGCAGCACAGTTGTGGCCGACCGGTCCCATTCTGTGATGATCCAGAATTTGATTCCATCCTCGCTGTGGTAGACAGAGAGCAGCCGCTCTCCGTCTTTTACCGCTCTGTCATTGGCCCACTTGTCCTGCGGGCTCACATCGCCCCAGTCGCAGTTCTGATGCCGTCGGAGGGCAACAAAGATTTCCGCCCTTGGAACAACTTCCAGCACATGGGGCGTCGCTACTGTCTGTCCCAAATCAAAGGGGATGGAGAATGTCGGATATTTCATTGTTATAGACATTCCTTTCCGCTGCGCTGCAAGACACGAAAGAGAATAAAACACTGGTGTCTCTAACACAACAAGTCGTAATATGTTCGGTTGCTAATCTCGAAAGAGACGGTATTTATTCTGGTTCATCCTCTATGGTAAGATTGATCAGCGAGCCCGCGTATGTCTCGATTCGTGTGGAGTTTAGGTTGTCTTTGATGTAGAGACAGCATGTGTCCATCGGCTTGTTCGTCCAGAGTTTCAATACTTTCAAAGCCCACAGCACTGTTCGGCTTTGAAGTCTGTCCCTGCGTTCGCGAACAGTGACCGCCACGCAGAGACCAACTGCAACTCTCCCGTACTCTCGAAGAATATTGTCAAACTCGCGCATAACATCCGGTGTTGAAAGCTTTTTACAAGCCTCTTTTGCCAGGGCCAAAAACGCAAAACGCGCCTCCCGGCTCCCGTTACCGTTCGCGATTTTTTTGATCTCTCGCACAAAGGTTCTGTCAAGCTTCATCACCAGTCCTCCTTGTTGTTGCGGTAGTCCCACATAGGCGTTGCTGCTGTCCATCCCAAGTCAAAAGGGACAGAAATTGTCGGAATTTTCATTTTAATTCTCCTTCAGGTCAATGCCCGAAACCCATGCGGGGTCAGAACATTGAAAATCATTTTGTTGGTAATGGTCTCTCGAATTTCGGTACCAATATGATTACCGTTGGCGGCATACTGCTCCTCGCACTCCATCCGGGTCACCTTGATGATCCGTCCCTTGATGATGTGGGGCGTGTCACACTCAATGAGCCCGTTTATCATCCCGGAGCCACCAATCAGCCCAATCTGGCTGATGGACAGGGGCAGAAGCGGACGCTTCACTCCCTTGTCCAGTTCGCTGCGGGCCATGAGCTGGGCGAAGCTGTCACACCGCCGAAGCTGCTGCTCCAGCTCCTTCTCGTTGAATTTCTCACCCTTGAAGGTCTTCACTTCCAGCGGCTGGGCCGGGAGGGGATACTGGTCCTCGGGAATCTCCGTCAGGCTGGGAATTTTGGCAGGATCAACAGTGTACTTCTCCAGCCACAGGGCGTCCTCCAGCACATCCGACCGGCGCTTGCGCAGACCCATGACAGCGATCTGCTTGAATTTCTTAAACTCGCCGTCGGTAAAACGCCAGACAGTCAGTCCCTCAAAGTTGTCCACCAGCACCCGGCAAATATCCGGGGTGAGCCGGTAGTAGGGGATGACATAGACCAGCAGGCCGCCGTACATCAGATGGGGGAGGCTTTCAATTAAAAAACGCTTCTCATGTCTGGCCCGATTGCCGCTCTCGTTGAGAACGGACAGATAGGGCGGGTTGAGGAACAGCAGATGGAATGCCTCATAGCTGATTTGGCTGAAAAAGAAGCTGCCAAAGCCCACCCGATGCAGGCGGGTCTGGGCTTCCTCTGCCCGGCTTTCGTCCAGCTCTACCCCGTAGGCGTAGCAGTTGTTGCCCTGGGCAAGCTGCCGCAGGGCCTTCCCGCACCCGCAGCAGGGGTCGAACAGGTTAGTGGTCACCCCCTCCGGGAATTTGATTCCCCGCAGGATGAGAGAGATGTTGTCCGGGTCGGTGGGGTAGTAGCCCATCCTGATATTGTTCATCAGCCGGCCGATCACCGCCGCGTTGGCAGTGCCCTCCACGGGAAATTCCTTGATGAAATTCTGGATGGTATCATAGACGGGCCGGTAGACATTGCTCATCAGGTCAAACCGTAGCAGTCCGGCCTGGAGCATGGCCGCAGTTTTGGCTTTCTGATACTCCTCCATCTCCATCAGCAGGAAACGGGTTTCTCCAATAGCCCGGACTAAATTCCGCCGGGTGGCTTGCAGCATGGAAAAAGCGTCCCGTGCGGCGGCCAGGTCGGTGTTCTTGTACTTCTCCACTTTGGCACGCTGGACCACCATACCCTGCATCAAGTCAGAGATGGCGCCTTGCAGAAACTTCAGCTGCTCTACAGCGTAACAACGCTCAGGCTGCCCGTCCATAGAGAACACCTTCCTCTCCCATGAACACCCGCAGCAGATCACTGTAGGACATGGTTTCTAAGTCACGGCGGTGCAGGAAGCGGTTATAGCCGCCTGTGTAGTCCTTTATGTGTCTGACGGTGCGATAGAGCAGCACCCGCTCCCGGTCACAACAGGGCTGGCTGATGTCGATGTAGATATCGGTGCTGCCCCCATCCCACATTCCGATGAGGGAGCAGTTGCCGGAGACAGCGATACCACCGGGGTCGGTGGATACGTTGTATTCCTTGAGACCCAGGTCCTTGGCCAGAGCCCGCAGGAATGCTTTTCCAGTGTTCAAAAACACCTTTTTGTCGCCGTTGGGACCGCGCTCCCGCTCACCCCATATGTAGCCGAGGTCACGACTGAGCAGATCGGCCAGCTTGCGCATATTTTTTTCTTGGGATTGTACTGACATTTTGATGCCCTCCTTCAAAAATTGAGAGCGCAAGGACATAAAAATCCCTTGCGCTCTATATTTCTCAGCGGCAGTTATGCCGCAGGTTTGATAATTTTTCCAGTCTCCCGGTTGAAAACAGGGGCGTTTTCTTCCGGAGTACCAGGAATGATTTTCAGCGTGAAGCCACTCTCCCGAGCCAGCTTGAACATACCAACGAAACGATTCAGCTCCTCATCCTCGGATTCATCCTTGACGGGCGTAAAATCCGCGTCTATGACCTCCGGCTTCTGGGGGCGGGCTGTCAGGGAAGTCCAGAAGGACCGCAGGGCCGAGACCAGCAGCAGCCGGAACAGGCTCCGCTTTCTGGGCTTCAGGTGGATGACCTCATCCGCCTTCACTTCGTCGATCTCGCTGAGGGCCACGGTGAACTTGCCCGTCGCCACATAGGCGGAGGACAGGAAGCAGGACACCGCCGCGCTCTCGAAAGCGAACAGCTCCGGGGTCTGCACCCGCTTGGCGATCAGCCGCTGACAGGTCACGCTGGCGGCCTCCAGGTCGTCCACCCGGATGTCGTCGGCGGACACAGTGCCAGCGGTGATAATGCCATTGCCGCTGATGGTTCTGGCCTTGACACCGTAGGCCACCTTCAGGCAGCCCTTGACCACCAGGCGGTCGGTCTCCAGTGTTTCATAGCTCACGGTCTCCCCCTTGGGGATGTAGACAGTTTTCATAACATACTCCTTTCATGCCGCCGCGGCCTGTTTCATCCGGACGGGCAGGACCATAGCGAAGTCACTGCGGCCCTCAGTCTCCAGAACAATAGGGGCCACCGGGTTAATGACCTTCATCTTCACCTGGGATTCCCCCTGGAACTGCCGGAAGGCGTCGATCATGTAGCGCAATTCAAAGCCGAAATCAATTTTGCTTGTTCCATCAATCTGGACCTGCGTACTGTAACGCCCGCCGGCTGCCATCATAGACAGTCTGCCGTTGGAAAAAAGAACGTTGACGTTTCCAGCATTATGGGCCAGTTTTTTCAGATAATCCAGCTCCCGCAGGAAGTCTTTGGGGAAAACATAGAATTCCTCCGAAAACTCCTTGGGAACAGCACCATCCACATTGAACACGAACGGCCCTTCAACCCGGGTCTGGATTGCTGTTGTTCCGTCGGTGATTTGGAGATACCGCTCGCCCATGCTGACGGTCACTGCCTGGTCGCCGAACATCTTCAGATACTCCAGGGCTTCGGGCAGAACCATGAAGGGCTGACGGACAGTCAGGCTTTCATCCACATCCCAGGCCAGCCGGTAACCGTCCACTCCGAACACCTTGTTGCCGGAAAATTGCACATGAGTGCGCTGGGCCTCCAGCTCGTTATCGGGCTTTCTCAACGCGTATTTGACATGATCCACCCGCTCCAGAAGCCGGGCAGCATTGGCAGTATAGCTGTGTTTCGCCTGATGTTCTGGCATAGGTGGATAGTCCTCCGGCAAATAGGTCATGACCTGAGCGCCACGAAGGCCGCAGGACATAGTCAGCTGAATCCAGCGGTCTTTGCCCTTAGTTTTTTCCACAGCTTCAAAAGCCAGTTCTCCGTCAAAATGAGCGCAAGCCTTGGCGGTATCCTTTGGGCGTGGGAACACAAAGCCCAGATCGCTGCCTTGGGCGGGGAGTGTTGTGGTCAGCCAGGTTGTATAGTCGGTGGCGGTCAGGGTACAGATGTTATCTTTGACTTGAACCAGCACACCGTCCAAAACCGGAATGTGCGACTTTTTGAGCACTCCACTCACCATCTTCAATGCCTTGGAAAATTCTTTTGCGTCTACGATTGCTCTCATGCCGCTGTTCTCCTCCTTTTTGATTTTTGAATCTCCGGCCGCACGTTGACAGTATTGGTGGAAAATGTAATTTTTCGCACCGTACTCTCACCGACAGCCAGAATGTTGTAGACCATGTCTACCACAGCGGTGGCGGCGGTGATGTTGGCCGCCATGCTCTGGGGGGCCGACACCGACACCTCGGCGCAGGACAGCTCTGTCGGAAACTTGTCTGTCTCCTCCAGCACGTCCGGGTAGACGGTCCCGATAGGCGGGTAGTAGGTCTTACCGCCCCGCCGCACACCGCAGACCACTTGACCGGTGTACTCGCCGTTGCCGCTGTCGATATAGATGAGCTCCCTGGCCTGCTTGAACACCGTATGGCACAACTGCCGGGATCTGTTGTTGTCCACAGCGCCCAGCAGGATAACCATTTCTGTGATATATCTGCCGTTGTAATAAAGCCCAGCATTCCACCTTTGAGGTGTCAGCAGCTCGGTCAGACGGTCCTCCGTCTCCACAAAATCGGGGACATACTCCGTCTCCATACCGAAAACGGCGGAGTACCGCTCCGCCAACACCTGGGCCTTGTTCTCGCCCAAGTCGGCGGGGTGAAGTTCTGCCGCACCAGGTTCTTCTCCTCTACCACGTCGCCGTCGCAGATGATATACCGCACCGGTCGGTCCAGTGAGTAGAGCAGCCGGTACAGATGGGGCGCGATATGCCCTCCGGTACCGCCGGCACCCAGCTGAACGATTTTCACGGGTCTGCTTTTTGAAAATTTCATGGCTGCTCCTCCCGGAATTCTTCCAGGAGTTCCCGCAGTCGAATCCCGGTCTCCCGCTGGGCACGCGTCTCTCCTGTTTTGACGTTATCCCGCCACTCCCGGGGAAATGTCTCACCCAGGCTCTCGAAAACCAGAGCGGGGTCCAGCTTGCAGTAGGTGCCGCCGCAGGACATCCGCACAGTAATCTCCGGGAAGAATTTGTCCAGCCGGCCTAGTACAGCATACAGCCGGGTGGCTTTTTCGTCCTGATCGTCCACGGGGGAGAATTTTGCCGCCATGCTGTTGTGGCTGTGGATGTCCATGTAGTGGAGATACCGCGTTTCGTCAAGCCCGTCCCGGCTCAGGTCCGCATTGACCCTCGCCTTGGAGACCTCCTGGGGTGGGACGTGGACCAAAAACTGCTCCGACTCCTTATCCCAAAGAATGTGGGCCAAGGCTTCAAATTCCGCTGTTTCGTTCATGTAGCAGCGAAAGAAGGAGATGATCTGCTGGAGCAGGCCCTGGGGAATCAGGGGGAGGGCCGGGGTAAACCCGGCCCTGACTGAAGGAAACTCGATCACATTGTTTTTGGGGGCGAGAAACTCGCCCAGTTCGGTCTTGCGCAGTTCGTAGACCTTGCCGTCCCCGGAGGGGAACAGGCAGATGGTTTTATCCGACGCCTGGGCCTCCTCCAGAGATTGGAACACGCCCTTGTAGCCGGCGATACCCTTGCTCTGGGCGGTCACTCTGGGTTTTACCAGACAGCTCGGGCTCTTGTCTTTGGATTTCTTCAGGCCGTCCAGGAACGCCTTGGACCGCTCGATCTCCTCCTTCACAGACTGGATGGTGGTGCCCTTGGGGTCGGTGATGGCCTTGGTCACCTTGCCGTACTCCACAGTCCAGGACACCCGCTTGCCCTCACCCAGCTCGGGGAAGTCGTCCGCCTTGGCGATGCGCAGCTCCTCAAAGGTCATAGCCCCATCGGTGATCTCGTCCCTGGCGCTGCCATAGGCGAAGATGGGTGGCTTTTCAAACAGAGATCTGGCCGCCGCCTGGGTTGTCTGTGTTTCCTGCTGGTCAATGGCCGCCGCGATAGGGTTGGCCGGCTCATTGGCAGGTACAGGGCTCGGTGTTTGGGCCTGGGAAACAGGCTGAGGGGCTGGTACGGGCTCAGGCTGAGGGGGCGGGGCCACGGGGTCCGCAGTCGGTTTTGCCGGGGCTGCGGGCGCTTCCGACTCGGGTTGTTCCGGGGGAGCAGCAGGGGGTTCCGCCTGCGCTGCCGGAGGGTCAAAGGGGTTGATGTCGCTTGCGGGAGCACCGCCGCCAAAGATGGCGCTGATGTCCAATTCTTCGCTGTCCTCCATGCCGGGGAACGGGAATCCGCTGTTGATCATTTCACTCATAATGCTGGCTCCTTTCATTTTTTGAACAAAAAAAGACCACAACCGCCCTCAAAGGCAACTGTGATCTTCTTGTTCGTTTTTTGCTTCCAGGTCGATTCAGTCCGGTGCGTCGGGGCGCACTACGCCCCTGGTCGCTCGCCGTTCCTCCCTAACTTACTCCGCCCTAACTTACTCAGACCTAAAATACACCTTTATTGTAACACCAGAAAAGGAGCCTGTATAGTTGAGGTTTTGTCAACTGAAATACATCGAAAAAGTTTATACTTCATCTCTTTGTGGGCAGTTTTTTGTACTTTCCTGTTCTCTTTTGGGACTCGATGTATTTATACATTAAAGTCTCGGAATATTTTTTGCTCCATGCCACCTCGTATCTGTCCGGATAAGCTCGTAAAAGCTCCGAAAGCTTTGTGAACCCATATGTGCGGCAATCAAAATCCGGCTTCGTACGTTTGATAAAATTGCCGGCGTTTGCCACATTGGTATAGCCGTCCTCATCCTGGAACGCTTCCCAGGCCTTTTTCAGCAGATTGTGGATGCTGGCGATATCATTTTTCTCTCCCGCATCAGATGCAGGAGAGGATGGCAGTTCCTCCTCCACCACCGCGGAGATATTCTCCAGAAATAGGAATTCATCACACGCATTTCGGAAAGATTCCGGTGTCTTTTTCTCCCCCACGCCCATCACATATACGCCTGATTCATGCAGCTTGATTGCCAGCGGCGTATAGTCGCTGTCGCTGGAAACAATGACGAAAGCGTCGTAGATATTGCTGTAGAGAAGTTCGATGGTATCAATAACCAGCGCCATATCCGTCGCGTTTTTGCCGGTCACATAGTCAAATTGCTGCTCGGCCTTGATTGCCAGCCGCTTAATTTCAACTTCCCAGTTTTTGAGCGAGTCCTTTCGCCAGTTCCCATAAGCCCGTTTCACCACAATCCGTCCGCGCGTTGATATTTCACGAAGGACATCCGCTATTTTGGAGATTTGCGTGTTGTCAGCGTCTATGACAACGGCTATCTTTTGTAAAGTATTCATTGTGCAGCCCCTTTATTCTACATCCTTTTGTCTTATATTCAAAACAACAGGAGTATTTTCAGTATATCACATATTTCCCTTTGCGCAAGCACAAAAAAGCGGCAGCCCGAAGGCCGCCGCTCAGATATAAATTACGTTCTGTTTATTCCGCGTTCAAACCGTGCCCGCCACGTTTTTACGGTCTGTGCCTTCAAGAAATCCACCAGGCTGTCCAGCTCCTGATCGTTGTCAAACCGCTCCAGCGCGTCATAGTACGTCCGCCGGTCCTCCTCGTGGACGATGATGGGAGGGTGGTCCCGCAGAAGCAGCAGATAGTTCATCAGCAGCCGGCCCGCCCGGCCGTTGCCGTCGGCAAAGGGGTGGATGTTCTCAAATTTGGCGTGGAAATAGGCCGCTGCGGTCAGCGCCTGCTCCGGCCGGATATCCTCCAGCTCCTTTACCAGCTCGCCCAGTTCCTCCGGTACATCCTCGGGAAGCGCGCCGACCTCCCGGACCCCGGTTACATAGTCGTTTTTCTTATAGGCGCCGGGCCGTTCGCCCTTCTGGTAGCGCAGGGTGTCATAGGTCCCCTGGGTGAGAAGCCCTTGAAGCTCGCAGATCAGCGTCTCACTCAGCGGTTCCCGCTTCTCAAAGGCGTCCAGCATCCGGTAGTAGGCCGCTACAGAGTTTTGAATCTCAAAGAGTGAGCGCACATCCCCAGTATAGCCCGTCACCCCTCCGTGGTCGAAAATCTCCCGGGTGTCATGGTAGGTGATTCGGTCGTTCTCGATTTTGGCGGAGTGGTAGATAAACGCTACACCGTTCCCATTCATCTCGCAGGCGATGTCGGCGGCGGTTTTCACCTGTCTGCTCCGCCAGACAGCGACGATATCCTCATAACGCATCGGTAATCACCTCGCTGAAATATTAGCATAATTTTCTCCCACACGCAAGCTGTTCGGCAGATTTAGACCCGCTTTGTCACCAACTCCCGCACAATATCGTCCCCCAGCAGTTGGCTGGTTCGGTAGATGTCCTGGCAAAATTGCTTCAGGCTGAAATCCATGCTGGGTTCATCCTTGTCCAGCAGAATACCGGTGACCTTGAAGCGGTGGGCTGTCTGCTCCTGGCTCAGGCCGTCCAGGTATTCCTGAGAGAGCTCACATTCTCCATCCGTGATAAACACGATATCAGCGTTTTCAAAGCCCTCATCCTTCATCAGCCGCAGGGACTCGGACATGGGCGTCTCAAAATTGGTGCCGCCGTTGAGGAAGGTCTCTGCGGCGGACAGCTTGTCCCCCATAGTGTACCTGCCGGGACGAAAGATATCCGTTTTGAAATCCCCGCTGCCAGCGAAATGGACCAGCGCAAAGTTGCGGCCGCTGTCGGCGGCGATCTCCAGCAGGGTCAGAGCCACGGCCTTGCCCCATGCGGCAGGGTCGCCGGCGGTGGAGATGGATTCGTCCAGACAGCAGATGATGTCTCCCATACCTTTATAAATGGGTTCCCGGCGCTGGTACTGCTTAATCTGTTTGCGCTGATACCGTTGCAGGAACAGCGGGACGGTTTTGGGAGAAGCCAGCATGGCCAGCTCCGAGGTGAGGGCCCGTGACAAGTTATTGCCAAGCTCCAGGGAATATTTTTCACCCCGGCCATAGGCGTAGCCGTTGCGCTTGCCCTGGGCGAATATTTCCCGAAAGCGGCCCAGGTATTTGGAGATTTGTTTCAGAACGTCACTCTGACGCACCAGGTCCAGCAGGCCGGTGTTGACCTCATTTTTCTCCAGCTTGCCAGGCTCATCGCTCCAGGCCCCGATGATGTTCTGCACCTCCTCGGCTTTCTCAACCGCTGCGCTGACGGCTTGAACGACACAGGCAGTCAAATCGTCCTTGTTTGCAGCGGCCTTGGCGTCGATCATCTTGCCTACAGCCGCCACCTGACGGTGTTTGCTGTCCACTCGGTTGGCAGCATCCACGATAGACTGTTCCAGCTGGACGTCACGCTCCTTGCACCGCTGCATCCGCTCCAGCAGATCAGCCAGGTCCCGCTGGGCCTGTGTTTCCGCTTTCTCCAGCTTCTCCAAAGTGTTTAGTGCGTTGTTCTCGCCGCCAAGGTCCGAAAGAAAGCTGTCCAGTTCTCCAGAGGTCTGGGTAATAAACTCCGTTGCCGCCTCATAGGCGGGCAGCTCCCGGCCCTCGCAGATGGTCTTCAATGTGGGAAAATCCTCGCTCTGGGTGATTCGCTCCAAAATGGGGGCGTTAAATTTTCGGGCCGCCACAGACAGGGTGCTCTCATCGTTGTGCCGGGGCAGCAGAGAGTAAAAGGACTGAAATACGTCCCGGGACAGGGCCGGGAACGAGGGCAGCTTTTCGACCGCCGTCCGCTCGGTCTGCTCCAGGCCGTCGTCCCCGGTGCGCAGGTCGGTGTAGATGCTGTCCTCCAGTCTGGTGGAGCGCAGCACCCGGTCGGTAGTCTCTGTCTCCGCCTCAGCAGATGTACCCATCAATGGGGAGCGGAGCACATCTTCAATTTTTCGATAAGTTTTTTTCATAAAAAACCTCCCAAAATAGAAAAGAATCGAAGCGGCACAGCGTACCGCTTCGATTCGTAGGTTCGGATGGGATTCAGCAGAAAAACTGAATCTCCTCCACACAAAAATGTTTTTTATATCTCCGGGAAATCAGAAAAAACTGCGCAGAAATTCATTGAAAAATTCCATTTCTTCTGCGGTAAAACCCTCAGCAAATTTCCATTGATAAGAGGGGAGCACACATCTGGCCGAGTCAAATCCGTTTTCGTTGGGACGCTCAAAATGAACTTCTACGGTCTGGGTTCCATCCACCTCAATGATCTGGGAATGTGTAATCTCAGTCTCATCCGCCAGAGTAATATAGGGATACATCATTTTGCAGTCCGCCTTTCTGGTATGTATTTTTGCACTTATCATACCAGATTTAAGATAAAATATCAATGATCTCAGCGTCGGCAATTTCAGAAGGGCAAAGTCCCGTCGTCAGCAGGTGGTGTCTCAAAGTTGGGAGAAAAACCGCCCGGCATACCAAAGGGGTCGCCGCCAGCGGCCTCCACAGGACCGCCAGCACTGGCCGGGGGCTCCTGGTCCTCCTTAGATTTGGAGTCGCCAAAGTATACGCTGCCCGCGACAATCTCAGCGGAGCGGCGTTTGTTGCCCTCCTTGTCCGTCCAGTCACGCATCTGCAAGCGGCCAGAGACCACCGCCATGCGGCCCTGAGAAAAATACTTGCTCACGAACTCGCCGGTGGCACGCCAGGCCACAATGTCGATGAAGTCAGTGGTCCGCTCGCCGGTGGACTTGTCTTTGAAATCCCGGTCACAGGCAATAGAAAACCTGGCTACAGGGACGCCCGCTTGGGTGCGGCGCAGCTCCGGGTCTCGGGTCAGGCGGCCCATTACAGTGATGTGGTTCAACATAATAATCTACTCCTTACATTTTTATTTCTGTACTGCGGAAGGTTTAAAGACCGGCGCAGGCACAAACCTTGACCAACTTAGGTAGTAAAAGTAGTAAGGGTGCAGGCCGTCATCAATTTCCACGACCTCTCCAAGGGAAATATCAGCTTCCATCAGAAAATCATCCAGGTCGCTGTGACTTACCTGCTCATAAAAGGTCTTGGCGTTTATGCCCAGGGATGTTTCAAGCCGAAGTTTATAGCGATAGGATGATGGGTAAATGTACAAATTGTGTTTGGGGTCGAAATGCTCTCTGGTGAGGAAATCCATAGCCCTGCTCTGTTCGTCCGCAAAGCCATAGACCCGGCACACCGGCGAGGGGAGTCGCAGGGGACACCATTTGGGTGCTTTGACCTGCGGATCGGATGACCGAAAGCGTTTAGGGGTTTTCTTTTTGGGAAAACCGCTGCAATAACGGGTACGCAGCAAGTTATTGCCCACATACTGCAAATGCTGGCAGCTTCCGCATCCAGGTTCCGGGAAGGAATACTTTTTTGCCATCTTATCACGCTCCACGTTTTATGAATCCCGGCCCTCGAAAGGGCCGGAAAGTCTGCTCTACTGCAAAGCAGCCAACTGGTCCAGCGGAGCGTAGGTAAAGCCTACCGTCTCATGGGCCTGACGGCTGATGCTCTCCAGGTCGGTCAGAAGTCCGCCCGTCATCTGCCGCTCGCTGTCGGACTGGGCTTCACCTGCCAGCTTCTGCTGGTCGCCATACAGGCGGACCAGCTCGCCACGCAGCTTGATCAGCGCTCTGCTGCCCGCGTTGGACTTGCTCTGGTCGGCTCTGGCCGCATCAAACTCCTCCTTGGCCTCAACTGCCATGCCACGGATGTTATTCACCTTGTCCTGCATGGGGTTGATGCACATGCGGTTCAGCTCCGACTCCACCATGGCCCGTTCCCCCGGCTTCTGCCAGAGATAGTTTTTCAGTGCCAGCAGGTCCTGGGGCTCCACCTGAGTGTGGCCGGACAGCCACGCCTTGGCCTGGGCGATGGGGTAGTAGTTGAGGTACTTGCGGTCGGACACGGTGATTTCGTTCCTGCGCAGCTGGCACAGAATGTCGTCAGCCAATTCGTTGATGGCGTCGGGCACCGTAACGTCTGCCACTTCCTTCTGCATCTGTTCCAACGCATCCAGGGTGATGGAGGCGGTGATCTGTCCGGCCCGGCCAGCCTGCTTGTCCCGCAGAACGGCAAGGCGCTTGTCCCGGTCCTCGATGTTCGCCGTCACCACCTTCAGCTCCAGGCGGTCATACAGGGCCTCCAGGATTTTCTCCTGGGGGTCGCTGAAATTGGGGATTTCATTGGACGCAGCGAAGAAGGAGATGGTGGGAATGGGGTATGTACGGCCCTCGTTGGTGTACTTGCGCTCATTCAGAGCGGTGAGCAGCGAATTGAGCACCCCA
>Ga0209064_1000447_pt1 | contig 93204 bp, 101 predicted proteins | sample Inofromicrocosms_FD_187498 | JGI IMG/M metagenome (GOLD analysis project Ga0209064, IMG submission 187498) | Mouse cecum microbial communities from Vienna, Austria - Inoculum for glucosamine and mucus D2O microcosms (SPAdes) (version 2) | ecosystem: Host-associated > Mammals > Digestive system...
AGTACTTGCCGAACGATACACCGGACTTCCTGAGAATGATGGGGGCTGTTGACGTAACCAGCAGGAAATCTGACGAAGAAAACTCTTTTTACTGGGACCTAATCCCCAAGAAACTAAGAGCGACGATAGAAGCTCTGAAGATAGCCGTGCCTCCAAGATTTATCACCTAGAGGGCACGGAATTCAGGTTGTGTCTGACGCTGAAATTAGAAAAGCCGCCTCAAACCTGAGGCGGCTCTTCCCACCGAATTCGGTGGGGTACGAGATGGGGCTCGAACCCACGACAACAGGAATCACAATCCTGGACTCTACCAACTGAGCTACTCGTACCACTAAAACTTGGCCTGCCCGACAGGATTCGAACCTGTGACCCTCGGCTTAGAAGGCCGATGCTCTATCCAACTGAGCTACGGGCAGATTTTCCTGCGGACTAAAATCTTTTGGTCGGGGTGGAGAGATTTGAACTCCCGACATCCTGCTCCCAAAGCAGGCGCGCTACCAGGCTACGCTACACCCCGTTAAGTGAACCGAGACTATAACATAAAACTTCTTGCCCTGCTTCAAGATCTGCTTCTAAACGAACTTCAGCGCAGAAGCGATATTCTACAGGATATAATAAATTTATGCCAGCATTGCGGAATTGACAATAAAAAATCCTTTAATTTCCTATAGATGCAGTAGCCATTACCCTATCCCATCGCTCAAAACCCATGTTCAGCGCAGTGCGCTCCATCGGCTGAAATCGATCGGAGAAAAGTGTAATCAGACTTGTCTCAGGCATTTCCGTTAAGACCGAAACCTCACATCCGAAAAAATTCTCGTACTGCGCGTAGAAATACTCCTCGGTTTTCTCCTGCTGCTCGCGCTGCAAATGAAAGTGCAGCAGTTTCTGCTGCTGAAGCGCAAATTGCCTGATGAACTGATCAACCTGAGGAATTCGATCGCTTTTCGAAGAGTTCAGATTCGAATTCACCGGGCTCAAATTCCAAATCTGATCGTGCATCACAAAGTGCCACGGAAGGAAATGGTCCAGATGAAAACTGAACGACCCATCGCTCTCGACTATCGGTTCCCCGTAAATGTCGGTTTTGACTTTCCCGTTGATCAGATAAGAACGCCAAAACTCAGTCGGCACGGACAGCGACCCTCTGGCGCCCGTAAACTCAAGCCGCTGGTTAAGACCCGGCACATTCGTATTGCGGTCCTCTAAATAACCGGCAAATTTCCACAGCGCAAAACCTTTTAGGACCTGATAGTTTTCCTGAAGATACTGCGCCCACGGATAAGAAATCTCTATTTCGTCCGAGTGGCCAACACGTCTGTAAGGCGCCCAATTCGCATCGTCCTTCTCCGCGCTGCCTGACCACGGCGAAAGAAAATGCTGCGGAACATAACGAGTAAGTGGTTTGTAAATCTCTTCCAGATACTTTGCTTTTTGATCAGACTTCAAAGAATTCAACGCTCTGATAACGCTGTGTTCGTCGTCTGCCGCGTCCAAACGCACAATCTTCAGCGATTTCAGCTCTTCAATGCGCTGAGTCATTTTGTCCCAGTGCCCGAAATTCAATCGAAAACGCTGCGTCGGCACCCACGCCTTTGCAATCATTAGCGCAACAATCTCCGGCATACTGAGCCGAAGCGCCTTTCCGATCTGCAGATCGCGGGATGCGACTAAATCTAAAATGGATAAGAACCAGAGAAATTTGTACGACGAGGTGGTACGCCGAAACACCTGACCAAGCTTAACCGCACCCGCAACGTCGGATAATGGAATCATGTCGCCTGCATCCGGCATGTCTCAGTCCCCTTCTTAATGAATCAGATCACTCTTGGAGATCACTGAACGCTCCGCCGCTCCAGCGGGAGCTCCTAAAAGCTCCTCCTCCTCGTCAAGAAGACGAACCTTCGGAATCACAATCTTAAAGGTGGAGCCTTTGCCAATCTCAGATTCAATCTGCAGCTGAGCCTGATGCCGGAAAAGTACATGCTTCACAATCGCTAAACCAAGCCCGGTGCCCCCGGTCTCGCGCGAACGCGACTTGTCAACACGGTAAAAACGCTCCGTCACGCGCGGAATATCCTCCGGCGCAATGCCAATCCCATTGTCAGAAACCGATAACACGCCGCCTTGATCCGTCACCTCCCAGCTGAGGGAAACTTTGCCATGCTCCGGTGTATAGCGCACCGCGTTCGTCACTAAATTCGTAACCGCGCTGCGAAGCTCTTTGCGATCGCCTAAAACCCACTCACAGGCAACTTTGTCAATCCGAATCTCATGACGGCCGCCCGAAACCATACGGCCCTCCGCAACGGCATCCGTCATCACTTCCAGCATGTCAATCGGATCTCGCCCCGCGGGCGCACTGTCCCGCTCCAGGCGTGACAGCGTCAAAAGATCATCCACCAGCGAACTCATGCGCTCAGCCTGCTCGCTCATCATCTTCAAATGCAGACGATCTTCCTGAGAAAGCGTCGAGTTCTCCTCCGTTAATTCCAGAAAACCTTTGATGACCGTCAGCGGCGTGCGAAGTTCATGCGAAACGTTCGCGACAAAGTCCCGCCGGAAATCATCAATGCGCTTGCTCTCTGTAATGTCGCGCGTCACCACGACCGTATACTTGCTCCCGGCGGAAATCACACGAACTTCCAAAGTACGCCCGTCCGGAAGAGAAAGCATCAGACTCTCACCCCATTTCTCCGAACGAATATGCGTCATCAGCTCTTCCGAATGAATCACGTCAGCAAGCTTGCGCCCGATGTCTTGGCGCTTGTTTAAAGATAAATCCCGCACCGCGATGCGATTGATCCACTGAATCTCAAAGTCCTTGCGCATCAGAACCACGCCGTCCGGAAGATCATTCAGCGTGGAGCGAAAGCGGAGCTCTTTTTCTTCCAACTTCGCTTGATTCTTCTCCGTCTTCTTGCGTGCGGTATATACCTTGCGGTAAATGCTCTCCCAAACGCCTTCAGACTTCGGCCAATCTTCCAACTCCGTACCCTCAAGCCACAGCACGAAACGCTTGAAGCGCCGCAAATGCAGCAGAAAGAGCCCTAAAAGACCTAACAGCGCAACCGCCAGACCAGCAGCCAACCCCCAAACCAAGTCCACCGCCAGAGCAATCACAATGACGGTCAGAATGGCAGCATAGCCGAACTTTAAAAAGTCGTTGATCATGAGTTCGCCTGAGACGATTTAAGTGCTGCGGCTCGGTAGCCTAAACCTCGGACAGTTTCAATGAAGTCAGCAGCTTCCGTTCCCGAAAGCTGCTTGCGAAGCCGCAGCATGTGAACGTCAACGGTACGCTCATCAATGTCGGCGCTAAAGCCCCAAATACGCTCAATAAGCTGTGCCCGTGAATAAACACGTCCCGGGTGCTTGGCAAATAACGCTAAAAACCGAAATTCCACCGCGGATAAACGCAGCGGCTCGCCGCTCACCCGGGCTTCAAAGCGGTCAATATCAATGACAAGCGGCCCAATCCGGATGACCTCTCCTTCCTCTTTGCCGCCTTTACGCCGAATCACCGCTTTAATGCGAGCAATCAGCTCGCGCGGAGAAAAAGGTTTGACAATATAGTCGTCCGCCCCGGCCTCTAAACCGTTAACACGATCATCCTCCTGACCTCGGGCGGTCAGCATGATCACGGGAAAATTATCCGTCGTCGGATTCGCCTTCAGCTCCTTCAGCCAGTCAAGCCCCGAACAGTCCGGAAGCATCCAGTCAAGGAGAATCAAATCCGGACGCTTCTCCGCAATGGCCCTTCTCGCCTCTCCGACGTTGGAGGCTTTCTGAACCTGAAACCCTGAGGTACGACACGTATAGGAGATCAACTCGAGAATCGCCGGCTCGTCTTCAACAATCAGTACCGATATCGACATGTCTGTGACTCAATAAAAATTTATTGCCCCGCCGGAATCAGTCCGGCAAGCGCCTCGCAAACCTGTTTAGCCTCAGATGCGTCTTCGCATTCAACCATCACGCGCACCAGCGGCTCGGTTCCGGAGGCGCGCACCAGAACACGGCCCCTGCCTTCAAGCCTGGCAGACACCTCGGCAATTGCTCTCTGAAGATTTTCGTCATCAGTCCAGACATAACCTTTCGGATATCTGCGGTTAATCAGAACCTGAGGCGTCAGAGAAACCTCCGCCAGCGCGTCCCGAAGCGTCGTGCGGTTGCGAACCAGTACGGCAAGCACCTGCAGACTCGACACAATACCGTCGCCCGTCGTCTGCTTATCTAAAATAATCAGGTGGCCGGAACCCTCGCCGCCCAGCTGCAGAGCTTCTTTCTGCAGCGTCTCCAGCACATAACGGTCACCGACCTTGGCGCGGTGGAACGCAACGCCTAAGCTCTTCAGCTTCTTCTCAACCGCGAAATTGGTCATCAGCGTGCCGACAACGCCCGCAAGACCTCTTCTCACTAAACGGTCCTTGGCGATGAGATACAGCAGCTGATCACCGTTGTAGACTTTCTCGGAGTCCGCCATGATCAGACGGTCAGCGTCGCCGTCCAGCGCGATGCCGATATCGCAGCCCGCCTTCGCGACGCGCTGCGGAAGCGTATCGGTATGCGTCGCCCCGACCCCTTCATTAATGTTGAAACCGTCCGGATGATCGCCGTCACAGACAACCGTCGCGCCAAGTTCGTGATAAACATCGGGCGCAATGTGATAGGCGGCGCCGTTGGCGCAGTCAACATAAATCTTGAGTCCTTTCAAATCACGGTCACTCGGGAACGTACTCTTGCAGAATTCCACATAGCGCCCCGAGGCGTCATCCAGACGACGCGCTTTGCCAAGCTGAGCACTGTCTACGCACTGATAGCCGCGGTCCATCTCTTTTTCAATCTGCAGCTCCAGCTCATCAGGCAGCTTCGTGCCCTTAGAAGAGAAGAACTTAATGCCGTTATCGTAAAAAGGATTGTGGGAGGCAGAAATCACAACACCGGCGTTCAGCCTCTGAGCCCGAGTTAAATAGGCAACTGCTGGCGTCGGCAGCGGGCCGCCCAGCATCACATCGACACCCGCACTTAAAAATCCGGCCTGCATGGCCGCTTCCAGCATATAACCGGAAACTCGTGTGTCTTTACCGATAAATACACCGACTTCTCCGTCATGCGTCCAGCGCTTCAGCACTCTTCCTGCGGCCTGCGCTAAAAGCATCGCGAACTCCGGTGTAATAGGTGTATTGCCGACTCGGCCTCTTACGCCGTCCGTCCCGAAATATTTTCTGCTCATTTCCATTCCTTGTAGTTTTTCATTGCTTCGTAAACCAGCAGCGCTTCTCTCATTTCCGCTGCGTCATGCACCCGCAGTATCGAGGCGCCGCGCTCGGCCGCCAACAGATGCGCGGCGACCGACGAAACGACGCGTTCAGAGGCGGACGCCTTTCCGGTCACGGCCCCCAGACTCGATTTGCGGCTCATCCCGTACAGCAGAGAGTAGCCAAGCGATAAAAAGTCTTGCGTGCGCGCAAGCAGCTCAAAGTTCTGCCCGACCGTCTTTCCAAACCCAAAGCCCGGATCCAAAACAATCGATTTGGCCGCAATGCCCGCCGCAAGCGCCGCATCCGCGCGTTCCTTGAGAAATAAACGAACCTCTTCAATCAGATTCTGATAGGAGGGCGCAGCCTGCATCGTTCTCGGAACACCCTGCATATGCATCAGACAAACGCCGCAGCCGCTCTCGGCCGCCGTCTGCAGAGATCCTTTCTGCCTCAGCGCGTAAACGTCATTGATAATGATCGCGCCGGCCTCAGCCGCCTGCCGCATGACTTCCGCTTTGCTCGTGTCAACAGAAACCGCAGCTCCGGCATCCGCAAGCGCCTCAATCACGGGAATCACGCGCTCAAGCTCCTCTTCCGTCGAAACTTCCGGCGCCCCCGGACGAGTGGACTCGCCGCCTACATCCAAAATAGCAGCGCCGTCCTCTAACAGACGAAAGCCATGCTCAATCGCACGCTGCGGATCGTAATACTTCCCGCCGTCACTAAATGAATCCGGCGTCACATTCACTATGCCCATGATCACCGGACTGCTGAGGTCAATCTCTCGGCCTCTGCATAACCAAACACGCTTCATCTGCCCTCCAGTGCGCGCTGCAGATACGTCTCAAACAGCACGCCGTCACGCGTGCAGCGAAGCGAGCCGTCCGCGTCATGTTTGAAATGGAAACCGCCGCTTGGAGCCGCAAGCCACATCTCCTGCATCGCCTCCTGCCGATTAATGACCACAGAAGGACCGTCTTCAAGCTCAATCGTCAAAACATTGTCCTCTCTGTAGGAGTCACTGTTCGGATAATTCGCGTCGGCAAACGCCTCCGCTTCTTCGAAGGTTTTTTCCGTCAACTGCAGAAAATCACTTTCTATCATGCTAGATTTATCCATTATGCATAAAAGATTCTTAATTCTATTCTTTCCGTGCCTTTTCCTGACAGGCTGCGGTATTAAAGGTCCGTTATATCTCCCTCCGGACCCGAATGACTCGTACCTCTCCCGTATCGGTAAACAAATTAACGAGTGGACGGGACAGGATATGGTCGGCCCGGCGCCCGCTCCGGTTGAAGAACGTCAGCAGCCCCTTCGCACTGAAGGCAGCGCCTCTGAAAAAGAGCTGCAGCCCTCCGAGGACAGCGAAAGCGGTGCCGCCGCTTCTGCCTCACCCGTCTCTTTAAGCGCGGATGAACAAATTCAGGAAGACGCCCCGAAAAACACCGACTCGGAAACTAAAACAAAACCTTCCGAGGAAAGCGGCGAAACTGAAAGTAGCGAAACAACAAAACCAATCTAAAGCGAAACATCATCACTGCAAATCGCTTTCGGAGAATTCGCCATGAACTTAACTTTGCCTAACGATCAGGATTTCTATTGGAAAGACGGCTCGCTCTGGTGCGAGGGCGTCTCGCTTGAGACACTGGCCCGTAAATTCGGAACACCGCTCTACGTTTACTCCAAACACGCGCTCGTGAGTGCGTTCAATGCCTATCAGTCCGCGCTTGCAGACTACCCTCATCTGGTCTGCTTCGCCCTTAAAGCGAACTCCAATCTCTCTATCATTAAACTTTTCGGAGAACTCGGCTCCGGATTCGATATCGTCTCGGGCGGAGAACTGCAGCGCGTCAAGGCCGCGGGCTGCGACACCCGTAAAGTCATCTTCTCGGGCGTCGGTAAAACCGTTCGCGAAATTCGTGAAGCGCTGCTTGCCGATATCAAATGCTTCAACATCGAATCGCCCGCGGAACTCGACCGTATCATCGCGGTCGCATCCGAACTTAAACTGCGCGCAAGAGTCTCCTTCCGCGTCAACCCGGATGTGGATGCTAAAACTCATCCTTATATTTCTACCGGCTTAAAAAAGAATAAATTCGGTATCGCCTACGAGGACGCGGTCAGCCTTTACATTAAAGCCTCACAGGCCCCTGAACTTGAAGTCGTCGGCATCGACTGCCATATCGGATCTCAGATCACGGAAACAACGCCGTTTGCCGATGCCTGCGAAAAACTCTGCACTCTGCTTGATCAGCTCGCCGAGCACGGAATCAATCTCAAACATATCGATTTCGGAGGCGGCTTGGGAATCAAATACGGGACGGAAACGCCCCCTACCGCTAAAGAACTCACGGCCGCGCTCAGAAGAGTGCTCGTCAGACGCGGCTACGGAGATCTGGAAATGATTTTCGAGGCGGGCCGCTCACTTGTCGGCAACTCCGGCGCCCTCCTCACGGAAGTCGAATTCCTCAAAAGCGGTCAGCTTAAAAATTTCATCATGGTCGACGCGGCCATGAACGATATGATCCGTCCCACCCTTTACCAGGCATGGATGCAGATCGTTCCGGTAACGCCCTCCAACGATAAATCCGCGGCTTTCTATGACGTGGTCGGCCCCGTTTGCGAAACAGGAGACTGGCTCGGCAAAGACCGCCTGCTGTCCGTCAGACAGGGAGATATCCTCGCCATGCTGAGCGCGGGTGCCTACGGTATGACCATGGCTTCTAACTACAACTCCCGCTGCCTGCCCGCTGAAGTGCTTGTAAACGGAGAAGAAGCGCATCTCATCCGAAGACGGCAAAACTACGAAGATCTTTACCGGGACGAAATCCTTCTTACCCGATAAAAAAGCAAAAGGCAGGCGCAGTTACCTGCCTTTTTTTGGTTACGTTTGTTATCTTTTTCGGATTCGCTCAAGCGTATCGGCTGCCCTAAAAATGACAAAATGAATCGTAAAAAACGGTTTAAAAGGATCTAACCAATGCATATCGAAAACGAAGTTAAGCTTGACTTCAAAGATGTTCTTATCCGCCCCAAACGTTCCACGCTTTCCAGCCGCTCCAATGTCGATCTGACCCGTCCCTTCACACTGCGCAACAGCGGTGTGGAATACAGCGGCATTCCGATCATCGCGGCCAACATGGACACCACCGGAACCTTCAAAATGGCCGAAGCCCTTGAAAAACACGGCCTTTCCGTCGCGCTGCATAAGCATTACCAACCGGAAGAGTACATCTCCTTCTTTAATGGTCTGAAAAGAAAGTCGGCTGCCTTTTACTCCATGGGCATTACCGCTGCCGATATGGAAAAATTCAGCTTTGTTATGGAAAAAGCGCCGGACGCGATCCAGTACCTCTGTATCGACGTGGCAAACGGCTATACGGAAATCTTCGTCGACTTCGTCTCCAAAATCCGTGAGAAGTTCCCGCACATCGCCATCATGGCCGGCAACGTCGTTACGGGTGATATGACCGAAGAGCTGATTCTCGCCGGAGCCGACATCGTTAAAGTCGGCATCGGTCCCGGCTCCGTCTGCACCACACGCAAAATGACCGGCGTCGGCTATCCTCAGCTGTCAGCCATCATCGAATGCGCGGATGCCGCGCACGGCCTTGGCGGCCTGATCTGCGCCGACGGCGGATGCACCACCCCGGGTGACATCGCTAAGGCGTTCGGAGGCGGCGCTGACTTCGTCATGCTCGGCGGTATGCTCGCCGGACACACGGAAAGCGGCGGCGAAACGATCGAAAAAGACGGCAAAATCTACCGCGCCTTCTACGGCATGAGCAGCAAATCCGCAATGGATAAATACTCCGGCGGCGTCGCAAAGTACAGAGCTGCCGAAGGCAAAACCGTTCTGCTCGAAGACCGCGGCCCGGTCGAACACGCCGTGCAGGATATCCTCGGCGGCGTCCGCTCCGCCTGCACTTACGTCGGGGCGCGCCGACTCAAGGAGCTGACCAAACGTACTACGTTCGTACGCGTCACGCAGCAACTCAACGAAGTCTTCGGTAAGTCATAATCCTTTCCGAATCCCGAGCGGCCGATTCATGCGGCCGCTTTTTTTAACTGCCTGATTTGATGGGAGATGCCCCCGCTGATCCTCTTTCACAGGTTAAGCTCAGTACATTACGCCTCAGCATAGTGAGAGGGGACTATCGTGGTAAAAATTTCTAAACGCAAAATCATTCGTTCTGCACCAAAAACAAAAGACGCTCCGACACAGGAATCCGTCGGCGGAGAGTCGCCGCAGGTGCTGGAAAAGGCCGACGTCTCTCTGGAAGATTCTAAGTTCGACCTCGGAGGCTACGAGGATCCCTATCAGTACCTCAAGCAGTACCTGCGCACCACTCAGACAAACGACGCATACAAACTTTCCAACGACCTGCTTGAGCAATTAACTCAGGAAGGAAAAGAGCGGCTTCTAACCGCCCTGATTCAGCATGAGGCCAAACGCTTTGACAAGAAAATCAGCAGCGTCAAAGAAATGGACGCGCTCAAGCCGGATCTCAAACCCGGTGAATATCCTTATCTGAACGGCTACAACAGAGATCTGTACAACAAACAGATTCGTCAGCTGCAGATTGAACTGATCAAGCTGCAGAATTGGGTACAGAAAAAAGGCAAAAAAATTGTCCTCATCTTCGAAGGACGTGACGCCGCGGGCAAAGGCGGCACCATTCAGCGTTTCATTGAGCATCTCAACCCGCGCTTTGCGCGCGTCGCGGCTCTGCCTAAACCGACAGAAACGGAATCCGGCCAGTGGTACTTCCAGCGCTATGTCGCGCATCTCCCAACCAAAGGAGAAATGGTTTTCTTCGACCGCTCCTGGTACAACCGAGCCGTCGTTGAACCGGTAATGGGTTTCTGCACTCGGGATCAGTACGAGACGTTCATCAAGGAAGTGCCAAGCTTTGAGAAAAATATCCTTTCGAGCGGAATTATTCTTTTCAAGTTCTGGCTCGACGTTTCCCGCAAGGAACAAAAACGCCGCTTCAAACAGCGCAGAAAAGACCCGCTCAAACAGTGGAAGCTTTCTCCGGTCGATCTTGCTTCTCTTTCCAAATGGGATGACTACACCAAAGCCATTCATAAGATGTTCTTCGAGACCGACACTCAGGACGCTCCCTGGACCGTTATTGAAAGTGACGACAAAATGCGCGCGCGTATCAATGCCATCCGATTAGTACTGAGCAATATCGACTACACCGGACGCGATCTGAGCGTCATCGGGGAAGTGGATCCGAGAATCGTCTACCGCGCAAATTCCATCACAGGCTCTATTGAAAAGTAGCTTACGCAGTAAATGGGACTTTAAGCCGAATTTGGAATTACACTCTCCCTAATTTATCAATCGAAGCTCTGCCTGCATGACCGCCGCAGAGCTTCAACTCTTCAGAAGGAATTTTGTTTTTATGAGCGCTTTGTTTGATTCCGCAAAGTTCGTCATGTCCGTCTCCGAGCTCGACGGACTTCCGGACACGGATCTTCCGGAAATCGCATTCGCAGGTCGTTCCAACGCCGGTAAATCGACAGCGATTAATGTCTTAACGCGTCAGGTGCGCCTTGCGTTCTCTTCTAAAACTCCGGGACGCACTCAGCTGCTGAATTTTTTTGAGCTGTCCGTCAAAGGACTTAAGCCGCGAGAAAGAAAACCGGTCGGCTTCTTTGTGGACCTCCCCGGCTACGGCTTTGCAAAAGCGTCTCCGGAAACACGTAAAAATTGGGAAGGACTCGTCGGCGGCTACGTACAGCAGCGCCCTCAGCTCACCGGCATGGTTGTCGTGATGGATGCCAGAAGACCCTTTATGCCGGCCGACGAATTCCTGCTCGACTTCATCTCGTTCCGTCCGGAGCTTAAACTCCACTTCCTTCTGAATAAAGCGGATCAGCTCAAGAACATGGAAAGACGCGCCGCTTTAAATATCGCTCAGAAACGAGCCGCGGAAATCGGCCCTCAAGTCTCCGTACAGCTTTTCTCCGGTCTCAAGAAAGAAGGCGTCGAGCAGCTTCAAAAAGTCCTGAGCGGCTGGCTTAATCAGCCCTACCCTTAATTTTCATTTCACTCAGCGGTTCTATGATCACCGAGTAGATTATTTCTAACTTCAACTCATTCGAAATTATGCAGACATTAGGACAGTTTCCTTCCGTAAGAATGCGCAGAATGCGCCACGACGATTTCTCCAGACGACTGATGCGTGAAAGCCGGCTGAGTGTTGACGACCTTATCTATCCCGTTTTCGTCACAGAGGGGACAAACACCCGCGTAAAAGTTCCCTCTCTTCCCGGAGTGGAACGTCTTTCTATCGATCTTCTGCTGAAACAGGCTGAAGAATGCGTCAAGCTCGGCATTCCCGTCATGGCGCTTTTCCCTTCAATAGAAGACAGTCTCAAGACACCGGACGGTTCCGAAGCTGCCAACCCTGACGGTTTAATTCCGCGCACAGTGCGGGCGCTCAAAGAACATTTCCCGGAACTCGGCGTTATGTGCGATGTGGCACTTGATCCTTACACAACACACGGGCAGGACGGCCTGATTGACGAAACCGGATTCATCCTCAATGACGAAACCATCGAAATGCTGGTTCGTCAGTCCCTCGCTCAGGCAGAAGCCGGAGCCGATATCGTTGCTCCGTCCGACATGATGGACGGCCGTATCGGCATCATCCGTCAGGAGCTGGAAAAGAGAGGTTTGATCTACACCAAGATTATGGCTTACTCCGCCAAATACGCTTCCTGCTTCTACGGTCCTTTCCGCGACGCCGTCGGCTCCTCTTCCAACCTTGGAAGAAGCAATAAAGCGGTTTATCAGCAGGATCCGGCAAACACCAACGAAGCGCTTTGGGAAGTTGGTCTTGATCTGGCTGAAGGCGCCGATATGGTCATGGTGAAACCCGGTATGCCGTACCTTGATGTTCTTTGGCGCGTCAAACAGGAGTTCCTCGCCCCGACTTACGTCTATCAGGTGAGCGGAGAATACGCCATGCTGATGGCTGCCATCCGGAACGGCTGGCTCGACGAAAAGAAAGCCATCATGGAGTCTCTCGTCTGCTTCAAGCGTGCAGGCGCAGACGGCATCCTGACGTACTTTGCTCCGCAGGCAGCCCGCTGGCTCGCCGAAGAAGGCAGAAGGTAAGCCGACAAGCGCAGTAAAAATTTAAGGAGCGGTCCAAAACGGATTCGCTCCTTTTCTTTTAAATGTCCTTTGAAGGATTAAAGCCTTCAATGAATTTCCTGATTTTCCGCCCGTCACGCTTCGTAGGACGGCCGTGATAGTCACTGCCTGGCATCGGCATCATCTTGCTGTTTTCGCGTATCAGAAGTCGTTTTTGGAGGCTTTCCGGCGTTTCTTCATAAAGTGCCTGCGCTGCGACTGCGTTTCCGCGCTTTCCGGACAGAGCCTTAACGATCACTTCAAAACGCTCCTCGCCCCGAATAATCTCCAGCTTCTCGCCGACCTTGACCGTCTTGCTCGCTTTCAGCCGTACGCCGTTCATCCGTACGCGGCCAAGCTCAATATTGTCCTGAGACAGCGTGCGTGTCTTGTAAAAACGCGCGGCCCAAAGCCATTTGTCCAGGCGAACGTCACTGTCTTCAATCTCGTTTTTCTTCATTTTCTATCCTGCAGGTACAGCAAAGGCCCGCATTTGCGAGCCTTTACCTTGTTCCGTCTCTATGTCAGAGATTATTCAGCCTTGGCTTCTTCCTTGGCGGGAGCAGCGTCGGTTGTCTTCTGAACGAGTTCAACGTAAGCGAGAGGAGCATTGTCGCCAACGCGATAGCCCATCTTCAGGATACGAGTGTAGCCGCCCTTACGATCCTTGAACATCGGTCCGATTTCGTTGAACAGCTTGACAACGATTTCGCGATCACGAAGACGGTTAAATGCGAGACGCTTGTTCGCAACTGTCGGCTCTTTGGCAAGAGTGATCATCGGCTCAACAACACGACGAAGCTCTTTGGCTTTCGGCAGAGTTGTCTTGATGGCTTCATGACGCAGCAGAGAATTGGTCATGTTGCGGAGCATGGCCAGACGATGGGCAGATGTACGATTCAGTTTGCGAAGACCGAGTTTATGACGCATTTTCAAATTCCTTAATAAAAAGTCTAGTTAGGGTGCCGCTTGGGCATCTCCCGTCTCTTCTATCTCCTTTCGGAGCGGGCGGGTGAGCTCGGCATTATAGCCGAGCTGAATAAAATTTTAAAAATATCGAAGTAAAACAAATACTACAAAATGTTCTTAGTGGTCGAGACCAACAGGAGGCCAGTTCTCAAGCTTCATGCCGAGTGTCAGACCGTGCGCAGCCAGGACTTCCTTAATCTCATTGAGCGACTTGCGTCCGAGGTTCGGAGTCTTGAGAAGTTCGTTTTCTGTTCTTTGGATCAGATCGCCGATGTAGTAAATGTTTTCGGCTTTCAGGCAGTTCGCAGAACGAACGGTGAGTTCAAGATCGTCAACCGGACGGCGAAGGATCGGATCAACCGGAGGCTGAGGTTTGACAACAGGCTCTTCAACAGTGACACCACTGGTGCTGCTGAAGATGGGCGCGGGAGCGGGAGGCTCGGCGCCAATGGTCGGCAGTCCGCCAAAGACGGAAAGCTGATCCTGAAGAATGTGAGCGGCCTGACGAAGGGCTTCTTCCGGAAGAATAGCGCCGTTCGTTTCAATGGACATAACGAGCTTGTCAAGGTCAGTACGCTGTTCAACACGAGCGTTTTCAACCTTATAGGCGACGCGAAGAATCGGGGAGAAGGAAGCATCCATAATGATGCGGCCAATCGTTCCCTTGCTGTAGTCGTCTTTCAGAGCTCTCATGTCGCCCGGCTGATAGCCGCGGCCTTTTTCAACCTTGAGCTGCATGTCGATCTTTCCGCCAGAAAGATTTGCAATCACATGGTCAGGGTTGAGAATCGTGCAGTCATGAGGCAGATCAAAGTCGGCCGCTGTCACAACACCCTGGCCTTCACGACGCAGCGTTACGGTGACTTCATCACGGTTCTCGAGTTTGAAAATCACGCCCTTGACGTTAAGAAGAATGTCAACAACGTCTTCCTTAACACCGTCAATCTGGCTGTATTCGTGAACAACACCGGCAATCTGAGCTTCAGTCGGAGCAAAGCCGACCATGGAGCTGAGAAGAACACGACGAAGCGCGTTGCCAAGCGTATGGGCGTAACCGGTTTCAAACGGTTCCATCGTTACGGTGGCGGAATAAGGATTGCCGTCAACAGCTTCGACTTCGATGCTGCGCGGCTTAAGCAGAGCATTAACAGACATTAGTTTTCCTTCTAACAATACCCTCGGCTCGTTACACCGATAAGGCTGTAGGAATGTTGGGGCCTTAAACGACACGACGATCTCAGCCCCAAAGGATGAGATCGCGTGGTGAAACTATGCGGCAGCGCACTACACTGCCGCGGTACTGCAAGTTTAGCGAGAATACAATTCAACAATCAGAGATTCGTTGACGTCGTGAGCGATTTCGTCACGGGCCGGAACATGCTTGAATGTTCCTTCCTTCTTGTTTACATCAACGGAAACCCAGTCCGGGAAACCACCGGTTTCTGCCAGTTTCAGGCTGTTAACAATACGTTCCTGATTCTTGGCTTTTTCACGGACGGCGATGACGTCGCCTTCTTTAACTAAGTAAGAAGGAATATTGACTTTGTTGCCGTTGACGCTGATAGCGCAGTGGGAAACCAGCTGACGTGCTTCAGCACGTGTGCAGCCGAAGCCCATACGATAGACAACATTGTCCAGACGTCTTTCAAGCAGGCTGAGGAGCTGCTCGCCGGTGTTGCCGCGTTTTCTGGCGGCTTTGGCGAAATAAAGTCTGAACTGACGTTCGAGAACGCCGTACATACGTTTAACTTTCTGCTTTTCACGAAGCTGAGCACCGTAGTCAGAGAGACGAGCACCGGAGGTGCGGCCATGCTGACCCGGGGCATATTCGTGTTTGCATTTGGAATCAAAAGAGCGAACAGCGCTCTTGAGATTCAAGTCGCAGCCTTCACGGCGTGCGAGCTTTTCTTTAGGTCCGGTATAACGAGCCATTTTTTTCTCTTATCCTGTGTCTTCCACATTCAGTTAATCAGTTTGCTGATTAACGCGGGAATTAGTTATTAAACACGGCGACGCTTCGAAGGACGAACACCGTTGTGAGGAACGGGAGTAACGTCCTGAATGGAAGTGACGCGAATACCAAGAGCGTTGAGCGCGCGAACACTGGATTCGCGGCCGGGTCCGGGTCCGGTAATACGGACTTCAACGTTCTTTAAGCCATATTCAAGGGCATGACGGCCGGCCTGCTCTGCTGCAACCTGAGCTGCAAACGGAGTGGACTTACGAGAGCCTTTGAAACCCTGAGCGCCGGAGCTGGACGCAGCAATCGCGTTGCCCTGACGGTCAGTAATTGTGATGATTGTATTGTTGAAGGAAGCGTGAACGTGGGCAATGCCTTCTGTCACGACTTTCTTAACTTTTCTGCGAGCGCGCTGAGCAGCAATCTGCTGCGCGTTAGGAATCTTTCCTGCCATAGTCGTCCTTTACCTTATTTCTTAAGTGCGACGCCAGCTTTCTTCGGTCCCTTGCGGGTACGAGCATTCGTACGGGTGCGCTGACCGCGAACGGGCAGACCGCGACGATGACGCATACCTCTGTAGGTACCTAAGTCAATAAGGCGCTTAATTGACAATTGAACTTCACGACGAAGGTCGCCTTCGACAGTCAGCTTGCTGATCGCATCACGAATTTTTTCAAGTTCTGCGTCTGTCAGGTCTTTGACCTTCTTAGTTGTGTCAACACCAACCGCATTCAAAATTTCACGGGCACGGGGACGACCGATGCCATAGATGGCGGTTAAGCCGATTTCAGCGTGCTGATTCGGCGGAATGTTAATACCGGCGATACGAGCCATTATTTACCTCTTTAGCCTTGGCGCTGTTTATGACGAGGATCCGAGCAGATCACGCGGACCACGCCTTTGCGCTTGATGATCTTGCACTTGCGGCACATTTTTTTGACCGAAGCGTTTACTTTCATAGTTATCTCCAAAAGTGCACGAGGCCTCTCGCGAAGAACCTCATACAGAACTGTCCCTGCAAAATGTAGTGCAAATCGCAGAGTAATGCATAAGGAGCGGGATTATATCTAATCCCGCTCTTTTCTGCAAATTATTGACTGGTTACAACCCGTTAACGGGGAAGTGAACCGGGACCGAAGCCTCGGAAGTTTGTCTTCTTCAGCAGCGATTCGTATTGATGACTCATGAGATAAGCCTGAACCTGACTCATAAAGTCCATCGTCACGACGACAACGATCAGAAGTGATGTGCCGCCGAAATAGAACGGAACGTTAAAGCGCAGATTGAGGAACTCAGGAACCAAACAGACAAAGACCAGATAGATGGAACCCGCAAGTGTCAGACGAAGCAGAACTTTGTCAATATAGCGGGATGTCTGTTCACCCGGACGAATACCCGGTACAAAGGCACCGCTCTTCTTAAGATTCTCAGCTGTCTCACGCGGATTGAAAACCAAAGCCGTGTAGAAGTAAGCAAAGAATACAATCAGAGCTGCATAGAGCAGTGTATAAATCGGTTGACCCGGGGAAAGAGAAGCCGCAAGGTCACGAATCCAGCGTGTGCTCTCTCCGCTGGTAAACCAACTGGCTAAGGTAGCCGGGAAGAGAATCAGCGAAGAAGCAAAGATCGGAGGAATCACGTTGGCCATGTTGATCTTCAAAGGAAGATACGAACTCTGACCGCCGTAAATCTTGTTGCCGACCTGACGCTTGGCATAGTTAACTGTAATACGGCGCTGGCCTCTTTCCATAAAGACCACAAATGCCGTAACGAGCATCACGATCGCAATGATGAAAATCGCAGACAGAGGTCCGATCGCGCCGGTGGAAACCAACTGGAAAAGACCGCTTACCGCAGCGGGCAGACCCGCAACGATACCTGCGAAAATGATGATCGAAATGCCGTTGCCGATTCCGCGCTCTGTAATTTGCTCGCCAAGCCACATGAGGAACATGGTGCCGGTAACGAGAGAAACAACACAGACAAAGCGGAAGAAGAAGCCCGGATCAATGACCAGGCCGGGCTGCGTTTCCAAAGCGACGGCAATACCTAACGCCTGGAATGTGCCCAAAAGAAGTGTGCCGTAACGAGTGTACTGCGTGATCTTTCTTCTTCCGGATTCGCCTTCCTTACGCAGACTCTCCAGAGAGGGAAGTACGTAAGAAAGCATCTGCATGATAATCGATGCCGAAATGTACGGCATGATACCAAGCGCGAAAACGGAGAAACGGGACAGGGCGCCGCCCGAGAACATGTTGAACAGCCCTAAGATGCCGCCCTGCTGCTGATTAAACAGCTCTTTTAAGGTATCTGGATCGATACCGGGAACCGGAATATGCGTGCCGATACGATAAACAACGAGAGCCAATACAAGAAAAATTACTCGTCGATATAAATCGCCGTACTTGCTGCTGGCTTTCGCCGGAATGTTCTTGGCCACGTTTAATTCCTTATCTCAAATTATTTATCAGCTTCCACAACAACGGATCCGCCGGCAGCTTCAATAGCAGCCTTCGCACCCTTAGTAGCGGTAATGCCGCGAAGAATAACTTTGCGCTTGATTTCTCCGGAGAGAATAACGCGAGCATCCTTCGAATTGGATTTGATCACATTTGCATTGATCAGATCGCCGAGGTTGATCTCTTCCAGACCCAGCTTTTCAAGGTCGCTCAAGCGAACTTCAGCAACGAATTCATGAGTCCAGGAAGTGAAGCCGCGCTTCGGCAGACGACGATGCAGAGGCATCTGGCCGCCTTCGAAACCAACTTTGTGGAATCCGCCGGCACGAGACTTCTGACCTTTGTGACCGCGGCCGGCAGTCTTGCCCCAACCGCTTCCAACACCGCGACCAACGCGATGGACTGCGCTCTTGGAACCTGCAGCCGGCTGAATGGTATTAAGTTTCATTTCTAATCCTCAATTATTCAGCACGAACAAGGTAAGAGACAGTGCTGATCATGCCGCGTACGGCAGGAGTGTCCTCAAGTTCGCGTGTCTGACGAATCTTCTTCAGACCGAGACCAAGAACAGTCTGGCGATGGGCTTTCTTGCAGCCGATCGGGCTCTTGACCAGAGTCACTTTAACTGTTTTCTTTTCCATTTAACACTCCTGATTAACCGATGATTTCTTCAACGGTCTTGCCGCGCTTAGCAGCAATTTCGCTCGGGGTGCGCAGATTGTTGAGAGCGTCAATGGTGGCACGAACCATGTTGTAGGGGTTCGAGGAACCATGAGACTTGGCAACAATGTTGCGAATACCCATTACGTCGAAAATAGCACGCATCGGACCGCCGGCAATAACGCCGGTACCTTCGGGAGCCGGAAGAAGCATCACGCGGGAAGCGCCGTGATGGCCTTCAACAGCGTGGTAAATGGTTCCGTCACGAAGAGGAATCTTTTCCATGCTGCGGCGAGCCTGATCCATCGCTTTCTGGACGGAAACAGGAACTTCACGGGACTTGCCCTTGCCCATACCGATACGGCCGTCGCCGTCGCCAACTACTGTTAAAGCAGCAAAGCCGAGAATACGACCGCCTTTAACAACTTTGGTGACGCGATTGACAGCAATCATTTTTTCGCGAATGCCGTCATCCTGTTCTTCAGCCATGGGGCCTTTAGCTTGTTTTGCCATTTAGCTATTCCTTAGAACTTGAGACCGGCTTCGCGCGCTGCTGTTGCAAGCGCGGCGATACGGCCATGAAAACGATAACCGGCGCGGTCAAAAGCGCAGCTTTCAATTCCGGCAGCCTTTGCTTTCTCAGCAATGCGTGTACCGATAATCTTCGCAGCGTTGACGTTGCCGCCCTTGCCGGACACACCTGCCAGCTGAGCACGGACTTCCGGCTCAACCGTAGAGGCAGAGCACAGAACATTCTTGCCGTCGGCAGAAATGATCTGAGCGTAAATGTGCAGATTTGTACGATGAACAGTCAGGCGATTAACCTTCATGCTCTTAATGCGGGCACGCGTGGCACGCGCACGACGCAGACGATTTTGTTTCTTGTCGATCACTTTAAGCCTCCGCCCGCTTATTTCTTCTTAGTTTCCTTGATCACTACAACTTCATCAGCATAGCGAACACCCTTGCCCTTATAGGGTTCAGGAGCACGATAGCTGCGAATTTCTGCAGCAACCTGGCCGACTTTCTGTTTGTCGGCGCCGTGAATCAGAATCTCTGTCTGAGTCGGGGTTTCACACTTAATGCCGGCAGGCATCTTGTGAGCAACCGGATGAGAGAAACCGAGGTTCAGATTCAGGGTGTCGCCCTGAGCCTGAGCACGGTAACCAACACCGACCAGAGTCAGTTTCTTTGTGAAGCCTTCTGTAACGCCGATGTTCATCGCGTTAACAAGGGCTCTGAGCGTACCGCTCATTGCGTTGGACTGCTTCGTTTCTTCAAGAGCTTTGAAGTAAACGTGGCCGTTCTCAACCTTCACTTCAACAGAAGCGTCAAGCTTCTGAGTAAGCGTGCCTTTCGGACCTTTGACGGTGATAACGCCGTCAGCGATCGAGGCTTCAACACCCTTACCGAGGGTGACGGGAATCTTAGCAACTCGTGACATAGTATTCTCCTAGCTTAGGCAACGTAGCAGATGACTTCGCCGCCAATGCCAGCTTCACGAGCTTTGCGATCAGTCATCACGCCTTTCGGTGTGGAAATGATCGCAATTCCAAGGCCGTTCATGACCTGAGGAATCGTTTCGTGATTCTTGTATACACGCAGTCCGGGTCTCGAAACACGTTCGATTGTTTCGATAACAGGACGGCCGGCATAATATTTAAGACCAATATGAAGAACGGGCTTGCCTTCGTTGGCGTCAACGGAATAACCGGAGATGTAGCCTTCGTCTTCAAGAACCTTTGCAATCGCCACCTTCAGCTTGGAAGAAGGCATTGTAACTTCCGTTTTGTCGACCATCTGACCGTTACGGATACGGGTCAGCATGTCGGCGATCGGATCACTCATACTCATTTGTAATCTCCTCGCTTACCAGCTGGCCTTAGTCAGGCCGGGAATGTCACCATGCATAGCCGCTTCGCGGATCTTGCCTCTGGCTAGGCCGAATTTGCGGAATGTACCGCGGGGACGACCGGTGATGCCGCAGCGGTTGCGCTGACGGCAGGGACTTGCGTCACGGGGCAGAGACTGAAGTGCGATGCGGGCTTCCATGCGCTCTTCCATCGAGCGGGTAGCATCGTTAATAACCGCTTTCAGAGCGGCACGTTTAGCAGCAAACTTCTGAGCGCACATTTTGCGCTTGAGTTCACGATTGATAAGTGCGAGTTTAGCCAATTAAATCACCTCGCTTAGTTACGGAACGGGAATTTGAAGGCAGCCAGAAGTGCCTTGGCTTCTTCGTCCGTCTTAGCAGTTGTCGTAATGCTGATGTTAAGTCCGCGGAGCTTGTCGATCTTGTCGTATTCAATTTCCGGGAAAATAATCTGTTCCTTCAGACCGATGTTGTAGTTGCCGCGGCCGTCAAAGGCACGAGCGTTAACACCACGGAAGTCACGAACACGCGGGAAAGCGATTGTGACTAAACGGTCAAGGAATTCATACATGCGCTCGCCGCGAAGCGTGACCATACAGCCGATCGGCATGTTTTCACGAATCTTGAAGTTGGCGATAGCCTTACGAGTCTTGGTAACAACAGGCTTCTGACCAGCAATCTTGGTCAGGTCGGAAACAGCGTGGTCAATAAGCTTCTTGTCATTGACAGCTTCACCGACACCCATATTCAGTGTGATTTTTGTGATGCGGGGAACCTGCATTTCGGTTTTGTAACCGAACTGTTTTGTCAGGGCCGGAACCACTTCGTCACGATATTTATTGAAAAAACGAGACATTTACTGCGACCTCTTATGCTTTGGCGCCGACAACGGCACCGTCACTCTTGAAGACGCGTACTTTCTTGCCGTCAACAACCTGGAAACCGATGCGGTCGCCCTTACCGGTCTTCGGATTGACGAGCATGACGTTGGAACCGTCAATGGGAAGCGTCTTGTCCATAATGCCGCCGGCCTGACCCAGCATGGGGTTCGGCTTGACGTGCTTCTTAACGATGTTGATGCCTTCAACAACGACTTTACCGTCGCTGTGAACAGCAGTCACCGTGCCTTTTTTGCCTTTATCACGGCCGGTAATGACGATAATCTCGTCACCTTTGCGGATACGTTGCATTCTGTGTTCTCCTTAAAGAACTTCAGGAGCCAGAGAAACGATCTTCATGAAGCGTTCGGTACGCAGTTCGCGCGTAACCGGTCCGAAGATACGTGTTCCAATCGGTTCCAGTTTGTTGTTAAGCAGGACAGCAGCGTTGCCGTCAAAGCTGATGGAGGAACCGTCAGGACGACGAACACCCTTAGCAGTTCTAACTACAACAGCACTGTAGACTTCGCCTTTTTTGACACGACCGCGGGGGGCCGCTTCTTTGACGGTCACTTTGATAATGTCGCCAATATTGGCGTAGCGGCGCTTGGAGCCGCCCAACACTTTAATACATTGCACTGAACGAGCACCGGTGTTGTCGGCGACGTCCAGATTAGATTGCATCTGAATCATGGTTTTTAATATTCCAACTTATTCCGAGGTCATAGCGATTCGCTATGCTCGGCCAGTTTTGGTCCCGTCCGGGAGAAGAGTTTCCAATCCAGTCTCACAGATACCTGCTTTTATGGGGCAGGTTGTTCAAAAGAACCGGAACCCCAGTGAACCTCTAACTTATTAAACGGAAAGAACTTTCCAAATAAATAAACTTAGAGAGCCGCAAGTATATCCAATTAAGGATATCTTTGCAAGCTCTCTAAGAAAATTAAATTATTTTTTTACAATTAGATGACTGCGCGTTCGATGATCTTGGAAACTGTCCAGGACTTCGTGCGGGAAATCGGACGGGTTTCAGAGATCTCGACGATGTCGCCTTCTCTAACGTCGTTGTTTTCGTCATGAACATGATACTTCTTGCTCTTGACGACGATCTTGCCGATCGGATGCTTAACCTTGCGTTCAACAAGAACAGTAACTGTCTTGTCCATCTTGGTGCTAACAGCTTTACCGATCAGGGTACGTGTAAGTTTGTTTTCGCTCATTTCGTCGCTGCCTTCTGAGCAAGAATTGTGCGGACGCGTGCGATGTCGCGGCGTGTCTTACGAATCATGCTCGTATTTTCAAGTTGCTGATGGGACTTCTGCAGACGCAGTGTGAACTGTGCTTTCAGAAGGTCCTGCAGTTCTTTGTTAAGCGCAGCTTCGTCCATAGCGCGTAAATCTTTGGCTTTCATTCTGCACTCTCCTTACTGGCCAATCTGGCGTGTAACGAACATAGACTTCAGAGGAAGCTTGGCTGCGGCAAGACGGAAAGCCTCACGAGCCAGCGCTTCATCAACGCCGTCCAGTTCATAAATCACGCGACCCGGCTGCACTAATGCAACCCAGTATTCCGGATTACCTTTACCGTTACCCATACGAACTTCAGCGGGTTTAGAGGAAATAGGTTTGTCCGGGAACACACGGATCCATACACGGCCGCCGCGTTTAATGTGGCGGGTGATGGCACGACGAGCAGCTTCAATCTGACGAGCTGTCAGACGACCGCGCTCGGTAACTTTCAGACCGAACTGACCAAAGGAGACCTTTGCGCCTCTCTGAGCCAAACCATAGTTACGGCCCTTCTGGTCCTTACGGTACTTGGTTCTGTTTGGTTGCAGCATTATTCTTCTCCTTCCTTAGCAGCAGTTTCGGCGGCCTTGCGGGGAGCACGAGCCTGCTTGCCTTCTCCGTCAGCGGGTTTGCGGCCGCGGCGGTTGTTCGGCTTGCCCGGACGACGATTGCGGCGATCTTCACGATCAGCCGGAGCAGCAGCTTCAGCTGCAAGATCCTTGGCAGTATTGTCGCCTTTGTAAACCCAAACCTTCACACCGATAATGCCGTATGTGGTATTGGCTTCGGAGAAACCGTAGTCAATGTCGGCACGAAGAGTGTGCAGAGGAACACGACCTTCACGATACCATTCGGTACGGGCGATTTCAGCACCGTTCAAACGACCGGAAGACATGATCTTGATACCAAGAGCGCCCTGGCGCATGGCGTTCTGCATGGCGCGCTTCATCGCGCGGCGGAACATAATGCGCTTTTCGAGCTGCTGAGTAATGCCGTCGGCAATCAGCTGAGCGTCCAAGTCAGGACGACGAACTTCTTCAATGTTGACGTGTACAGGTACGCTCATCATCTTGGAGAGTTCGTTCTTCAGAACCTGAAGATCTTCACCCTTCTTGCCAATCACCATGCCCGGACGAGCGGAGAAGATGGTGATGCGAGCGTTCTTAGCGGGACGCTCGATGAGAATACGACCAACGGATGCGTTCTTGAGCTTCTTGCCCAGGAATTCACGAACCTTGAGGTCTTCTGCCAGTGTGCGGGCAAAATCGCGGCCTGTAGCATACCAACGTGATGTCCAGTCGTGTGTTACAGGAAGGCGAAAGCCTGTCGGATTAATTTTCTGTCCCATGGTTCACCTATTATTTCTTAGCCGGTGTATCGCCGACTGTCACATAGATGTGACAAGTCTGCTTACCGATACGAGCGCCGCGGCCCTTGGCTCTGGCGGAGAAACGACGAAGTGTGGCGGCCTTCTCAACATAGATGGAAGTAACGCGAAGATCGTCAATATCAGCGCCGTCATTATGCTCGGCATTGGCAATGGCAGATTGAAGCGCTTTGCCGATGATGCCAGCAGCCTTCTTCTGCGTGAAAGAAAGAATGTTCAGGGCCTTGTCAACGGGTTTACCGCGAACAAGATCCGCAACCAAACGGCCTTTCTGAGCCGAGAGGCGAACTCCACGTACGATTGCTGTGGTTTCCATTATTCTTACCTCTTAGCTGGAGCAGCCTTCTTATCAGCTGCGTGGCCCTTGAAAGTACGGGTAAGAGCAAACTCACCCAACTTGTGGCCAACCATGTTTTCATTAATAAATACCGGCACATGCTGACGTCCGTTGTGGACAGCAATGGTAAGACCGATAAATTCAGGAAGAATTGTCGAACGACGAGACCAAGTCTTGATCGGACGTTTGTCACGACCGGCTTGGGCGGCTTCGACCTTCTTCAGTAAGGATCCGTCGACGAACGGTCCCTTCTTAAGCGAACGAGACATTCAGGCCCCCTTACTTACGATAGCGACGAGACACAATCATGTTGTCTGTGCGCTTGTTGTTACGAGTACGATAACCCTTGGTGAGCTGACCCCAAGGTGTGACAGGCGCGCGACCGGTACCGGTACGGCCTTCACCACCACCGTGCGGGTGATCAACCGGGTTCATTACAACACCGCGAACGGTCGGACGAATACCGCGCCAACGCTTGGCACCGGCTTTGCCGAGTTCACGAAGACTGTTTTCTTCATTGCCGACGGTACCGATTGTCGCACGGCATTCAATAAGAACGCGGCGAACTTCACCAGAACGAAGACGAACCTGAGCATAGGCGCCTTCACGAGCCAGAAGCTGTGCAAAAGCACCGGCAGCACGGATCATCTGACCGCCTTTCTTCGGCTTCATTTCGATGTTGTGAATCGTGGAACCAACCGGAATGTTGCGAAGCGGAAGTGTATTGCCGACTTTGATCGGGGCTTCCTGACCGCTCATGATTTCGTCACCGGCTTTCAGGCCTTTCGGTGCGAGAATGTAGCGGCGTTCACCGTCCTTGTACAGAACAAGAGCGATGTTCGCAGAACGGTTCGGATCGTACTCGATGCGTTCAACAATAGCGGGAATTCCGTCTTTGTCGCGCTTGAAGTCAATAATACGATACGCTTTCTTGTGACCGCCGCCCTGATGACGAACGGTAATACGGCCGAAGTTGTTGCGGCCGGATCCGCGGTTCTTCTTTTCAACCAGCGGAGCATACGGCTTGCCTTTGTGCAGTTCGTTGTTGACAACCTTAACTGCGTGACGGCGGCCGGGAGATGTAGGTTTAAGTGTAACCAGAGCCATTACTTCACCTCTGCGAAGTTAATTTCTTGATCGTCGGCCAGGCAGACATAAGCTTTGCGAACGTCGCTGCGCTTACCGGGGAAACGACCGTTGCGTTTCTGCTTGCCTTTGATGTTCACGATCTGAACGCCGGATACTTTTACCTTGAAAAGAAATTCAACGGCGGCCTTGACATCCTCTTTAGTTGCTTCAGGAACAATGCTGAAGATGTACTGATTGTGCTTATCACCGATTCTTGTCGCCTTTTCAGAGACAACAGAACCGAGAATTACTTTGTAAAGGAAATCTTGGCTCATCCCCACATCTCCTCAAGCTTAGCAATAGCTTGTTTTGTAACGACAACAGAATCAAAGTGAACCAGAGAAACAGGATCAGCATAACGCGGCTCAACAACCCAAACGTTCTTCAGGTTGCGGCTGGCAAGATCAAGATTCTCGCTCAGCTCTGTTGTAATGATCAGAGCGCTGCCGAGACCCATTGCCTTAAGCTTGTTGGCAAAGTTCTTTGTCTTGGGAGTGTCAACATCGATGGAGTCCACAACAACAAGACGTCCGTCCTGAGCTAACTTGGAGAAAATGCAGGCCATGGCGCCGTTAAGCATCTTCTTGTTAACTTTCTGTGTGAAGTTTTCATCAGGTGTGTTCGGGAAAGCTCTGCCGCCTCCGCGCCAAACCGGCGAGGAAGACATACCGGCGCGGGCACGGCCTGTACCTTTCTGACGCCAGGGTTTGCGTGTGGAGTGATGAACAGCTTCACGAGTAAGCTGCGCACGGGTTCCGAGACGAGCGTTGGCCTGATAGGCAACAACGATCTGATGAACCAGAGCTTCATTGTATTCACGACCGAAAAGGGAATCGGCAGCCGCAAGAGTAGCGGTCTGCTGGCCCTGATCGTTTAAGACTTTCAGTTCCATTAATCGCTCCTTAGGCTTTGGCCTTCACGGCCGGACGGATAACAATTTCGCCTTCGCTGGCACCGGGAACGGCACCGCGAACCATGATGAGCTGACGATCAGCATCAACACGGGCGATAACTAAATTCTGAGTTGTGCGCTGCACGTCACCTAAATGACCTGCCATGCGCTTGCCTGGGAATACGCGGCCCGGGTCCTGACGGTTACCGATAGAACCGGGAGCGTTTGTAGACACGGAGTTACCGTGGCTGGCACGATTGGATGAGAAGTGATGACGTTTGATAGCGCCGGCAAATCCCTTACCGATTGTTGTTCCTGTAACGTCAACTTTCTGACCTTCAGTAAACATGGAAATCGGAAGAGTCTGGCCAACTTTCATTTCGCCAATCTTATCTTCTTCAACATGGAATTCTTTGAGCACGGAACCTGCTTCAACACCAGCTTTTTCAAACTGGCCTTTCAGAGGGTTGCTCACACGCGACGGCTTCTTGGAGCCGTAGGCGACTTGCACTGCATTGTAGCCGTCAGTCTCAACCGTTTTTACCTGTGTAATGCGGTTGTTCGACACATCGAGCACTGTTACCGGAATAGACACACCATCCTCGGTAAAGATGCGCGTCATGCCGATCTTACGACCGACGAGGCCGAGCTTCTCACTCATTATTATCTCCACCCCAGCTGCGATTGGCCGGGACTAGTTTAGAAAAAATCACCTTAAAAGACATTAGGTGATCACGAAAAGAAGGCGATTCTACAACGAAAAAATCCTTTTTGCAAATATTCCTTCTAAAACCGTGAGTTATCAATTGTTAATTTGCCTCAAAATATTTCATTTCTGTTGTTTGCAAATTTTCTTCCCGCTTCTGCTGCCTTTCCCCACCGCAATTTGTCCCTCCTGCATGCGCATTAGACCGTTTTCGCTACTCAAAACAATCTCTAACCGCCTTCCCCTGCGCAATATTCGACTAAAATCTATGTCCGCAATTAATATGTAAGAATTCGTTGCTTTAGGTTTGACTTTTTATTTAACTCTGCTTTCAGAGTTTTTTGACGAATATGTTTAGAAAATTGATTTTCTGTGCGGCATCGGCTTTTGCACTTACTTGCACTGCCGCTGCATCTGCTGAAGTCTTCTTTACCGAAACCTTTGCGGTCGGCACCATCGTCACCGGACAGTTCAAAACAAAAACAAAAGAAGAAGCTTCTGCTTGCTATCGCCTGATGAACGACGAAACACGCCGCCTCGAACATCTGCTTTCTGCCTACGACGAGGACAGCGATATTTCCCGACTCGGCAGCAACGCCGGCCATTGGGTTGAAATCTCCCGTGATACCTTCGAAGTCCTCTCAGCTTCTAAAATCATCTCTAAAGAAACCCACGGCACTTTCGATCCGACTATCGGAACAGTTATTAAACTTTGGAGCGTTGATCAGCCCGATCATCATATCCCGAAAAACCAAAGCCTTGAAAAAGCGCTTAAAGCTGTCGGCTACGAAAAAATCGGATTAAAACAGGAAAATGGCAAGTTCTACGCAAAAATAGGAAAGCAGCAGCAAATTTCCGTCGGAGCCATCGGAAAAGGTTTTATTGCCGATAAGGTTATGAAAACTCTCAAGGACCACGGATGCAGAGACGCCCTGCTCAGTTTCGGAGGAAATGTCATCGGATGCGGAACCAATGCCGAAAATAAACCCTGGAACGTAGGCCTGCAGAGCCCGGATAAAGAAAGAGGAAATTTCTTTGCGGTCGCGCCGCTTGATGACACCTCAATTGTGACCTCCGGCGACTACGAGAAATTCTTTGTTGAAAACGGCGTGAAGTACAGCCATATCCTCGACCCGAAAACAGGAAAACCGGTCCCGGCGACACTCTCTTCGGTCACAATCATTGATAAAAACTCCGCTCAGGCCGATGCGCTTTGCACCGCCTTGTTCGTAATGGGGTGGGACGGAGCAGTCAAGTTCCTTCAGGAGCATCCCGATCTTCCGGCGGTGCTCGTCGATGAATCGGTGAAGAAGGCAGCCATCACCAAGAGTGCTGAATCTCTAGTCCGCGTCACTGACCCAGCGCTTAAAACGGCAATCATCCCTCAAAGCGGCCCGGTCGTCTTTAAAGACACGAAACAATAGACGAGAAAAAACCTCCGCAGAACCAAATCTACGGAGGTTTCGCTTAATAAGTCAACCGATTACTGGACCTTGATTTCAACGTCCACGCCTGCCGGCAGGTCAAGCTTCATCAGAGCGTCGACTGTCTTGTCAGTCGGGTCGATGATGTCCATCAGTCTCTGATGAGTTCTGATTTCAAGCTGGTCACGGCTGGTCTTGTTGACGTGCGGGCTGCGCAGAATGTCGAAACGCTGAATGCGTGTCGGCAGGGGAATCGGGCCTCTTACGATAGCACCGGTTCTCTTGGCAGTGTCGACGATCTCAAGAGCAGACTGATCGATCAGTTTGTAATCAAATGCCTTGAGGCGAATACGAATACGTTGGCTTTGCATTTTAATCCTTTAAAGAACAAGGGGCCGAAGCCGTCTTCGGCCCGCGATTCAAGTTTGTGTTAATTAGGCTTCGATCTTAGAAACAACGCCGGCACCGACAGTGTGGCCGCCTTCACGGATAGCGAAGCGAAGACCTTCTTCCATAGCGATCGGGGCGATCAGTGTAACGTCCATACGGATGTTGTCGCCGGGCATAACCATTTCAACGCCTTCAGGCAGCTGAATTGTACCGGTAACGTCAGTTGTACGGAAGTAGAACTGCGGACGATAGCCTTTGAAGAACGGTGTGTGACGACCGCCTTCTTCCTTGGTCAGAACGTAAACTTCTGCCTGGAATTCTGTGTGCGGTGTGATGGTGCCCGGTTTAGCAAGAACCTGGCCGCGTTCAACGTCTTCACGCTTTGTACCGCGAAGAAGAATACCAACGTTGTCACCGGCTTCGCCCTGATCCAGCAGTTTGCGGAACATCTCAACGCCTGTGCAGGTGGTCTTCTGTGTCGGACGAATACCGACGATTTCAACTTCATCACCAACTTTGATGACACCGCGTTCGACACGACCGGTCACAACTGTACCGCGGCCGGAAATCGAGAACACGTCTTCAACCGGCATAAGGAACGGCTGATCAATAGCGCGCTCCGGTGTCGGAATGTAAGAGTCGAGTGTGTCGGCAAGCTTCAGGATGGATTCTTCACCCATCGGGCCTTTGTCGCCTTCGAGAGCCATACGGGCAGAACCCTTGATGATAGGAATGTCATCGCCGGGGAAGTCGTAGTTGCTCAGAAGTTCGCGAACTTCCATTTCAACCAGTTCAAGCAGTTCTTCGTCTTCGACGAGGTCGCACTTGTTGAGGTAAACGATGATGTAGGGAACACCAACCTGACGAGCAAGAAGGATGTGTTCACGAGTCTGCGGCATCGGGCCGTCAGAAGCGGAAACAACCAGAATAGCGCCGTCCATCTGGGCAGCACCGGTAATCATGTTCTTAACGTAGTCAGCGTGCCCCGGGCAGTCAACGTGAGCGTAATGACGCTTTTCAGTTTCGTATTCAACGTGAGCGGTGTTGATCGTGATGCCGCGTGCTTTTTCTTCAGGAGCAGCGTCAATCTGATCGTAGGCTTTGGCTTCGCCGCCGAACTTGTTGGAAAGAACGGTTGTGATAGCAGCCGTCAGAGTTGTTTTGCCATGGTCAACGTGACCGATGGTACCCACGTTCACGTGGGGCTTTGTTCTTTCGTACTTACCCTTTGCCATGTGTAGCTCCTGAAGCGCCTGACTCTGTCAGACTATTAAATAACTGGTGCCCATGACGCGGATCGAACGCGTGACCTCTCCCTTACCAAGGGAGTGCTCTACCACTGAGCCACATGGGCGATTGGAGCGGGTGAAGGGAATCGAACCCTCGTCGTAAGCTTGGAAGGCTTCTGCTCTACCATTGAGCTACACCCGCTCAAAGCAAATGTTCAACTGAACACTTTCTTTGGAAATCTTGGTGGAGGGGGATGGATTCGAACCATCGTAGGCGTAAGCCAACAGATTTACAGTCTGCCCCCTTTAGCCACTCGGGCACCCCTCCACATTTGGAGAACGCAGATTTTGCCAAAGAACTTTTTCTTTGTCAAGCCTGCTGAAGATATATTTTTACGAGCTCTTACAAACCTCTTTAGTTTGAGTCATTTGGTGGAGGGGGATGGATTCGAACCATCGTAGGCGTAAGCCAACAGATTTACAGTCTGCCCCCTTTAGCCACTCGGGCACCCCTCCGCTCGTAAGCAGAAGCATAATTCTACATAATTAAATGAGAGTTGACAATTGAGCGCCGACGCCGAACATTGTCAGAACCCATCCGAGACGAACCATCCAGCCAACCCAGGGACGGTTCTGATCCTCCGCATCGCGCAGTTTCTTCAACGCTTCTTCACGCTTTTTCCCGTCCGTGACGTAAGTCAAAATGGCAAACTCACTGCTTCTGAAACACATCCCCGCAAAAATAAGCGCAAGTCCCATGTTTCCTAAGCTCTCAGCTGTGTCTCCCTCACTCAGACCGGCCAGCGCTTTGCCCATCATCACTGCTGAAATCACATAAAGTGAAGTACGCGCAATGACAGCGGCTCGAGTCTGTGAAATCGGAATTTTTTTGTCAGAAGTTCTCTGCATAAATTATTAATCTTTTTTTACAACTTTCTCTTCGGAGATGATTTCCGCATCAACGGCCTCGCTTTTATGCCAGTTCTTAGGCACAATGCTGCCGCCGCGGCCGGAATTATTGTCCGTTCTGTAATAATCGCCGGGATTATCTTCTGAATAATCCGTCTGTCCTTGAAATACTGCAAAGATTTTCCCGCTCAGCCAAAGCAGCCCTGATAGCGCAAACGCGCCGATGAGGACGGCTCCGAGAACCGGCAGAATAAACATGGCTGCCGCCAGGCCGACCGCTATCAGTAAAACCGGCACAATGAACTTGGAAAATTGAATGTTCAAAGTCTGCTCCTAACAATTAATAGAAGGAAAGGCAGTTTCATTCTACTTTGACAAAAGAGAAATAACGAGATCAATGCGTTTTGAAATATTTCTGTTTTCTCCCGCACTTCACGGCTTGTTACCTAGATAGGCTCCAGAGATCGGAGCTTTCCTAAATTGGCGGTATACTTTTCAGACTTCTAATTAGTATGGTCGAGGTATTTGACCTAATTTTAATTTATCAAACCAATGACAGAATCTACATTGATGGTCCTTCCTGATGTCCAGTCCAGTACGGACAGAAGAAATATTTCTATTCAGAAAGTCGGTGTCAAGGGCATTCGTACACCGATTCTTGTTAAAAGCCAGTCAGGTGCTCAGCACACTGTCGCTCACGTCGAAATGTACGTAGCGCTGCCCGCTGACAAAAAAGGCACGCACATGTCCCGCTTCTGGACTCTGCTCGGAAGCGTTGAGAAACCTTTCGCACCTGTGATGCTCAAAGAAGTCATCAGCCAAATGCTGGAATCGCTTAAGGCTGACGAGGGTTACATCCGCCTGTGCTTCCCATTCTTCATGGAGAAAAAGGCGCCTGTTTCCGAACTTGAAAGCACCATGGATTACGACGTTGAACTCGTTGCCGAGACGCTAAACGGACAAACAACAGTCTTCCAGAAAGTGACTGCTCCCGTCACAAGTCTTTGCCCCTGCAGCAAAGAAATCAGTAAATACGGAGCTCATAATCAGCGCTCTCACGTTTCGATCAGCGCCGAGGTCCAGACAAACTTCCCGATCGAAAAACAAATCGAAATGATTGAAAGCAGCGCTTCCTGCCAGGTCTGGGGCCTTCTGAAACGCTCCGATGAGAAGTTCGTCACCGAACACGCCTACGAAAACCCGAAATTCGTTGAAGACCTCGTGCGCGATGTCGCAATTCGCTGCCAGGATGAACCTTCTATCCTCTCCTTTACTGTAGAGGCTGAAAACTTCGAGTCTATCCACAATCATTCCGCTTTCGCTTCCATCGCTTTTAATAAAGACAACGAATAATTTTTAGAGGTCGATATGCTCGCCAATCAGAAGAAAGAAATTCTTCAGCTTTTTGCATCTGCGCTGCAGGCCGTCGGAGCACCTTCTGATGCAAAAATTGTTTTAGAGCGGCCCAAACAGACTGCTCACGGAGACGTCGCCTGCACCGTCGCCCTCCAGTGCGCCAAGGCTATGAAAATGCCTCCGCGTGCGATCGCCGAACAGATCGTTGCCAAATTAAATGAGAACCCGCAGACCAAGGAACTCATTTCCGCCATCCAGATCGCCGGCCCGGGCTTCATCAATATGACGCTCTCGGAAGCTGCAAAACAGGCTGTTGTTCCCCTTATCCTTAAAGAAGGGGCGGCATATGGATGCTCGGATGAACACACCGGTCAGTCAGTTCTGCTGGAATACGTCTCCGCAAATCCGACCGGACCTCTGCATCTCGGTCATGCAAGACAGGCTGCGCTCGGAGATGTCCTCTCCCGTATGCTGAGAAGCCAGGGCTGGTCTGTTACTCGTGAGTTCTATTACAACGACGCCGGGGTTCAAATCCACAATCTTGCCATCAGCGTTCAGGCAAGAGCTAAAGAACTTCTGGGCGAGAATGTTGTATTCCCCGAAGACGGCTATCACGGACTCTATATCGCCGATATCGCTAAAGATTACTTGGCTAAAAAAGATATTCAGACGTTCGACGGCGGCGTCGTTACAAGCTCCGGAAACCCGGATGACCTCGAGGATATCCGCACTTACTCGGTTGCCTACCTCAGAAATGAGCAGCACCGCGACCTTGAAGCGCTCGACGTCTCTTTCGACAACTATTATCTCGAAAGCTCTCTTTACAAAGACGGTCGAGTAGAAAAAGCAGTTCAGGCCATCAAGGATGCCGGAAAAACTTATGAGAAAGACGGCGCGCTGTGGTTTAAGAGCACCGATTACGGCGACGATAAAGACCGTGTTATGCGCAAAGCGGATGGAACCTACACCTATTTCATCCCGGACGTTGCATACCACCTTGCCAAATTCGAACGCGGCCATTCCCGTGCGATTAATATTCAGGGAACCGACCATTTCGGAACAATTGCACGAGTTCGCGCCGGCATTCAGGCCGCTTCCGGGGCATACGGATATACCATTCCGAAGGACTTCCCGGAATATATGCTCCACACCATGCTGCAGCTTGTGAAAGACGGCAAGCCGCTGAAAATGAGCAAGCGCGCAGGCAACTATGTGACGCTCGCCGATTTGGTCGAATGGGTCGGAAAAGATGCGGCACGCCTCTTTATGGTTAACCGTAAGGCCGATGCCGAATTTGTATTCGATATCGACTTGGCTCTCAGCCAGTCAGACGAAAATCCGGTTTATTACCTGCAGTATGCGCACGCCAGAATCTGCTCCGTACAGAGACAGGCAGAAGAAAAAGGCTTTAATGTTCCTTCTGAAAAGACACTCGCAGCCGCGGATCTGTCTTCTCTGACCACGCCGGCGGAAACCGTGCTGCTGAACAAACTTTCAGACTTCCCTGCCGCACTGGCTCAGGCCGCTGACGATCTCTCCCCGCAGAGCGTCGTCACCTACCTGAAGGATCTGGCTGCCGACTTCCACTCTCTCTACAACGCAGAGCGAGTGCTGGTCGATGAGACAAAAACAAGAAATGCAAGACTGGCTCTTTTACTCGCGACACGCCGAGTACTGAGAAACGGCCTTGAGATTCTTGGAATTTCTGCCCCGGAACGTCTGGAAAGAGAAACTGAACAAAATTAATTAACGGAACTGTTTTATGGCAAGTAAATCCGGCGGCGGTTTTGGAACTTGGTTTTACGGCGTACTGGTAGGCGCGGTAGTCGGTGTCGGCTGCTGCGCGGCCGCAGCGCTTTACATCACTAAGGCTCCAATCCCGTTTGTGAATAAGGTCAACCAGGCGAGCGAAAAAATTAACCCGATCGCCGGAGGTATGATCCCTGATCCTAACAAACCGCTCTCAGAAACCGGCGGTGCTCCGAGCAATGCTCCTAAGAGCAAAGTTGTAACTGTTGAACCGCCGACTGCCGAACAAGCGGACGCGGAAGCTAAACTTCAGCAGGAACAGGGTTCAAGATTCGTTGTTCAGGCCGGAGCGTTCAGTTCCGAGGCAGAAGCAGAAAACCGCAGAGCTGAGCTTGCGCTCCTTGGGTTTGAATCACGCGTGATCCCCAGAACCGACGAAGGTAAAACACTTTATCGCGTCCGTCTCGGGCCGTACGGAACTGTCCAGGAGGCAAATTCCGTACGTACAAAGTTATTAGAAAACTCTATTCAGGCAATCACCGGAAGAATTAAGTAACTGCTTTTCGGGCCTTGAATTTTTATTTAGTTAGGACTTTTATGCTTCGTAGAATTCTCCTTGCAGCTTGTCTGGCCATCCCGGCACTTAGTTTTGCTTCGGCGGAACATCCTGAAGAGGGTACGGATTACACCGTTTTAAAGACTCCTGTTCAAACACAGAACCCTAAAAAGATCGAAGTAATTTCTTTCTTTGCTTATACCTGCCCTCACTGCTACACCTACGAAAAAACATTAGAACCTTGGGCAGAAAAACTCCCTGAGGACGTTGAGTTCGTTCGTGTTCCGGTGGCGTGGTCTGATAAATACTTCCAGTACTCCAAGGCTTATTACGCCTTGGAAGCATTGAACAAACTGCATCCCTATCATGAAACGCTGTTTGAAGCAGTCATCAAACAGCGTAAAGACTTTCCGACAATCGAAAGCATTGCGGATTTCCTGGCAACCCAGGGGCTTGACCGTGACGATTTCATGAAAGCGGCCAACTCTTTCTCTACCAAGATGAAAAACGACCGCGCTTTCAAAACATGGCAGGCTTACAACATTGACGGAACCCCAGCTAATGCGGTCAACGGCAAATATGTCACCGCACCTCACATGGTCGGAACGCGTGAAGGCGCTATCCAAGTGATGGAGTTCCTCATCGATAAGGAAAGAAAAGCTAAAAAATAAGCCCGACTGAGAAGGCGCTTCAGAGCGCCTTTTTATTTTGGCAAAACACTTTGCTTTTTATCTAAACTAATAAAAATGAAGGGGCGGAAGCCTCCGTCCGGAACGATTTAACCTGGAGTTCTTACATGAATATTTTTCTCACCGGAGCCTCGAGCGGTATCGGTCAGGCGCTTGCCAAGGAATTTGCCGCTAACGGCGCGACGCTTGGACTTGTCGCTCGCCGAAAGGATAAACTCGATGAACTGATCGCCTCGCTTCCTCATCCGGAACTCCACACAGCTATCGTCTGTGACGTGACCGACAGAGATAAACTGATCGAGGAAGCCCGCAAATTTGATCAGCAGTGCGGAGGAACGGATATCGCTATCGCCTGTGCCGGCATCTCTGTCGGCGTAAAAACTCAGTATCGCGAAGACCTGGACGTTTTTAACAAGGTCTTTGATACTAATGTTTTCGCCATGGCTTCTACGTTTCACGCATTTATCGACCCGATGATCAGCCGCAAACGCGGAACATTGGTCGGTATTGCCAGCGTGGCCGGCATCAGAGGCCTGCCGGGCAGCGAAGCATACTGCGCCAGTAAGTCCGCCGCCATCACCTATTGCGAAAGCCTGCGCGTGGAAATGCAAAAGTACGGAGTTAAAGTGGTGACCATATCGCCGGGATTTGTTAGGACACCGCTGACAGCGCACAATCCTTATAAGATGCCCTTCATTATGGAACCGGAAGAATTCGCCAAGGAAGCCGTCAAAGTCATCATGGCGGGCCGTTCATATGCGACAATCCCCTACCAAATGGGCATCCTTTCTAAAATTCTGTGCCTGATTCCAAACTGCCTCTTTGACAAGATCCTCGCTTCTCGTAAACAAAAACCGCGAAGCGGACAAACTGAACAGACCGCAGTCCCGACAGAAGAAACAAAAGCAGAAGACGGCAGCAAATAGCCACAAAAAAATGGACCGAATCAGACTAATCTCCGATTCGGTCCTTTTTTATGAAAGTGAGGACTTACTCCTTAGTTTTCTTTCGCTCAATGTACTTTGAGGCGGCGGCTGTGAAGACTACGTCCGTTGAGGAATTCAGCGCGGTTTCGGCCGAATCCTGAAGTACACCGATGACGAAACCAACCGCAACGACCTGCATCGCAACATTCTGATCAATGCCGAAGAGTCCGCAGGCAAGCGGAATCAGAAGCAGCGAACCGCCGGGAACACCGGAAGCACCACAGGCACAGACGGAAGCAACAACAGAAAGAAGAAGCGCTGTGAAGACATCAACTTGAATACCAAGCGTGTGCGCTGCAGCAAGTGTGAGTACGGTAATCGTCACCGCGGCGCCGCCCATGTTGATGGTTGCTCCGATCGGAATAGAAAGAGAATAAAGGTTTTCATCCAGACCAAGCTTGCGGCAAAGATTCATATTCACCGGAATATTTGCCGCTGAAGAACGCGTAAAGAATGCTGTAACACCGCTTTCTCTAAGACAAGCCCAAACCAGAGGATAGGGATTTTCTTTGGTGCAGAGGAAAACAAGAAGCGGATTGACAATGAGCGCGATAACAGCCATAGAACCGAGCAGCACGCACAGCAGGCGAACATAGCTCAGCATTCCTTCAAGACCTGTCGTCGCAACCACTTCTGCCACCAGGCCGAATACGCCGATCGGAGCAAGACGAATAACAACACGAACCACGTACTCAACACTGAAACAAAGATCGGAAACAATGCTCTTTGTCTGATCTGATGAATAACGAAGCGCAAAACCTAAGCTGATCGCCCAGGCAAGAATACCTATGTAGTTCGCATTGGCAATCGCTTTCACGGGATTGTCAACAATGTTAAAAAGAAGGTTGCGAAGAACTTCTCCGATGCCTCCCGGGGCCGTGACTCCGTCCTGAATATTCGCCAGCGCGATACTGGTCGGAAATACGAAGCTCGCCACAACAGCAACTAAAGCTGCAAGCAAAGTACCGACCATATAAAGAAACAAAATGGATTTAATGCCGCCGCCGGTGTGGCCTTCCTGATTGGCAATGGATGCGGCAACCAAAACGAATACCAGTACAGGTGCAACAGCCTTAAGCGCACTGACAAAGAAACTGCCTAAAATGCCGCAGAGCTTCGCTCCTTCCGGATAAATGAAGGCAAGAGCAATACCAAGAACAAGGCCTGCCAAAATCTGCTTAACGAGCGAGCCCTGCTTAATAAGTGAAATTAAGAAAGGAAAAGTTCTTCTCATGGTTTTTAACTATATTGATTTGTAACTATGCTTTGAGTTTACTTTTTTTCTGGCAATTCTCCTAAACTCATAGTTCCTTTTTTGCACGGCTTCTACATGAAATTATCGCGAGGACTCCCTGCTGTCCCGTTTGTCCTGTTCAACATCTTTCTGGACATTCTTGGGATCGGCTTAATCATTCCTGTACTTCCCAAACTTGTCGGAACCCTTGTAGAAAACGCTCAGGCACAGGCCTGGTGGCTCGGCGCTATGCTGATCGCCTACGGTTTCATGCAGTTTGCGCTTGCGCCGACACTCGGGTCACTGTCAGACAAATGGGGACGCAGACCGATTCTTTTGCTCGGAGTTCTCGGTCTGGGCGTAATGTTCTTTGTTCCGGCCTTCTCCGACTCCCTAACTGTCATCCTCCTGTCACGAGTCCTCGGCGGAATGTTCTCGGCCAATATCGCTGTCGCTCAGGCTTATATTGCCGATGTCACACCTAAAGAACAGCGCGCCGCGGCCTTCGGAAAAATCGGAGCGTGCTTTGGCGTGGGATTTATCCTCGGCCCGGCAGCGGGCGGCCTCATCGGAGAATACAGCATTCGACTCCCGTTCATTCTGGCCGGAACCCTTGCAATCCTCAATTTCTTTTACGGCCTATTTATCCTTCCGGAATCACTCAGGATTAAAAATCCAAACGCCGTCACATTTGCAAGATGCAATCCGATCTCGTCTCTGCTCGAACTCGGAAAATTCAAACAAATCGGCGCGCTCCTTGTTGTCATCGCGCTCAGCAGCTTCGTGCAGTCCCTGCTCCACTCAACCTGGTCGCTCTTTACGACCTTCCGATTCCACTGGTCTCCTATGGATATCGGACTGTCTCTGGTTGCAATCGGCACAGTAACCGGGATTATTCAAGGGAAGTTCATCAAAAGTCTGCTCGCTTTTTTCGGACCGAAGCGGCTTATTCTTTTTGGTCTTCTCAGCGGAGCGGCTGCTTACCTTGGGTTCGGACTGATTACTGTAGGCGCTCTTGCATACCTCATCATTGTCCTCAACTTTCTGTCAGTGGCTGTAACCCCAACCCTAAACGGAATCGTGTCTGAAGAAGTCCCGTCGGCAGATCAGGGTCGGGCTCTCGGCGCTGTCAGCGCACTCGGAAGCTTAATGGGTGTTCTGGCACCTCTTCTCGGAACGCCTCTTTTAGTACACACCTCTCACATGGCCCCGGGATCAGTCCTGGGCGGACTGTCTTATATCATCTGCTCGGGCCTTCTGCTTCTCGCTGCATTAATCGCGTCTTTGCATTTTCGCAGCCATCCGCGAGCCTAACCAAAGATGCGTTCGCCTATAAAGGGTACCGATTGGATTACATACCGCACTTTTACTTTACATTTACCAATATGTAACTAGGAGATCGCCGTGAACAGTCGAATTTTTCTCTGTCTAATTCCTGCTTTCATTCTTGCCGGCTGCAGCCATTTGAGCGATTTGAACGGCCCCGGCACTTCACATGCCCCGTCAGCAGATGTCTTGAGCCCTAAGTCCGGAGCGCCTTTCCTGACACTTGATGCCAAAGGCTATCAGTATTTTCGCTGCACTGTCGATGCGAGAGGCGGATACTGGAAATTCGAAAGACCCGAAGCCAAACTGACAAACAGCGCCGGAGAAACTGTCGCTGAACTCAGCGGACCAATGCAGGCCTTTGACCACAGCGACGGATCAAGAATCATTTCTTCGCATATAACCGCCTGGGTTAATCCGGCTAATCCCGCCGTCGACAATAAACTTGCACTCCTACAGGCCGTGTCGGATGACCGAGAAGGCGTCTTCAAAGGAGTTAGGTACATCCAAAGACTGGATACCGTCGGCGGAATGCCTCAGGGTTCCTGTACCCAGCCCGATAACGGCAAACTGCAGAAGGTCCCCTTCAGCGCTAAGTTTGTTTTCTGGAAGTAGCGGGTAAATCATCACGGAAAACCTTAGAGATCGTCGCGTCTGCAGCTGCAGGCGCTCGATCTCCCGATGACGGGCCTAAGTTCAAAAGTCAAATTGAGGTATAATTACAGTTTGGCTAAGCAATTGGTTTTAGGGAGGAAATTAATGGGCCTGACCGCAACTACCGTTGGAGGTTACCTCAGAGACTTACCCGCTGACAGACGGGTCGCGATGGCAAGAGTCTGCAGTATGATTCGCCGTTCCGCAAGAGGCGTAAGGGAAAGTATGCGTTATGGTCTGGCTTTCTATGAGCTCCATGGCCCGTTATTCGCTTTAGAGTCAACCGATAAGGATATGACTCTCTTCGTCGCCGAACCTGAAGTCATGGAACAGCATAAAAGTTCTCTTCAGAACTATATTCCGGAAAGATGCGCCATCCGCTTCACTGACTTGAACCGTATTCCGCTCGACAGCCTTGAGAAAATTGTCAGGGATTCCGTCGCCGCTCGCCGCGAACGTCTGAAAGTCGGCTCTGCCCCTACTCAGAAAGAGCTCCTCGCCCTTTGGAAAATCACCGAAGAAGAAGCTAAGGCGCCGCCTCCCATCGTCGTCATTCCGATGGGCAGAGATGAGACCGAAACAGAAGAGCCGGCCCCTGAAGTTCAGGTTCCGGAAGAACCTAAGGAGCCCGTTGAGATCCTCAGAGCCCCGACTTTTAAGGATCCGGCCATGACCGCAAGCAGCCGCCCAAAGAAACAGACGGCTGAAACAGAGGAAACAAAAGCAGAAAAGCCCAAACGCAAAACTGCTGCAAGAAAGAAAACTGCAGCAAAAACCGCTGAAGGCAGTAAGACAGTCAAAAAAACGACTGCTAAAAAAACGACAGCATCCAAGAAAACCGCAAAAACCTCCGGCTCAGCTGGTACTGCGGCTAAAAAATCTTCTTCCGTAAAGAAGAAAACAACAGCTCGAAACGCCTCTGAGAAGTAATTTCAAACGAATGCTCAAAAACTCCGGACCTCCGGAGTTTTTTCTTTCTCAAATTGGACAAATAAAGCGTTGCGGGAGGTTATTTATGCAATGATTAGCTTGTCTGCAATTTAATTTTGTGTTTTTTGTATATGGACAAAAAAGAGAAAAAATCTCTGTGGAAATGGCTCGTTGTCGCCGTAGCCGTGATTTTCGTTGTCTTCATGGCCGTCCTTCCATTCGCTTGGGAAAGCGGAGATGATGTTCCTGCGCCGAATGCAACTATCGACAGCGGAAACTAAATAATGAGAGATCAAGAGGTTACTGTTCTCTCAGACGTGTCATTCGTAATAAAATCCAACAACAAATAAACCAATTGAATGCAAATTAACCGGGCTCGTTCCTGCTGGTATGACACAACTGAAAAAAAACACAGATATACAAAAAACGGAGATAAAAGGTGAACAGAAACTAAGCGTTAAACTTTTTCTGGTCATATTCATCAAAATGCTCTGTATATTTGCGATCTTTTTCATGTTTTTCGGACCGGAAACCCGAAAAAGTCAGGATCCTGAAACTGTCAGCAACGGGATCTTAGCCCCTCAATCTATGAATGAAACGGAAGGAAAGAAATAATGATCTCGTCTGAATTAGTTGACCTGTCACGGCTGCAGTTCGCCGCAACAGCGATGTATCACTATTTGTTCGTGCCTCTGACCCTCGGTCTCTCCATGCTTTTGGTAGCAATGGAGGCCTGTTATCTGGTCACGGGCAAACAAGTGTACAAAGACATGGTTAAATTCTGGGGAAAACTCTTCGGAATTAACTTTGCTCTCGGCGTTACAACCGGTATTACCATGGAATTCCAGTTCGGTACGAACTGGTCCTATTACTCCCATTATGTCGGCGACATTTTCGGAGCCCCTCTTGCGATTGAAGGCCTCATGGCGTTCTTCCTTGAGTCCACATTTATCGGCTTGTTCTTCTTCGGATGGAACCGTCTGAAAAAGGGCACGCACTTCCTCTGCACTTTCCTGATGGCGCTCGGCTCTAACTTATCCGCCCTCTGGATTCTTGTCGCCAACGGCTGGATGCAGTACCCGACAGGCGCCGAATTCAACTATCAGACGATGCGAATGGAAATGACAAATTTCTTCGACGTCTTCCTTAGCCCTTGGGCCCAGGCTAAGTTCTTCCACACGGTTTCCGCCGGCTACTGCACCGGTGCGGCTTTCGTGCTCGCGATTTCCGCTTACTACATCCTTAAAAACAGAGATCTTGACTTCGCTAAGCGCAGCTTCCGTATCGCCGCTGTCTTCGGTCTTGTCGCCGCGATTTTCACCATTCAGCAGGGCGATGAATCCGGTTACCTCGTTGCTCAGGATCAGCCGGCTAAACTCGCTTCCATGGAAGGCATTTGGCATACAGATCCTGCACCCGCTCCTATGGCGCTCCTCGCCTGGGCAGATCCGGAACAGAAGAAAAACACTTTTGAAATTACCGTCCCCTGGGTCGCCGGTATCCTCTCCACTCGTTCTCTCGATAAGACTCTTCCGGGCCTTAACGACATTATTGCCCAGAACAAAGAGCGAATCACTCAGGGCGTCGTCGCCGTTCAGGCGCTTGAAAAACTCAGAAAGGATCCTAAGGACGAACAGGCTAAGGATATTTTTGAGCAGCACAAGAAAGACCTCGGCTTCGGTCTTCTTACTAAGAAATATCAGCCTGACAGCGCTAAGGTAACCGAAGAAGACATCCAGAAAGCCGCGGATGACTCCATCCCTTATTCAGTCAACTCCATGTTCTACGCCTTCCGAATTATGGCGGGTACAGGCGTTGCGCTGCTACTTGTCTTCGGACTGTCTGTTTACTACTCGGTTCGCCGTGTAGTCGCTCAGAAACGTCTCTGGCTGCGACTGGTACTGTTTGCGGTTCCGCTCCCCTGGATCGCATGCGAAGCCGGCTGGTTCGTTGCTGAATACGGGCGCCAGCCCTGGACGATTTGGGAAATCCTCCCGACTCACTTATCTGTATCTTCACTGTCTGTCGGCTCGCTTTGGGGCTCTCTGGGAAGCTTGGTGGTTCTCTATACCGGCTTGCTGATCGTTGAGGCCTGGCTGATGGTACGCTTTGCCAAACTCGGACCGAGTGCTTTAGGCACAGGTGCTTATCACCATGAACAGGCTGCAAAATAAGGAGAGAGAGAATGTTTATTGATTACGAAATACTCAAGCTTATTTGGTGGCTCTTTATCGGTCTGCTTCTTGCTGGTTTTGCGGTGATGGACGGACAGGATATGGGCGTCGGTACACTCCTCCCCTTTATCGGCAGAACCGATGACCAGAGACGCGTCATGATTAATTCCGTCGCGCCTCACTGGGACGGAAACCAGGTATGGTTCATCACGGGCGGCGGCGCTATCTTCGCCGCTTGGCCTCTGATCTACGCTACCGCCTTCTCCGGCTTCTACTGGGCAATGCTGCTTGTCCTCTTTGCCCTGTTCTTCCGCCCCGTCGGTTTTGATTACCGTAGCAAGGTCGCAAATACCGCATGGAGAGGAACTTGGGACTGGCTTCTCTTCCTCGGAAGCTTTGTCCCGCCGGTTGTGTGCGGCGTCGCTTTCGGCAACCTCCTCGAAGGTGTTCCGTTCCACTTTGACGACCATCTGAGAAGCTTCTACACAGGCTCCTTCTGGGCCCTTCTTAACCCGTTCGCAATCCTCTGCGGTCTGGTTTCCATCTGTATGGTCGTCGCTCAGGGTTCCAACTACCTCGTACTCCGTACGGAGGGCGAGCTGCAGGGACGTGCCAAGGTCTGCGGTCAGATTTCTTCACTGCTCTTCCTTGCACTCTTCATCCTTGCAGGTATTTGGGTCTACATGGGTATCAACGGCTATGTCATTACCTCTGCGATCGATCCGAACATGCTTCCCAATCCGATGAGCAAAACCGTGGAAGTTCAGTCAGGCGCCTGGTTCGCTAACTACATGAACTACCCGATCCTCTGGATATTCCCGGCTCTTTCTGTTGCCGGAGGACTCCTCTCGTTCGTATGCGTGAGCAAAATGAAGGCCGGCGCCGCAATCGTTTTCTCCTCTCTGGCAGAAATCGGTACCATCTTTACTCCGCTGGTCGCCATGTTCCCGTTCCTGATGCCGTCCTCTTCCAACCCCGTCTCTTCTCTGACGGCATGGGACTGCACGAGCTCTGAACTGACTCTGTTCACGATGCTGTTCGTCACGATCGTATTCCTGCCGATTGTCCTGCTTTACACAGGCTGGGCTTACAAAGTCATGAGCGGAAAACTGACCGACGCAATGATTCAGAAAGATTCTAAGAATCTTTACTAATCGATCTATTTCAACTTAAAACTGTCCGGGCGCTGTCCGGACAGAAAAGAGACAAAAAAACTATGACGTATATTGCTTGGATCTGCGCCTTTCTTCTGATGATCGTCCTTAGCGCCCTTGCAACACTGGGCCTGGATTTTTCCGACGATAATCAGTCGAATTCATAATGCGTATCTTGTCCTTTTTGATCGCTTTGGCGGTGGCCGCATCCGTTATCCTTTATCCGCGCGCTATCGCCAGCGATATGACGGATGTCCCCCACGGATGGCTGGTGCTCCTACTGATCGGAATGAGTTTGTGCTTTGTGCACGGTGTGGGATTTAAAACCAACAGCCGTATTCTTAATATTATTTTTTCTCCGCTGGTTGCGTGGCCCTGTGTGGCCGCTGCAGGATACATCATCCTCAGTCAGGGACCTCTGTTCTGCTAATTAAAGCAGTCCGAAAGAGGCCATAAATACTGGCATTGTTAAAGACGACAGCGCAGTGCTCGCAAGCAGAGCATTCGCTGTTGATTCTTTTACCACATTAAACTCGCGGCTCATAATGTACACATTGACGCCAACCGGCAGACAGCCGAAAAGACATGCAGCCTGAGTTTCTATTCGGCCAAGCTCGAGCCCCCGGCACAATAGGTACACCGTCAGAGGCATCACAGCGAGCTTAAAAAATGTTTCTGCTGCGGTAACGCTCAGATGCGAAGCGATTCGATACTGCGCCAATCCGATGCCCACAGAAAAAAGCGCTACCGGCGTCGCCGCTGCGGCAAGTCCTGTAAGCACCGACTCAGCAGCCGTCGGAAGCGATATATGGAAATACGAAAAACAAAGACCGGCTAAGATCGCTGCAATCACCGGATTCTTAACCGTTCTGTACAAGCCTTCCGCACACGTTCTTAAATACGACGGAGAGCAGCTTCGGCAAACCTCAACAGCAATCGTCGCAACAAGCCAAAGTACAAAAACATTGATCGAAATCAGAAGAGAAATCGCCGGAATACAGTCTTCTCCAAGCAGCGATATTGCAAGCGGTACACCAAGCTGAACATTGTTCGAGAAAATGGCGCCCATGGAAAATACAGTGCTTTCATCGCCCGCCATGGCAAAAGACTTTCGACCGATAGTCCAAGCCGCTATGCAGACAATAAAACATGCGCCAAAAAACGCGATCCCGATCTTCCAGTCCGGCGGCGGAAGTTCCCCGATTCTGCGCATAGATTGAAAAAGCATGCACGGAATCGTTACCGTAAACGAAAATTTTGCCAGAGCTGCGCCAACCTCGCTTCCCAACAGTTTCACTTTCGCACAGAGCCAACCGGCCCCTATTGTCAGGAAAAGAGGCAGCGAAACCAGGAAAGTCTGAAGAAAAAGCGCCACCATGCCCTCAAAGAATCCGTCTGAGAGAGATTATAAGAGAGGCTTATAGCTGAGTCGCCTGCTTACGTTACATTGGCATCGGCAGACCATCGGACAGACGCATCCATCCGCGAATAATGCGATAGCAGACCCAAATTCCTAAAATGACAAAACCGACAATCCAAATGGCGAAACCGATCAGGAAAATAGCAAGCAGCAGGCCGAGAAGCCAGACGAGAATAATCCACAGAAGCGCATACCAGAATGTCCTGATCTGCCAGGAGAAATGACTGTCCAGATAGGTGCCCCTGACGTCAGATCGTTCCACATAATTGATAATAACGGCAATAATCGACGGCCAGCCGAATACAAAGGCCGTCGCTATTGATGCTCCGGTAAATACTCCGATTAAAATCGACAGCGCATGAAGCGCATAAACCACACGTGTAACAGTAATTAAACTGGGCGGAACCGGAGCGCGTCTAACCCCGCTCTCATCAGTTACAATTTCATATTCGCTCATTCTTTTCCCCAACAAGGAACGTTCTGCACGTATCATTGCTATTAAAGTCCAATTAGACAAGGATTTTTCAGAATCGTGGCTTTTTTGGGAAATAGGCTTGGCATTCCGTATCCTTTATCAGGATTTCGGCGAGGAGGTAAACGTGAGAATTTTATTAGTAGAAGATGATGGAATGATCGGCGAAGCCGTTTCTGACGGACTTAAGTCGGAAGGTTACGCGGTAGATTGGGTAAAAGACGGCAACTCAGCCGTTATCGCTCTGGATACAACTCCTTTTTCGATCGTAATTCTTGATCTGGGGCTGCCTGGAAAAGACGGTTTGGCCGTACTTAAAGAGCTTCGCAGACGAAAAAATCATATCCCTGTACTTGTAACCACCGCTCGTGATACGGTCAACGACAGAATCGAAGGATTGGACGCCGGCGCCGATGATTATTTGGTCAAACCGTATGACCTTGACGAACTCAGCGCAAGAATTCGAGCGCTTCTGAGACGCTCAGCCGGAAGAAGCGATCCGATCATACGCAGAGGCCGCCTCACTATTAATCCCTCGACTCGGGAAGTCATCTTTAACGGCAATTCCGTCATACTTTCCAGTAAGGAATACGCACTGCTGTTTGCGCTCGCCGAAAGACAGGGCATTGTTCTCTCCCGCTCTCAGCTCGAAGAAAAACTCTATAACTATGATTCCCTAATCGGCTCTAATGCTATTGAAGTTCACATCCATCATCTGAGAAAGAAACTCAGTGAGGACAGCATTAAAACCGTCCGTGGAGTGGGCTATGTTCTCGAAACCTAATGTATTCCATTAAGACTCGACTGCTGGCGGCCATAACAATTGCCCTGACCCTGGCAACCCTGTGTGCGGCCGCCGCTATCTATTTCTCTGTTGAAAACGAGATCAACCGACTGCTCGATAATTCTCTTCGACAGGTCGCCCTTGCCTATCAAAATGTCCGCTCACAGGACATTCTGCGTATTCGAAGAGATTTCTTTGCGCAGGACGAGAGCATGGTGGTACAGATTATCGATCCGAACACCGGAGCAAAGGCGCTTTCCAGAAGTATGGATCCTCTGCCGATAGCAGATCAGATTGGCTTCTCCAATGTCAAAATCGGCGACGAAATCTGGCGACTTTATACAACTCAGAACTCTTACGGACAAATCATAGAGGTAGCGCAGCCTACATTTGTGCGCAGCGAAATTGCGCTGCAGTCGGCAAAATCCGTACTGCTGCCGCTCTTTTTTATGCTGGTGCTCATCGCTTTGGTATGCCAAATTATCATCGGGCAGGGATTCAGAGCGCTCAGCCGAACCGCATCGGCAATCGGACGGCGTTCTCCGTCATCCCTAACCCCGCTTTCGCTAAAAGGTCTGCCTGCGGAAATTGAACCCCTTGTTTCATCGCTGAACAACCTTCTGGAACAGCTCAGCGACAGCCTTAAAGCTCAGAAACGATTTGCCTCGGATGCCGCCCATGAACTGCGGACTCCGCTCACCGCGCTAACACTTCAGATCCAGCTTGCGGAAAGAGCTAAAACCGAAGAAGCCAGACAAAAAGCCTTTGGCCGTCTTAAGGACGGAATCAAACGCGCGACGCGTCTGGTTACTCAGCTGCTGACAATGGCGCGCCTTGACCCGGACAATCGCTCACAGCCCTTGCTTCCGCTCGATCTGACCGCCTTGGCCCATTCCGTTTGCGATGAACTCGCGCCGCTTGCCGCCCAGAAGAATATCGAACTGAAAGCGGCCGCGGATAAACCCGCTGTAGCCATCGCCAACGAAGACGCACTGCGTTTGCTCATGAACAACCTCTGTGACAATGCGATGCGTTACACACCGGCAGACGGACACATCGAAATCAGGACGTATATCCGTGATTCCAAGGCTTTTATCGAGGTTTGCGACGACGGGCCGGGCGTTCCGGAAACAGAAAGAGAACGCATCTTTGAACGCTTCTATCGGGCTGAAGGCACAAAAACAATTCCCGGCACAGGACTCGGACTCGCAATCGTAAGACGCGTCGCGGAACTGCACGGCGGCACACCTTCGCTTGACGCCGGACTAAACGGCAAAGGCGTATGCTTCCGAATTTCATTCCCGGTAGCAGGCGCTCAGGAAGAAAATTAAACAATTTTGATTCCGCTTTTTTAATGAAGCAGCCTAAATTCCTTCCTACAATGATGAGCATTAGGTAAAGCGATTATCGATAACGGAGCCCAATAATAATGACGTTTCACAAATTTGCTGCCGCGGCGGCTGCCGCAGTACTTGTCATGACTGTGCCGGCTCAGCTCTCTTCTCTAAACGCAGTCAGCTCTGCCCATGCACAGACATCTGCCGTTTCCTCCCTCCCGGACTTCTCTAAACTCGTTGAAGACAACGGAAACGCGGTTGTCAGTATCGCCGTCGTTGAAAAAAGAAAGAAACGTGCCGAAAGCATGATCCCAAAGGATCAACTCGATTTTTTCCGCCACTTCGGCTTCCCGTTTCCTTTTGGAGATAACGGAGGCTTTACGCCGGGAAGACGTGGACAAGGGTCAGGTTTCATCATTAGCCCGGACGGATACATCCTCACAAATAATCATGTCGTTGAAAACGCAGATGACGTGACAGTCAGTCTCACCGATAAACGTGAGTTCAAAGCTAAGGTCGTCGGAACGGACCCTAAAACCGATATCGCACTGATTAAGATCGAAGGAAAGGACTTCCCGGCAGTTCGTCTCGGCAACTCCGATAACGTCAAGGTCGGAGAATGGGTGGCCGCCATCGGCGCGCCCTTTGGTCTGGACAACACCGTCACGGCCGGAATCGTCTCGGCAAAAAGCCGCAGCCTGCCGGATGAACAATTTGTACCCTTCATTCAGACCGATGTTGCGGTAAACCCGGGCAACTCCGGCGGACCGCTTTTTAACATGAAGGGTGAAGTCATCGGAATCAATTCTCAGATTTTTTCGACTTCGGGCGGCTTTATGGGACTCTCCTTCGCAATCCCGATTAATCTTGCCGTTCAGATTAAAAATGATCTGCAGAAGTACGGAAAAGTTTCGCGCGGAAGAATCGGCATACTGATGCAGCAGATGACGCCGGAACTTGCTAAAAGTTTCGGTATTAAGGAGACCAAAGGCGCGCTGATCACTCAGCTGGAAAAAGACGGTCCGGCAGACAAGGCAAAACTCAAGGAAGGCGATATTATCGTTGAATTCAACGGCACACCGATCTCGGAACTGAATGAATTATCTCAGGCAGTCGCAGGCACTAAGCCCGGAACCAAAGCCCGGCTTAAAGTCATAAGAGACGGAAAGCTTCAGGATTTCACCATTGTTATCGGGGAGCTGACTCCCGAAGGAATCCACAATCTCAAGCGCCCTGAAAATTTCAGTATCGGAATTCTGGACTTGGAAACCCGTCCTCTGGATCCTAAAGAGAAAAAGCGCGTTGAAAACGGCATCGCCGTCGTTTCGTCAGCCGGTATTGCCGCCGCTGCCGGTATACGCAAAGGCGATATCATCTTAAAAGCAGGCGGAAGAACAATAAAGAGTCGGGAGGACTTCGCCTCTGCTGTCAAAGGGGCTAAGGACAGCTTTGCCATCCTTATTGATCGATCCGGCAGACGAATTTTTGTGCCGATCAAGCTCGCCGACAAATAAGACGGGACAAAGGAGGCTCTAAGAGCCTCCTCAGTGTTTCCCGGCGTAATGAAGTGCGGTTAGCATAAGTCCGTCCAGGCAAGCGGGATTTCGATTAGGTTTCCCCGCAGACGTTTTCGGAAGTTCCTTCACCCAGGCGATACGGCGCGGTGATTTGTATGCCGCTAAATAAGGCTCAAGCGCCTTAACGATATCTTCCGCTTTTGGAATTTGGTCTTTGTCTCTCGGCACGAGAAGTGCGGTCACAATTGAGCCCCACGTCTCATCTGGCTTTCCGAGAACCAGAGCGTTTTTGACCGACGGAAGCCTCTCCAGCGCCTCCTCAACTTCTGCGGGATAGACATTCTCGCCGCCGCTGATAATCATGTCCGTACGTCTTGCAAAAATCCGTACGAACCCGTCTTCGCCGACCTCACCGATATCGCCGCTGTCGAACCATTCGCCCTTTTCCAAAGGCTTCCTGCCCCAATAGCCGCTCATCAGCATATCTCCGCGGACAAAGATATGCCCGTCCCGCGATTCAAGCTCAACCCCGGGATTGATCCTTCCGCTTCCTTCTGTTTTATGAAAACGCAGGGAAAAGGGTGTCGTCACCACATTACTCGCTGTCTCCGTCATCCCATACGTCATGATGAGAGGAATGCCTTTCTTCTCAGCCTCTTCCTTAAGCTTTGCCGATGTCGGCGCGCCCCCGACAAGAAGCGCCTTCAGACGGGGATTGGGGCGCCAATCCGGCGCCTCATCAAACACTTTCATCAGCATCGTGGGAACAATGGACGAGTAAGTGATTTTTGCTTCCTCCATTGTCCTCAGATAATCCTCAACCTTGAACTTCGGTCCGAGCGCAATCGCGCTTCGGGCAGCCAGCGAACGGGTCAGAATCGAAAAACCGCCGATACGCGCCGGAGAAATAGATAGGAGCCACACGTCATCGTGATTCAAAGGGATGTTGCCCCGAGAAGCTTCAGCGCTGGCTATCAGCGCTCTGCGCGTGAGAACGGCCGGCTTTGGAAGCCCTGTCGTTCCGGATGTGAACAAAATAACCGCCGCATCTTCCGGCAGCTTCTGATCAATGTGCGCAACACTTTCCGCAAGTACGCGCTTCTCGTAGTCCGTCAGCCCCGGATGGAAAAGAAGAATCGGCTGCTTTCTTTCCAGAAGCGCAAAAACCGATACGATGGTGTCCAAACAGGGGGAAGCCGTCAGATGATAAGGAACCGAGTCATCAAGCTCCTTATCTTTCTGTCTGACCAGCTCAAGAAGCTCACGGTAGGAAATCACTTTGCCGTGATCAATCACCGCGGGCGCCTCCGCTCTTTCAGAGGCTGCCGCTGAAATTGATAAAGCCTTATCCGTTTCCTCTTTGCTCATAATGCTCGATGATTAAGGTAAACGGGGGAATTTCTTGAAGTTCGGGCGGCGTTTTTCTAAGAAAGCCTCTTTGCCTTCTTTACCCTCTTCGGTCATGTAGTAGAGAAGCGTAGCGTTTCCGGCGAGTTCCTGAAGACCGGCCTGGCCGTCACAGTCCGCGTTGAGCGCAGCTTTAAGACAGCGAATGGCAATCGGAGAATTCGCAAGAATCTCACGGCACCATTGAACCGTTTCCGCCTCGAGCTCTTCATACGGCACCACCGCATTGACAAGACCCATTTCAAGGGCTTCTGTCGCATCATAGAAGCGGCAGAGGAACCAAATTTCTCTGGCTTTCTTCTGACCGACGATTCGAGCCATATAAGACGCACCCCAGCCGCCGTCAAAAGAACCGACCTTCGGTCCGGTCTGTCCGAATCTGGCGTTGTCGGCTGCCAAAGTAAGGTCGCACATCATGTGAAGCACGTGGCCGCCACCGACGCACCAGCCGGCTACCATAGCGATAACCGGTTTCGGGCAAGTACGGATCTGTCTCTGAAAATCAAGAACATTCAGACGAGGCACGCCGTCACTGCCCACATAGCCGCCGTTTCCGCGAACTTTCTGATCGCCGCCGGAGCAGAAAGCGTCCTTGCCTTCTCCGGTCAGAATAATGACGCCGATATTTTCGTCATCTCTGGCATCGGCCAAAGCCTGTTCCATTTCCCTTACGGTCAGCGGACGAAAAGCGTTTCTCACCTGCGGACGGTTGATGGTAATTTTCGCAATGCCTTCTTCGGATTTTTCGTACCGGATATCCTCAAAATCTCCCGCTTTTTTCCACTCGGGGACGCGGGGAAGAGAAGAAGTATCAAGCTGTGGCTGCATTTTTCGTTCCTAGAGAATAATTAAATTAATGACAACAAATTTTAGTTCCCGGCCGACGGAATTTGAGAAACGAGCGCATCCCATTTCGGCTGTTCTTCATGAATAAAGCGACTGAATGTTTCACTGTCCGAGAAAACCGGCTCCACACCTAGATTCTGAAGTCTTCTGCGTGCCTGATCGTCTTTAGCAAGTGCGTGAAAAGCGTCTGAAAAACCTTTCACGGTCTCCTTATCCGCTCCCTTCGGAAGCGCAAAACCGTCCCAAGCGTACAGCTCGTAGTTGTCCAGTCCTGCTTCTTTCATCGTCGGAATTTCCGGTGCCGCCGACAGTCTTTCGGGCGTTGTTACGGCAAGCGCCTTCAACGCGCCGCTCTTCACGTGAGGAAGGACATTCGAACTCACATCAATCATGAACGGAATTCGTCCCGCCATGACCTCTACAAGCGCGGCAGCGCCGCCGGAATGCGGAATGTGAGTAAGCTTGATGCCGGCCCGTTTCGCCAGATACTCGCCTGCCAAGTGACTTGTGGTGCCTACGCCCGAAGAGGCGAAGTTCACCGCCTCAGGATGCTCTTTGGCGTATTTGATCAAACTCGGTAAATCCGTCACACCCTCTATGGTTTTCGGATTCAGCACCATGATCAAACCGATTTTGGAGAGCTGACCGACAGGAATTAAATCTGTCATCGGATCAAATGGAACATTTTTATAAAGTTTCTTATTGACACACATGATCCCGTTTGTGACATAAGCAAGTGTTTTACCGTCCGGCTTAGCGGCCGCAGCTGCTGCTGTTCCAATATTGCCGCCCGCACCGGGACGATTGAGCACCCAGATCGGCTCACCGTATTTTTCAGCAAACAGATCCAGCGAAGCACGCGCTAAATTGTCTCCGCCGCCTCCCGGAGGAAACGGAACTATCAGACTGACTTCTTTGCCCGTCTGTGCGGAAACGATTGATCCGCAGCCTAAAAGGACGACCGATGACACCGAAAGAATAAAGCTCCGACGCTTCATATAGTTTTCCCTAAAAAAAATCTGTACCGTATGGTACAGTACAATTATGGGATAATCAATGAATGTTACTCAAAACGTGCTTTTGGCTTGTCAGAGATCAGCCGCGCACGGAAGAAAAAAGGCTGCTACTTGAAACCGATTACAAAAGAAGCAAAAACACAGCGCGGCAGAGATCGTCAAAAGACACTCCTGGACACGGCAATTAATGTGTTTTTAGAGCATGGATACGAGCGGGCTTCGCTGGAGAAAATCATTCTCTCAGCGGGCGGTTCGCGCTCCACGATCTATTCGCTCTACGGCAGCAAGCGCGGCCTGTTTTTAGCCTGCCTAAAACATCTGGTGGACGAGGTCTACTATGCCTACGAAGATTTCTATGATGAGAAACGCGGCTGGGAAGAGGAACTCGAAGTCTTCGGCAATATCTATCTGCGTTCCATTCTTTCGGACAAAGCGATCGGTACGAGCCGACTAATTTTTTCCGTGACTGCAAGGGAACCGGAAATCGGACGCTGGTACTACACAGAAGGCGCTCAGCTCAGTTATCTCTGTTTTGCGAAGGTCCTTGAAAACAAACTTCCGCTGGACTTTAACGACCTCAAAGAGATCTCTCTGCATTACATCGAGATGCTGAAGTCCGACCTGTACCACCATCGTCTCTGTGATCCGCACTTTATTCCGAATGACGCGATGATTGAGAACGAGGTCCGACTCTGCAGCCGCATCACCGCTTCTTATATCCGCAGCCTTTTAAATGATTGCGGCTCAAGCCGTAAATAACTTGAAATCTCTCAGCTGTTATTCAGCGACTTATTTCAAAAAACAGATTCTCGCCGCCTAACAGAAGACGGCTTTAGCAGACACCGTTTTTGTCGTTAAATTCTCCCCCTGAGCTTCTACCTAGAAGTTGAGTTTTTCCTTCCAAGTCGTCTTATCATTCAGCATTATTTTTCTGAGCCCAAAGTTGTCATGGTTGAATCTTTGTACCTCCAATACCTGTTCGGAGGATTTGTCAGTCTTATTGTTATCACAAATCCGCTCTCTAAGATTCCCCTTTTCATCAGCCTGACACAGGGAATGTCAGTGGATGTCAGAAAAAAACAAGCCAATTGGGCCTGTTATTACGCTGCCGCCATTATGCTTGTCAGCCTTGCCGCCGGCAACCTGCTCCTTGTCTTCTTCGGAATCTCATATGGAGCGCTGCGTATCTCCGGCGGCAAGGTCGTCGGTCTGATCGGATATCAAATGCTGTTCGGAGCTCGTGACCAACAAGGAGCGCCGGTTGTGCGCAGAGACAAGGACGACTACTCGTTCTTTCCGCTTGCGATGCCCGGTATCAGCGGTCCCGGTACGATCGCTGTGGTTATCGGTATCGCCTCAGAAATCGCGGAACTTCCGCAGGTAATCGATATGGCGGGCGCCTTCTTTATGACCGGAGTCGCCATTATCCTGACCGCATTTGTGACTTGGATCGTGCTTCGATGCGCCGATTACATCTCCGAGCGTCTCGGACCGAGCGGAACTCAGGTGCTGACTAAACTCATGGGGTTCCTGCTCATCTGTATCGGCGTCCAATTTATCGGCTCGGGCGTGCGAACGTTTATCGCAGGATCATAAACAAAGGGGCCTCAGGGCCCCTTTAGTTTACTTACTCAGTTGTCACGCTCTTTGCCAAATTTCTCGGCTTATCTACATCGGTCCCCTTGGCAACCGCTGTGTGATACGCCAGCAGCTGCAGAGGGAGCACATGAAGAATCGGAGAAAGATGACCATAGTTCTCGGGCATCTTAATCACGTGAATACCGGGCGCGCTTTCTATGTTTGTACCTTGGTCACAGAATACAAAAAGCTCTCCCTTTCTTGCACGAACTTCCTGCATATTGCTTTTCAGCTTTTCCAGCAGTTCGTCATTTGGCGCAACCGTCACTACCGGCATTTCTGCGTCAACCAGTGCCAGCGGTCCGTGCTTGAGCTCTCCGGCCGGATATCCTTCAGCGTGCAGATAGCTGATTTCCTTAAGCTTCAGCGCTCCTTCAAGCGCGATCGGATAGTGGACTCCGCGGCCTAAGAAAAGCGCATTATTTTTAGACGCAAAGAAAGAAGCCCATTCTTTAATTTCGTTTTCTTTCTCGAGGACGACATGCATGGCCTGAGGCAGATGACGCATATCAGCCATTAGTTTTTCCTCCGCCTCAGCGCTCAGTCTGCCTTTTTCTTTTGCAATCGCCAGCGTCATTAAAAAGAGCGACGCAAGCTGTGTTGTAAACGCCTTTGTTGAAGCCACACCGATCTCCACACCCGCTCGTGTGATGTAATGCAGTCGAGTCTGCTTCACCATAGCGCTTGTTGCAACGTTGCAGATGGTCATCGTCTTGTCCATGCCCAGAGATTTGGCATGTTCAAGAGCCGCTAAGGTATCCGCGGTCTCTCCCGACTGAGAAATCGTCAGCACCAGAGTGTCCTTATCGGGGACTGACTCTCTATAGCGATATTCGCTGGCAATTTCAACATCACAGGGAACCTTGGCAAGGGCCTCAAGCCAATATTTAGCCACCAGACCCGCGTAATAACTTGTGCCGCAGGCAATAATCAGAACGCGTTTAATCTGCTGGAAAATCTCTTTTGCCTCATGTCCGAAAATGGCGCTGGTAACGAATTGGACGCCTTCTAGGGTATCGGAAAGCGCCTGCGGCTGCTCGAAGATTTCCTTCTGCATGTAGTGCGTATAAGGGCCTAAGGCAATACCTGAAGTAAAGCCCTGAACAACAGAAACAGGCCTTTGGATCTCGACAAATTCGTCTCCTAAGCGGTTCCAGATCTGTGCTGAAGTCGGACGAATATCGGCAACGTCACCGTCTTCGAGATAGATATAACAATCAGTGACACCGGCCAGAGCAAGCGGATCTGAAGCGATAAAGTTTTCTTTATCTCCAAGCGCTACCACGAGAGGCGCGCTCATCTTGGCGCCAATGACACGATCCGGCTCATCTTTGCAGGAAACCGCAATGCCGTACGCACCCTTCAGACGAAGAACCGTCTTCTTTACCGCCTCAAGAAGATCCCCTTCGTAATAACTATGGACCAAATGAACGATAACCTCAGTATCGGTTTCACTTACGAATACGTAGCCCTTCGCTTTGAGTTCTTCTCGGAGCGGCTCATAGTTCTCAATGATGCCGTTATGAACCACCGCAATCTGATCATGCGAGAAGTGCGGATGTGTATTGCAGATCTCGGGCGCGCCGTGGGTAGCCCACCGAGTGTGAGCAATTCCGGAAAGTCCCTTAATTCCATTCTTTTCTGTCTGTTCGATCAGATCCTGAACTCTTGAAACCGTGCGCGCTCTTTTAAGCCGATTCTCATCGACTACGGCAACGCCGCATGAGTCATAACCACGATACTCAAGCCTTCTGAGACCTTCTGTCAGAATCGGAACAATATTTCTATAGCTGCAGCCAGCGACAATTCCGCACATTTCTAAACTCCATTAAATTTTTTTCTTGACAGGCCTCTGCCAGCCCTGAATTTCTGTCTGCCGCACGCGGCTGATAACTAAAACATTTTCCGACACGTTCTTTGTCACTGTCGTACCAGCCCCAACTGTAGCGCCTTTGCCCACTTTAACAGGCGCGACAAGCTGAGTATCACTGCCGATAAAGCAGTCGTCTTCAATGACCGTCCTGAATTTATTCACGCCGTCATAGTTGCATGTAATCGTTCCTGCTCCGATGTTGACTCCGGAACCCATAGCCGTATCGCCGATATACGAGAGATGATTGACTTTGCTTGCGGCACCGATCGAGCTTTTCTTAATTTCTACAAAGTTGCCAATGTGCACATCGTCCGACAGTTCTGCAAGCGGTCTCAATCGCGCAAAGGGCCCGATCTTCGCGTTCTTTCCGACTGTAGCTCCGTCAAAATGACTGTACGCTTCAACGGTTGTTCCGCTTCCGATCACAGAAGACTTAATCACACAGTACGGGCCGATCTTCACATTGTCTTCTATTACAACGTCACCTTCAAAAACGCATCCGACATCGATGAAAACATCGCGGCCGCACTTCAAATTTCCGCGAATATCCAGTCGGTTTTTGTCTGCGAGAAGCACGCCCTGCTTCATCAGTGCCACTGCCTGTCTGGCCTGATAAGCGCGTTCCAAGGCTTCTAACTGAAGTTTGTTGTTGGCACCTTCAACTTCCCAAGGGTCCGTTGCTTTAAAGGCATGTACAGTGCGGCCTTCACTGGCAGCCATCCCAACCAGATCTGTCAGATAGTATTCCTGCTGATTATTGTCGCAGCGAAGGTTTTTAAGCCAGCGCGTAAGATCCGGCGTCGGCACCAGCATAAATCCGGTATTTACCTCCCTGACCTTCTCCTGCTCGCTGTCTGCGTCTTTCTCTTCTACGATACGTTTTATCTCTCCGTTTTCACGAATAATTCTTCCGTAGCCGGTCGGATCATCTAAATCGATCGTCAAAAGACCAAACCCGCCTTCAGCAGCCTGAACGAGCTTTTTCAGCGTATCGGCAGTAATCAGGGGCACATCTCCGTATAAGACCAAAGTCGGAGAAGAAGGATCAAGGTATCTCTCGGCCTGCAGGACAGCGTGTCCTGTGCCTTTTTGTTCTGCCTGAAGCGCAAAGGATACCGGCTCACCATCCAGATGCGACATCACGGATTCGGCTCCGTGCCCAACCACAACAATAATTTTTCCTTCCGAGGAGACTTGTTTTGCAGCCGCAAGGACATGATCCAGCATCGGCTTGCCGCCGACCGGCTGCAGAACTTTGGGAAGTGAAGAATACATGCGTTTGCCGAGTCCGGCAGCCAAAATAACTATGTTCATTTTCTCAACAAATTAGCTTGCAGAATCATATAAATACTTGTCTTTGTTTTCCTGCCAGGAGCGAACGCATTCGCGATTTGCCCGAAGCGGCAGCAAAGAACCGAGTACCTGTCCAAAACCGGCGGCGAGGAATCCGCCCAGAAGCGCCGGGAATTCCTCCCCTAACGCAGTAAATGAAAGCACACCCCAGACAATGGTCCCGATGAAGATGGAGCACCAGCACCCGATCGTTGTGGAACGCTTCCAATACAGCCCTAGCGTCAGCGGCCAGAAAGCGCCAATCACCGGGAATTGATAAGCCATAGCCGCCAATTCATAAATCGGAGTGCCTTCCATACTGAGCGCATAGATCAAAACGCCAATTGCAAACACGATCAGTGAAATTCTCATCGCCTTCAATTCGCGCTGGTCGCTGAGCGGCATGATGTTTCTCAGAACGTTCTCAACAAATGTTGTTGTCGGAGCAAGCATGGTAGCTGAAGCGGTTGACATCACAGCCGAGAGGACAGCACCAAAGAAAAGAATGCGCAGCCAAAGCGGCATGTATTCCTTAATAAAGCTCGGCAGGATCTCCTGCGGATCGCTTGCCATCAGCTTTGCTGCCAAATCCGGAACCGCAAGGGTTGCGGCAATAACGATAAACATCGGGACCGAGGCAAACAACAGATAAAAAGAGCCGCCGAGAATAGGACCGAAACAGGCTATCTTCTCAGATTTTGCCGACATGACGCGCTGGAATACGTCCTGCTGAGGAATAGAGCCGATCATCATAGTGATCGCCGCAGAAGTCCAAAACATCCAATCCTTAAACGTATTTTCCGGGAAGAATCGAAACAGCTGATGTTCGCTCGCATATTCCGCAACTTTCATCGGACCACCCGCCATAGATCCCGCAAAGCAGGCGACAATCACCAAACCGATAACGATGATGATCATCTGGAAAAAATCCGTGAGCGCAACAGACCACATACCGCCGAAAACGGTATAGATCAAAACGACAATCGTTCCGACAATCATGGCATTGCTGACAGAGACATAACCTTCGGTCAGCAAATGAATGACAAGGCCCAAGGCTGCTACTTGAGCTGCAACCCAACCTAAATATGAGAGAACGACGAAAATTGAACAGCAGAGTTCTACTGACACGCCGTACCTTCTTCGATAGAAGTCGCCGACGGTAAGAAGACTCATGCGATAAAGCTTTCTGGCAAAAAACATTCCCACCAGAATCAGAGCCATACTGGAACCAAAAGGCTCCTCTACAACTCCAGACAATCCATTTTGAATAAACTGTCCGGGAAGACCAAGAACCGTCTCACTGCCAAACCACGTCGCAAAAGTCGCTGTAATAACCATTACCAGCGGAAGCGATCGACCGGCCAAAGCGTAGTCAGTGGTGCTTCGGACCCGTGTGGCCGCAAAAAGACCAATCGCGACGGTGCAGAGCAAATACAAACCAACAAACAGGGTCAGTTTCATTGCCGGATTATCCTCGTATCAAAAAATGAAAAAGAACGGTCGGCCTTTCGACTCTCCGAGCCAATGTTTAATTTTAGAAAAAAATTACTTGCAAGAAAAGAAAAAAGGGGCTTTTTGCCCCTTTCCGAAGGAACCTAAAAATTAAGCCTGCTGAATGCCTGCAAGCAGCCAGCCTGACTTGCCTTCCTTGGATTTAACCAAATTCCAAATCTCGTTGATCTTAGTCGGTTCACCGTTCTCTCTCAAATCTCCGGTGAAGCGGACAGAGGCAACGTACTCGGTCGGAGTCGTTTCAAAACCGGCAAGATCCGTGTGAAGGCTGACGATTTCAGTCAGGTTCGCGCCTTTAATTTCGCGACGCTGATGCGTCAGTTCAATGAACAGATCATCCGTGCAGTAGTTGGCGAGATCGTCCATATCTCCGCAGTCCCAAGCCTTCTGAAGCATCTTGAAATAGGCAGAGGACATATTCAGGAATTCTTCCTTATTGAATTCAGCAGGAACCTCAAAGCTGGAGGCGGAACTCTCGGAAGGATTCTCAGAGAATTCATCCATCGCGGAACCCGGACGAGCGCTAAAAGAAGAAGAGAGCGGTTCGGATGATTTCATCATGGGTTCGGGAGCCTTGTTTTCCTGCGGGAACGAAACCGAGCTTGTGCGCTGCTGCGTACTGGATGCCGCCGTAGTCTTTCGGGCCGTGAACATTCTAAAGGCGAGCAGCGCAAGCATAGCAAGCGTCAAAATCATCAGGAACTGTGCAAAGCCTTCGCCTAAACCAAGCATATTGGCAAGCGCCATAAAGCCGAGTGCAGCGGCAGCGCCGATTAAAAGACGTTTACCCATGCTCATACCGGCAGTCTTCGCTGCGGCAGTACCGGCAGCCGCAGCTGCTCCGGGCTTACGCGCCGCGGCGGCAGGGGCTTTTGAAGAGAACGGGGAGGAGGGAGCCGCCTTGGGGATGCTCATTGAACGGCCAAAACTGGAGCCGCCTCCAAGGCGAGCCGCGGATGCGTCTACCGTGACAGCGACAAGAGAGAGGCCGATCAAAAGAGCGGCAAAAAATTTCTTCATACTTTCCTCTATTTTCAATTTTTATATCCAATGTGAAGGGCTGTAATTCCAAAGGTGAAATTTTCCCACTCAACCTTTGAAAACCCCACGGAACTCATGATTTTAGCAAGAGTTTGCTGATCGGGGTGCATTCGGATGGACTCCGCTAAGTAACGATAGTTTTCAGCGTTTCCGGCGATTTTTGAGGCCAAAAAGGGCATCACATGGAAAGAATAAAAATCATAGAATGGTTTCATCCATGCCGCAGGTTTGGAAAACTCAAGAACTATAACTTTTCCGCCCGGTTTACATACACGCAGCATTTCGGCAAGCGCCCTGTCTTTGTGCGTCATATTTCTCAGGCCGTAAGACACAATCACGACATCAAAGTAGTTGCTCGGGCACGGGAGCGCCTCAGCGTCACACTCCGCGACATACGGAACATGCCCGGCCTCGCGCAGTCTGCGTTCACCAATCTTGAGCATCTCTAAATTGATGTCGGTAAGCCAGACTTCGCCTGACGGACCGATCTTTTTCTCGATCAGCAGTGAAATATCGCCGGTTCCGCCTGCGATATCAAGTACCTTCATATTTTCCTTGATGTCCGCTTTGTGAATCGCAGCATGTTTCCACATCCTATGCAGCCCAAAAGAAAGAATGTCATTCATCAAGTCATAGCGGGGAGCGACTTCATTAAAGACCTCCTTCACATGTTCTGCTTTTTCTTCCTCCGGAACTTTCTTAAATCCGAAGTCTGTTAGGTGTTTTTGCTCTTTGTCAGTCATGATTAATGATTTGGGCAGCTTGGTTTCTTTTTTTCAATAAAAGGAAGGTTTGCCGGATCATCCGGATCTCTTGATGCGCCGGCCTGTGTCAGCTCACTGAGGTAATCCTCCCAAAGCTGATCCTTGCGGACTCCGATTTCATAGAGCCAGTCCCAGCTGTATAGGCCGCTGTCATGGCCGTCTGAAAACGTAATCTTCAGCGCATACTCTCCGACAGGCTGGACGTCGGTAATCGTCACATCCCGTTTGCCGACCTGAAGTTTTTTCTCCTCAGGGGTATGCCCCTGAACTTCTGCCGACGGAGAGAATACTCTCAGGAATTCGTAAGGAAGCTCAAAGGGTTCTTCACCAAAGACGATTTCCAATAAACGTGATTTATTTCTGAAATTAATAGATGTAGGATTTTTCATGTTATTGCTCTCAATCGCAAAAGTGTATCAAGCTTATAGAGGCCTCTATCCCCGGAAGCTTTTTTTCACCGAATATGAGCGATTGATTTGATTTAACCGATGACTGTTTTGTAGAATTGAACATCTTAGCACCCGTAGCTCATCTGGATAGAGTACTGCCCTCCGAAGGCAGGGGTAGTGGGTTCGAACCCCGCCGGGTGCGCCATTTTCTCTTGATCACTCTTCAGCTTTCGGGCGCCTCTTCCCGTGTTTCCTTTGTTTTAAGCAAAAAACAAGGATTTCAGCCGGGCTCATTTATATAATGATTCAAATCTCGATCCGTAAAAGAGCGCAGAAATGCTTCCTGCTTTACTTACCATTGCCGGTGTCCATCTTATTGCGCTGGCATCTCCCGGCCCTGATGTTTTTATTGTGATGCAGACCGCTGCAAGCCGATCCAGGAAGGAAGCTTTTTGCTGTGTTCTCGGAATTTCTCTGGGTGTTGCCTTTTGGGTTACTTTGGCTTTGCTCGGACTTCAGTGGCTGTTCGACACATTCATTTGGCTCCACAAAATTGTTATGGGGTTGGGCGGCATGTACCTACTTTGGATGTCATTCAATATCCTCCGACACGCGCTTAGCCGCTCTCAGGCAGCCGAGAACGTCGAAAGCGAAGTCCAATCCTCAGCCGCAAAAGCTTTTATCACGGGTCTCTGCACCAATCTTGCAAACGCCAAAGCGATCGTCTATTTCAGCGTCGTTTTCGCTCCTTTCATCACCCCGGACATGTCCGGCGGCTACTCTGCCGTGATCGGTATTCTTGTCGTTTTAGAAACATTCCTGTGGTTCTCGTTTGTCGCCCTTTTGCTCGGAATGCCAAAGCCGAAACAAATTTATCGATCAGCCGGAAGGTGGATCGACGGAGTGTGCGGCGTTATTTTCGGAGCATTCGGCGCCGCACTGCTGTACTCCGCTGCAGTTAAATAAAAGTAAGCACTTACTTCTATTCCTCTAAGGGATCAACCTTTTGAATAATATACAGTTTATCGTTCTCTCTAATTTTTTCTGAAAGTCGGAACGTTACATGCCGCCCCTTACAAACCTGCGTCACCGGTTTGCCGTCCACACAGGGATTTTTCAATTCAGAATAAACCGCTCCCGTTGTCGGCCCGGTAATGAGGATACGATCTCCTGCTCTAATTTCTGCAGCCTGAATTAAAAATTCGGCGACACCCGCCTTAGCAAAATATTTACAGCCTTTGCCCGCATAGATCTTTCTTTCGGTAGCCTGTGAGCCGTAGCGATTGCTCCACTCCCCCATTGTCTGTCCGAGGTAATAGCCATTCCAGAATCCGCGGTTATAAACTGTTGATAATTTATCGTCCCAAGACTTGCTGATCTCTTCGTTCCAGTTTCCTGCCAAAACCTGTCTAATCGCCTGATCGTAGGCTTCAACCACGGTTTTTACGTACTCGGCACCTCGAGCGCGCCCTTCAATCTTGAAAACACGAACACCGGCCTTCATCATCAAATCGATAAAACCAATTGTCTTCAGATCCTTCGGAGACATGATGTATTCATTATCGATTTCCAGTTCGACATCCCGCTCCTTATCTTTAACGATGTAAGCGCGTCGGCAGGTCTGCATACAGGCGCCTCTGTTAGCGCTTCTGCCGCGGGTATTGAGACTGAGGTAGCACTTGCCGCTGATCGCCATACAAAGAGCTCCGTGGCAGAACATTTCAATTCGGACCAAATCTCCGTTAGGACCTCGAATTTGTTCACTCTGTATGGCCTCGTATATTTTCTTAACCTGCCTCAGATTAAGTTCTCTTGCAAGAACCACAACGTCGGCAAACTGCGCATAGAACTTTAATGCCTCTTTGTTGGAGATATTCAGCTGCGTGGAAAGATGCACTTCCATTCCTCTTTCGCGGCAATACATCATCACCGCGGCGTCAGACGCAATCACCGCAGATATCCCGGATTCAGCCGCCGCATCAATGATCTCTCTCATCAGAGAAATATCTTCATCATAGATAACGGTATTCACCGTCAAATAGCTTTTGACTCCGTGACTTTTACAAAGCTCTGCGATTTCCTTCAAATCGTTTATCGTGAATTCATTTGCGGACTTAGAACGCATATTGAGCGCTCCGATGCCAAAATAAACTGAATCGGCGCCCGCCTGAAATGCCGCCGCTAATGACTCACGTGACCCGACCGGGGCCATAATTTCAAAATCTTTACGTTCCATATTAAAAACTCAAAGGGTCAACGTCGATATGCCAAACATTCTTGAACTGCCGGTTTTCTATTTCTGATGTGAATACCGCTAAAAACCGCTGCAGTTCCATTTTGTTGTCTGCCTCTATCAGCAGCTGAGCCCGTTCAATATCCATTACCTTCTGAACCGTCTGCGGAACCGGATCATAGAACCGAACACTTCTCGTTTGGACAGAAAGACCGATTTTCTTTACCTGAGATAGGAAGTCCAAGACTTCTCTAATGTCCTTTCCTTCGGAAATCATGAGCGCCTGAGCAGAGTACGGCGTCATGGAAGCTGTTTTACGTGCTTTTAATTCCTCTTGAGCAAATCCTTCGAAATCGTTGTCCTTCAGATATCGAAACAAGCTGTCCTTCGGATATTTCGTTTGAATCAGTACTTCGCCCTGCTCTCCGCTCCTTCCGGCACGTCCGGCAACCTGCATGAGCACGGAAAACAGTCTCTCTCGAGCGCGGTAGTCAAAGGACAGAAGCTGCGGATCAGTGTTCAGCACAACGACCAAAGACACCTTCTTGAAGTCGTGTCCTTTCGCCACAATCTGAGTTCCGACCAGAATATCAACTTCTCCGCTGTGAACTGCTTCAAGCATCCGACTCGCGCTTCCTCTGCGTCGGGCCGAATCCTGATCAAGTCTCATGATTTTAGCCTCGGGCCATTTTACTTCCAGCTCTTCTTCCGCCCTCTGAGTTCCTCTTCCGACGGGCTGAAGCTCATAGGAGCCGCACTTTGGACAGCTCGTGGGCAGCTTCATACTCCATCCGCAGTAATGACAGGTAAGTCTTCCCGTTGTTTTATGGAAGACCGCATAGGCCGAGCAGTGGGGACAAGTCGAGTGCCAACCGCAGCTTTTACACTCCACGACCGGCGCAAAGCCTCGACGATTTAAGAAAACAATCGATTGGCGCCCCTTTTCCAGGGTATCTGTAATTTTCTCCGCTGTCTCTGAGCATATCCCGTTCTGCGGACGGTCCAAAGAAGTATCAATAAGCGTAATACGGGGAAGCTCAGCTGATTCGACTGCCCGCTTCTTCATCTTGTAAAGCCGGAATCTTCCTTCCAAAGCGTTTCGATAGGACTCCAGAGACGGCGTTGCAGAACCCAAAAGCACAGGAATGCCTTCAATCTGAGCTCTTTTAAGCGCTAGGTCCCTCGCGTTATAACGAACCCCTTCATGGGATTTATAGGAAGCATCATGCTCTTCGTCGACTATGATCAGCTTTAAATTCGGAAGGCTGGCAAATACGGACAGACGTGTACCGACCAAAATACTTGCCCGCTCTTCATGACAGGCCAGCCAAGATGAAGCTTTCTGACCTTCGGCCATGGATGAATTCCACGTAGCGACAACCCGATCTTTAAATCGATTGCCTATCCGGGAAACCAATTGAGGCGTCAGATTAATCTCCGGAACCATCAGCAGGATCTGAGCCTTTGGATCGGCTTTAAATGTATTCTCAATAAGCCTTAGATAAACCTCTGTCTTGCCGCTTCCGGTAACACCGAAAAGAAGAGCCGGTGAAAATCCTTTGCTTTGAGAAAAGTCATCCACAATAGCCTCCTGCTCTTTGTTGAGCAGGGGGATGTCTTCCGGAGCGTCGTTAGATTTAAATTTTCGGTCTCTTAATTTGGAAAGAGAATTCGCATAGTTCGGACCGGGAATCCTGCGGAAAAATTTTGGAAGTGCAGGGACCGCCACCATCCCGTGCCTGCTGAGATAATAACGAGCGGCAAAGGCGGTCAGTCTCATCCAGTTTTCGGAAAGCGGCGCAATTTCGTCCGGTCTTCCGGCAACCTTTCTCAGTTTATTGACCGGCCATTCGGAACTGTCGGAGAATCCGGCAACGATGCCTATGACATTTCTTCTTCCAAGCGGGACAATACAGCGCTCTCCGACGTGCAAGCCCAGCTCCGGCACATTCTTATAGTCGAGCTGGCCCCTTAAAGGAGCATCAACAATGACTTTAACAATTGACTGGGCCATAGCGCTGAGATATTCCGTACAAATTTAAAAAGAACGGCCTCCAAGTTAACTCAGAGACCGATCGAATTACTTTACTTCATTAACAGCCGGTTTTTCAGCTCAAATACAATTTGATTCCATTTTTCACTTAATCATGGAATCTGCGGCTGTATTCATGCACTTCATCCACCAGCGCAGCGACTGTATCAGGATCCGTATCTTTATCAATGCCGTGCCCCAAATTGAAAACATGGCCACCCTGACCAACCATACCGAAATCTTCAATGACTTTTCTCGCCTGAGTTCTGACTTCATCCGGTCCTGCAAAAAGAATAGACGGGTCCATATTTCCCTGCAGACAGACGCTGTCACCGATCTGACGGCGTACATCTCCCAAACTAACCGTCCAGTCAACACCCATTGCATCGGCGCCGCAAGCGGCAATATCCGTAAGCCAAGGAGCAGATCCTTTCGTAAAGACGATTGAAGGGATTCTCTTTCCGTCTCGTTCCTTAATTAAGCCGGAGACGACCTGAGAAATGCACTTCAGCGAATACTCAAGATAATCACTGTGAGCAAGAGCGCCGCCCCATGTATCAAAAATCATCACGGCGTTTGCACCGGCCTCAATCTGTGCATTCAGATAAGAGGTCACGGCTGTGGTGTTGACGTCCAGAATCTGTTTTAAGAGGTCAGGGCGCCTATACAGCATTTCCTTAACCTTTCTAAAGTTCGATGAACTTCCGCCTTCAATCATGTAGCAGGCAAGCGTAAACGGGCTTCCCGAAAAGCCAATCAGAGGAATACGGTCGTTCAGCGCTCTCTTGATTTCTACTACCGCGTCGGTAACGTACTTCAGTTTATCGGCGGGATCAGGAACAAAGAGTTCTTTTACCGCAGCCTCATCCTGAACGGGTTTCGCAAACTTCGGTCCTTCACCTGGCAAAAACGAAAGGCCAAGCCCCATTGCGTCAGGAATCGTCAGAATATCGGAGAAAAGAATCGCCGCATCCAAAGGATAACGATCCACCGGCTGGAGCGTCACTTCACATGCATAATGTGGATTCATTGCCAAATCCATAAAACTTCCGGCTTTAGCTCTTGTTGCGCGGTATTCCGGCAGATAACGGCCCGCCTGACGCATCAGCCAAATGGGAGTGTAAGGAACCTTCTCTTTTAAAAGAGAACGGAGAAAAATATCATTCTTTAAAGGCATAGAATCCCTGTCCTGATTAATTTGCTGAACTTCCTACATTGTAGAAACAGAAAATGAATCAGTGATTAAGACAATGGGGCAGAACTGCATCGAAATATTTTTTCGTGCAGTTCAATTTATTAACGAACTACCAGTACAGGACGATCAGCTTTAGCTAAAACCTGCTGGGTAGAGCTTCCGATAAACAAAGAACCGAGCGTGCCCAAACCGCGGCTTGCCATAACGATGAAGCGAACATCACGTTCCTGTGCCGTTTTAAGAATGGCATCCGGAACAGAGTTGCCGACGACTTCAGCAACCTCACAAGGAACGCCGACTCTCTGGCATGCATCTTTGACATCCTCGAGAGTGCGGTCAGCGACTTCAGAGCCCTTCGCTTTGACAACTGTCATACCAAGAACGCAGGTGTTGAGGTTTTTTGCAAGTTTTGCAGCGGTGGTAATGGCTTTTTCCGAAATTTCGGAACCGTCAGTTGAAACAAGAATCACGGGTATCTCCTGGTAAAGGTCAATCGGTATATTTTAGTCAATTACTGGATAAAAAAAACTCCGGTAGATACCTAGTAAATACCGGAGTTTAAAAAAGACTTAGATTTATCTCTTGAGCTTCTGCAGGATACGAAGCTGTTCGGCGAGCATACTGATTTCCGCTTCAACCTTAGCAAGCTCGATTTCGCTTGCGCTTGTCTTAGCAGCAGCCTTCGCTCTTTCCATAGCTTCTTTCGCCTTGGCTTCATCAAGGTCTTTACTTCTGATAGCCACATCAGCCAGCACGATTACATGGTAGGGCTGAATTTCTAAGACCCCGCCCGCTACGAAGATTTCCTCTTCCTGGTTCCCGTTCGTATGAATACGAACAAGACCCGGACGAATCAGCGTAATGAGAGGGGTATGGCCTGGCAGAATACCGAGCTCGCCTTCGATACCGGGCAGAGCTACAAACTCGGCGTCGCCGCTAAAAAGACTTTCTTCAGCGTTTACAACGTCGACTTTTAAGGTTTTTTCCATTTAATTCTCCAGGTTGGCTGGTGAGAGACGAGCTCTCACCTCAGATTACTTGATGGTCTTAGCCTTTTCAAAAGCTTCATCAATTGTGCCGACCATGTAGAAGGCCTGTTCCGGAAGCTGATCGCATTCGCCGTCAACAATCATCTTGAAGCCGCGGATGGTTTCCTTCAGCGGAACATACTTACCGGGGGAACCGGTAAACACTTCAGCAACATGGAAGGGCTGAGAAAGGAATCTCTGGATCTTACGAGCTCTTGTAACGGCGAGCTTATCTTCAGGAGAAAGTTCGTCCATACCAAGAATCGCAATAATATCGCGGAGTTCTTTATAGCGCTGCAGAGTGGCCTGAACACGGCGAGTTACGCTGTAATGTTCTTCACCGATGATGTTCGGGTCGATCTGACGAGAAGTAGAGTCAAGCGGGTCGACAGCCGGATAAATACCCAGAGCTGCGATATCACGAGACAGAACAACTGTAGCGTCCAAGTGACCGAATGTTGTAGCCGGAGAGGGGTCAGTCAAGTCGTCAGCAGGAACGTAAACAGCCTGAATGGAGGTAATAGAACCAACCTTTGTAGAAGCAATACGTTCCTGAAGCTTACCCATTTCTTCAGCCAGTGTCGGCTGATAGCCTACGGCTGACGGCATACGGCCGAGCAGGGCGGATACTTCAGTACCGGCCAGTGTATAACGATAAATATTGTCGATGAAGAGAAGAATATCTCTGCCTTCATCACGGAAGGCTTCAGCCATTGTCAGACCGGTAAGAGCCACGCGGAGACGGTTTCCGGGAGGTTCGTTCATCTGACCGAAGACCATGGCCACTTTGTCGAGAACCTTAGATTCGCCCATTTCATGGTAGAAGTCATTACCTTCACGGGTACGTTCACCGACACCGGCGAAAACAGAGTAGCCGCCGTAAGCCTTAGCGATGTTGTTAATAAGTTCCATCATGTTGACGGTCTTACCAACACCGGCACCGCCGAACAGACCAATCTTACCGCCTTTGGCGAACGGGCAGACAAGGTCAATAACCTTAATGCCTGTTTCAAGAAGGTCGACGGACGGGCTCAGTTCGTCAAACTTAGGAGCAGCTCTGTGGATCGGCATACGCTTTTCTTCGCCGATCGGACCTGCTTCATCGATCGGACGTCCGAGAACGTCCATGATACGGCCGAGAGTCTTCGGGCCGACCGGAACTGTAATTCCGTGACCGAGAGCTTTAACAGCCATACCGCGCTGGAGACCTTCGGAAGAACCCATAGCAATGGTTCTAACGATGCCGTCACCCAGCTGCTGCTGAACTTCAAAGGTCAAACCTTCTTCAGCAAGCTTATTGTTTTCGTCCTTTTCAAGGACAAGTGCGTCGTAAACTTTCGGCATTTCTTCGCGGGGGAACTCGATGTCGACCACCGCGCCGATAACCTGTACGATCTTTCCGATACTCATAGGTATTCCTCGTTTCGATTTCTTTTCAATTAAGACACAGCCGCGGCGCCACCGACGATTTCGGTGATTTCCTTAGTAATGCCGGCCTGACGTGTCTTGTTGTAGACCAGTTGCAGATCGTCGATAAGCTTCTTAGCGTTATCAGATGCGGCCTTCATGGCGACCATACGAGCACTCTGTTCGCTTGCCATGTTTTCCGCTACTGCCTGATAAATAAGCGCTTCAACGTAACGCTTGAGCAGAACCTTTAAAACTTCTTCAGGGCTAGGTTCATAGATGTAGTCCCAAGAGTTTTGATGTTTGTCCGTCTCAACGGCCGATTTCGGCAAAGGAAGAAGCTGTTCAATCACAGGTTCCTGCTTCATCGCATTGATGAAACGGGAGTAGGCGATGTAGACGTGGTCTACACGGCCTTCCTGATAGGCTTCGATCTGAACTTTAATCGCTCCGAGCAAGCGTTCCAAATTTGGACGATCACCGAGCTGAACGACCTGCGAGACAATTGGCACACCGATGCGCTGGAGGAAACCTAATCCTTTGTTTCCAATAGCAGTCGCTTCAACTTTCTTACCTTCATGCGCCCAATCTCTAAGGGTATGAGCCAAAAGTCTCTGAATATTGGTATTCAAAGCGCCGGCCAAACCCTTATCGGTTGAAACAACAATCAAGCCGATGTTCTTTTCCTCCGCAGACTTGCGGAGGAACGGATGAACGGCTTCTGTTGAAGCTTCTGCCAGGTGACCGATTAAGTTACGGATGGTATCGCCGTACGGACGGGCCGCACGCATACGATCCTGGGCCTTCTTCATCTTGGAAGCGGCCACCATCTCCATCGCCTTTGTGATCTTACGGGTGTTTTGAACCGATCTGATCTTGGCTCGAATTTCTTTGGTACTTGGCATTAGGATCCTCTAACGTTGCTCAATTAGAAAGCACCGGATTTCTTGAACTCTTTGACAGCTTCTGTCAGAAGTTGTTCATCTTCCTTAGAGAGCTGCTTTGTCTCTTCAATACGTCCGATCAGATCCGCATGATTAATCTTCATGTAATCCTGCATCGCGTTTTCGACTTTCAGAGCATCCTTAACTTCGACATCATCATAGGCACCCATGTTGATGGCGAAAAGTACGAGAGCTTCTTCCCAAACCTGAAGAGGCTGGTACTGAGGCTGTTTCATGAGTTCGGTAACGATACGGCCGCGTTCCAGCTGTTTGCGTGTCGCTTCGTCAAGGTCGGAAGCAAACTGAGCAAACGCAGCAAGTTCACGGTACTGAGCCAGGGCCAGACGTACACCGCCGCCAAGTTTCTTAATAACTTTGGTCTGAGCAGCACCGCCGACTCGAGAAACCGAGATACCGGGGTTGATCGGAGGACGGATACCGGCGTTAAAGAGGTCGGTTTCCAAGAAGATCTGACCGTCGGTAATAGAAATCACGTTGGTCGGAACGAACGCTGTAACGTCGCCTGCCTGTGTTTCAATAATCGGAAGAGCAGTCATAGAACCAGTCTTACCCTTGACAGCACCCTTGGTAAAGCGTTCGACGTATTCCGGGTTGACACGCGCAGCTCTTTCGAGCAGACGGCTGTGCAGATAGAAAACGTCGCCAGGGTAGGCTTCACGTCCCGGCGGACGGCGAAGCAGCAGGGAAATCTGACGATAGGCCCAAGCCTGCTTGGTCAAGTCATCATAAACAATGAGAGAGTCCTCACCGCGGTCGCGGAAGTATTCACCCATTGTTGCTCCGGAGTAAGGAGCAATGTACTGCATGGCTGCAGATTCGGAAGCGGAAGCCGCAACGACGATGGTGTAATCCATTGCGCCGTATTCTTCGAGCTTACGAACAACGTTGGCAATCGTAGAAGCCTTTTGGCCGATCGCAACATAAATACAGATAAGGTCTTTGCCTTTCTGATTGATGATGGTATCGATAGCAACAGCAGTCTTTCCAGTCTGACGGTCGCCAATGATCAATTCACGCTGACCGCGTCCGATAGGAACCATAGAGTCAACAGACTTAAGACCGGTCTGGACAGGCTGGCTAACAGACTGACGTTCGATAACGCCAGGAGCAACCTTTTCAACAACGTCATATTCGTCGGTAACGATCGGGCCTTTGCCGTCAATCGGCTGACCAAGAGCGTTAACGACACGACCGATCAGGGCGCGTCCGACGGGGACCTGAAGGATTCGGCCGGTAGTTTTAACAATGTCGCCTTCGGAGATATGTTCATAGCTACCCAGAATAACAGCACCGACAGAGTCTCTTTCAAGGTTAAGAGCGAGACCGTAGGTGTTGTTGGGGAACTCAAGCATTTCACCCTGCATCACATCGGAAAGTCCGTGGACACGACAAATACCGTCGGTAACAGATACGACTGTACCTTCGGTACGAAGGTTGGTATTCAGACCCATACCTTCGATTCGCTGCTTCAGCAGCTCGCTAATTTCACTCGGATTGAGTTGCATAGCTATCAGCTCCGTAATTAACTTGTGAGGCGAGACTTCATTTGCTCAAGTCTTGCCTTAACTGTGCCATCAAGCACCTTGTCACCGACTGTAACGCGGACTCCGCCGATCAAAGAGTTGTCAACGACAACCTTGGGCAGAAGTTTCAGGTTCGGGAATTTCTTTTCCAGAGCCTTGACAAGGTCAGCTAACTGCTCATCATTCATGGGGTATGCGCTTTCGATAAGAACGTCGGCCTCATGATTTTCCTGATTGAGCAAATGACGAAATTGTGCAGTGATCTGAGGAAGAGCTTCGAGTCTTCCGTTTTCGATTACTAATTTGAGGAGGTTTTCGGCTTCGGCAGGAACCTTATCACCGAGCATTCCTCGAATAAGATCGTAAGTTTGGTTCACGGTCAAAGAAGGATCGTTAGATAATTCTTTGAGCTTAGGATCCTCAACGATCTCATCCAGCACGTCGAGAACAGGCAAAAGCTTGTCAGCCAAACCCTCTTCTTTACTGTCCTTAACAGCCTTAAGCAACGCTTCGGCATAAGGACGTGCGATAGTTGAGATCTCTGCCATGATTACAATTTCGCCTTAAGTTGGTCAAGTAATTGCTGGTGAGCCGAAGCATCGACTTCTTTACCCAGGATCTGGGAAGCTCCGGACACAGCCAAATTTGCAACCTGATCCCTAAGAACGTCTTTGGCAGCCTGGATTTCCTGAGCAGCCTGTGCACGAGCCGCGGCAATGATCTTATCGGCTTCGACCTGAGCCTGTTCTTTGGCTTCGTCGATAATAGCCTGACCACGCTTTTCGCCCTGAGCAACAATAACCTGAGACTGGGCTCGAGCGGCAGCTTCGATGGAAGCTCCTTCTTTTTTCGCTTCTTCCAAAGCATGTTCGCCGCGATCAGCTGCGGCTAAACCGTCAGCAATCTTTTTCTGCCGCTCTTCGATTGCTCGATTGAGCGGTGGCCAAATGAACTTCATGGTGATCCAAGCACCGACGAAGAACACGGCCATCTGTACGAACAATGTGGCATTAATGTTCATTTTCTAATCCCGTTAAGCATTTGCTGAGCAAATGCAGTTTGTCTATAAAAACCGCAACGAAGGTTTGGCTGATTAGCCGACAAACGGGTTAGCAAAGGCGAACATCATGGCGATACCAACACCGATAAGGAACGCAGCATCGATAAGGCCGGCGAGAAGGAACATCTTGGTCTGCAGTGTGTTGATGAGCTCAGGCTGGCGAGCAGAGGCTTCAAGATACTTGGAACCCATGATAGCGATACCGATACAGGCACCGAAAGCACCAAAGCCAATAATCAGGCCACAAGCTAATGCAACATAAGCGACGTTTGTCATAACGAACTCCTTGTTTAATATGACGTGTTTAAATCAAAAGAAAGAAAATAATTAGTGTCCTTCATGAGACTGACCGATGTAAACCAGAGTCAGCATCATCATAATGAAGGCCTGAAGTAAAACAATAAGAATATGGAAAAGCCACCAGCAGAGACCAGCAAAGAACTGGCCGATCACACCGAAAGCAGTCATTCCGATTTCTCCCTGCCAAAGCATACCTGTAAGCAGAGCGATCAGGAAGAACAGCAGTTCACCGGCATACATGTTGCCGAAGAGTCGCATACCCAGAGAGACTGTTTTAGCAATGTATTCGATGATGTTTAAAAGGAAATTAAACGGCCAGAGCAGGATGAAATTACCGAAAGGCGCTGTGAAAAGCTCTTTGTTGAAACCGGCAATACCCTTGATCTTAATACCGTAGTAGATCATGAGAAGAAGCACGCCGCAGGAAATGCCGAGCGAACCGTTCAAGTCGGCAGTTGGAAGCGGACGCAGATAGTGAATTCCGAACCAGCTGCCGATGGCGGGGAGCAAATCAACCGGGATAAGGTCGATTGCATTCATAAAGGTAACCCAAACAAAAACTGTCAGAGCAAGCGGAGCGATGAAGGTTCTGTCTCCGTGAACGATAGATTTCGCCTGATCAGAAACCATCTCAACAAGCATTTCAACAGCACACTGCCATTTCCCCGGAACTCCGGTGGTCGCTTTCCTGGCCGCTGAGTATAAAACCCAAAGCGCAAGAATCATCATTGCGATAGAGAATACTGCCGTGTCGAAGTTAAAAACAGAAAAGTCAACAATGCTTGTCTGCTTTACTGTGGACAGATGCGTTAAGTGGTGCTGAATATACTCAGTAGCCGTGCCTGCCATGATTGTTAATCCTTAATTATTCCCTGCTAGCTAAAGCAAAAACGTGACTTAATAGAACTACGCCGGCCGACAAAATAAACGCTAACCAGTTAAGTTCTTTATAAAACAAAGCGACGCTGAGAAATCCTAAGATGACCAGCGAAACCTTGATAAATTCAAAAACAAATACCCCTAGAGGACTTGCGGCTCTGTTCCTGGTTAAGTACATCAAAAAAATAACCAAGAAAGACGGGAGCGCACACACAGCACCACCTAATAAGGACGACACAGCCGCCGCACTTCCGCCAATGGCCAGCGCAGCAACTGTACAAATCAGACAGGCTATCAGTTGGCAGAAAACAACTCTTCTTAACGCTTTCATAAAAACAATTGTCTTCAGACCGTCCTGTAGAAACACGTGAATTCTAATAACTTAGCTTAATCTGAGCAACTCAAACCGCAGAATATCATCCGTTCTACCGAAGGGTTTATATGGATACAGGTATATTTTGTTACGTTTTTAACGACTTAAGAGCCTCATAAGCTCTTCCATATCTTTTTTCGAGTCAAATGAAATGCGCAGAACTCCCTTTCCCGAATCGCCGGATGTAACCTTTACTTTCAGGTTTAGGATTTTTGAGAGTTCTTTCTCGTATGACGCCCATTCTTTGTTTTTTTCAGAAGGCGCTTTCGGCTGATCCTTTTGCTCAGACTGTTCTTTCATCCTCCGGACAAGCTCTTCAGTCTGTCTAACGGATAAATCCTTCGAAATGATCAGGTTCGCTGCAGAAATTCTCTCTTTTTCCGGAAGCGAAAGAAGGCATCTGGCGTGCCCCATATCGAGTTGCCCCTCACGAACCATATCCTGAATCTCTTGGGGTAATGAAAGCAAGCGAAGAATATTGCTGATCATCGGACGTGACCGCCCGATAGCTGCCGCTATTTCTTCGTGGCTGTACTTAAATTCCTGAACCAAACGCTCCAACCCAGCTGCGACTTCCATCACATTAAGGTCCTCGCGTTGCAGATTCTCAACAAGCCCGATTATCATTGCCTGCTTATCGTTTACACCCAGAATACGAACTGGGACTTTTTTCAAACCGGCTAATAATGCAGCCTGATAGCGGCGTTCACCGGCGAGAATCTCAAATTTGTCCGCATCCGTCCTTCTCACAACAATCGGGTTAAGAATGCCGTTTGCTTTAATTGAATCTGATAAATCTTTCAGAGAATCCTGTTCAAACTTTGTCCTCGGCTGGAACTTTCCGGGATGCAGAGAGTTGATGGGAAGGGTCGAAGGTAAAGTTTCGTCCGGGGATGTATCAAGGACATCAGCAACGCTCTTCACGCCAAAAAAATTATCTAAGCCTTTTCCTAATCCTTTGGGTTTTCTTGTTACCAATTTATTTACCTTTCTTTCCGCGTTTAATCAACTTGTGGAGTTTTTCCCGTTTTGCAAATTCCTCGGCAAATGATCTATAGGCCTGGGCTCCTCTTGAGCTCGAGTCATAGTTCAGACCGGACAGCCCATGACTCGGTGCTTCCGCTAAGCGAACATTCGTAGGTACAACCGAACCAAACATAGATTTTCCAAAGAACTCAGTCAACTGATCGCTAACCTGTCGCTGAAGAGTGATTCTCGGATCAAACTTCACACGAAGCAGACCGGATATAACCAGATCTCCGTTTATTTGTTCACGCACTGCGCGAATCGTCAGAAGCAAATCGGATACACCCTCAAGGGAAAAGTACTCGCAAGTCATCGGGATAATCAGACCCGCTGAAGCACTGAAAGCATTAATGGTTAAGATCGACAATGTCGGCGGGCAATCAATCAGAACGACGTCGTATTCGTCTTCAAGAGGGGAGAGGAGTTTCTTAAGCGCCAATTCCTTCTGTTCGGCCCCCAGAAGCTCTTCTTCTGCAGAGGCAAGTCGTCTGTTTGCTCCGGCAACATCGTAGCCATTTTGTGAGTGAGTGATCACTCTCTTTAAATCAGCCTGACCAATAATTGCTTCATAAATCGAAGGAAGCAGCTTCACTTTATCGATACCGCTTCCCGTAGTTGCATTACCTTGAGGGTCAAGGTCAATTAGAAGGACGCGATAAGACATCTCGGCAAGTGCTGCCGCTAAGTTAACAGCGGTCGTGGTCTTACCGACTCCGCCCTTTTGATTTGCAATACAGTAAATCTTTGACATTTAAGATTTCTTTCTAAACCCACTAAGTAACCGCACAATTTTACAGAGATTTAATTTTATTTTTCACCGAAAGGAACAGTGCCGTCAAAGACTGATTCAAATTGTCTATAAGTAGTCTCAAGACGGTAATGCTTAGGACATTTTAATCTTCCGTCCTCTAGAATGTTTCGTACAGGGCAAAACTTTGACCGATGTATCAGATAGCTGGAATACAGAAATGAGTGATCCCATCAAACTTCCCGATCGTCTGACCGCAGAGGATTCTTCTCCTCTTTGGGAGCAAGTTCTCAATGCCGCGGACGCCGGACAAGTGCGAACAGTAGACGCTGCCGCAGTTAAATTCTGTGATGAAAGCGGCTTAACTTTACTCTATGAAATAAGACGGCAGCCGGAGAGATTCCAGCTCATTAATCTTTCCGCTGATCTTGAAAGCGTATACGCGACGATGCTTCGGAATTTTTCACCGGACTTAACAGAGCGTGAGAAATTAGGGTTCGTCAGCACATTAGGTAAGTGGCTAGCCGATAAAGTTACCGATACAAAAAAGAGCATCACTTTTTTAGGCTCATGCATATGCGCTCTTTTTGGTGTCCTTATTCATCCCTCACTGATCAGATTCAGAGAGATTTACGATATTTCGGATGAGAGCGGAAGTAAAGCAGTCACCATTATTTGCCTCATCGGTTTTTTAATGGGCGTCATCATTGCATTTGAAACAGCGCTCGTTGCGAAAATTTTTGGTGCTGTCATCTTTGTCGTCAATGGTATTGGAATTGCCATGACACGCGAACTTGGTCCTCTAATGACCGCTATTTTATTTGCAGGTCGTACCGGTTCAGCGTTTGCCGCGCAGATTGGAACGCAAAAGGTAAGTGAAGAACTTAATGCAATTACCACGTTCGGTCTTGACCCGGTCTATTTTCTTGTGGTTCCTAGATTAATCGCCTCTTCACTTGTCCTCCCGCTTCTTTCTGTATTTGCCACGATACTTGGTGTATTAGGCGGCGGCCTGGTCATGAGGCTTTACGATATTACATTCACGCAGTTTTACATCCAGCTCATCCACTCAATTTCTGCGACGGATGTTTTTTTCGGCCTTATAAAGGCGGTTATTTTTGGATTTGTTATCGCCTTAATCGGCTGTGAATGCGGCATGAATACGGGTGCGGGCGCAGCTGCTGTGGGTGATTCGACGACTAAGTCCGTCGTCAAAAGCATTGTCTGGATCGTTCTGATTGACGGAGCCGCAGCTCTGCTCACCAACCGATTAGGATTTTAACCATGAAGGAAAGAGAATCTGTTATTCAGGTTAAAAACCTGACAATGGGATGGCCGGGAAAAGTTCTCTTGGATAATGTCTCTTTTGACATATACGATCGTCAGATTGTTTTTATTATGGGAGGTTCCGGATGCGGAAAGTCGACATTAATGAAAACAATTATTGGTCTTAATCCGCCTTTGTCCGGTGACATACTCATCAGAGGGAAAAGTATTATTCACTCGGGAAACGAAATCCCGAATATCCAGCGCAGTCTGGGCATTATGTATCAAAGCGGCGCTCTTTTTGGTTCCCTCAGCGTTCTCGAAAACGTACGCTTTCCTTTGGATCAGTTCACCGACCTGCCAATGAAAGCTAAGAATCTAACGTCTCTAATGCTTCTGAATGCGCTTGAGATGCCTGCAGCCGCTAATCTCATGCCTGGTGAGCTTTCCGGAGGCATGATCAAAAGGGCAGGTATCGCCAGAGCACTTTCTTTAGGTGCAACTATTCTTCTTCTTGATGAGCCAAGTGCGGGTTTAGATCCGATCACTTCGGCCAATCTTGACGAGACTATCAAAAAGCTAAGGGACGAACTCGGCTGTACCTTTGTTATTGTCAGTCATGAACTGCAAAGCATTTTCAGAATTGCGGACAGGTGTCTGATGCTGGATCCGAAGACAAAATCCATCATTGCTGATGGAAATCCAAAAGAGCTTCAGGAGAACTCGCCCAATCCGTGGGTAAGGCAATTTTTTAATGCAGAGCCTGATTCGGAGAATTAAATGAACAATAGAGCAAATTATTTTCGGCTGGGTCTGTTTGTTTTGACAGCCATTGTTCTGGCCGTCCTTTCGATCGGTGTCATAGTAGGTCCGAATCTTTTTCGTCCTCAGAGTCACCTCGAAACGTATTTCATGTTTTCTATTAGCGGGCTTGAAGTTGGATCTCCAGTTAAATTTAGAGGAATACCGGTAGGGGAGGTGGAAGAAATTCTTCTATCATCGGAAGCCTACCCTTCGAATCATCAGGAGATTCTCTCAGAAAAGAACTCCGTCGCTGTTGTCCGAATGAAAATCAACCTTGCGGATGAAGAAGTAAAAAAGCAGCTCAAAGAATACATTTCTCACGGATTGAGAGTTCAGACGCAGCTGGCCGGTATTACAGGTTCTCTCTACCTTTCCATGGAATTTTTGGATAGTGACAAATATCCGGCTGATCGAATCAAATTCAGTTGGACTCCAAAGTATTTGTATATTCCGTCAGCCCCGAGTTTAAGCAACGAAATTGTAGAGAATGTTAAAAATTTCCTTGCAAGTCTTGATACTCTTGATTTGAAAGGAAATCTGGAAGGAACTTTACCCGTTCTTCAATCTTTGATTGGAAACTTGGAGAGAATCGCCAAAGGCTTAGAGCCTAATCTATTTAATTCTCTTGGTGATTCGCTTACACAGCTCTTCGTAAACGCCGACCACAAAATAGATGAGATTAATGTTTCACATCTCAACGAGCTCATTGAGCAAATCAGAAAATCCGCTGCAAGTTTAGATAATCTTGCCAAACGAACGGAGGCAGAAAAGCTTATTAAGAATTTGAGCAGTCTTTCTCAGAATCTCAACAACATGATTAAGACCAACAGTTACGATCTTGCTCTCACGCTCAGAAATTTGAATGCAATTGCTGAGAACTTAAAGAATCTGTCTTCATCTATCCCAAACAACCCTGCGGGTTTGCTGCTTTCACCCAAGCAGGCCGGCAATCCGTTAAGTAATAAATGAAATTGAAGGTACAAAATGCTTAGAAGACTTCTTCTTCAATCCTCTTTTCTGACCCTTGCAGGTTGTTCCATACTTCCGGAAAGACCTCCTCTCAAGCTTTATAGCATTTCATTAGGAGCGCCTACTTACAGGAACAGCATCAGTAAACGGAGACTTTCATCCGTTCGTGTCAATCCTCCCATGGTTGCCGAGCCATATGACTCATCAAAGATTTACGTCCTTGGAGAGGACAACAGAATGTTCAATACGGAAATCAGTCAGCTCGTTTCCACACCCTCTCAAATCATTGCTGCCGCAATTCGAGAAAAACTGTCCGCCGGTGGTCCTTGGAGAATTGTGCTGTTACCGAACTCCATTGCACAGTTTGATTATCAGCTGACGATCTTCATTTCAGAATTTTATATTTCTGCGGTTTCCAAGCCTTACCAGGCTAAGGTTGCTCTGCAAGCCTCGGTTACCACAACAGCCTTTGACAAGCTCGTTTATCAAAGACAATTCAGCGCAGCCTCAGACATTGAAAAAGCAGAAATTCCTCTGGCAGTCAAAGGACTGGAAAATGCCCTTAACACTGTCCTGAATGAACTGACTGTCAGTTTGAATGAGTCTCTCTGAAAAATAGAAATCCGTTATAAGAGCGTCATATCACTATAATGCCGTCTCTTGAGAAAACGGACCTATCATCGGCGGCAGATAAAAGCATAATTCGGCAGCTGCGAAAGAAGTGAAGAATACTTACTAAGTAATGATGAATTAACACAACAAGAAACTTTGTCTTCAACACTGTTAACTGAAAGGCCTTGCGACTTCAGCAAGGCCTTTTGTTCAGTACTTAAAGTTAACTTCAACTTTATTATTTTCTACTCAATACAACCAAATGTCTTTCCGAATCAACATTCGGAATTTCTACTTTTCTGATTTCAACAACCTTAACAAAATCCGGGATTTTCTCAATCTCTTCTTCAGGGAGTTTTCCCTTCATGACTATCCAACGTCCGTTTTTGCTTAGATGTTTCTCAGTTAGGTTTATAAAAGTTGAAATAGAAGCAAATGCACGAGACGTAATTAAATCGAATTTTTCTTCCGGACAATATGATTCAACTCTCGCATTTACCGCCTGAGCATTCAACAGTTTTAAGTTGATGATGGCCTGGCTAACAAAGGCTATTTTCTTTGCCACTGTATCTACTAAAGTAAACCTGAAGTTTGGCAGTAGGATAGCTGCAGGTATTCCGGGGAGCCCGCCGCCGCAGCCTACATCCATTACGCTGGTTTTCCCATTCGGTTGCTCAAACTCTTTCAAGAGAGGAATTAAAGTAGCAGAGTCTAACAAATGCTTATCAATAGCTTCCGTTTCATTATTGATAGAAGTGAGGTTATATACCTTGTTCCACTTCAACAGCAGTTGAAGGAACTTGTCCATCTTTTCCAGGTTCACTTCATTAACCGAAAGATGCAGCGCCTTAAACCCTTCAGAAAGTCTCTCAAAGTTCTTATTCTGCATTTTTTGCACCATTGCTGTTATGTCTCTTGATATATACCAGCAAGATAGAAATTGCAGCCGGTGTTACACCTGATATCTGCAGAGCTTCACCCAAATTCCTCGGTCTGATCTTTTTAAGTTTTTGAGTCACTTCAAAGGATAGACCCTTGGCTGAATCATAATCAAAATTATCAGGAATTACCGTTTCCAAACGCTGGAGATTTTTCTCAACTTCTTCTCTTTGTCTGTCTTCATAACCTTTGTATTTAATCCGCGTAACCAGCGTATCGGCTAAAGAAGAATCTAGATACGGTGGATTAAGAACTGATTCACCGTTTTGCATCTTTAGTTTTGTCAGATCTGTGTATACAAGCTCCGGCCTTCTCAGTAAGTTATACAGATTCGCTTCTTTACTTAAATCTTCTCCTAAAACGGATTCAACTGAAAGAGCATCTAATACGCCCGGATTTATCCAGATCGATTTAAGTCTTTGTGTTTCTTGTTCAATCAATTCTTCTTTTCTGCAGAAAAATTCCCAACGCTCTTCTGATACAACGCCAAGCTTATACCCAACTTCAGTAAGTCTCTTATCAGCATTGTCCTCACGAAGACTCAATCGAAATTCCGCCCGTGATGTGAACATTCTGTAAGGCTCATTAACACCTTTCGTAATCAGGTCATTAATCATCACACCAAGATAACCCTCATATCTCCTGACAACGAACGGTTCTCGCCCTCGTATGGACAGAACCGCATTGACGCCGGCCATCAGACCCTGTGCTGCCGCCTCTTCATAGCCGGTTGTTCCATTTACCTGGCCGGCTAAAAACAGATTTGAGAATTCCTTACTTTCTAAATTATCCTTCAGGTGTGTTGGATCGTAATAATCATATTCAATCGCATAGCCAGGTCGAATGATATGTACATTCTCCAAGCCCTTTATGGAATGTATAAAGTCGACCTGAACATCGTACGGAAGACTGGTTGAGATACCGTTAGGATAATATTCATAGGTATTTAGTCCTTCTGGTTCCAAAAATACGTGGTGAGAGTCCTTTTCGCTAAAACGATGAATCTTATCCTCAATCGAAGGGCAGTATCTTGGCCCGATTCCCTCAATCATCCCCGTATATAAGGGTGAGCGGTCCATATTCCTTCGAATAATGTCATGCGTTGAGACATTAGTTGATGTGATCCAGCAAGGAACCTGGTCAGGGTGATCCTCAGCACTACACATATACGAAAACACGGGTACCGGATTTGAATCACCAAGTTGCTCAGAACAGCGACTGAAATCGATTGTTCTTCCATCCAGTCTAGCAGGAGTTCCGGTTTTCAAGCGTGATCTTGGCAACCCTAGCTGTGCAAGATCGCCCCCTAATTCAATAGAAGCGGGATCTCCGCTTCGACCTGCTGAATAAACTGTCTCTCCGATAAATACCTTGCCGTTTAGAAAAGTTCCCGAACATAAAACTACCGCTTTAGAATGAACCCCAATACCAGATCGAAGATATACACCCTCAACGGCATGACCGTTCACGATCAAACCGTTTGCAGCTTCTTCTATTAAATCTAAGTTTTCAATCGATTCGATACGCTTACGCATCTCAAATTTGTAAAGTCGGCGATCGATCTGCGCACGGGTTGCACGAACTGCCGCCCCTTTTGAAGCGTTTAATACTCGAAACTGAATACCTGAAAAATCAGTAGCTTTAGCAATTAATCCGTCTAACGCATCAACCTCTTTCACGAGATGACTTTTTCCGATGCCTCCTATTGATGGATTACAGGATTGCTGACCTAAGTTATCTAAATTATGTGTTACAAGCAGCGTCTTCGCCTTCATTCTTGCGCACGCTGCTGCTGCCTCAATACCGGCATTACCACCGCCGATAACGATGACATCGTATTTAATTGGATATAAATAACTCATAATGTTTCACGTGGAACAAACTATTTACCGATACAAAATCCGCTAAAAATCTTACCTAGCAGATCATCTGAAGTTGTCTTACCGATAATCTCTCCCAGATTATCCGAACTCTCTCTAAGCTCTTCTGCAAACAACTCTAATTGTGGATTATTGGATTTTATAAAATCTGAAGCTTGATTTAGATGTAAGGAGGCTGCTTTTAAAAGGTTTAAGTGTCTCTCTCTTGCACTATAGACAGAATAGTTATCTGTGACTCCAGATAATTTAACAAGCGCATTTTTGAGTTCCTGTAATCCTGCACCCGTGACAGCAGAGGTTGAGATAACTGTTTCACGTGAAACAATGGAAATAGAATGCTGCGAACTGTCTAATAGATCGGATTTATTGAAAACGCGAATAACAGGAACATCTTCTTTTTTTATAGTGTGTAACAAGTCATCCAGTTTTTTATGATCCTCGTCATTAAGCGACGTTACATCCAATATCTGCAGAACAATATCAGCATTGGAAATTTCCTGCTTACTTCTCTCGATACCGATCTTCTCAATTGCATCATTAGTTTCTCGAATACCGGCTGTATCAACAAAATGAAAGAGAACTCCGGAGATATTAATCGAAGTTTTAATTCGATCCCGTGTAGTGCCTGCAATATCGGAAACGATTGCAACTTCTTCTCCGGCTAGCGCGTTTAATAAGCTAGATTTCCCCACATTTGCTTCGCCAATTATCGCAACTCTTAAACCATCCCTAATAATTTCCCCTTGTTTTGCATTTTTTATAATATCTTCAAGATGTTTTTTTATTGATTCAATTTTGTCTCTGGAACCGTACTGATTAATGAAATCAATTTCTTCCTCAGGAAAGTCAAGCATCGCCTCAACTTCAACTCTGAGGTTAATAAGCTCATCATTTAGCTTGCTAATTTCCTTAGAGAAGTCTCCTCTCAGTGAACGAGAGGCGGCTTTGACTGACTGCAGTGTTGAAGCTTCTATGAGATCCGCGGTGGCTTCAGCCTGAATTAAATCAATTTTTCCATTTAAAAAAGCCCGCTCTGTAAACTCACCCGGATTCGCGAGTCTCAGACCTAAATCTGAGAAACGATCTAGAAGTTCGTTCTGAATAAACTCTAATGAAGCCCTACCGCCATGTACTTGAATTTCAAGTACAGATTCGCCGGTATAAGAAAATGGTGCTGCAAAGAAAATGACAATGCCTCTGTCAATAATTTCGCCATCTTTATCGTGAATCGGAAGTAAGTATGCATACCTGCTTTCCAGCTTCTTACCGGAGAACAGCTTTGAGGAAATTTCCGTCACACTTTTCTGAGGTCCGGAGAGTCTCAATATTCCGATACCCGCATTACCGTTCCCTGTAGCTATTGCTATGATAGGGGTCGATTTGGAATCTGACATTCACAACCTTTTATATGAGTTTGAAGAACAATAAGAACGAAGCCGAAAAACTGCTCGGCTCGGTTCTCGCTGTGCTCTTTGCAGTGCCGATATCTGCTTATCTTGGCAGCATGTTTGGAGATACTTACAATGCTAGAGTAACGGTTTACCTATGTATCCTTAGTTGGACCATACTAGGTTCCGTCGTCCTGTTTATTCTCACGAGCAAAAGTAAGACCGCTTCAGCAAAAAGTATATTTCTGTGGATTATAAGCGTTTGGGTTTGGCCCCTTCCTCTCATCGGATACTTGATACGGAGAAAAGCATAGTAAGATGGACCGATGGTTCTTCAAAGACTGGATAAGAATCTTATCGCCAGAGAATATTAGATCAGAGCAGCGAAAGTCCATCTTGTAAACGAGATTCAGATTAAGTAGTAAACCTTGGCGAACTAGGTTAGAAAAGCTGTTATTCCGTCGGAGAAATAGAACCGATGAAAATGACTTCGCTGTCTCAATGATTATTTTTACTACCCAGAAAAAAAGGGCCCCTGATTAAACAGAGACCCTAAGCTATGAAATCTATAAATTAGTTGGTTTGCTTCTTAATTCGATCCGCGGCAATCTGCTTGTTGACAAGGTATTGCTGAACAATCGAAAGAATATTGTTCACCAGCCAGTAGAGCACAAGACCGGAAGCAAAGAAGATGAACATGATGCCGAAGACAAACGGCATGATAGCCATCATTTTTGCCTGAACAGGATCAGGAGGAGTCGGATTAAGCTTGAACTGAATGACCATTGTAATGATCATCAGAATAGGAAGAATGAACCAAGGATCAGGAGCCGCAAGGTCGGTCACCCAGAAAATCCAAGGAGCATCTCTTAACTCGACTGAAGCCAGAAGCACCCAGTAAAGAGCGAGAAAAACCGGCAGCTGGAGCAGGATAGGAAGACAACCGCCAACAGGGTTAATCTTCTCAGTCTTGTACATCTCCATCATCGCCATATTGAGACGCTGTTTATCATCTCCGTATTTTTCCTTAAGGGCCTTCATTCTCGGACCAAGATCTTTCATCTTCGCCATAGAGCGATATCCAGCAAGTGAAAGCGGATAAAGCACAGCTTTAACAATACAGGTCAGTAAAACGATCGCCCAGCCCCAATTCCCAACAATTCCGTGAAGGAAAGAAAGAAGCCAGTAGATCGGTTTAGCAAGGAAAGTCAGCCATCCGTAGTCAACTACCAGAGAAAGTCCCGGCGCAATTGCATCAAGTCTTGTCTGATCCTGAGGACCGGAGTACAGAACAGCGTCCATTGTCTTAGAACTGCCGCTGGGAATGGTGTTGATCTGCTCAATAGAGCCGATGGCGTAGAGTTTATCTCCGACTTTTCTTGTGTAGTTTTCGCGTTCAACTCCGGGAGTAGGAACCCAGGCGGAAACAAAGTAATGCTGAATCATAGCGATCCAACCGTTGTCTGCCTTAGCTTGGAAATCTCTGTCCCCGTCAGCGATATCGCTAAACGACACTTTCTGAAATTTTTCCTTATCTGTGTAGACTGCAGCACCAGTATAAGAGTTAACCATGGCGCCTTCACCTTCAGGCTTATCGCCGTCACGAGTGAGCTGGAAATAAATAGAAGGTGTAATGTCATTACCGGTGTTGTTAACGACCTCATGACTTACTTTAATGCCATAGTGACCGCGTTCAAAGGTATAAGCCTTAATGACTTTAACTCCGCCGGATTCGCCTTCAAATTTAACAGTAAGGGAGTCCTGACCATCTGCAAGCTTCAGCGGACCGGGAACAAGTTTAAATGCAGTCTTATGTGTAGGGTAAGGACCGCCGATCAATCCTGTCTGAGCAAGATAAGTGCGTCCTTTTTCCTGAGTGAAAAGGACAACATCTTTCGGAGCCTCGGGTTTATTGCCAAGAACCATGCCGACAAGGCCGGTATCAGTCCAAGGAGTAGTCTGTTTTTCTTTCCTCAGTTCAGAGCCGACAATAACCGCTCCTGTAGGATCGATAGACAGGTTTAAAAGATCCGTCTCAATATGAACTAAATCAGCTTTGGGAGCAGCAGCAGTTTCTGTAGGAAGTGCTGATGCTGTACTGGCCTGCGGTGTATCCGCTGAGCCCTGTGGAGCTGAGACGTTTTGAGTCTGTTGAGTTTCGGGTCCGAATAACGGCGGTTTTCCGTTGTAGACTTCCCAACGGTCATAAAGCATAAAAGCCGATAAACCGAAAAGAATCCATAGGAGGGCGCGTTGAATATCACTTCCCATGATTTGTGTTCTCTAATTTGGATTGAAAAATATAGTTTGATGAAGCGCTATTGCAGTCGCTGTTTTTGCACCAGCATCTCCAACGAAATTTCTCAGGAACTTCATCAATTCCACTCCCGCCAAAAGGCTGGCACCGCAGTAAACGAAACAACGTCAGCCAGCACCCTTTCACAGCACCGAATCTTTCAATCGAGGTGTATGAGTAGTGGGAGCAGGTAGGAAGAAATCTGCAGTTATGACCGACTATTGGTGAAAAAATAAGTTGGTAGCAACGGATTAATGTAAGAAGAAACAGCTTAATCACCAGTCTTCTCCATCCGTAAGGAAACTAATTTTTCAACAAGTTGTTCGAGCAAAATTCGGCAGTCTTCCCTCATTTCTTGTTTAAGTGAATCCCGGTAAGGGGTGCGAAATAAAGTAGACGGAAGCGGCGCTTTCAGACGAAAGACCACTCTCACACTGAAAGCTGAGTGCTCGTCCTCTACAGACAAACTGAGAGAGGAGCATCGAATTTCCTCTCTCAATATGCGTTTGATCAGATTTCTATCTACAGAACGCTTTGCAAAGCGTTTACCGACAGTTAACCCAACCAGGAATTTTGGTTCTTCATCGATAAGCTTTGCCTTAACTTCGAACCATTTTCCATGGAAGCGGACCAAACCCGAACCTCGTGCTCTGATAACCTCTAAAAAATCTTTAGATTTGATAATTCGAACACTTTTTGGAAAGGACTGAGTCAGCACTCCACAATCCATCTTATTACTTCGCGAGCCTCTCTAAATTATTAGAGAGCTAAAACGTGACGGCCTTTACGACGACGAGCAGCAAGGACCTTGCGGCCACCGCGAGTACGGCTGCGGACGAGGAATCCGTGTGTGCGTGCACGTTTAACCTTAGAGGGCTGATAAGTACGTTTTGTTGCCATTTTTATTCCTTTTAAAGAGGCCGCGGCTGACGGCACTAAAACTAAAAGTGATCACCTGATGCGGTCAACGAACAGGCAATTTTGATAAACCACATATTAGACTTCATTTGCAGTTAACTTGTCAAATAGAAAGAGAAATATTTTGTAATTACTTTCATTTACAGCCTTCCCACGGCACCTCTCCAAAGAAGAATCAGAAGACTACATAAGGTACAATCATTGTTTGGATTTTTGATAGAAGCAGAATTGTCTGCATAAGAAATTAGATTAAATGCGAGAAGTTTGGGAATTAACTTTAGCTTCCTTGAGAGACAGCTACCCCACCGAGGTCTTCGAACCTTGGTTTGGAAGATTAGAGTACGTCGAAAAAGATGACCCTAATGAACTTGTACTGTGCGCTCCGTCTTTCATTCATTTAAAACAGCTGAAGTCTCAGTATCAGAGCGAAATCCAGAAAAAGGTGGATGAGATTGCCGGTCGACCGGTTCAACTAACCTTTATTGTTAAGGATCCTAACGAAGGAGCTGCTCGTGCGCAGTCTTCACAGGAATCGGAAAGTCATTCTGATGAACATACTGATATTAATCTTCTTGCTAGAAAATCCGGTCTTCATGACGGACTGACATTTGAGACATTTGTTACCGGTAATGCAAATCGTGTTGCAAGAAGCAGCGCTGAATTAGTTGCGCAGTTTCCGGGAGAAAAGTACAACCCGTTTTTTATCTATGGGGCTGTCGGTCTGGGAAAAACTCACTTAATGCATTCAGTCGGCAGAAAACTATTGGAAAACAATCCGCATCTAAAACTGCTTTGTATTTCCGCCGAACGTTTCATTAATGAGGTTGTTGATCTTTCCAGCGGCGGTCGTTTATCCGACGAAAAGATTAAGAAGTTCGATAATAAGTATCGGAATCTGGATGCGCTGCTGATCGATGACGTTCAGTTCCTATGCAAACGAGGCGGAACGCAGCAAAGACTTTTCAGTATCTTTGAAGCTCTCCTTCCGAAGAATAAGCAAATTATTCTTACCTGCGATACCTATGCCCGACAGCTTTCCGACTTTGATGAAAGGCTAATCTCGAGACTTGGAGCAGGGCTGTCGGTTTCTATAGAACCTGCAGAATTTGAACTTAGGGCCGCGATTTTGTTGGAGAAGGCAAGACAGCAGGATGTCCATCTTCCTTTAGAGGTGGCTTATCTTATTGCCAATCGATTGAATACGAATGTCAGAGAGTTGGAAGGAGCACTAAAAAACGTCATCATGCGCGCAACTGTTTTCAATCGACCGATCACAGAGGAGCTTGCTAAAGAAGCTTTGCAAGGTATCAGCGGAACGGGACGAATTTCTATAGAGAACATTCAGCAAACCACTGCTGAACACTTCAATATCAAGATTGCTGACATGCATTCAAAAAGCCGAGTCGCAAATGTGGCATATGCCCGCCAGATCGCGATGTACCTGGCTAAGGAGCTGACTCAAAAAAGTCTGATTGATATTGGAAACGCTTTTGGCGGAAGAGATCACACGACAGTGCTTTACGCTGTGAAAAAAATTACTAAAGAGCGTGCTCAGAAACAAGAACTGAACCACACTCTTCATTTAATAGAACAAGCATTAAAGAATTGGAATTAACGGGAGCCACGATGGAAAATAATCTGGAAAACGACCTTACCGAAGCAACAGGAACCGCAGGGACGGAAACTATGTTTGCGGAACCAGCTGAAGCTGCTCCCGGCACTCCTGTACTCTTCATTAACGGAAGCAAAGAGAATATCTTTAAACCTATTCAGAACGTAAGCGGTGTTGTCCAGAAGAAGCAGCCGCTTCCGATTCTCTCCAATATCTTGCTGGCTCAGGAAAATGAGAATGTCACATTTACAGCAACAGATCTGGACATTCAAATCAGAACAAGCTCTGCAATCGGTACGCCTAACTGCAGAGTTTCAACGACAATATCATCCAGAAAACTGAATGATATTCTTGCTTCTCTGGTTGATAACAGTGAGGTTTCTTTTACAAAGAAAGGAGAGCACGTACTTCTGACTTCAGGAAGGAGCCGCTTTGAACTGCAGACTCTTCCGGCAGAAGATTTTCCGTCAATGAAGGAAGTGAAGCTGGAAAAGGCGTTTTCTATGCCTTGTTCCCGCTTTAAATATCTCCTAAGCATGGTCTCCTTTGCATGTGCCGTCAACAACGTTCGTTATTTCCTTAACGGGGTTTATATTTGCTCCGAAGGTACATCCGTACGGGCTGTTGCAACAGACGGACATCGTCTCGCTCTTTGTGATGTCGATGCTGATCAGGCTTCCGAGAAGAAACTTGACTCAATTATTCCGAGAAAGACTGTTAAGGAACTAACTCGTTTAGTTCCCGATTCCGAAGACGAAATCACTGTCTACATGGCGGAAAAACAAATCAAATTTACATTTGCCGGTGTTGAAATTCTTTCCAAACTTGTTGAAGGAAGGTATCCGGATTACCAAAAGGTCATTCCGGTCGACAACGATAAAGAATTCAAAGTATCCAGACAGGAACTTCTTTCTTCTCTTCAGAGAGTATCCATTCTCACCGCAGATAAACTCAAAGGCGTCCGTTGGAATCTTTCGTCCGGCGTTATCAATGTCGCTGCGACAAATGCCGATATGGAAGAAGCGGAAGACGAGCTTGAAGTCGAATATCAGGGCGACAGCATTGAAATCGGTTTCAATGTGACCTATCTGATCGAAGTGCTGAATGCTCTGAAAAACGAAACAGTCAGAGTATCTCTCGGTGGTCCGCTTAGCTCTGCATTGATCCGCATGCCCGACAGCGAAAAATTCAAATTTGTCGTCATGCCAATGAAGATTTAACGGGCTGATAGCTCCAATTTGGAATACAAAAGAATGAGTGAAACACAAGATGTCAAGCTGTCAGCTGAAGACAGCTATGGTGAAGACGCTATTCAAGTCCTCGAAGGACTGGAAGCTGTAAGAAAAAGACCCGGTATGTATATTGGAGACACCTCTGACGGTACCGGTCTCCACCATTTAGTTTTTGAGGTCGTTGATAACTCTATTGACGAAGCTCTTGCCGGCTACGCGGATCACATTAATGTCACGATCAACCGCGATAACTCTATCTCCGTTGTTGACAACGGTCGCGGAATTCCTACTGACATAAAGATGAACGATAAGCATGAGCCTAAGAGAAGCGCTGCAGAGATCGCACTGACCGAGCTCCATGCCGGCGGAAAATTCAACCAGAACAGCTACAAAGTTTCAGGCGGCCTCCATGGCGTAGGTGTTTCCTGCGTCAACGCTTTGTCCTCCTGGTTAAAACTTATCGTCAGACGCGACGGAGTAGAACACTACCTTAACTTTGAAAAAGGCGTCCTGATTGACCGCTTAATCGACAAAGTTAATACGCCGAACGGCGTTGTTGAAGTCTCCCCGATGCACGTATCCGGTCAGACTGATAGAAGAGGCACGGAAGTTCAGTTCCTTCCGGACGCCGAGATTTTCGGAAATGTAGACTTCCATTATGAAGTTCTTTCCTCAAGATTGAGAGAACTCTCCTTCTTGAATAACGGCGTGAAGATTCACCTTGCCGACCTTAGAAAAGGGAAAGACGAAGTATTCCAGTTTGTCGGAGGCGTGAGCGGCTTCGTAGCCTACATTAACCGCGACAAGACAAAAATCCATGACAACTGTTTTTATACCAACAAAACAGTTCAGGTATCTCCAACTGAAAACATAGCTGTCGAAGTCGCTATGCAATGGACCGACGGATACAGCGAGAATTTCAGTGCCTACACCAACAATATTCCTCAAAAAGACGGCGGTACTCATGTCAACGGTCTGCGCAATGCTATGACCGCTGTACTGAAGCGGTATATTGAAGAAAACGAGTTAGCCAAGAAAGACAAAATTGATTTGGTTGGTGAGGATATTCGAGAGGGCATGACATGCGTTCTTTCGCTGAAGATGCCTGAACCTAAATTCAGTTCTCAGACTAAGGACAAACTGGTTTCATCAGAAGCGAGAGGTGCTGTAGAGCAGGTTGTCAGAGACAGTCTCGATGCCTATCTGCAGGAAAATCCTAAAGACGCGAAGATCATCTGCACAAAGATTATTGACGCGGCCAGAGCTCGTGAAGCTGCAAGAAAGGCTAGAGAGACAACTCGGCGCAAAGGTTTGCTCGGTTCTGCAGGTCTTCCCGGAAAGTTAGCAGATTGCTCCAACAGAGATCGTTCCCTCTGTGAAGTGTTCCTGGTGGAGGGAGACTCCGCCGGCGGATCTGCTAAGAGCGGCAGAGATAGAAACTACCAAGCTATTCTTCCTTTACGAGGCAAGGTTCTAAACGTTGAAAAAGCCCGCATTGAAAAAATGCTCTCCAGTGAACAGATCGCAACTCTGATTGCAGCCTTAGGAACTGGAATTGGCGAAGAGTTCAATTTAGACAAACTTCGTTATGACCGCGTGATCATCATGACTGATGCTGACGTGGACGGAGCTCACATTCGTACGCTTCTTCTGACTCTCTTTTATAGACAAATGCCTAAGCTTATTGAAGGCGGTCATGTTTACATTGCTCAGCCTCCGCTCTATAAGGTTGTCTATTCAGATAACAAAGAACGCTACATTAAAGACGAAAAAGAGCTTTACAAGCTTCTTGTTGAACAGGGAACCAAAGACACAAGACTCTATGTTTCAAAAGAAGCTTTTGAAAAGGACGAGGCGGTATCTGGAGAGCAGCTTCAAAGTTACCTCATGTCATACAACGATGCCCATAACGTCATCAATAGGTTCTCTCGTTTTGTGGACTCAAGCGTTTTAACTGCCATCGCTGCAGGCGCTGAGATAAGTCTGTCTGATGAGGAGGACGCACGCAAGTCTGTTGAATCGATTATTGAGAAGCTCACCGATCCGGATGTGGTTGTTGAACATCAGATAGTAGAGAATGTTCCGACAATTATCGTGAAGCGAACGAAGTACGGTAATGTAATTGAGACAAAGATTACTCCATCTTTCGTTGAAACACCGGACTACTTAACACTTCAAAGTACGTCAACAATATTCAAGAACCTTCTTCATCCGGGTGCCTGTCTTCTTAATCAGAAGAGAGGAAAAGAGACGATACAGCCGATCTCTAATTTTAGTGAGGTCATCGAATTTGTTCTAAAAGCCGGCAAGGCGACTGTTAAGAAAATGCAGCGCTACAAAGGGCTTGGAGAAATGAAAGACGTAGAGCTTGAAGAAACCACCATGGATCCTGCAAAACGTCGTCTTCTGAAGGTTGGTGTTGAAGATGCGGTCGCTGCAGATATGGTCTTTACAAAGCTCATGGGAGACGAGGTTGAGCCAAGACGGCAGTTCATTGAGGACAATGCACTTCTTGCAAGCAACATTGACACCTAGACTTTCTTAACTCAGAAAAGGACGGCTTTTTGGCCGTCCTTTTCTTTTAATCAGTGTCAACAGTTATAAATTAATTAGAGCTTGGTGCAGAAGGTTAAGTTTTTTCCTTACTTTTACCTTACCGGCACCAGCTGAAATGTAGACAAAAAGAGATATTTTGATCACTTTCTAATGTGTACAACTATGTTTATAAATGTTGAATAAACTGTGCAGTTATGCTTTGTGCCCAAATTATCAATATCTTCTCAACACTAATAAACGACAAATCACAGAGAAATCAACAATCTTTAAACATTATAACTTATTGTTTATATAGATAATAATATAGTTATCAACAAATTTTAAATCACTTCTAATATTAATACTCTTAATTAATTTTTATAAATTAATTAGTTATAGATACGTTAATAACTAGAAATAACTTTTCCTTTTTTAAAAAAAATCACTACCAAAGAACAAACCTATTTATCAACAGAACTAATACTACTTATTGTATTAATTACTATAAGGAGTATTAATTAATGCTTCTGTAAAAAATGTTAATAACTATATTATTCTTTTTATTATCAATAAGTTAGTTTACTAATAAGTTGTTTAAAACTTTAGTAATTCTATGTTAGTATCAGTGGAAAATTTGGATTAAATTGAACTTATATCCAGTTGTTCACAAGATATTAGTTAATTGTTAACATTTTCTAGTGAATAACTGTCTTATTTCTGGGATTATCAGCTGAGTTTTGATTATGAGTAAAAAATTACTATTAGTATCTGCAGCCTTTAGCGTCGCTGTATTGACAGGTTGTGCGCCTGTTCTCATTGGATCAGCTGCTATGACCGGTGCATCCGTAGCGGCAGACAGAAGAAGTGCCGGGGCGGTTGCAAATGATGGGCTTATTGAGACGAAATCAGCGCTTAATCTTT